>Ga0265297_10004676_pt1 | contig 21974 bp, 16 predicted proteins | sample Munlanlwell13791_FD_192502 | JGI IMG/M metagenome (GOLD analysis project Ga0265297, IMG submission 192502) | Leachate microbial communities from a municipal landfill in Southern Ontario, Canada - Leachate well 137-91 | ecosystem: Engineered > Solid waste > Landfill > Unclassified | place... | reverse complement strand
AAAAGCGATATTTAAAGCTGAAACTGAGCCGAGAACAGCGCTGAATATCCCCTTGTCCACCACAACACCGGCATGGGTCTCCTGCCACAACAGGTTTCCCGCTGTTTGCGCGTCATAAATTCTGAAGGTAACATCATAAGCGCCTGTCAGAGGCACGCCGCTGGAATTAGTCAACCGCCCCTGGTAATTGATCATGTGAGGGATTGCCGCCAATGCCCCCATTGCCCACATGAAAAACGCAACCAGGAATATGCACCATGTGTTTATCCTTTGCCGTCTTTTCATCGCTCCTCCTCTTGTTCCAGTTAAGAATCTGAATATATTTCCATTTATGGAACAATACGAACAAAAAAAATCTTATGAGTTCTTCTCCGCTTTAATAATAAGATGCCTCCCATAAAGCAATTCATTTGTAAGTAGTATTTTATTGATTCTACGATAATCAACCCCTCCCTTTTCGATCGATCTATTCGCTTTCGCGTTTAATTGGAATCTGATAAAAGGCAAAAGCAAAAAGTACCCAAAACCCTCGTAAACACTCGTGCATATATCTTCAATGCGGAAACCGCACTCCTTCAATAAATATTCAAGTTCATGGAATCTCCAGGGCATAACATGAACTTGAGAAACATCTATCCCCGTCGCCAGATTATATCCTGCGTGTTCTATGGGCGGTTCGCGGAAATATTCATACGCACCTTCAATCAAATATCTGAATCTCGATTTCAGATTCAATATATTCGGCGTAGAGAGGATAATCTTTCCGCCCTTTTTCAAAATACGCCCCAATTCTTTGATTAACCCGTATGGATCCTTCAGATGCTCAATCACCTCTGCCATAAGAACAAGATCAAACGAATCATCTTGAAACGGCAAAGCCCCCTGTCCTTCAAGCTTAACGAACTTCATTAAATCTTTGTGCTGAAAACCTTCCGTGACATCAACGCCCACAACGTCAAATCCCATGCGATGCAATTCTATAGAATACATCCCCTGCGCAGCGCCAAAATCAAGGACCCTGCCTCTCGCCTCATTCTCGAAAACCCGCAAAATGGCTTTTAATAATAGATTTTCTTTTTTTCTTCTTCGCCATAAACTAAATAGCATTTAATTTAATTTCCTTAAATCCTTCTCAGACATTTGAGAAATCTTAGAATCCAAATCCCTTAGGGCCTCATTCATACTGGCTTCCATCAACGTAACGTACGACCTGCAATCATATCCACAGTTGTAATATAACCTCTGTACTGTTGTTTCCTCTTTTGTAAAACCGTACTCCCAGAGAGGAGCATCAACGCCTTCCTTATTCAAAAACATATTTAATCTTAACACAACCCGGGAAGATCCAATCCTCCCCATCGCACCACTTCCGCCATAGCTCCTTATTACTCATTAAGCTTTGGGTACCCGGTCCTATTAATTTTTATTGTGTTCATCCAAGTTTTTCAAAAAAATCTTTAAAATATGAATCCTGCATGACATTATAGACTGAATTTTCCATTTTTTTTAAAAAAATACTAATACCAAAACAAAGAAATTCTTCCTTTGTTTTCATTTTATATTGATACCTATTTAATCCAATAAAATTTTCTACAATATCGTTTAAAAATTCGCTATTTTTATCTTCGGGCACGTATACGTCTATAAGCTGCGAGGTATACAAAACACTTTTTGTAGCGAATGTATATGAAGTAAACATTTCTTTTGTTAATTTACGCCGGATAAAGTTTTCGCTTTTACTATCATGTCGCAAAATAATCGATTTTGAATCCCAGAGATCTTTTTGATAATCCTTTACCTCAAATAACCATTTGTAACGTCTATCATCTAATAAATGTATTCCATATATAGCATTTTCTAATTCCGTAAATTTTTCTAATTTCTTATAATTCCTTTCTCCTTGGCAACAATAATAGAATAGATTCCCTGCCTCCAGGGACTGCATTTCATTGCTAGGCTTCTCTGAATAATTATACGCAGGCGCATAATCCTTACATAAGAATTCATACCCAATAAGGATAAGAGGAAAATCAAAATTATGTTTCTTGCAATGCTGCTTTCTGTCAGCTACAAAATTCAAGCATTCACCACATTGAGCGAAACCTTTACCATTAGGCATATTTCTCTCTTTTTAAAAATTTAATTAGTGAGCACTTCTTTCATATAAGCAGCATGTCCGCTAGGATTATTTGAATAATATCCATATACCTGTGTATTAGATAAACTTATACTCCCCTCGTGAATATATTCAAATCTAGTCCAGCCACTTACAGAATCTCGGACTAAGTTTGAAGAAAGCATAAGATTTTTGCTATTTAAACCCACAAAATATTGGGCTCTTGAGGAATCAATTTGATTAGGAGATGGTATTTGAAGCGTATTTGCTGTAAAACTAGGAGCATCGAAGCCAGGCAAAAGGTCAGCTAAATAGACCTTCCCTCCTTGTCCTTCTCGAATTGTTTGAGATAACTGAATACCTTCTAAACCTTTTTCACTAGTAAAATGTACTTTGGCGCCTTTAAGTCTAATCTGTAGCGTTCTGTCCGTACTTAGGGTTTGTTGTGCTCCTCCATAATTTCCGCTTCCAACTTGATCCATAAAAATTTTGGCGTTTGTAGCACGGATGTCCGCTCCATGTAGAATGCTTTGCCATCCCTTGGCATAACTATATCCAACGGCAGCTCCTGTAATAAAACCAGTACCAAAGCCTATAGCGCCGCCCTTTAAAACATCAAGAAAGCTCCCCTCTCCTCCGGCAAAGCCTGATGCCATTCCCGAACCAACCGCCCCAATACCAAACTCAAGCCCGGTTATTAAAGCACCACCAACAGCTGTAATAGCCTGTTTCGCCGCTTCAGCCGCTGCCTGCAATGCTTGCCCAACCCCAAACCCTATCGCTCCTGTTGCTCCGCCAAAAACTGCGCCAAAAAAAATGCCGCCCCAGATGCTACCACCGGCTTGAGCGGCTGAGATGCCGCCACTTATCGCTCCAACTATTGCTCCAATAATTGCAGCTACCCAGAAAAAATGCCCACTCGGATCGACATATTTGATAGGATTATTTCGGCAATAGGCATAACGATTCAAGGATTGCGGATCATAGGGCGCCTGGACAATGGTGTCGGCAGAAACGAAGCGGCCGATCTCGGGGTCGTAATATCTCGCGCTATAGAAATAGAGGCCGGTTGAGTCTAATTCTTTGCCTGTGAACTTATAGGCAGTGGCGTCTGTGCCTTCGTTGTGTGCAACCGTACCGTAGGGCGCGTATTCCAGATACTGCACCTGTTGGCCGTCCTGATCAGTGATGATACTCGAGGACCCCAAATGGTCGCCGTGATAATAATCCGTGGTCGATGCTCCGCCATCCACAGACTTAACGCTGCAAACCCGTGTTGATCCGGCAAAGATATGCTTTACCATTGCCTGCTGCCCGCTGGCCGAAGCTTGAATTTCAAAGAGCGACCCGATATAGGTCGTGGTTCGGATTTCGTTATTCGCAGTTCGGGAAGCCTTTACACGTCCACCGTCCCCGTCATACATAAATGACGTCACAGCATCGGGTTGAGTTATCCTAATTATACGATTTTCAACGTCATATTCCAGGGTTTTATTTTTCCCTGATGTCATATTCCCGTTGGCATCGTATTGGTAGCTGTAGCTGCCTGCGGACGTCACGGCATGCGGCCCGACATTCGCGCCGTATAACATAAAACCAACATCTGACTTATACGTCATGTTGCCAATGGCATCGTATTGAAAATTATGATTGGACGTGCCGGATCCATCGGGAATATTCTGCGCGGAAGTCAAGCGATCCAGCTCATCATAGCCGAACGTGCGGATATTATTACGCAGATTATCCGTTAAGGTCACCACATTGCCGTTTTTGTCAAAGACATAGTTCAAATCCTGCAGATCCGCGCTTCCAGCCATCGTGTGTATACGAGCCAACCTCAAATCTTGACCATACATGTAGTCCGTGCATGTGCCGTTAGCGTATTGGATCTGGCGCATACGGCCCTGGGCATCATAGTTCATCGAATTCACATAGTTCGTTGTGTTAGACGAGCTAAACACCTTGTCCAAGAAACCGGAATTGATGTCGTAAGAATACTCGACTACTTCAGCGTCGGGGTAGATCAATTTTGTCAAACGATCCCAGGCATCATATTCTCTTTGAAACTCATACGCGTGAGCATCAACAGTTTTGACAGACTTTATTTCCCGGCCAAGCTTGTCATAGAAGAATTCCGTCGTCCCGGAACCGTCGACGACTTTCGACAGGCGACCTATGCAGTTCTCCTTGGCTGCTTCATCGTAAATATATGTTACGAGCATCTGCCCATCAGCCTGTTTGCCGGTCAACCGGTTTAAATCATCGTAGCTGAATTCCAAAACCTGATTTTTTGCATCGACCTGCTTTATCAAATTCCCCAGAAGATCGTATTCGTATGTCCAGACCCCCATATCAGGGTCATCCATCCTTATCTTGCGCCCCGCAGAGTCATACCAAATCTGCGAAGCGTTCCCCTGGGCGTCTGTTACCTTAAGCAGGTTATCTTGAATATCATATTCATAAACTGTCTTAAATACCCCTCCCTGAGTGAATTCCGTGACCTCAATAATATTGCCGTAAACATCTTTCAGGGTCCCTTTCTTGTGGCCCATCGGATCAACGGTCTCAACATAAAGCGGTGCAACGTAAAAAATCTGACTTTCAGCATCTTTAGCCGTCCCCGGAAAATCTGATATCGTCTTCTTGATCCGGCCGCGGATATCGTATTCGTATTTTACATATGAAATCTGGGTCTCCGGCTCATCAACATAATGCGCCATTGATTCCTTCTCGATCCGGCCTTTGTCGTCGAAATAGGCTTCGGTTGAAACCTGACGGCTGTTCTCTCCATCCTCCCCGCTTGAAACCGTCTTGTATTTTCTAGCCAGGCCATCCACGTATTCCATTTTTTCAAGATTACCTTGCCGGGAAACTTTAGTATTGAAATCAGGGTAATTGAATTCTATTGTAACTTCGGCATAAGCGTTCATTGTCTGAATAGGACGACCAAGAGAATCATGAGAGGTCGAGCTTGTATTACCATTAGGATCTGTCGACTGGGTAATCACACCCAATTTTGGGTCATAAACGTAAGAAACCATATGACCTAACGTATTAGTGATATTCAGAGGAAAAGAATTGAATACCGTCTCATATTCCGTCGTCACTGTGCGGCCCAAGGCATCCGTCGTCGTCAATACATTACCGAAAATGTCGTAAGAATAGATGCTGACCACTGATTGCTGACTGCCTGTTAAAGGATTGAGAATAAAGACAGACTCTTTACTTAAATTGCCGCGTGAATCGTATTCAAGGCTTTTCTTTGTCACAGTAACGCCATCTTTATCTTTTAAGAGAACTTCCACAGGTCGATTCAAACCATCCTGGTAAGCCTGGGCATATGTTGTTTCCGTCGCTTTTTCATCGCCTTCTTTCGAAATATCACCCAAACTCTTCGCTTCCAGAAGATTGCCTATAGCATCGTAGGCAAATTCACTGGCCGTACTTACAGCAACCCCGCCCTCTTCCCAGACAGTTGTATCTTGACGAACAAGGGCCGAAAAACCAAGAACATTATCAGTAGGACCGGCCTTCCTGACATCGTATGTATTGACCGTCTGGCTGATCTGGCGGGCATTCCCATCGAACGCGACAATCTTTTCAATTTGACCCTTTAAAGCGCCATCCTGGTCTGACTTTCCCTGATAGAAATACGTTTCCGTATAATTTCCCGCAATAGGATCTATCGCTTTGACTTTTCCAAATCCGCGAAATTCTCTCTCTCCGGCATCATAATAACCATCGGAAAAAATGAACTGTTGGCTATAGGCCTCCTGCGGCGATCCGACAGGTAGCGTATCAATAATTTTGATCTCAGACGCTACCTGTACTGGAAACGGCAGATAGGGGTTGTCCGCGGCAGAGGCATAAGAATAGACGATTTCTGTTTTTCCACCGATACCATTATCTATGCCATGGAGTAAATCCGGAGACCTTTGATCCACGATCTGCGTTTTCCATCGTAAAATACCGATCAATTCATGGTCATAACTGGCGCGATCTGATATGCCATCGCCGTTAAAGTCGCCGGTTGTGACGAATTCATCGGCGCTGCTGCCAAAACTCCCCAGGAGCCCTTTCGTCGAAAAATCTTCTCCTGTTGAAACCGCAAAATACCAATCCGGGGTAAGCTTATCCCAATAGCCGATATCTGAAATCCCATCGTTGTTATAATCCGAAACAACCGGGTCCTTACCGGCCCCGAATCCCGAAATCCAAACGCCTCCGTCCACAAAAGCCCTGCCGTTGGAAAGCGCGACTTTATATTCACCGCTTGTTTTCTTAACAAGGCAGAGGTCGGCCAATGAGTCTCCGTTAAAATCACCCATCAACACCGAATAATTCGTTCCAAAACCGGCCAGCCACGTCGTCATGGCACCAAAACCGCTGCCCTGGCTTAAAACGACTCGCACCTCTCCTGTTTCTTTGTTATATAACCCAAAATCACAATATTTATCTCCATTGAAATTCCCAGAAAAAACAAGCCATGACGAAGGATTTTCCGTAAAATCCAGCCATAACGCAGGCAAAGACAATCCGCTTCCCGTCGATAAGGCTATACGCAGTTCACCGTTCGTCTTGTTATACAGTCCGGCATCGGCTTTTCCATCACCATTAAAATCTCCCCCTACTGGAGATACATCGACACCAGTCGTCCCCGACTGAAGCCAGTCGGCGGCATTCGTAAAAACGCCGCCTTCTGAAATCACCACCTCCCAAACCCCTGTTGCGCCGTTATAGAGCCCCAGATCGCACAGAGCGTCGCCGTTGAAATCGCCCATGATCGGAAACATAAGGTTGGTTGACGCATTCGGATCTACGACATCTACGCCAGCCGAACTCTCGACGCTTAAGCCGCCCATATCCGTAACAATGGCGGAAACGACATGATCCCCTGCATTGTCAAAGGAAACTGTCTTCTCATACACACCATTTAGATCACCAGAGGCTATCTCCTGGCTGTCTTTCTTCAAAACGAAGACCAACCCATCCCCATCCGGGTCACTGCTCGAAATCCTAACTACAACATCTTCGCCTTTATTGATAGTATATGCACTCAAGGTTAAATCAACTTCCGGAGGTCGATTGACGTTGCTAACAACAATACATCCATTTTCAGTAACTGTATCAATGCCATCCGAAGCCGTGATGCTATAGGAATATGAGCCGGCATCATCGTATCCTGTCAGCCATTTCCCAGTCGTATCCAAGGGGGACGAGAAATAGTAACTGATCGCATCGCCATCCGCATCAGTCGCTTGTGGAATCACGGCCACCAATTGACCTTCCTGAACCGTGATATCAGTCAGGGTCGACAGGACCGGCGGCCGGTTCACATTACTGACATTGACCTTAACATTTTGGCTGGCAACAAGACCGGTGGCATCCGTGGCCGTAACAGTGACGACATACATCCCCGCGTCGTCAAAGTCTGTCTGCCACCGGCCCTGCGCATCAAACGGTGCCGTAAACGCATAGGCGATCTCATCATCATCCAAGTCGGTCGCGTGCGGCATAATCACAATTTCCTGGTTTTCATCCCCATAAATGTCAGGAATATAATCAAGAACAGGCGCATTATCCACACCTCCCACCTGCAGGGTCACTTCATTCGAGTTGACGGAATTTCCTTCCGTATCCTCTGCCTTGAACACAACCTTCTCAGTGCCAAACCATCCCTGGGCTTGTGAAAAGCCTACCTCGTGTGTCGCAGGATCAATCTGAACGACAATATTCTGATTACCGCTGACGGAATAATTCAAGACATTGCCATCAAAGCTCAAAAAGTGATCATCAAAGTCAAATGCATTTGTTTTAGCCTCATTCTCCTGCCAATTCTGATTGGGGATGGCTTGCGTTAAAATGGGTGGATTTGATTTAATTGTTGCCATATAACCGCTTTCCAGAACTAAAGCTGCACTCTGGGCCCGGCCGACACACGACTCACCCAAACCATCCTGGACGAGACTAAAATTTGAGGCCGCTCGGCTTCCTGCCCCTTGAGCGACGGCGCCACTTTGTATCACCAAGGTTGAACCAGCCATACCGAACGCCAATGACTCTTTCACGCCACCGAACACCAATATATGAGCACAGATCAAAACAACAGAGACAATTTTGCGCATAAATACCTCTATCTTAGTTATTGTTTTGGTACTCAAAGATTTGGCTGGGAAAACAAATACCGTCGCTGGCACACTGTTGGAATGAAGACACGATCGAACGATCCGTGTCATCACTCTTGCCATATTCGATGGCATAACGCCAAACCAGGTCGCCGTTACACTTTGCCAGGATCTCTTTAAGACGCTTTGCTGTCTCTATCTTTGCCCCGCTCATATAGTTAAGTATATGGTCTGCCCTGTCCTCTAGAACAAAATCAACCGTATTCCTGCCCGCAACGCCGGCATTTTCATTTCCTGTATAAGTGATACGCAATAAATATGCCTTCCCGGCATCCTTAAAGTAATCATATTTCACATCGTTACCATTCGTATCCAAAACCTTAGTCAAATACCAAGCAAATGTCCCTCCCCAACCCGCCTCCTTGCTTTCATCCGTCTCGCCGAATTTCAAGATATTGCCGTCTTTCCCCAAAGCTCTCCATCTGTCATTGTTCTCCTTATAAAATCTGGTAAACGAAGATTCAATTTTTGCCTGATACAGGTTATCGACCAAATGCACCAATTCCGTGGTCCCGGCATCCGTAACTAAATAGAATGTATCTTTGGTATCGTCGTACGTCGGCACGCCCAGACGCGTGGATCGGACAATATATCCTTGCTTCAGATCAAACCCCATGCCCAGCCAAGAATTCGCATTTGAAGAACGATAGACAAGCGCAAGCGAAGGCTGTATGCCTTTTCGCCCCGGCGCCACAGTTATCGGAAGACTATGGCTGAATGCCCCTGTTAAAAGATCCGGCAACGGAATCTTGACTCCGCCGCCGATCGGCGCACCCTGAGAAACCAGATTTATCAAAGCCGCATATGTGGAAAAATGATCCACCAGAAACGTTACACTAAAACCATCAGAGGAAATAACCGACGTCTTTCCCGTAGAGTTGATCTTCTGTTGTACGCTATCGTAGAGTCCCAATTCAACCGGCGTCCCCGGAATACCGGCCTGGTCCAGTTGATAAATGAGTTGAACTGGAATATTAAAAACCAGACCATAAGGTTTGCACTCGACAACATTCAGAAGGATTGTCTGATTTGGCACAGCGCCTTCCATGACCTCTGGGTTCACGGGGAGTATCTCAAAACCACGCGCTGCAGATATGGCACCTTCCGGAATGATCAATTTTGTCTTCCCGTCAGATGAAAGGACTTCACCCCCCTCAGACCCTATGATTGTCCCTGGTTCTGTGATCGTGCATACACCCTTTTTTGTCCAGCCGGCTTTTAAACCCCCAGCATCCTGCACATATAGGTATATGTTCTTTGCGCCCAAAAAAGTTTCTTTGAATAAAACCACCCAGCGAACCGTCATTTTCGTGCCGCTACCGGAAACGCTTATTTGTGAACAATCCATCCTGACATATGAATTCTCAAGCATTCTGGCCGTTCCAGGTGCGCATCCTGTCCCCCATGAAGTATTGGCATCGTTGCGTAAATAAAGCTTATTGGTTGCTCGGTTATAATAAGCCTCAAACGAATTCGTCTTATTAGTCGTCACATTCACATGGATATAGGCCATCTTGATATTTTTCCATCCATCCGCATCGTTATACACAGTCGTAAATGTCGCATAATCATTGACCGAAAGAACCGTGCTGGCGGGAGAAACCGGGCCCAAGGTTGGGGATGCCGCGAAAACCGAAACTGGAAAAAACGAAATAAAGCTTAAAACAACAAGAAGCCTTTTCATAGATATTCTCCTGCGTTTCAACCATAAACAATGAGATTCAGGATTACGGCGCGAACAGACCGTATTGTCTTTACATAAACCGCAATGACGAGGCATACCCTTTTTGAGGAATTGCTCGGCGAGTTCTTCTCTAAGTTCAAAGGCGATTATTTCTCTCATTTTTGCGGCAGCATATAACTTTTGTTGCAATAACGAGTATACACTTTGTTCCATTTATGTCAATAATTATTTTTCCATAAATGGAACAAAATGCGTAACATATTGTAATTCAAAATGATATGAATATGTAAATTTGCAATCTTAGCACAATAATTTTTCCAATTTCGTTTGACTTTTTGTTCCAGTTATGATATCTTTAAACAAAGGAGAAAGCTATGAAATTAGGCGAAAAACTTAAAGCATTGAGGAAACAGAAGGATCTAACGCTGGATAAACTCGCTGAGATTTCCGGGGTTGCCAAAGCTACTTTGAGCCGCATTGAGAACGGCGTAACAACGGGCAATCTCAATACACATCTTAAGATCTGCGAAGCATTAGGCGTAAACCTGGGAGAACTTTACAAAGGATTGGAGAACGCCGAAGAAAAAGTGGTCTCTTTCGATGAAAAGACAATTAAGGATGCGGAAGTTTTTAATTACGATGAGAAGGTGTCTTCCATCATTCTGGCTAAACAAACCGGAAAAAAGAAAATGTTGCCCCAACTTTTGATCATAGAGCCGCAGAAAGGCACGCCAACAGAAGAAAACTCTCCAGGAACGGATAAATTCATCTTTTGCCTTGAGGGGGAAACAGAATTAAAGATCGGGGACAAAACCTATCAGCTTAAAAAAAATGGCAGCACTTACTTCGATGCATCCCTCCCTCACTCTGTCAAAAACGCCGGCTCAAAAACCGCAAAGCTGATCACAGTTGTTAGCCCGGTCGCATTATAATCAAATCGGCTATGAACTTTCTTCATGGGAGGAAACATGACAGCTAAAAAAAGAATTTTAATATGTGACGACGAAGAAGGCATCAGAGAATCTTTAAAACTCATCCTGGAAAATGACTATGATCTCGTCTTCAGCTGCAGCGGCAAGGAATGCCTTGAAAAACTCGAGCGTCAGAAAGATATCAAACTCGTCCTGCTGGATATTAAAATGCCCAAACAAAACGGCCTTGAGGTCACCCGTGAGATTAAACGCGTGCGGCCTGACATCAAAATCATCATCGTCACCGGCTATGCCAGTCCCGAAATAGCACAAGAGGCCATATCTGTCGGCGCTGACGACTACATCCCAAAACCTTTTGCTTCAAAGGAAATCCTCGACAAAGTAAGTGAATCCCTCTGATTTCATGTCTTCAATAAACTGGTTCTTCTTCTCAAGCCTATCCCTCAGCATAACATCTTTATTTCTTATAATTGTTCTTCTAATTTTTGGAAATGAAAAAGTACATAAAATGTGGCTCTTCTTTAATGTTGCCCTTTTTATCTGGGGAACATCTGCCACCCTATCCAGCATTATTCCTTTTTCTCATATTAACCTAGTTGATTTTTGCTGGCGTATAGGTTGCTTTGCCGTAACTTTTACTTCTCCGGCAATTAGTCACATAGCTTTTTATCTTTCGAAAAGAAATCTCAAAAAATTTACATTAGCTGCCTATGCACAAGCATTCATTTTCGGCATCCTAATCGTCTCTACAAATTTAGTATTTAGAATAGCGGATATCCCATTCCAAGGCAAAATCCTTGTAAATATGGGACCATTATATTTTTATTGGTTTTTAGCTTGGTTCATCACTTGCTTATATACCCATCTAGTTTTAATTAATAGTTATTTAATCGATAAAAACTCGGGAATTCAATATTTCCAAATTCCGCTGCTAATCTCTTTTCTTATCGGATCATTGAATTTTTTAATACCTCTAAGATTTTCTATTTTCCAGATAGGTAACTTTGGATGCACACTGTATTGTCTACTTGTTACTTATTTCATTTTCAGACACCATCTTATTGGAATGCAAATTATATATAAAAGAGGACTCTTCTATTCAATCCTCATTACTCTTTTAATAGTTACATATCTATCATTAGTAATTTTGACAGAATGGTTATTCAAGGGCTTATTTGGTTATAAATCAATAATTGTTAGTTTATTTTTTTCAACCATTATTGCAATATTATTTAATCCGATTCGAGAACGAGTACAAAAATTTGTTGATAGAATATTCCTCGGGAAAACACCTCAAGAAATAGCCAACGAAAACAATCTTCTAAAGCAAAAGCTCGAACACTCTGAACGTCTAAAAACCGCCAGCGCATTGGCTTTGGGACTCGCTCATGAAATTAAAAATCCAATAACGACAATCAAAACCTTTGCTGAATATCTACCAGAAAAACTTGATGATAAAGATTTTTTAAAAAAATTTTCTAGGCTTATTCCAGCTGAAACAGAACGCATTAATAATATCATTCAACAACTACTCCGATTTTCCAAGCCTTCAGCTCCAAAATTTCAACAAACATATATTCAACAGATCATCCGAGAAAACTTAGCCTTTTTAAACAGCGAGTTTTTGAAACGAAGGATAGAATTATCTGAAATATACGAAGATGAAAATAATACCATTCATGCAGATCCCGAACAGATAAAACAGGTTTTTTTTAATATTATTTTTAACGCTATGGAAGCTATACCTCGGGGCGGGACAATAGTCATCGAAATAAAATTATTGGATAATTACTTTCTGGAAATATCTATAAAAGATAATGGCAGCGGAATTTCGAAAGATGATTTGCCCCATATCTTCGATCCCTTTTTTAGCAAAAAGGAATCCGGCACTGGCCTTGGTCTCGCAATCACCCACCAAATTGTAAAAAACCATAATGGAAAAATTGAAGTCCAAAGCAAAATAAATAAAGGCACTATCGTTAAATTACAATTCCCTATCTATCAATGCAAATAAATTTCCTTACTACTACTAGCCTTATTCTTGTATTTTCGTCCTTATCGGTAATCCTTATAGTATTCAGATTTGGTACCCTTAATGCTATTCATAGAGCCTGGCTTGCAATGAATGTTTCAATCCTTGGATGGGCCATTGGGGCAACTATTCTAAGCATAAAAACTCTTGAATTAGGGACAGCATTGCAGATTGCAAAGATAACTAACATTTTTGTTACTTCGATAGCTCTTACATTATTACATTTTATTCATACTTTAACCAACAAGCCAAATTTAAAAACGTGTCTCTTCTTCTACTGCTTTGGCTATATTTTCATCATCATGATGTTCATACCAAATGCAGTATATACAAATTTAATCCATTCATATAATTATCTTTTACTCCCAATAAGGGGCCCCTTCTATCTAGCTTGGTTTGTTTTTTGGCTTCTCACCGTAATCTTAGCACATTTCTATTTAATCATTTTTTATATAAGAAATATTGATAAAAAACAAAAAACCGAGGTACTCTTACTATTCATTGCCCTCGCTATTGGGTGTATTTGCGGAGCGATTAACTTTTTATATTTTATTAACTTTTGGTTTTACCCATTAGCCAATTTTGGTATATCACTTTACTGTATGATTTTTACTTATGCGGTTTTTAAACACCAGATTATGGGGCTCGAGATAGTTCTTCGGAAAGGCCTCCTCTATTCAAGTCTGATAACTATTTTTACCTGTATATATTTAATCGTTATCCTCATCAGCGAATGGTTATTTAGAGGCATCCTTGGGTATAGATCTTTTTTTCTCAGTCTACTATCCGCTGTGATTATCGCTCTTTTGTTTAATCCTTTACGTGATAAAATTCAAAATTATATCGACCGTCTTTTCCTGGGGAAAACAACCAAGGAATTAGCCAAAGAAAATGAATTGCTTAAACAAGAAATTGAGCGTGCCGAGCGGCTCAAGGCTGTGAGCTCTCTTGCGCTTGGAGTCGCTCATGAGATAAAAAACCCTTTGACGGCGCTAAAGACATTCACTGAATTTTTACCGGAAAAATACAAAGATGAAAACTTTTTAAAAAAATTTTCTAAAATTGTCCCCAAGGAAGTCGACAGGATTAACCGTATCGTACGACAACTTTTAGATTTTTCTAAACCAGAACCCCCTCTGCTAAGGTCCATTAACATTTGTGATAGTATCAAAGAAATACTTGAATTAATGAGCAATAATTTTTTGAAGAAAAAAATACAGATCGTTGAACAATATGACGATTACAATCTAGCTGCAAATATTGATACCGGACAGATTAAACAAGTCTTATTTAACATTATTATCAATGCAATAGATTCGATGCCCAATGGTGGAAAAATCTGCATTTCAACAAAATCTGTTGAAGACAAAAGAATTGAGATAATTTTAAAAGATGACGGCTGCGGAATATCAAAGGAAAATCTAAAAAATGTCTTTAACCCGTTTTTTAGCACAAAGGATAAAGGAACGGGGTTAGGCCTTGCTATTTGTCATCAAATCATCAAAAATCATAATGGTACAATTAGAATTGAAAGTGAATTAGGTTTGGGTACTTCTGTAATAGTTAGGCTGCCGCGAGCGTAGGCTTGATAGGAAGACTAACAGTAAAACACGTCCCAGACCGATAAACAGAATCTATTTTAAGCTGACCACTGTGAGAAGCGATAATTTTTTCAATAACATATAAACCAAGACCCGTCCCCTTTCGTGAAGTTGCCTTTGTAGTAAAGAAAGGCGTGTAAAGTTTTTTCACATCTTCAGTCTTAATGCCTATGCCATTATCTTGAACATTCACATGTATGCAGGTTTGATCTGACATAGCTGAAATCTCGATTCTTCCTCGGTATCCTTCTTCATTTAAATATATCTGCCGTTCTTTTATGGCATCATAGGCATTATCTATTAGATTAAAGAAAACTTCCTGCAATTGAACAATATTAGCATTGAGACACGGAAGATTTGATGGAATGTCTCTAACGAGGTCAATTTCCCTAAGCTTAATCTTATAGCTCACCATCTCTACCGCACCCTCCAAAACATCCTTAAAAGAAACTCTTTCAAATCCTCCTTGGCCAGGACGGGAGTATTTAAGCAATCCTTTCACTACCTCGCCCCCCTGCAGAACATTCGCCTGAATACGTTCTAGTGAATTCTTAAGATCGTTGAATATCTGCTTTATCTCTTCGCTGCACTGAGAGCAATCATAAGTTTTTATAACGTCCAAGGAGTCGCCAGCAATCAGAGAAAGAGCATGGAACCTATTATTAATCTGATGCGACAGGCCGTCTGCCATGGTGCCGATTGTCGCCATCTTCTCGGCTTGAAAAAGTGACTCCTGCGTCTTCCTAATTTCCTCATAGAACTGCGCATTTTCAATAGCCAGAGCAGCTTGGTTGGCCAAAACAGAAAATACCGCCAAATCATCCTGTGAATACATCTTTCCCGAACGCTTCTCACCCAAAACAAGTATTCCAATAAGGCGATCCTCCACAAAACTCGGAACAATCAAAGCAGCATTCAACTGAGTCAACTGTTCAACCAAACTTAACAAGATGGTATTCTGCGATCCCTCTTTCAACCTTATAATAAACTCTTCAGTCACTAGCGGCTCTTTATCCTTGTTCAGCTGCCAAATCAAAGGAGAACCCACGTCGATGGCTTTTGTAGCAATACTGACCCCCCTTGCCGCTCTCATGGCTTTCAAGACGTAAAATGAGCCCTCCTCGTTCAATAAGTAGATTATTGAATGTTTGATTCTGACAATTTTTGTTATGACATAAACGATAAGCTTTAATAATAAATCGAGATTTCTGATTCTAATCATACCTGAAGAAGCACCCCTCAAAATGTTCTGGTAATTTTTTTGTTCTCTAAGCAATCTGTTTTCAGCTTTACTATCGAAATATATGTAGAGAAAGGGGCCTAGAGTTGCCAAAGTAGTAGAAAAAAGAAAAGGCACAATCCACCAAGATGAGCCAAAGAGAACGACTAATTCATTCTGCCAAAAATAAATAATTAACAAAGGTGTTCCCAAAATTAAAGAATATGTTGCCACAAAAATACCTGAGCGCGTTGCTATAAGTCTAACATCCATAAGTCGATATCGGATGATGCCGTAAAGAATAGGAACATTACAAAATGCAAAAAGATAATTTATATATGGTGAAGTTGACAGGTTGTAAGCAGGAAGAAAATTGCATGATCCTAATACAAAACCTATACCAGATCCGATTAATACATATTTAAGTTGTTGCCTTTTAATCCCTGTGACACGATAAAGCTTATTAAACATAAGAATGAAAGCATAGATTACAGTTAAACCAAAAAAGACCATGAAGAAACTATATAAAATACCGGGTGAAGTGTAATAACCAAAATATGGCCTCAGCACCACGTCTTTTATAAATAAATCAGAAAACGGTGGCGAGAGAAATAGAACAAAACAAAAACCTATGCCATAAACAAACGGTAGAATTTTGGTTTTTTGCTCTAACAAAAGCACGGTGGCATGGAAAAAACAAATTGGAATGAAAATTATTCCTAGAAACATTAATCTATTCCAAAATAAAGCCCAATGAGGAATTATAATGGTCGATTCTATAAATTGTGAAAAACACCAAAGCGAAATACTAAATTCGAATAAAGCCCACATGATATTTAACAAACTACGTCGATTTTTCAAATATACCAACAATCCCAAAATAAATGTACTAACACTTGCGATTAAGCAAGAAAATGCATAATGGTTCATTTTGCATCTCCTAAAAGGTAACCGGCGAGATTACGGAAAGCAGCAGCATCAAGACCTATTTTTGAACCGACCTCATCCATCTCAATCATATTGTTCTCATCAACCTTTCCCAAGGCATAATGATTTCTCACTCCCAGCCAAGAAAGGATAAGTGCTTCTGCAAGACAACCATGGACCTCTTCTTTCCCTAGCCCAAAATTAAAATGTAAATCCACCCCAGGGACCTTTGCAATAGCCGAAGAAACGACTAACACATCTGGCCTTGCAAGAATAGTTTCTTTTGATACATTAGGCGGATAGGCACCATCGATAACTAAAGCATTTTTTTTCAAAAATTCTTTTCTTATGATTCCCTTCACTGCATTTGTAACAACTATGATGGCATCAGCTTCTTTTATAGACTCAATCTTCTCAGACAACACTAGCTTAGTCTTAATATTGCTCTGGTTACCAAAAATGTTTCTTATCTCTTTGAGTTGAATATCAATCAATAAAAGCTTGTTCACATTATTAATTAAAGCTTTAGCACATCCTGATCCAACGGAACCTCCAGCTCCCACTACTGCAACAGTAACATCAGATAATTTAATTCCTTTAAGAGATAAAGCTCTTTTAAGGTTCTTAATGGCAATAACGGCAGAGTAGGTATTTCCAGTTGTAATGCCAAGCTTGGTCTTCCCCAAAAGATCGAGACCATCACGTACAGCTATTGAAGTAAAAGCTCCCAAGCTAACAATTTTACAGCCAGCTTTTTCGGCAAGCTGAATCCCTTGCAATATTCTATGAGCAGCAAAACTTCTATTTTCCATGATTTGGGCCGCAGTAAGAAAACATAAGATTGAAATTCCGCGAAGCTTTTTATTATTTTTATCTCTAAAACCAGTAATCTGAGAAACAATTAATGGAGGCATATGCCTAAATATAAAACTTTTAAACGGAACAAAAAAAATATTATCTGGAATAACTTCAAAATTTGGTAAATTTGCCATAAAAGCAAAATCGCCACTAAAAATGAACTTTTGACTCACACCCTTAGGGATGATTGAAAACAAAAAATTTAAAATAAGTTGCTTGATAAATTTAAAGGTATTCATTCTTAAAAAGAATTGAACAATTATTACCGCCAAAAGCACATGAATTATTTAACGCGATTTCGAGTTTATGCCTTATTGCTACGTTAGGAACACAAAAAATAGCGCAATCTTCATCCGATGTCTCAAAGTTAATTGTTGGAGGGAGAACCTGATCTCTTATAGAAAGACAACAAACAATTGATTCAACAGCAGAAGCTGCGCCCATCGTATGGCCAAGTATGGATTTTATAGAACTACATGGAATGGATTTTAATCTCTCCCCAAAAACTCTCTTCAGGGCGGCACACTCAACTTTATCATTTTGAGGTGTCCCTGTGCCGTGGGCGCTTATATAGTCAATTTGTTCTTTAGAAACTTCGGAATTTTTTAATGCCTTCTTCATACAACTAGCAATTCCTTCCTCGGATGGCTGAGTCATATGATGGGCGTCGCAACTTAAGCCATATCCGAGTATTTCAGCATAGATTTTCGCGCCCCGGTCCTGGGCATGCTCAAACGATTCCAAAAGCAAAACGCCCGCCCCCTCCCCCAACATCATGCCTTTCCTGTTTTTATCGAAAGGCTGACATTTTTCGGGAGCCATGGCCAATAGACGATTAAATCCCGTGAAGGCAACTCTTGAAAATGCATCGACGCCACCACAGAGGAATATTTCCCCGCCTCCCTGACGAATCAGGTCAAAACCATATCCTATTGCATAATTAGCCGAAGAACATGCTGTCGGCATAACCGCATTAAAACCATCAAAAGAAAAATGCGTAGCGACATTTACGGAAAGATTATTGGATGTGTAACGAGAGATTAATTTCTCGACTAGTTCAGATTGGCCTTTCTTAACCCATACCTTATCGAGCTTTTCCAAAATTTGAGCCTCTCCCATTGTTGTCCCAAGCAAAACGCCGGTCTTCTCAATCCGGCGTTCTTTTAGACCCGCATCTTCCAAGGCCAACTTCGTTGCTGCAATGACCATCTGGGAGGCGCGTCCCAAATGTTTGATTTTTCGCTTATCAATAAAATGTTCGGGACGGAAATTTTTAACTTCTCCGCCTTTGTGGATAGGATAATCGGAGGTATCAAAAGCCTCAATGTCAGAGATACCCGGCTTGCCGGCAATAAGGTTCTTCCAAAATTCCGCAACACCGATGCCAATAGAAGACACAACACCCAACCCCGTAACAACAACGCGGCGTTTAATATTTCTGGCTTTAGGGGGAGGCTTCATGCGGATTTGGCATCCTGGGAACCAAAGGCGATTTCCGCTTCGGCGACCTTATGCTCCTCTATCATAACGACTGCTTTAAAAATCCCCATTTTTGACATCATCTTTATGGGTTCAACCGTGATCACCATTTGGTCGCCAGGGATGACGGGCTTTGAAAAGCGGCTTTTGACAGAAACAAGAAAAAGCACCTTGTCATTGGGGAATATCTGCTTGTAAAGAATAATACCTGTCTGGGCCATAGCCTCGATGATAAGAACGCCCGGCATAATAGGCTGCCCGGGAAAATGGCCCTTGAAGAACTGTTCGCTGGCTGTCACGTTCTTGATGGCAACAACCTTCTCAGGCGAAGCCTCCATGACCCGGTCAATCATTAAAAATGGGAATCGTTGAGGGATAAGTTTTTTGATATCTTCAGACCCAAAAGAATTTTTCATTGTCTCCTTGCGTTCTTTAGGCACTGGCCCGCCTATTTATTCTTTTTTTTCGCCGCCATAACCATCTGGACGATCTTATTGACAGTAGTCATCTCCTTGAGCTTCTCTTCAGGAACCGCGATGCGGTATTTCTTTTCAAGAGCCGCCAGGATCTCAAGCGCCATCATAGAATCAGCGCCCACATCCTGGATCAAATGCGCATCGAGTGGAATTTCGCCCTTGTTTTTCTCAATCACTGTCGCGACGATCTCCAAGACTTCTTCCTGAACGCTGCGCGCCATCCGTCAGTCCCTCCTATTCACCTAGTTGTCAATTGCTCGTATGCAGACCGCCATCGACCTTGATGACTTGGCCCGTGATGTAATTGGACTGCTCGCTTAAGAGAAATAAAACGGCCTTGGCTATGTCTTGCGGATGGCCGAACCGGCCCAAAGGGACGGCGCGGCGGAATTTATCCTTGAGCTCCTCCTTGAGGACACCCAGCATGTCCGTCTCAATAAAGCCGGGTGCCACGCAATTGACGCGGATATTGTAGGGCGCGACCTCCTGGGCCAGGGCGCGGGTCAAACCGATAATGCCCGCCTTGGATGCCGAATAGTTCACCTGCCGCGCAATGCCGGAAATCCCGCTGATAGATGAGATATTGACGATATTGCCCTTCTTTTGCTTGAGAAACGTCACAATGCACGAACGCGCCATATTGAAACAGCCGGTGAGATTGACATCGACGACTTCCTTCCAGTCCTCTTTTTCCATCGTCATAAAGGCCTTATCGCGCGTGATGCCGGCATTGCTGACAAGAAAATCCAGACCTCCGAAATATGCCTTGACCTGCTCCACAAAATCCCGGCAAGTATCATAATCGCGCACGTCGCCCTTGAAACTCAGGGCCTCGGAACCAGCGTCCGCGACTTCCTGGAGCAGTTTTTTTGCTTCAGAATCGCTTTTGACGTATGTGAAGGCGACTTTGGCGCCTGCGGCGACAAGCTCCCTGACGATTGCCCGGCCGATACCCCTGCTGCCGCCAGAAACGATGCCAATCCGGTCTTTGAGCAACGAATCATTCTTCATATTTTGACAGGACAACTGCCGTGTTGACTCCGCTGGGCCCGAAACAACTGACGAGGACATGGTTAATGTCCGCTTTTTGCGATACGCCGGCCTTGCAATTGAGACCGCAGTCCGGGTCTCTCTCCTTGAAATTCACCGTCGGAGGAATAAATCCCTGCTCGATGCTTCCCGATGCCGCCGCCAATTGCATGGCGCCGGAAGCGCTGAACGTCTCGCCCACCATGGACTTGATCGCGCTCACCGGCGTCTTTTGGGCCGCCGAACCGAAGACCTCCTGAATAGCCTCCGCTTCGATCCGGTCTGCTTCGCGCGTGGAATTCGCATTAGCGCTGATGCAGTCGATATCTTTGACATCCAGATCGGCGTCTACCAATGCCTCTTTCAAGGCCTTGCGGATGCCTGTGCCCAGCCGGTGATATTTATTGATGCGGTAAGGAACGAATTCATAGCCCAGGGAAGAAACCTTGGCATAAATGTGTGCGCCTCGGGCCCTGGCGCTCTCCAGGTCCTCAATAAGTAACATCACTGCGCCCTCTCCGAACACAATCCCGTTACGCCTGCGGTCAAAAGGACAATTCAGTTCCCGATCGTCATCTTTGGACCCCGAAAGGAACTGGAGCTTATAAAAACCGAGATACGTCTGCAGGCAAAGCTCTTCGACCCCTCCCACCAAAACCGCCCTGGCGCGGCCCAGCCGGATGAAATCACAGGCGTACTTTAAGGCATCCATACTGGATGTAAATCCCGTGGAAATCGTCGTATTAAAACCCTTGATGCCGAAACGGATCGATATCTGGCTTGCCGGGGAATTGATGACGGTATTGGGAAAAAGCGCCGGGTTGACATATCGCGGCCCCTCGACAAGGGCGGTCTTATCGAATTCACTGATGCTCCAGACGCTCCCCAAGGTCGTTCCCAAGACGACGCCTGTCTCATCCGCGTTGTCCTCTGTGACCGTAAAATGCCCGTCGTCCAAGGCAAGCTTGGCCGCTACATTCACAAGTTTTGTCGAACGGTCAAGGAGGCGAAGCCCCTTGTCCCCCAGATAAAGCTTCGCATCGAAATCTTTGATCTCTCCAGCCTGCTTGGACTTCATAGAACCTGTATCAAAAAGGCTCACGGGCTTGATGCCGCTGGCCCCCTTCTGAAGGGCGTTCCAGAAAGCTTCCTTTCCTATGCCGTTCGAAGCAACGACACCAATGCCTGTAATGACGATCTCATTTTTCATAATGCCTTCATCTCTCCCAAAACAAAAGTAGTCAACAAAAAACCCCTTTTTTCAAAGGGGCCTTAGTTGATCGTCTATTTTTTCCGCTTCCCTCTCTCGTGCGTATCCACTCGTCGAGGGCTTCTTTTCTGAATCTCCATCCATGGCCGATCTTGAACGCCGGCAGGACGCCTTGCCGCGCAAGCTTATGCACCGTAAAGATGTGCAGGTGCAGGTAATCCGCGAC
>Ga0265297_10004675_pt1 | contig 21983 bp, 16 predicted proteins | sample Munlanlwell13791_FD_192502 | JGI IMG/M metagenome (GOLD analysis project Ga0265297, IMG submission 192502) | Leachate microbial communities from a municipal landfill in Southern Ontario, Canada - Leachate well 137-91 | ecosystem: Engineered > Solid waste > Landfill > Unclassified | place... | reverse complement strand
TCCGGCATATATGCCTGTAGCTGGTACCCGGGTAAAAATGTACCTTATCATTGCCCAGCCTCGCATTCAAAGCATCAATAAGGGTGCTGGCCTCTTCAGTGCTGATGTAGCCAGAACTATAGCTCCACATTTTGCCGTCACGCACCGCTACCAGATTACACCGAAATACAACATCGTTATCACCGGTTGGCACCTTCATACTTATAGCTTCAATAGCGCTCCTGCCGCGGTAGTAGACCTTTGGATCATAGCCCAGCACTGACATGCAGGCACAGGCACTGCTGGGTTCCATACCCTGTGGTACAGTTCGCACCATACCCAGGACTCCCTGCTGAGCCATGGCATCCAGATTGGGAGTACGGGCAATTTCCAGACAGGTCTTTCCGCCACGTTCCGGTAATGCCCAGCCAGCAGCGCCATCGATAATAACAACAATATATTTCATAGCGTTATAGTTTACAATTCTTGCCACCAAAGTTAAAGCCGCCTATAATATTGGGCTACGGGGCGTAGCGCAGCCTGGTAGCGCGCAGCGTTCGGGACGCTGAGGTCGGAGGTTCGAACCCTCTCGCCCCGACCAGTAATTGGTCAGCCCACTTTCCGCTTGGCTTCTTCCCAAAGAGCATTTTGCTGGTCAAAAGACAGGTCGCCAAAGGTGACACCGCGCTGGCGGCAAAGCTGCTCCATACAGGTAAAACGGTTATAAAAACGCTGGTTAGCGCCGGAAAGAGAAGTTTCCATATCAATATCCAGCCTCCGGGCAATATTAACCAGCACGAAAAGCAAATCCCCGAATTCCCTGGCTTTCTCTTCCTTATCCTTTGAATTAATAATCTCTCGTACTTCTTCCGAGAGCTTTTCCAGAATATCCTCTGTCTTTTCCCAATCAAAGCCAACTGAAGCTACCCGACGCTGTATAGACTGGCTATAAGACAGCGCTGGCATACTCTTAGGCACGCTGGATAACAGAGATTCATCCTCGTCACGCTCGGCGCTTTTCAGTGCTTCCCAGTTTTGCCTTACCTCAGCAGCATCTTTCACCTCAATATCACCGAATACATGGGGATGACGATGAATAAGCTTGTTGCTTATACCGCGGACTACATCCTCAACAGTAAACTGCCCTTCTTCAGCAGCTATCTGAGCATGTAGCATTATCTGCAGCAATACGTCTCCCAGTTCTTCACAAAGTTTCTGTGAATCGCCCTCTTCCAGGGCCTGCAGTACCTCGTAGCATTCCTCAATCAAATATGGCCTCAGGGAATCATGCGTTTGCTGCCTGTCCCAGGGACAACCTTCAGCGCTGCGCAGCCTGGCAATAATGCGTTTCAATTCGGCAAAGTTGTCGATATTTGTTTCTTTGGTCAAGTTAGTCCCCTTTATATTTGGCTGGTCATGCGCAATTATAATTAGCTTAGCAGGCTATTACAAATGGGACTATGATCAACCTCTCGCCCTTTATCCCTCTCCCCTTCTCTAGGAAGATACAACATAGGCCTTCGGCAAATTCTGGGATATTATAGGAACAAATGCGTTGTAGCTTTTCCTGAAAGCCAATGTTGAAATAACTTATCCATGATATCCTAGGATATAATTCTGCGGGCAACCAGCGCCTTTATCAGCTGCTACGTATGTGCGCTAAGCTAGTTGCTAAGCTATTGAACTTAACCTGTAACCTTGTTTCAAGGACTTCGATCGCAGCCTTGTTGACCACTAACTGAAGCTCTTTCGGACAGAATACATGTCCCTTCCACTTCTTGGCAACATAGGTCTGCAACCAATCATGGGTGGGGAAAAGGCTATTTAAAGAAACCACTTTGTCGTCTGGTTGCTTAACCACCTGCAAATTCGCTTCATTAAGCGGCGCTACATCTGGAAAATCTACAACCACGTCATAGACCGTAGTTTTGAGATGATCAGGTATTCTGGAATATATTTCCACTCCCAAGCCATCAAGGATACTCTGTACATGTTCGCTCTTGATTAAGCGCGTTATGTTATCCATGTTTTTATCCACAGTGTTCGAAGATATAACTAAGGCCTTTAGCCATAAGTCGCGGTTCCGCAGATTAAGAATAGTTTTTTGCAGCTCAGGCACGCCTCCGTAGAGATAAGGGTTCAAAAGGTCGAAATCTGTCAGTTGTAGGAAATCCACTGGCGAAGAAAGCATAACCTGGGGCAAGATTTTCCCCTCCTCTGATTTTGTCTTAAAATGACCATATTGGTCGCGTATTAATTTGAGAAACATCGTCAACATTGAATCAGTGGCTTTTACTTTGGCATGCTGATACAAGCAGGGATAGAGTTGGATTTTGCTAAAAAGTATCTGCTCAAAGACCGAAGCAGCTGAGGAAATAGCTACGAGGCGTTTCTCAGTTCCAGTCTCTGTTTCAACAGGGCTAACATCAAGAGCATATAGAAGACGCTCAATGTCGACGGCAAGCCTTAAACCTGTGAAATAGCTATCCCGTGATATATAGTCAAGTTTATCAGCATCAAAGGGCCCGTTTATGATTCCCGCCAAATAGGCCTTTTCGGGAGACGGAGGTCGCCCAATTATCAGGTTGGCTATCTCGTCTAATTTGCCGAAATCTATATTCGCTATTTCCTTGTCCTCTTTACCGTATTTGGCCCTGATCTTCGAGAAAAATTCATCGAACATCCTACTCTTTACAATCATATAAGAAATTAATTCATGAGCTTTTGCAGCTTGGTATTTGGGGTCCACCTGCATATCCACAATCCATGGATGGTGCTCATAAAATCGCTCCGATATATGCGACATTATGCCATGGCCACAGTCGTGAAGAAGGGCAGCCAAGCGAAGCTGTTGCTTCTCTAGTGGAGTTATGAAGTCACTGCCTTTTTTAGAGTTCAGAGTTTCAATGAGTCTTGTTACTAAGAACAAAACCCCTATTGAGTGTTCCAGCCTAGAATGGTTGGCAGATGGATACACATAAAAAGCAAAAGCCGTTTGGTGAATGAATCGCAGACGCTGGAGCAATGGGCAATCTAGCAGAGCGATTTCCGCAGGAGACAAAGTAGTTGTGCCCCAAAGCGCATCATGAATAGCCTTTCTTCGATCCGGGGGAGCCGACGGCTCATATTCAGCAAAACACGATTTGACATAACGTTCAATTTCACCCTCGAACTCCGTTGGCATACGGTGACTCGCAACCCAAAACCATTAGTTAGTATTGGGCGTACTAAAAGATTCTCGAAAACGCCGACCAATCTTTTGAAGGATAGACAGCTCTTCGCGGGAGAAACGTTCCACCGCCTTATCCTTGATCTCGCTTCTTTTTTTTCCTGTAATGCCGAGTCTTTCGTACTCAGGATTCTTAGCAGAAAGCCATCCTCCAAGCTGCAGCTGCATTAAGACACTTTCTAGCAGCCTGGAAAACGGGAAAAGATCAACACCTTGAGAAAAGACGAATGCACTAAGTAGCTGCTTTCCTTCGCCTTCCCTCTCGTTCTTCATGAACCTGTGCAGCTCTTTTCTATCGCTTGGAAAGGTGTCCAAGTCGGAGTATGCTAGAATAGTAGCGACAATATCTTGTGGAGTGGGGAGTTTTAACAAGACGTTAAGATCCGAAGAACCTTTCATTGTCTACCTCCCTTCGCAAGACTCTCTGCAGAACTCTCGCATTTTACCACTAGCCCATCAGAGGAGCAAGTCCAATAACTGCAGATATCTTTTTTATTGCCATTTATCGCAATTATACACGATTTTTGCTTGACAGTCAAGGTATTGCTCCATATAATACATGCTATGGGAAAAAGAGGTAGGCCTACAAAACCAAGAAAAAGCGAGCTTGGGTGCTATATAGAAGAGCAACGACGAAATTTTGGCTGGAGCGTGCTTGATCTTGCTCGTAAGGCACACGTGCCCCATAAGGTTCTGTCCAAACTCGAGCTCGACCTCATTCCCCTGCGCCGACCCGGAATTCTACTAAAAATCGCAAAGGCACTTGGAGTACATCCAGACCAACTTCTAGTGCGCGCTCATCTCACTCCATTTCTTCGTCCTCCGATAGTTACAGACTCTTCTCCACCAAGAAAAACCCTTACCCTAATCGTCAACGAAGATGAATGTCGCCAGGTTGAGAATTATCTACAGTTTTTGCGATATATGGCTAAAATCAAATCTTTATGCAATAGCACAGATAATGATAGTGCATCATCAAGTCAGTATCTTACTGCTAAAAACCGACATAGAAAGCTCGCGACGACCTAACATTTATGTCCCCGAGCTACAGGGGGGACTCGGAATACCACAGCATTAGCTTATCTTCGAGCTTCTCTTTTTGTGATAAACTCAAAATCGGTCTAACTCTATGCTAAGCAAAAGGAAAATCAAGAGATATTAAAAAGCAACTTGACAAATCGCCTCGCAATAGCTAGATGGTGAGACCTGCCAAATCTTAATAACCAAGTCTCTTAAGTGCCCCAATCGGTGTTGCCACAGCTATAGCTGTTCAATTGCCCTGCACACAGATTACGAGTAAATCGTAAAATATCCTTACTAACTTACTTTATGATAGACAGTTTTTATATTAAAGTATATCTTCCTCTGCTAGTGAAGAGTGGCTGTAATCCGATTTCCTGAAGAAGCTGTTTCCTTCGACTCACCTTCCTTAACTCCCCTGTGCAACAAAAAGCCCCCTACAAGCCATGCTATTCAGGGGGCACATACGAGTCAAAATTGCCAAACTCTACTATCTGCGCATGCCCATAAACATCATCACAAAATAGAAAAGTTGCGCTACCGCCTGTAGTGTTGCTGCCACATAGGTCAGAGCAGCCGCAGATAGAACTGCGCTGGCGCCGTTTAATTCCTGAACCGAAACCAATCCAGTGCTCTGCAACATTTGCCTGGCGCGATTACTGGCATTATATTCCACAGGCAAGGTGACCAGGCTAAAAATCACTGCCAGAGAAAACAGGAAAATGCCTGTGAGAACAACTGTAAGAGCAAACTCGCTTCGGCTGAATATATAGATTAAAACGCCCAGTATGACACAAACATAGCCCAGGGTACTGCCCAAACTGGCCGCCGGCACAAAAGACGTACGAAACCGCAGGAAAGCATAACGGGTCTTATCCTGCACCGCATGTCCTACTTCATGTGCCACTATCCCAAGCGCAGCCACCGAAGCGCTATTAGCCACCTGCGGCGAAAGCCGCAATACTTTCTTGCCCGGGTCGTAATGGTCCCCGAGCCTGCTTTTAACACCTTCCACCCTGACGTTATTCAATCCGTTTGCCTTGAGAAGACGTTCAGCGGCAGCAATTCCAGTTAAATGTTGCGAGTTAGGCACATTGGAATACTTCTTAAAAGTTGAGTTCACCTTTGCCTGAGCGTAAAACATGAAAATCAAAGGTGGTATCATTATCAAAAAGTACATAGGATCAAAGAAAAACATACTCTAATTTAAACCTCTCGCTAAAAATACGTGACAAAATTCAATTTTATTCAAAACAAATATCTAAGTCAAAGCAAATTGCTTCCCACAAAATTGCGCTGCCCTCGTACAAATTCTCCAGCGGAGACCACCCGTTTCCCTTCCAGTTGAACCCTGATGAGGCCCAGAATGCCATCTCTGGTTTCAACTCCAATGGGCGCTTTTGCCCCCTGCGTCAAAGCTACAACTCTGCCCACTTCACCAGCCTTTTCTCCAGGCAATGGAACAGCCTGATTAATCTTCAAACGCTTACCCTGCCACCAGGTATAACAACCCGGCCAGGGATCAAAGGCTTTTATACGCCGCCACAATTCCAGTGCGGTTAGATGCCAGTCTAATTCACCATCCTCTTTAGAAATAGTTTTAGTATAGCTCGCCTTAGTCTCATCCTGCGGCTGTGGCGTGATTTTCCCTTCGAGCCATTCAGGTAACGTCTTTATCAACAACTGAGCCCCAACCTGTGCCAGATGAGCAGTAAGAGAACCAGTGGTATCTTCCGCAGAGATCGATACATTCTCCTGAGCTAGAATAGGGCCCGTATCCATTCCTTTGTCTAATAACATTATGGTAACCCCGGTAACTTCATCCCCTCGCATGATAGCCGTAGCTACCGGTGAAGAGCCGCGATAGTAAGGTAACAGCGAGGGATGGACGTTCAAGCAACCGAACTCGGGCAGATTTAATATCTCAGAAGTAATGATGCGCCCGTAAGCTGCCACTACAATCAAATCAGGACTCAAGCTCGCAACATACGACACTACATTGCTGTCCTTCAGGGTCTCCGGCTGTACCACTTTCAGCCCCCGAGACAATGCCAACTCTTTAATCGGAGAGGCGGCTACATGGTGACCACGGCCAGCTTCCTTATCTGGCTGAGTATACACTGCCACGATCTCGTAACCGCTGTCAAACAAAGCCTCCAAACTCGGCACAGCAAAGTCCGGAGTACCCATAAAGATAACCCGTTTTTTCATCAGGAATATTTTTCACCAAAACATCCCTTTATGTCAAAAACCCCCTTGACACCCTAACAGTGGGGCATGTTAATCTTTATAGTAGTTTTGGGGACGCGTTTGGTGGCCACCCAACACTAAGTCTCAACCTCAAAATTAGCTTCGGATTTCGATGTTTGTCGACTGATTATCCATAGGCTATTTTTTTGTTTAAAGTAGGGGTTTATTTTACCTTTTTCAAGTAAATTATGAACTGGTTTTAGAGCTTTAGATTAGAAAGGTATATATTTCAGAATGCCGCAAAGAATCTGGGAATCTGCTCTGGGAGAGCTGCAAGTCCAAGTTAACAAGCCGAATTTTGATACGTGGCTGAAAGACACGATAGGCATAAATTACCAGGATGGGATTTTTGTCATCGGCGCTCCCAATGCCTTCGTTGCAGAATGGCTGGAAACCCGTCTCAATTCCCTGGTCAAGAAAACTTTGGCGGGTATTATCGGCAAACACGTGCAGATACGGTATGAAGTAGTCAATCAACCCATGCAACCTGTTGCGCAAAAAGTAACCCGCGCTTATCAAGCGGATGGGGGAATAAGTGTAAAAGCCAGCCGTCCGGTTATACCCGGTAATCTTGATACCAGGTATACCTTCAGTAATTTCATTACCGGCGAATGCAATCGGCTGGCTTATGCTGCCGCCCTGGAAGTTTCCGAAAATCCCGGCAGTGTTTACAATCCTCTTTTTATTTACAGCGATACCGGGCTGGGGAAAACTCATTTATTGCTTGCCATAGGACATGCCGCCAGAGCCGCTGGTCATCAGATATTGTATACCAGTGCCGAGCAGCTTACCACTGAATTTGTACTCGCCCTTAAGAATAATGCCACTGAAGAATTTCACGCCAAATACCGAAGAATTGATATGCTGCTTGTCGACGATTTCCAATTCCTCAGCGGTAAAGTTCAGACCCAGGAATGTTTCTACCACATCTTCAACGACCTGCATAAAGATAATCGCCAGGTCGTGGTAACCTGTGATTGCCCGCCGAGAGCTATATGTGCAATGGAGAAAAGATTAAAGTCCCGCATGGAAGGCGGACTGGTCGCTGATATTAAGCCTCCCGACCAGGCAACACGATTAGCCATTCTAAAAATTAAGGCAAAACAGCTAAAATCGCCCATCTCCTCGGAAATACTTCTCTTCATTGCGAACCAATTCCGACATAACGTCCGTGAACTTGAGGGCGGGTTAAACAGAGTGTTTACCTATGCCAAGCTCAGTGGAGCAGAGTTGGACATGAAAACAGCCACGCAGGCGCTGGCAGACCTGGTAGCCAGTGAAAGCCGCAAAGATAGTGCTACCTTAACACCCGAAAAAATTCTGGATGCTGTAGCGAACTATTATGACCTGAATCCCGAGGCACTGGCCGGAAGAAGAAGGGACAAAAAAACGGCGCTAGCCAGACAGATGGCCATGTATCTACTCAGGGAGCAAAATCACTGTTCTCTATCTGAAATCGGAGAGATATTAGGAGGCAGAGATCATACCACGGTACTTCATGGTTATGAAAAAATATCAGCAGAGACCACTATAAATCCACAACTCGCCAGGTCACTCAAAGAACTCCGACAGTCGCTGGCTATCAAGGGAAAAACTTAGAAACAGTTAATAATTTGTGCAAAACTTGAGCAGAATTGTTTATTCCCTCTCCATGGTTTGTTGATAAGCCTGACCTGCCCCAAGTTCAAACTCATTAAATTCAAAATCCACGAATTTCTCCACTTATCAACTCGATCTAATTATTAGAACCATTATTAGAATAATATACCTAAATCCTATATTATATTGCTTAAGAAATATAAGACACGGTTGATAATGTGGACAGCGTAGAAATCTCAGTTAAGGCTGGTGACGGCGGTGACGGCGTAGTTAGCTTCAGGAGAGAGGCATTTGTTCCTTTTGGAGGTCCTGATGGGGGTGATGGAGGAAATGGGGGTAATGTCTATGTTAAAGCTAGCAGAAACTTAGCTGGTCTTTCAGCATTTCGATATAAGAGGGCATTTAAAGCGGAGTCTGGAAAGAATGGGGCTGGGAAGAAGAGATTTGGCAAAAAGGGTGTTGACTTAGAGATTGAGGTACCGATGGGTACTACTGTTTATAGGCTGGGGGATGCTGATAATATGCTTTTGGGCGATTTAATTCAGCAGGGCCAGAGAATTCTGGTGGCAAGGGGAGGCAGGGGAGGTTTAGGAAATGTGCACTTTGTTTCTTCTACAAATCAGGCTCCTGAAAAGGCTACCAAGGGTGAAAAAGGCGAAGAACTTCGTCTTCTGCTTGATTTGAAAATCATTGCTGATGTGGGTCTTATCGGTTATCCTAACGTGGGGAAATCAACCCTGCTGGCCGCTGTTTCCGCAGCCAGACCAAAGGCAGCAAATTATCCATTCACCACTCTCGTACCAGTTCTTGGTGAGGTTCAATCGGGGAAAAGGGTTTTTGTCCTGGCGGAAATACCGGGTCTGATAGAAGGAGCCCATCGGGGAAGGGGTTTGGGTCATGATTTTTTACGCCATGCAGAGAGGACCAAGATATTGCTACATATTGTGGACGGAACTTCTATGAGTATGATGGAAGATCTATCATGTTTGAACAGGGAACTGGCCTTATATAAGACAGAATTAGCTGAGAAACTCCAGATTGTAGCAGTTAGCAAGGTGGATTTGCCTGAGGTGCAAGCCCGCTTGCCTGGAATCGAGGAGATTTTTGAATCCCACGGACTAAGGGTTCATCTTATCTCAGGTGTTACCGGGCAGGGTTTGAAAGAGCTTATGTTAGAAATCGATGACATGCTAGATGAAATAGACTTGAATAAAGCAGAGCCAGAATTGCCGCCAGCGGTTTTCCACCCAAAACCGAAAACAAGAGGAGCTAAGAGAGATTAACCGCCATTGAGTGGGTACTGGGGATAAAAAGTTGAAAAGCAATGTTGCTAAAATGCATTTAGGTATACTTGGTGGCACTTTCGACCCTATCCATCTTGGTCATCTTTCTATAGCTGAAGAGGCTGTGAAGAGGCTGGACCTTGGGAAGGTAATCTTTATTCCTGCCGGCCAGCCCTGGCTTAAGTTAAATAGAATGATCACATCAGCCGAGCACCGTAAGAAAATGATAGAGTTAGCCATTTCCGGCAAACCTTTTTTCGAGCTTTCCACTGTTGAGGTGGAGAGGTCGGGGCCTTCTTATACAGTGGACACCCTGCGTGATTTACAGAGGAAGCTGGGCGGGAAAGCAAAGTTTTTTCTTATTTTGGGCTGGGATAGTTTAAACGAACTACCCGGATGGCATAACCCTGTAGAGTTGCTGAAACTATGCCGACTGGTAGCTTTTACCAGGCCGGGTAGCGCCCCACCGAACCTGGAAGCTCTAGAGGCTTCTGTTCCTGGAATAAAACGAAGTACGGTATTGCTTGATATAGAACCAATTGATATCAGCTCCACAGATATCCGTATGCGCGTGGCCAAAGGCTTACCTGTTAGTGGGCTGGTACCTTATGAAGTTGAGAAATATATCAGGGAGCACAATCTATATCGATAGATGACTCGGTTAAGGGATCTAAATATCCAGGTTTTTCACACTTCTGGCATGTGCCTGGATAAAGGATTTACGTGGCGGAACCTCGCTGCCCATAAGCATATGGAACACTGAGTCGGCCGTCATAGCATCCTCAACTTCCACTTTTAATAGGGTTCTTGTTTCGGGGTTCATGGTTGTTGACCAGAGCTGTTCAGGACTCATTTCGCCCAGACCTTTATAGCGCTGGACTTCTGTTTTATTGCCTTTTAGCTCATTAAGTTTGGCGTCTCTTTCCTTATCTGAATAAATCCAGAATTCATGCTTGCCTGATTTTATACGGTAAAGAGGGGGTTGAGCGATAAATAAGTTACCCTGGTTGACCAGGTCTGGCAAGTTACGGTAGAAGAATGTAAGCAGCAATGTCCGGATGTGGGCACCATCCACGTCGGCATCAGTCATAATGATAATCCTGTGATAGCGCAATCTGGAGAGGTCTATTTGCTCTCCAACCCCAACGCCCAGCGCCGTTACCAGCGCCCTGATTTCTTCATGGCTCAAGACCTTGTCCTGTGCCGCTTTTTCTACGTTCAGGATTTTACCTCTTAAGGGTAGTATGGCCTGGAAGCGGCGGTCGCGTCCCTGTTTTGCTGAACCTCCTGCTGAATCTCCTTCTACCAGATAGAGTTCACATTGCTGAGGGTCTTTCTCTGAGCAATCAGCCAGCTTTCCTGGAAGTGTCCCTGCTTCAAAGCCGCTCTTCTTGAAAATGAGGTCACGAGCTTTTCGCGCTGCCTCTCTGGCTTTAGCTGAAACTATGCACTTCTCTATAATCGATTTGGCATCGTCAGGATGTTGCTCCAGATATAGATTCAAACCATCGGCTACCACTGACTCAGCATGGGTTTTTACTTCCGGATTACCCAATTTGGCTTTAGTTTGGCCTTCAAACTGAGGTTCGGTAACTTTGACACTGATAACAGCAGCTAACCCATCCCTGACATCTTCGCCTATGAGATTGGCTTCATTGTCTTTTAAAAGCTTGTTTTTTCGGGCATAGTCGTTAAGAATACGGGTCAATGCTGTGCGGAAGCCGGTGAGATGACTGCCTCCGTCTATTGTGTTGACACAATTGGCAAAGCTCAACACCGACTCGGCAAAGCCGTCATTATATTGCAGGGCTGCTTCAACGGTGGTGCTGTTGACACTGCCAGATATGTAGATCGGTGGGTGGTGAAGGACATGGCGGTTCCGGTTAAATCGGCTGATAAGGCTGGCTATGCCGCCTTCAAAAAAGTAGGTTACCTCCCGATCGATTCTCTCGTCTTTAAAATATATTTCCAGGTTCCTATTCAAAAAGGCAAGCTCTTTAAATCGCTGAGATAGAATATTGAAGTCGTAGTTGGGCTCATTGAAGATTTCTGAGTCAGCCATGAAGGTGATGATGGTTCCAGTGTCATTAGCTTCTCCGATGACTTCTACGTCTGCCATAGGTATACCGCGCTCGTATTTCTGGCAGTACAGTTTGCCTTGCCTTCTTACCTCAACTTTCAGCCAGGAGGACAGAGCATTTACCACCGAAGCTCCCACACCATGTAGTCCGCTTGATACTTTATAACTATCGCCGCCGAATTTGGCTCCGGCATGTAGCATAGTCATTACTGCTTCCAATGCTGACTTATTGGTGGTGGGGTGGATATCCACAGGAATACCTCGGCCATTGTCAGTAACAGTTACCGAGTTATCAGCATGGATAATTATCTCTGTCCGGGTACAGCAGCCAGCCATGGCTTCGTCTATGGTGTTGTAGACGATCTCGTATACCAGATGATGCAATCCATGCTCATCTGTGCTGCCGATGTACATACCCGGACGCTTACGTACTGCTTCCAGTCCATCCAGGATGCGGATATCTTCAGCGCTGTAGTTCTCAGAGCCGTTTGTATTATTGTTTACGGTTTCTTGTTGTGCCATTGCCTGTATTTAATAGGACAGACCACGAAAACTTGATATGTAATTGCATTGGGTATGTTGTGGTTGTGGTCTATAGTCCCACATATAGTATAGGAAAAACCAAATTATACAACTTATTGCACTTGTTTAATTTTACCACATGCCCTGTTAAAAGAAAAGCAAGTGTAAGCGTCCATAGCATATTGGATTTGAGAATGTGTAATATCTTTGAAAAGTTTTCTGCACAATCACTCGAAATTTCTGCTAAAAAACTAATTTTTTTTGATAATCGTATGTAAACAGGTCGTCCGGGCTTTTGACACGTTTGTAATGTGATGGTAAAATGTCCCCTGGCTTGGCTTTGGTCGGGAAATTTGGCTAGAACATCTCCTTTCCCCCAATCTTTTGCCGCATTATATATCAAGGAGGTATATATGGTTTTAATTGGCGAAAGCATTCACATCATTTCCAAAAATGTAAACGATGCTGTTAAAAACCGCGACCCCAAGGTTATCCAGGATTTGGCCAGGGCTCAATCTACAGCCGGTGCGGATTATATAGACATAAACCTCGGTCCCGCCAAGAAAGACCCGGAAGAGATGACAAAATGGCTGGTTGAAACCATTCAAGATGTCACCGATTTACCCCTTTCTGTTGATACTTTAAATCCTGTAGCTATGGAAGCCGGACTCAAAGCCTGTAAGAAGAGACCTTTGCTTAATTCCTCCTCGGGTAGAACCGATAGCAAAGAGAGGATGCTTCCTCTGGCCAAGAAATATAATACTGATGTAGTAATTTCAGTTTTGACCGATAAAGGCTGCCCACCTGATGTTGATTCCAGAACGGAAAGCATCATGGAAACAGTTACCATTGCCAACGATATGGGAATTCCCAATGAAGATATCTGGGTTGATCCCATCATTCTGCCGGTAAGCGCCGACCAAAAACAGGTCGCTGAAGCTGGTGAATTTATTAGTATACTGGCTGACCTTTTACCCGGGGTTAAATCTACTATTGGCCTGTCAAATGTATCTAACGGCACACCAGAGCAATTGAGGGGCATTCTCAATCGCACCTACATGGTTATGCTGGGGAGAATGGGGCTTTATTCGGCTATTGCCGATGTCCTGGATGAGGAGCTTGTGGCTATAAACAAAGGTAAAATGCCAGAGATCGTTGACCTGATATACAAGACTATGGATGGGGAAGATATACCTCTATCCTCTTTGGACAAGCAAAAGCAGGATTATGTTAAGACTACCAAAGTGCTCATGGGCAAGACTTTATATTCCCATGCCTGGTTGGAGATGTAAGATTATGTAAAAATCTAAAGTAAGGAGTAGACGATGGAATACAAAGCACCTGTAGAAACTTATACCGGGAAGGTGGCGGAGGTTGTAATCGGTAAAGGCGACAAAGCCATAAAAATTGGAGGGGAGAGCGTTCTTCCCTTTCATTTTTTTGAGGGAACAATTCAGAATCCTCCCAAACTTGCCCTGGAGATCTGGGATATTGACCCCGCAGGCTGGGCGGAGTGGGTGCGTGAACCCTATAAAGATGTGCTTGCAGATCCTGTTGCCTGGGCTAAAAAATGCCTGGATTATGGAGCTGATTTAATCTGTGTGCGTCTGGCAAGTACCGATCCCGCAGGAGACAACGCCCCGGCCGATAAGGCTGCGGCTGCAGTCAAAACGGTGGTTGGCTCAATAAAAGCGCCGGTTATAGTCTACGGGTCGGGTGATGAAACCAAGGACATTGCCGTTTTAACCAAAGTAGCTGAAGTCTGTAGCGGCGAGAAATTGCTTTTGGGTCCTGTGGTTAAGGAAAACTTTGAACCTATAAGTAAGGCAGCTCTGGACCACGGGCACAGCATAATTGCGCAAACGCCGCTGGATATAAACCTGGAAAAAGAATTGAATGTAAAACTTCTCAAATCTTTTCCTCCGGACAGAATAGTCATTGATCCTCTGAGTTCAGGTCTGGGCTATGGTATGGAATATAGCTTCACCATAATGGAAAGGACCAAACACATTGGCGTCATGTTTGGTGATAGCACCATGCAGATGCCAATTATCGCTGACCTGGGTGGGGAAAGCTGGAAAACCAAGCAGGCAAAGGAAAATAAAGAACAGGGTATACTCTGGGAAAGTATTGCAGCTATTAGCCTTCTCTTAGCTGGTGCTAATGTGCTGGTATTGAGGCATCCCGATAGTTGTCAGTATATGAAAGAAGCCATTGAGGGGAAGCTGTGATAATTTGATAATAGTTCCTAATATCATATAATTAAGTTTGAGACTACCTTAATTCGTTTTTATAAAAGGAGGATAATCCTATGGCAGTAGTTGAAAAGAAGAAAAACCTGAGGAAAGAGCATGTTGATGAAATTATCAAGGCTGATGATAAATGGGAACCTGTTGGTCACACACCGATGCCGGAGCTTCCCGATTTAAGAAACTGGGACATGAGACTGCTGAAGACCTACAAACCGTTCTACGCCCCTATGTGCGATATGTGCTGTTTCTGTACTTATGGCAAATGTGATCTGACTGGAGATAAGAGAGGTGCCTGTGGTATAGATATTTCGGCACAGCAAGCCAGGGTCGTTCTGCTTGCCTGTTGCATGGGAATGTCCGCTCACGGGGCTCATGCCCGTCACGTGCTTCACTATCTAATAGAGAAATATGGAAGAGATTACAAGATTAACCTGGGCGATCAAATCCTGGTTGAAGCACCCCATATCAGAACAGTGGTGGGACTCAAGCCGGAAACACTGGGAGACCTGGAAAAAGCCATTGAGTATGTGGAGAGCCAGCTAATTCATGCTATCTCATCTTTGCATACGGGACAGGAAGGGTCTGCCCTGGATTATGAATCCAAAGCTCTCCATATATCCATGCTGGACCATGTAGCTATGGAAGTTGCCGATATTGCTGAAATAGTAGGTTTTAATTATCCTACTTCGAAAGCGGATACCCCGCTTGTCGGGTTGGGCTGGGGTGCAGTAGATAGAACCAAACCGGTAATATGTTTGATCGGGCATAATCCGGTTACGGCGGTTCCCATAGTTGATTATCTGAATGAGCATGGCTTGCAGGATAAAGTTGAAGTTGCCGGCATCTGCTGTACAGCGCTTGAGGTAACCAGATATACCGATAAGGCAAAAGTTATTGGGCCGTTGTCCCGTCAGCTCTTCTTTATCAGGACAGGCATTGCCGATGTTATTGTTACTGATGAACAGTGTATCAGGACGGATGTCACTATAGAAGCTGCCAAGGTAGGTACGGCTGTTATTGCTACTACTGATAAGGCATGCTACGGGCTCGATGATGTTACCAAACAGGAAGCTGATCATATCGTTACCGATATGGTCAAACAGGGTAAACAAGCGCTTATCTTCGACCCGGAAAAAGCTGCTGAGGTAGCAGTGAGAGTAGCCCTGGAACTGGCGCCAACCAGAAAGAAAGTGCTGGTGACCAAGGAGCAAGTTCCTGAAATGGCTAAAAACCACAGGCTCTGTAATCTTTGCAGTCAAGTCTGCCCTAATTTGCTGCCGGTGGGTGATGCCATTGAAGCCGCCAAGAATGGCGATTTGCAACCTTTGACTGAAGTATTTAACAAATGCATTGGCTGTGGAAAATGCGCTCAGGAATGCCCCCGCCAGGTACCTATTCTCAATATGATGCAGGCTGCCGCTAGCTGGGAAGAGTGGAATATCAGAGCAGGCCGCGGCCCGATCATGGATACTGAGATCAGGAAGGTGGGTGCCCCTATTGTTCTGGGAACTATCCCCGGAATTATAGCCATTGTCGGTTGTTCTAATTTCCCTGATGACTATAATGAGGTAGCTGATATAGTTGAGGAGTTTGCTAAGAGAAAATATATTGTGGTACTTAGCGGCTGTTCTGCAATGGCGGCTGGCATGAAGAAGGACAAGGACGGCAAGACCGTCTATGAGAAATTTCCGCCTACTTTCGATGCCGGCGGTGTGCTAAATGTTGGTTCCTGTGTGGCGAATTCCCATATTACCGGAGCTGCCATGAAGGTGGCCAATATTTTCGCCACATTGCCGCTAAGAGGCAATTATGAGGTCATCGCCGACTATATTTTGAACCGTGTTGGCGCTTGTGGTTTAGCCTGGGGCGCATATTCTCAGAAGGCAGCGTCCATCGCCACTGGCTGCAACAGATTGGGAATTCCCGTGGTCTTGGGGCCACATTCTGCGAAATACAGGAGACTTTTCATTAGCCGTAAGGAAGAGGATGATTGGACAGTTATGGACGGCCGAGAAAAGAAGCTGGTGAATACAGAGGAGCCGTCTCCCGAGCATCTGATTACTGTAGTAGAGTCGAAAGAAAGAGCAATTATAACCATGGCTAAACTCTGCATCAGGAAAAACGATACTCCGCAGGGTCGCCAGCTCAAGCTTACACATTATATCGGACTGCACAAGCAGTATATGGGAACTCTGCCCGATGACCTTCATCTGTTTATCAGGAAAACTTCCGATATACCTATCTTCTTCAAGAAAGAAGTTCTGCCGTATCTGGAGAAGGTCGGATGGAAGGAGAAACCAGTTCTGACTTTACCCACCCTGATCGGCACTTATCCTTCCGAGGTGCCAATCGATGCGGTGGTACACTAACGTGTAAAGAAAATGAGAAAGGACTTATAAAAGGAGGTTTATTATGGCAGTTACCGTACTTCCCTTTCATGTTGTTAACACTATGACAGGAACCAAGTATGCCAGGATGATCGAGGATCCAGCGGAGTATGCTCATTTGATTAAGCGAGCCGTCAGACCCCTTTTAGTAATCGGTACCTGGGCTTTGACTAAATCTGTGGCGGGTAAACCTGTGATAGATTATGCGGTTGAGATAGCCAAGACGCTGGATATTCCTATATGCGCCACTGCCCATACCAAGAAAAAATTGCTGGAAATGGGCGTTGAGCCAGCCAGCTCTTATGACATCATAGAGATACTGAACCATCTTAAAGACCCGGAATGGAAAGGGGTCAAGAAGGAAGGCAATCATGATCTGGTGATGTTTCTCGGTTTCAGGACTGACCTCGGTGAACAGGGACTATCGACGTTAAAGCATTTTGCCCCGCATCTCAAGACCATGACCCTCTGCAAATATTATTATCCACATGCCAGCTATTCACTTCCCAATTTCAGAAAAGATGACCAGTGGAAGGAATTCTTGGAAACTTTAATAAAGAATTTAAAGGAAAAGGAGGCGTAGAATAAAATGGCAGGAATGTTCCCGGTAGATTTGGGTCCCCAATATGAAGGCGAGGTACTCAGGAAGGCAGATACTTATGTTGATTTAGGCGGGCCTAAAGCAAAAGCAAAATTTGAGCTGGTTACTTTGAAGAACATGGATGAGGTTGAGCATGAGAAAATAGAGATTATTGGGCCGGATATAAGCGAGTTGAAAGAAGGAGAAGCATACTCCTTCGCCATGATGATTAACGTTGCTGGTGAAAAATTGGAAAAAGATATGGAGCCTGTTCTGGAAAGAAGGATGCATCTTTACGGCAACTATATTGAGGGCTTATATCATATGAACCAGCGAGATGATATCTGGATCCGACTCGGTAAAGAATCCTATGCTAAAGGTCTCAATTCATTTAATGTGCTGGGGCAAATGTTGATATTCCTTTATACCTCGGAGCTGGATGTTATTGAGAAGATTTCAATAACTTTCGTTACTGATGAAAAGAAGGTAGAAGAACTCCTGGCGAATGCCAAGGCTGTTTATCAAGCCAGAGATGAGAGGGCGCGTGGGTTGAAAGATGAGGATGTTGGGGAATTTTACAGCTGTGCTCTATGCCAGAGTTTTGCTCCGACTCATATCTGTGTAGCTACGCCGGAGAGAATTGCTAATTGCGGAGCTATAAGCTGGTTTGATGGTAGAGCTGCCTACAAACTTGACCCTGAAGGGCCGGTACAAGAAGTGAAGAAAGGTGAGTGCGTTGACCCAATAAAAGGCGAATATGATGGCGTCAATAAGCTGGGAGCGGAGAAATCGATGGGCGCATATACCAGAATTTATCTGCATAGTGCTTTTGAATATCCTCATACTTCCTGCGGTTGTTTCCAGGCAATCTGGTTTTATATACCTGAGGTTGATGCCTTCGGCATTGTTCACCGTGACTTTGTGGGCAATACTGTGGTTGGCGTGCCGTTCTCAACTATGGCTGCTGATACCAGCGGCGGCAGGCAGGTAGAAGGTTTTCTGGGTATTGCTCTGGAGTATCTCAGGTCGCCCAAGTTCCTTCAGGCAGATGGTGGCTTGAGGAGGTGTGTATGGATGCCCAAGGAGATTAAAGAGCGCTATAAGGACGCCATACCTGCGGATGTATATGACAAGATAGCCACTGAAGATGATGCCAAGAATACCGATGAGCTAGTTGCATTCCTGGACAAGGTCGGTCATCCTTGGATTAAGGGTGAGGTGGAACTACCAGTATAATATAGACTAGGAGGATTAACATGGCACTTAAAGGCACTGATGTCGTAAAGAGACTTCCTGAAGGTGGTAAGAAGAATTGTCGTGAGTGTGGTTTCCCTACCTGCTTTGCTTTTGCTATGAAGCTGGCCGGCGGTGGTGCTACTGTGGACAAATGCCCTCACCTGTTGCCGGAAGTAAAGGCTGAGCTGGAAGATGCCCTGGCCCCGCCCATAAAGCTGGTTACTGTCGGGGCAGGCAATAATGCCCTGAAGATTGGCAATGAAGAGGTAGTCTACAGGCATGAGAAGACCTTTGTTCATCAGCCGGGCATTGCTTTGCTGGTCTCGGATAAAGAGCCTGATGCCAAGGTTGATGAGAAGATAAAGAAGCTGAAAGAATTGCAGTTTCCCTGGGTGGGTATTACCTTGAAGGCTAATCTTTTAGCGCTGCAATTTGAATCTGGTGATAAAGCTAAATTTGAAGCTCTGGCCAAAAAAGTCTGTGCCAGCACTGATTTTAGCGTCGTTCTTATCAGCGAGGATACCGACGCTTTGCTGGCCGCGAAGAACGCATGCGGTGATAAGAGGCCATTGCTTTACCCCGTAACTAAAGATAATATCGATAAGGTGATTAACGGCATTAAAGATTCACCAACGCCAGTAGCTGTCAAAGGCAATAGCGTAGAAGAGTTAATACCGCTTACCATCAAATTAAAGGAAGCTGGTCTTGAGGAAATAGTCCTCGATCCGGGATCCCGGAATCTAGTGGCTGCCGTTAAGGATCAAACCCTGATCAGGCGAGCAGCTTTGAAGCAAAACTTCAGACCTCTGGGTTATCCTACCATTGGTTTCCCCTGCTTTATGGTTAAAGATAAGATGAGGGAGACTCTTCTAGCCGCCATGTTTGTTATCAAATATCCCGGCATTATCGTGCTTTCCGATTTCGATGCCAGTTCCTTATTGCCTTTGCTGGTTCAAAGGCTTAATATTTATACAGACCCGAGGATACCGATGTCTGTGGAGGAAAAGATTTACGAGATTGGTGAGCCAACCGCCGATTCTCCAGTTCTGATTACCAGCAACTGGGCGCTGACATATTTCATTGTTGCCTCGGAAGTTGAAGGCAGCAAGATACCGTCCTGGCTTTTGGTCAAAGATACCGAGGGTCTCGGCGTTCTAACCGGCTGGGCTGCCGGTAAATTCAGTGGCGACTCCATTGGTCCGTATGTTCAAAAGCAAAAAATTGAAGATAAAGTAAAGCATCGGAAGCTGATTATCCCCGGTAAGGTTGCCCGTATCAAGGGTGAGCTGGAGGAAGCGCTTCCGGGATGGGAGATTATAGTTGGGCCTAGAGAAGCCAGCGAAATACCGGCTTACTTGCCCAATCTAGTGAAACAGTGGAAGAATTAGATGAGCAACTTGAGGACGTCCTGACTCCAGATAAAAAGAACAGGCGTCATTTAGTCGCTATTCTTCAGGCAATACAGCGAAAGTCGGGTTATATTTCAAAAGAGGCGATGCTGAAAACCGCTGAGTTTCTGGGTATTCCCGGTACTGTGGTTTACAGTATCGCTACTTTCTATAACCAGTTCCGCTTTACCCCGCTGGGTAAACATCCAGTAGATGTGTGTATGGGCACTGCTTGCCATCTGGCAGGTGGCCGGCTCGTTCTGGAGGCGATGGCACGGGAGTTGAAGATTGAGGTTGGTGGCATAACTGAGGACAAAGAGTTCAGCCTGGACAGGGTTGCCTGTGTCGGTTGCTGCGCTCTGGCTCCAGTGGTAGTGATCAACGGCACAGTATACCCCAGAATGAATACCCAAAAGGTGGAAGAGGTTCTGGTCACTGTTAAACCTGCAAATCAGGAACAAGCAGAATAGCTTGTTCTAATCAGATAGAGTCCCTATTTCTCTTGGAGTGAGAGGTTGACTACCTTCAAAGATATTCAAACTCAGGCAAAGGCAAACTGGGATACACTTTACCACGGCGAAATTCCTTATATTCTGGTTGGTACTGCTACCTGCGGCCGGGCTGCTGGCTCACTGTCGGTATTGGAGGCAATAAAAAAGGAATTGGCAAGGCAAAATGCTAAGGCGACTGTATCTGAGGTTGGCTGCATGGGGCTCTGTTCTATGGAGCCGCTGGTTACCATAATCAAGCCGGAGTCTTTTACTGTTTGTTACCACCACGTAAATCCTCAGATGGTGTCCACGCTCATAGAGGGCTATGTTCTGGGTGATGACCCCTGCCTCGATCTGGCTCTGGGCACGATCGATGGTGGAGATGGCAAGGCGATTTATATCCCCGAATTACCCAGGTTTGAACACGAATATCGCTTGGTACTCAGCAATTGCGGCTATGTCAATCCTGATGATATAGAACATTATATTGCTAACGGGGGCTATAGCAGTTTGCAGAAGGCTTTGGGGATGGCCCCTTTAACCATAATCAATGAAATAAAAAAGTCAGGGCTCAGGGGGCGTGGTGGCGCTGGTTTTCCCACCGGTGAGAAGTGGGAGCTTTGCCGAAAGGCTTCAGGCTCAACCAGATATTTAATCTGCAATGCCGATGAAGGAGACCCCGGTGCTTTTATGGACAGAGTTGTTCTGGAAAGCGATCCGCATCGGGTCCTGGAGGGGATGATTATAGCAGGCTACTCTGTTGGTGCTCATCAAGGTTTTATTTATATTAGGGAAGAATACCCTCTGGCAATCGATCGGCTTAAAACCGCTATGGCTCAGGCCGAGAAGTTGGGATTCTTGGGGAAAAATATTATGGACAGCAAATACAGTCTTAATATTGAGATAGTTGAGGGTGCGGGGGCATTCGTCTCTGGCGAGGAGACTGCACTTATGATGGCGGTGGAAGGTAAACGCTCTATGCCCTCCTGGAGGCCACCTTACCCCACTGAGTCAGGGCTATGGGGCAAACCAACTTTGATAAACAATGTGAAGACATTTGCCTATATACCTCTGATATTGGACAAAGGAGCAGTCTGGTTTTCATGTATGGGAACCAGAGGCAGCAAAGGCACAGCGGTATTTGCCCTTGCAGGCAAACTGGAAAACACTGGCCTGGCAGAGGTGGTTATGGGTTCAACGCTCAAGGAACTGGTTTTCGAAATCGGTGGTGGTATCAAGAATGGGAAAAAGTTTAAGGCAGTGCAAATCGGAGGTCCTTCAGGGGGCTGTTTACCCGAAAGCCTTCTGGAGACTCCTGTAGATTTTGAATCGCTTCGCGAAGCTGGGGCAATAATGGGCTCCGGTGGTTTAATTGCTATGGATGAAGATAATTGCATGGTTGATACTGCTAAGTTCTTCATTGATTTTGTTCAGAAGGAATCATGTGGCAAGTGTACCCATTGTCGCCTGGGAACCAAACAGATGCTGGATATACTGGAGGATATCACTGCTGGCAAAGGTAAAATGGAGGATATTGATTTACTTATTGAACTTGGAGAAGATATCAAGAGCGGCTCGTTGTGTGGCTTAGGGCGTACCGCACCTAATCCCGTTCTGACCGCTATCCGTTATTTTCGCGATGAGTTTGAGGCGCATATTCTGGAGAAGAGATGCCCTGCACTGGTCT
>Ga0265297_10004674_pt1 | contig 21984 bp, 27 predicted proteins | sample Munlanlwell13791_FD_192502 | JGI IMG/M metagenome (GOLD analysis project Ga0265297, IMG submission 192502) | Leachate microbial communities from a municipal landfill in Southern Ontario, Canada - Leachate well 137-91 | ecosystem: Engineered > Solid waste > Landfill > Unclassified | place... | reverse complement strand
CTCGCGCCGCTCACATGACTAAAGATCAGGCTCAAGCCGAACTTTTTTCCCGCATTGAGCGCGACGTGGATCGTCAAGCTTCGGTCATGGTCCAAGAGAAGGTTGCCAAGGCTGAAGAGGAAGCCGAGCAGAAGGCTCAGGAAATCCTCGTTGACGCCATGCGCCTGGGTGCCACGGATTACGTCGTTGAGTACACCATGTCAACCGTTCAACTCACGAATGCCGAGATGAAGGGTCGCATTATTGGTAAAGATGGCCGCAACATTCGCGCTTTCGAACGCGCAACAGGTGTGGACGTCGAAATGGACGAAGCGGACGAAGTCCGTCTCAGTAGTTTTGACCCGGTACGCCGTGAAGTGGCTCGCCAATCGCTCGAAAGACTCCTCAAGGATGGTCGTATCCAGCCTTCTCGTATCGAAGAAGTTGTGGAACGCGTCCGCAGTGAGATCGACAAGAATATCTTTGAAGAAGGCAAACGCCTGGCTCATCGTTTCAATGTCTACGATTTACCCAAAGAAGTGGTCTATCACCTGGGTAAATTCAAGTATCGCTTCTCATATGGTCAGAACATGATTCACCATATGATCGAGACGATCCAGATTGGTCGCAAGTTGGCTCAAGAACTGGATCTCGATATGCGCACCGTGACGCTCGGCTGTTTGTTCCACGACATCGGTAAAGTGATCGAAGGTGAAGGTACGCACGTCCAGCTTGGAGTGCAGTTCCTCCGTCGTCACAAGGTGGCCGAAGAGGTTATCGCCTGTGTGGCGCAACACCATGAGGATGAGCCCTACACCTCGTCAGAATCGGTGGTTGTCCATATTTCTGATGCCATCTCCGGTGCTCGTCCTGGTGCCCGAAATGAGAACCGAGAAGAGTACGTGCAGCGTCTTTCCGAAATGGAAGACATCGCTATGGCCCACGAAGGTGTTGGCAAAGCTTTTGCTATTCAAGCCGGTCGTGAGTTACGAGTTATTCTCAATCCAGACAAGACAACTGATCGAGATTTGCAAGTAGTGGCTCAAAAGGTCGCTCAGCAAATTCAAGATGATATGCAGTATCCGGGATCGGTGACTGTTAATGTAATCCGAGAATTGCGTGCTTCCGCAAAGGCATCATAGGGTACAATAGGTCACTCAAACACGTAAAAGGAAAGAAGAATAAAGGAGTTTATTCATATGAACAAGTCACAACTCGTAGCCGCTGTCGCTAAGCGAGCCAATCTGACCCAAAAGGCTGCTCAAGAAGCAATTGATATTTTTCTTGAGGAGACTTCTCGTTCCCTCGGAAAGGGACAGAAAGTTCTTTGGTCCGGCTTTGGCACCTTCGATGTGCGCCAAGTGGCCGACAAAAAGGTTGTCCCTTTTGGTCGTGAAGAGCTTACCCGCATTATTAAGAGTCACCGCGTGGTGAACTTCAAAGCTGGTAAACCCCTAAAGGAAGCCATCTCTGGCAAACGCAAGTAATTTCTTGCTCTACGCTGAAACTTGAAAACCCCGGTCGAAAGATCGGGGTTTTTGAATGATAGGGGACAGAAACGGAACGAGCCCCAGGTGATGAAACCTGGGGCTCAGTTCGAGAACAAGAAATGAAGGTTGCGGGTTACAGCGGGTTACAGATAGAACTGAATAAGTATGATCCCCACGACAGACCAGAATATATAGCGACGAACTCCTCCTTCGGGGATTTTAAACCCGAAGTATTCAGCCGCCGCTAGAATTGCGAGGGCTTGAAAGAATTCCATCCTTGGCCAGCCGCGTGGCTCGCCAAGCGTATTGACCGTTACGGTCAACACCAGGCTAGCCCAAACGAATCGAAATAGATAGTACACGAAATCATCTACCCTGTGTAACAGTTCTTTCCACTCACTTTTTGTTTCCATGAGCGCACCACATCTCCTTATTTCCTATATGTTCACGAATAGTCGCCTTTCGAAAAGATCTCGCTGCGCATGGCAGGAGCATTCGAAAGATCTGATAGGTATTATATCATAAATAAGGCCTATAATATAAAACTTATTAATATTAAGGCAATGGAAAGGCCAGGGTTTTTTCTTTAGACCTTCTCTCTCTCACCACTTTCTCCCTACATATCTATAACTTCTCCCTTACCACCCTCTTTCGCTCATGAGTTCAAATGACAACGTGATGACAAGTGAAGCAAGACAAAAGAGTACACAGGAAGGAGGGGATGTGTCATTAGGGTTGAATCAGCAGGTTGAAGGTCGTGACTTAGAAACTATCTATGAACAACGGGGGGTAACCGAGGAGGGAAAAGCTTTGTTAGATGTAACATTTGAAAGCTTGAAACAAGAAGACGTGAGTCCGCGGACACAAATTGAACTTGAGGTGGTAAAAGGATTGATTAAAGGAGCGAGAACCATTTCTCCATTACTGTCAATCCAGCAGGAGACCGGACAAGCGATTCTCGCTCAGGTTCTGCCAGAGAAAGAGTTTCGCAAACCAGTTCAAGTACGATTGGCGTCGGACGTCATCTTTGAAGTCGATGAAGATCCAGATGGTGGAATGCGCTATGTCTTACGGTCTCTTCCCAAGACGAGTCAACTTCTTCAACATTACCTTGAAGATACGGGCGCACGATAGAGAGGCTAGCCGGAAGATAAAGGCGGGAAGAATTAGGCAGGAGGAGTGAGCGGAGGGCTTATACTGAATGAAGTATGAGACCTCCGCATGTTGTGGCAGTTCACGCTTTTTTTGTGAACCAAAACGGCCAAGTGTTGTTGATTGAACGAGCCAATACCGGTTATATGGACGGTTGGTTTGGTGTGCCTGCTGGACATGTAGAAGAGGGAGAATTTGCGAGTCAAAGTTTGGTTCGTGAGCTCCTTGAGGAAGTTGGAGTACGTCCGCTCCGGAATGATGTTTTGGAACCTGCTCACGTAATGCATCGGCTTAAAACCGGTGATGAACGCATTGATTATTTTTATCTGTTTTCGAGTTGGGAAGGTGAACTCTCAAATATGGAACCAGAGAAGTGTGCTGGCCTTACTTGGTTTCTACCAGATGAACTGCCGGAAAAAATGATTCCGTATATTCGGCACGCCTGGGAAAAAATTCAAGCGGGAGAATCGTTTAGCGAATTCTCCGAACCAGATGTGAAGTAAGTGTCTAGGAGTTTACGACTCCGCTCGTTTACACTTTGTACCCTTTAGGGTGCTCGCTCCGCATGCATTAGGGTAATCTCACATTCATTGAGAGATTGGTCGTTGCGATAAATCGCTGCCGACACTAGCCACGTGCGCCTACGGATCACACTTGGCGTCGGAATGTTCGATCCCGGCGTACCACTCGCTGCGCTCGGGTATTAGCCAGGTGCGTTACGCGTACACTTGGCGGCAAACCAATGTCTCCAACTCAATACCCCAAGTACAAAAAAAAGAATAGTCAGAAGACTATTCCTTTTTTGTACCAGGAGTGGGAGTTGAACCCACGACCTTCGGTTTATGAATCCGATGCTCTAACCAACTGAGCTACCCTGGCATGGTGTTTCGCTATGGGCGAACGTCGTTATTATAAACTATCTTGCCCTATCTTTGAGGGGGGAGCGGCGCAATCCCAGGGAAGCTATTTGTCTGGAAAGAACATCTCTTGAATTGCATCAGGATCAAGTTGGGTACAGCCGGTAGTCATGATGGGGTGTTGATAGTCGTGTTGAAGTCCAAGGAGGTGCCCAAATTCATGCAGCAATACACCTGGCCCAGATCGACATGGATTGGGGTTCGTGAAGGCATCGGTATACATTGCCTCGAGTTCTGATTTTGTACCACCAACAATAACTCGCATGTTATCTTTTCGCTCATCTCGATAAGCGTTCGGCTGTGCGAAGGCGCAAGCGATTGGGTTGGGGAGCTGACAAGCCTGGACAACTTCTTCATGCGTGGGCAGGATCTCAATTCGAACAAAACAATCTTGAGGATTATCTTCTACTTCAACGGCTGAATACACAGTCTGTGATTCTTGGCCGGCTTGGCTCAGGAGTTGAGTTGTTGCCAGAATGGAAGCCACCCAGAATTCGTCGGCGGCAGACTGAGATTCTTCATAACAAATGTTGGTCGAATTTCTTTCAATAGGAATGGTACGTTCAGCAGAGGATGCATCTTGGCTAGTGTAATACCGAGCAGTTACGAGTAGAAAAATGACCAAAAAAATAAAAAACCAGGCATTAGCCGAAGATTCTCTTTGGCTGTCTTTCTTTTCTGAGTTGACACTCTCTGCTGGCAGTTTATCTACCTGACGAGTTCGGCTCATTGCAAGAGCGGATTATAGCGTAAGAAAAAAGGAATTATGTGAGAACAGGAATGACGTTGTCCATGAGTCATCGGCCGAATAATCAAACGATTTTTTATTGATTCTTACGCAATCATGTTTTACTTCTGAGTAACTCCTGCTATAATTTGCCTCAACATAAAGCTTTTCCACCTGGCCTGCGGAGGCGGGGTGACAAAAGGAGGATATATGGCATTAGATCCGCAGATCAAACAACAACTCATTGCAGATTTTCGCACCCAAGAGGGCGATACTGGTTCACCTGAAGTTCAGGTAGCCATTCTCACCAAGCAGATTGAAGAACTGACTGGTCACTTAGGCATTCACAAGAAAGATCGCAACTCACGTAAGGGTCTTTTGAAGATGGTTGCCAAGCGCCGCCGTTTGCTCAACTTCTTGGTTCGCAAAGATGAGGCTCGTTACAAGACCCTCATTGAGCGCCTTGGTTTAAGCAAGTAAAATAGTTAATAAAGAGAGCCCACCGCCTTGTTTTTTAGGTTTTTAGAGAACAAAGTGGTGGGCTCTCAAAAAAAATAACGTAGCCAAATGGTTAGGTAGGCGAAGTTTTCAGACGTGTTCACTTGAAGAAAAGTGGATAGATCTGAAAACTTCCTCACCAGGCTACACAGAAAGGAAGTTATGGAACTCAAGACTTTTTCCATACCCGTTGGTGATAAAGAAATCACCCTAGAAATTGGTCGCTTTTCGGAGCAGGCCGAAGCTGCCGTATTGGCTCGATGTGGAGGCACCATTGTGCACGCCACGATCGGTCTCGGCGGTGAATCGAACCAGGGATGGTTCCCTCTCCAGGTAGAGTACATTGAAAATCTCTACGCTGGTGGCAAAATTAAAGGCAGTCGCTGGATTAAGCGCGCCGGTCGCCCTTCTGACGAAGCGGTTTTGACCTCTCGCGTCATTGATCGCAGTATTCGCCCGATGTTCCCTGATGGTTTCATGCGTGAAGTGCAGCTCATCATCTCGGTTTTATCGGTTGATGGTGTCAACTCTCCCGACATGCTCGCCATGATCGCTGGTACCGCCGCTTTAGAAATCTCCTCGATTCCTTTCCACGGACCACTCGCTGGTCTGCGCGTAGCCTACAAGGCGAGTGAAGACAAATTCATCTTCAACCCGACTCATGAAGAGCAAGCTGATTCCACGCTCGACCTCATCGTCGCCGGAACCAACGAAGCTATCGTGATGGTCGAAGCTGGTGCTAACGAAATCAACGAAGCCACCATGCTTCGTGCCCTTCAGGCTGGTCATGAACAGATCAAAGGCATGAATGCCGTGCTCTCAGAGATGCGCGCCCAAGTCGGTAAAGAGAAGCTCGTTTTTGAAGCTCCTCAACTCGATGCTGCCTTAGTCGAAAAGATCTGGGGTAAGTACCAGGCTCAAATTGCCAAGGCTGTTCACTCCAAGGCAATGCTCGAAAAGGGTGACGACACTCTTGCCAAGATCAAGGAAGAACTCATTGCTGAAGATGAAACTTTAGTGGATGCTCCTCTTGGTCAGATTTTGGACAAACTCATGAAGCGTGAAGCTCGTCGCCGAACCTTCGAAGAGAAAATTCGTCCTGATGACCGGACCACTGATCAAATTCGCCAGATTACCTGTGAGGTTGACCTCCTGCCAACCGCTCACGGTTCGGCCATGTTCAAGCGTGGGGCAACCCAGGCTCTGACCATCACCACCTTGGCCTCTCCTGACTACGCTCAGTTGATCGAGGACATGGAAGGCGAAGAAGAGAAGCGCTATATTCACCACTACAACATGCCTCCTTATGCTTCCGGTGAAACCGGTCGCGTTGGTTACCCCAAGCGTCGTGAAGTTGGACATGGTGCCCTTGCTGAGCGCGCCCTCTGGCCAATGATTCCTTCTCAAGCAGACTTCCCGTACACCATTCACGTGGTGTCCGAGATCATGAGTTCGAACGGTTCTACTTCTCAGGCTTCGGTCTGTGGTAGCACCCTTTCTCTCATGGCTGCTGGTGTGCCTATCAAGAAACCCGTCGCTGGCATTGCCATGGGTCTGATGCGCAACGAAGAAACCAACGAGTATGTCGTTCTGTCTGACATTCAAGGTTTGGAAGATCACATCGGTGATATGGACTTCAAAGTAGCCGGTACGGCCGATGGCATTACCGCTATCCAGATGGACATCAAGATCGATGGTATTCCCATGGCTGTCATGGCTGAAGCTCTCGAACAAGCCCGAGTCGGTCGTTTGCACATTCTCGACATCATGCTCAAGTGCATTGCGGAACCTCGTAAAGAGTTGGCCGCTAATGCTCCTAAGATCGTGTCGGTGCAGATTCCTCCTTCCAAGATCGGTGAACTCATCGGTCCAGGCGGCAAGAACATTCGTGGTCTCCAAGAGAGTACCAAAACCGAAGTTTCCGTCAGTGAAGAAGGCTTGGTCACCATTGCTTCTCCAATTCAAGCTGATCTGGATGCTGCTGCCCAAATCGTTCGCGAAATGATGATGGAGTTTGAACCAGGAATGCAGTTTGACGGTGAAGTCATGCGCGTTGAAGATTACGGTGCCTTTGTCCAGATGACTCCCGGCCGAGATGGCTTAGTTCATGTTTCTCAGATGGCGACTGGCTATGTCCAGGATCCTCGCGAAGTCGTGAATGTCGGTGATACCGTCCACGTCGAGATTCTCGATGTCGATGGTGACCGAGTTCGCCTGACCATGCTCACCAAAGAAGAGCGAGAGCAAGCCGAAGCCCAGCGTCGCGAAAGCGGCGGTGGTGACCGCGGCGGAGATCGTGGTGGCGACCGAGGTGGTCGTGATGGCGGCCGTGGTGGTTTCCGAGGCGGCGACCGAGGTGGACGAGGTGGTGATCGCGGCGGACGCGGTGGCGGATTCGGCGGTGGCCGAGGACGCGACTCTGGCGGACGTGGCGGTGATCGCTAGTTCACACTAGAAATCGTTTGTAGAAGGAGCCCCAGCAATGGGGCTCCTTTTTGTTTTGCTTTACATTTTTTATTTTTAGGGAGAATGTCTACAATAATAAAATGAGAATCTCAGCTTTTCGCGAATCAACCACCAATGACCCAACTCATGAAATTGACCCACAGCGAGAGAAACCATATAAAATCGTAGCTCCGATAGGTTTGCAGCACCAAGCACGAGCACTTATTGAGGAGGCAACAGCCATTTTTACTCCTGAATTTCTCAAGGGCGCTCGTATTCGAGTTATTCCGAGTCCTCCAGCGGAATATGGTACTCACCACACCCCAGCAAATTTCAACAAAGACAAAGAGGTTATTCATGTGTCTATCTCTCTCTTTTCGCCTTTGCTTTTGAGCATGATTTGGCCAATGCACACTGAATTTCTTGAGGGGGCAAAGCCGCTAGCAGAGAATTTGTTGAATAGCAAAGCAATTAAGGGATTAGAGTATTATGCTTTGATGACAGCTCTTCCTCGCCATCTTGAGGAATTAGCAGAACCGGTTCCTGACTGGGTCGACTCACCTGAACAATATATTGTTGATGCAGAGTTTGATGTTGTTTCTACACTTCTTGATATTTACACCGAATACTTATTAGCACTTATTCCAGTAGATAAGAATGGTGTTGTCCATATACCCGGCGAAGTACTTTCTGAGTTTTATCCACTAGTTGAGTACATTGATCAAAATTTGGCTAAACAGCCCTCACCATCGCATTCAGCGGAACAAGAAGTCAGCCAAGAGCCCATTCCTATGGTACTTCGGCTCATGGGCATAATTGAGAGTTCGAACGACTATGCTCATGACACTCAACGAAGAATTAAGAGTATTCAGCATGAACTTCTGCATTATGGAGTGAACCGACTACAAGATCCTCGCTTAAAACACCTCCTTAAGCAATTGTCTTTTGATGATGAAACTCTACAAAAGATGAGCGGCGAATTAAGCGAATCAACTGAAATAAGTGAAGTCAAAAAAATTGCCCCCCAAGTTGAGCTCATAGAAATGTTTGTCGAGAAAAACGTGGATTTTTTTACGGTTATAAATCGATTCTCTGAACAGAGCCTCGAAGATATTCAGGCTATAGCCAAGTATCTGAGCGATCAACAGTTACGAATTATTCTTTCTGGGGCTCTTTGCACAGGAATAGAAGAGTCAGCTCTAGCCTTATTTCATCATGACGAAGAGGGATACTTAAGAACTATACGTCCTTATGCCAATGAACTATTTATAGTTCTACCAAACTCAGAGGTCGTTGCTGAACTGCAATTATTGGTCCAAAATGCCGCTAGTCCGGAAGAATTTGTTGAGCAGTTAGTTCAAACTGCCCTCAATCCAGAAAGAATTGATCAACTCGTTGATTCTCTCATTGCGACTCACTTTGCTGTAACTTGAGACTGCTCAATACGTTATAGTATGAATTATGAATGCAGACGATCAGCAAGCCGTGCCAAATCAAACTCCCAGTCAGCCAGTCGACCAGGTTCCTAATGCCAACATTCATGATCCTTTGATCGCCCAGGAAATCGCCGACCTTAAGCAGCGCATCGCGGCTTCAACTGCGCCCGCTGATCTCCAGGAAAAACTCGGCCGAGAAATTCGTTTGCTCGAACGCGCCGCCGTTACCAACAACTATAGCGAGGTCTTTGAGCGCACCACCAAGTACATCGACTGGGCCACGCGCGTTCCTTGGAACATCACTACCCAAGATGAGCTTGATTTGAACAAGGCCAAGCAGATTTTTGAGTCACACCACTATGGCATGCAGCCGGTGAAGGATCGTATTTTGGAATACCTGGCCATTCTCCAGTTTCAGCAACAACAAGCTCGCGCCGAAGGCAAAACAGTCAGTTCAACCATGCGCGCGCCTATTCTGCTCCTGGTTGGTTTGGTCGGTACCGGTAAAACGACCTTTGCCTATTCCATTGCCGAGGCCATGCACCGCGAAATTGTCCGTATTCCATTTGGTGGTATGGGTTCGGCCCGCGATCTGCGCGGCCAGTCCCGTCTCCATTTAGAATCTGAGCCTGGTTGGATTATCAAGGGTTTGGTGGAAGCCAAGACCCGTAATCCTGTTATTCTCCTGGATGAAATCGACCGTGTGGCCGAAGATGCCCGCATGGACATCATGGGTGTTCTCGTCGAACTTTTGGACCCCAAGCAGAACAACGCCTACCTCGATCATTTCCTCGATTATCCGGTCGATCTGTCGCAAGTCCTTTTCATCGCCACCGCAAACAACACTCGCGCTATTGCTACCGCTGTTATGGACCGTATGGAGCGCATCGATATGCCTTCGTACTCGGATGAAGAGAAAACTGTGATTGCTCAGCGTTATGTTATGCCCAAGCTTTTGCAAGATGCCGGTATGGACAACAACTCTCTGGTGATTGCCGATGAGGTTTGGCCAACCATGGTTCGTCCTCTGGGTTTTGACGCTGGTATTCGTACCCTGGAGCGCAACCTCAAAGGTGCCGTGGCCAAGGCGGCCCGTTTACGTTTAGAGCAAAATCTGCCTCAAGTCATCATCAACAAAGAGAACGTGAAGTTCTTCTTGCCGACCTACTAGAATTCAATCGTTTCGTTGTTCAGCGGATTTGCGCTTCTATTTGAGCGGGAACAGCTCTTGGACGAGTTTCTGATACAAAGCCGATTTGTTGGCGATGATTTTGAATGGTGTTGACAAGTTGTTTTCTCTCCGCAGAAGTGAGATCGCGAAAATGGTCATAGCGGTTCAAGGTTTCATCAATCACGTCCTCAATTTTGTCCAGATCTAGGGTAGCCGACTGGGCGCCTTGTTGTTCGTACCGGTCGAGTAACTGTTCAATATCTCGTTCTTGTTGAAAAACGACTGCCTCAAAAAGAAAAACCGAAATTTCCATCAACTCAATCGCTCGCTTATTTCCCTCAACGCTGAGCCCGTTGTCCAACATCTGTTTCTCAGGCGGGAGCCCCTCTTGATTGGGAAGAAGTCGAGCTTGCTGGTGTTGTTGCAGGTGTTCGTAGATGGTTAAAAGCTGTCCATTATTGAGTTTATTATAGTTTGGATGGTGCTGGCCTTCATAGTGGTCGAAGTGCGCTCCATCCAAAGGAATGCCCAGGCTTCTCCGTCCGGATTTTTCACTGGCGACCACACCGTTTACCCGTTTGGATCGATCACGCATGGCACGAATTTTATTTACAGAGAAGGCACCCGTCGCTAAAAACATAAGCACGGTCAGACTACCTCCACTGATCATGATTTCTCGAATGTGTTCAGGGTTTAATCGTTTCATGTTTCTCCTTCTCCAAACAAAATGGTTTTTTCTGAAATACGTTTCTCAACTTTTTTTGCTGAGAGTTATCTTGGTGTGTCTAGCGTATTTCTACAGTGTTTTGACGTTCTTGGTGATTCGGGTAAGGATTAAATGGTCCAAATGCTTCTTGGGCTGTCTTTCCTATCTTCCACCGAGCATTTTCTTCTGCTTTCGCTGGCTCCGTGAGGTGATCAAATCGTATCCAACTTGCCTTACATGTTTGGTCGGAAGTCATTCCCAATCTATTACAGGCTGCGATGAAGTCTAAAAGACCTTGTTGTGAACCATTGTGAGGATCAAAGCAGGTCATTACCAAGGCTTCAAACTCAGGTCCGGAATCATCTCCGTTACATGGGGCAGCTACAACCCACTCACGTTTGAGGGCTTCTCTATTAGATTCGGTTCGTGGTTCTTCATCCACTTCTAATGATCGACCGCTGGCGGCTTGCCAGTTTCTTTCTCGCTGGCGGGTAGCTATGACTTCGGCCCGAGCTGCTGCTCGTTCTTTGGCCAGTCGTTGCTCGGTTCTTTTTCGACTCATATTTTCTCCTTATGTTGCCGGAGCAACTCATTTTTTGTTATCACCTCTTTTTTTAAACAGTTGTTAAAGCTATTTAGCGAACAAAAAGCCTTTCTTGGATGTAGCCGTTTGAAGTTCTGTGCTGGGCACGATGAGCATTTTCCAGGTGGGCAATGTGCGATTTCACTCTACGTTGTAGCTCCTGGCGTGTGGCAGGACTGAGGTGTCCATACTGTTTGGTAAAAAATGTTTTTTCTTCCACGATGGCCCGAAGAGCTCGATCTGGTGTGAGAGCGGAATCAAGAACTTGTCCCTGGATATACTCTTGTTCAAGAGCAGTAATATCATCAACACGTTCCTGCAAAACAGCCTCGAAAATGGTGATACCGATGTTGAGCAGTTCGATGGCTGCTCTGTTAGCCGGGATGGTCATTCCATTGTCGAGTCTCGAGGTGCCCTCAATCACGCCTCGACGCTGGGAGTCAATATGTTGAAAGCGATGCTCCCAGATAGTGGTATAGATACCGTTATTGGGATCATCGTAATCAGATTCGTTCATATTGTGGTTGATGTGCGCACAGTGGTGCGGCAGACCGCGAACTGCTTCTCTAGAAAGTTCACTCACGTCATTGGCTCGTGTTCGAATGGCCCATTTCGTCCGGCCAGAAAAAGCACTGGTGAGTAGCATGATCAGACCAGCCAGTGGTACGCCGAGCTGAAGGAGCATTTTTACAAGCTCCGGCCAGTTCTTTGGCCCGTGATTTTCGGCGCGATCTTTTTCGCGGTCTTTTCCTCGCTGTAACATGATGGGCTTCCTTATAATCTCGTTTGTTTTGCCTGCTCACACTGTCTTGTTTTTACGCAAGACGATGCCTGGCAGAATAAAAGTCAAAAAAAAAGCAACCGGTTGGTTGCTTTGATTTCTACTTTGGAAAACCGAAGTTTTCCACGGAAAATCGCTGGTGTGTAACGGATGGGCTGTAACACTTGTAAAACCTTACGACTTTCTTACAGGTCGAATCAACTCTTTATTTTTAAAGTAATAGCTGTCACACTTAATCTTCCACTCTCGACGCCTTTTTCCTGATTTAGAAGGAATTTTTCTACCCATAATAGATTTTCTTTGAGGAGAATCGCGCAGGACGGAGTGGGAAGAGAGCAATTTGGTTGTCTCAAGACGACGTCCGGTGTCACCTAGACTGAGTAAGTCCTATTTTCTGTTACAATACTGGTTGGTAATGAAGAAAACAGATCTCCACGCACAGCTACTTTCCAAGATTGAATCGCAGTGTGACAACCTCCCTCTTTGTACGGTTTCCAGTGATATCGTGATTGGTCAGGGTAATCTTGAGGCGCAAGTGATGGTCATTGGCGAAGCGCCAGGAGCAGAGGAAGCCAAGCAGCGGATTCCTTTTGTGGGTCGCTCTGGCCAACTTTTCAACAAGACACTTGAAGAATTTTCCATGAAGCGCGCCGATTTGTATGTCAGTAACATCGTTAAGGTTCGACCGCCTGGTAATAGGGATCCCTTACCGGAAGAAATCCACGCCTATCTCCCGTTTTTGCTGGAAGAAATGGATTTAATCTCGCCGCAGCTTTTTGTAACGCTTGGCAGATTCAGCATGAATTTTTTCCTACCGGAAGAAAAAATATCGGCGGTGCATGGGGTTCTCAAGCGTATACTATGGGAAGGCCGGATTACCTATGTTCTTCCGATTTACCATCCGGCAGCCGCTCTCCGGAGTACCCAAATGCTGGGCGCTTTCCGGCAAGATGTCGGCAAAATTCCCAAGGCCTTGGCGTATATCAACGGCCGAGTGGAACAGGAAGCACAAATAAAGGACATCAAGGAAGCGCTTTTTTAGCGCTTTCTCGTAAAAAATGTAAAGAAAAAGAAAGGAATTATTCGAACTCGTAACGCCTCTGGCTTTCGCCAGCGTGCTGAAGAGTTCGAATAATGACGCGTTATGTTAAAAATTTTCCCCATGGGTGGAATTGGCCGCGTAACTAAAAACATGTTCGTGTACGAACTGGATAACGACCTGTTGGTCGTGGATTGTGGTATTGGTTTTGCCCCAATGGAAATGCCTGGTGTCGATATTCTCGTGCCAGATACCCAGTATCTTAAAACTCGTTTAGAAGCCGGCGCCACGCTGCATGGTATTGTCTTGACCCACGGTCATGACGACCACATCGCCGCTTTGCCCTACGCTCTGCGCGATATTGGTGTGGATGTGCCCATCTACGGTTCACCTTTAACGGCTGAGTTTGCCATGAGTCGCATGGCTGATCAGGGCGTGAACAAAAAAGTCGAGTACTATCCTGATGGTCCTCTTAAGCTTGGCCCGTTCATCATTGAAACCGTGAAAATTACCCACTCGATTCCCGACACCCGTCACCTGATTATTCGCACCCCAGAAGGCGTGATCTATCATGGTTCCGACTTTAAGATCGACCTCACCCCGGTTGATGGCCAGGCGAGTGAACTGCAAAAGATTGCTACGCTCGGGAGTGAAGGAATTCTCTGTGCGCTGCTCGACTGTCTCCGCATTGAGCGTCAGGCGCCGACCGCATCAGAGTCGGTCCTGCGTGGGTCATTACGCCGCGAGATGCATGGTGTGAAGGGCAAGGTCATTGTGACCCTGATGAGCTCTAATCTGCACCGTATTCAGCAGGTGATCGATGTGGCCAACGAATATGGTCGCAAGCTCAGTTTTGTCGGCCGATCAGTCGAACAAAACGTCAACACCGCCATGAACATGGGCATCCTCAACTTCCCACCCAACATGAAACTCAACAAAAAGAATCTTGAAGGTGTGCGCGACGATGAGATTTGTCTCGTCGTGGCCGGTAGTCAGGGGCAACCCGGATCTTCCCTAGTCCGTGCCGTTTCTGGTGAACACCGATTGGTGAACATTCACCGTGGCGACAAAGTGATTGTGGCCTCGGAAGCTATCCCTGGCAATGAAACCAACGTCAATACCGTCATTGATGAATTGGCCGAGCACGAAGTCGATGTGGCTTATTCGGAAGTGGATGATGATTTGCACGTTTCTGGTCATGCCAGTGAGTATGAGCAGATGCTTATGGTTCACCTGCTCAAACCAAAGTTCCTCTTCCCGATTGGTGGTGAAGAGCGTCACCGCGTGCGCTTTAGTAAAGTCGTGGAGCATCATGGTTACCAGGCAAACCAAGTGGTTTTGCCGCACTACGGCAAGATTGTCGAATTTGCGGATGGTGCCTTCAAGTATGGCGCCGAGATTACGCTGCGCGAAAGAACGGTCAGTGTGGCCGGTACCACCAGTCAGGTTTTGGACAATGTCTTGAATGATCGAGAAATTCTTGGCAAGCAAGGCGTGGTCGTGGTCGGTTTACAAGCCGTTGATGGCGGTTTTGATGCCAATAATCTGGCCGTCGAGGAGCGTGGTCTCGGTCTGACTTCTGATGAAGAACGTGACCAACTGCACCTCATTATCCAAGACACCGTTCGCGAGAGTCTCAACCGCAATAAAGGTGGTGGCCCCGAAATTGTGAATAAAGTTCGCAACGATGTCCGTTACCGTATCCGTCAGGAATCCGAGCGTGAACCGTTGGTGATCGTGTTGGTGCAAGATTAAGAGAGGAAGAATATGGCAAGATGTTATAGACCAGGCGATGTATTCGAAGATGACCATCTTCGTGCGATTCAAGAGGCCCACGATCATCCCGATTGGGTGATTACCCGAGAGAAAGATGATTTAGCGAGACTTGATTTCATTCGCATTGGTTACGTCAAAGGTGATCTTTCCATCGCAGTCGTCTGTGATAAAGGTCACGTTTTTGAAATGCCCAACAATCAATGGGAAAAAGAGCGTTTTGCGCATAATGGCAAAAACGAATACGGTCAACGCGTTCGTTAGTCGTTAATCGCTGATCAACTGCTCAAAACCTGGTGTTTGGCATTCATGGCCGTGCCGTTTGAGCCAACCCCGGTGCAGTTTGTAGGCGGGGTCGTACTGGGCCACCAATTTCCAGAAATGCGAGGAGTGGTTGTGATGCGTGCGGTGGGCGAGTTCGTGAATGATGACGTAACGCGCTACTTCGACTGGCGCGTGAATGAGTCGCCAGGAAAGCATGATTTCTCCATCGGCCGAACAGCTGCCCCAGCGCGAGCGCGTATCGCGCCAGCGTAATTGACCAGCTTGCGTATCCATGATTTGGCGACATTCCAAAAAAACGGGGGTAAGTTCCTGAGCCGCTTGCGAGCGCAGCCAGCGCTCTAATGTTTGAAAAGCGGAGTCAGCGGTGAGCGAAATAGGTGAGACGTAGCAAGTATCTTCACGCAGGTGCACGCGCTTTTGGTTGTCATTTTGGGAAATTTGCAGCCGATAGGTATCGCCCTGGTACAAGAGGGTATTGGGCGCCTCCGGAATTTGTCTTTCTAAATGAGCTTTCAGCCAAACTTCTTGCGAACGCAAAAACTTTTCCACCATCGACCAAGGAGTTCGGGGCGGGGTACTGATGCGGACACCGCTACTGGCAACCGTGAGGCGGATATTACGGTTCCGGGAGCTAGTTCTCCAGGAGAGGGGGATTTCCGTACCGTCTTGGCAAAGATAAATGTGTTCAACCGGTTCGGCCATAGTGCGCCGCCATTATGACATTCTTTGTGAGGTATGGTCCAGAGTGGCACCCGTGGTCTGATTTGGCGTTTGTTAAGCTCAGGACGGTCGGTATAATACGAGAATCCACTGGAGGTGTCGCATAGTGGTCAATTGCGCAGGTTCGCTAAACCTGAACCCTTACCGGTTACAAGAGTTCGAATCTCTTCACCTCCGCAGATACAAAAAAACTCCCGAAAGGGAGTTTTCTGTATCTTGCGGGCGGTGGCAGGGAGCGAGCTCAGTTCCGACGCCAAGTGCATGCCGTAGGTGCACGTGGCTAGTGTCGGCAGCGATTTATCGCAACGACTAATCTCACCACCGTTTTTGACAGCATATCGTTATATATAATGGCAATTGCATCCTATAAGTATTGACTGCTTGATCAAGACAAGCTAGAATAACCTCGCTGCAAAGCACAAGACAGCGAAAGTTGTTCCAATTAAGCCCTTCTCATATGAAGGGCTTTTTTGTTTTTATGATATTGCCATCTATATTTTATGTGTTCTTAACAACCAGGCAGAAAGATGGTGTTGCAAACAATAAAATCTTAATGTAAGATGATTTTTATGAACACTATTATTCAGGAGCTCAATGATTTTATTGAGCTGGCAAAAAAAAATCGAAGATATCCAGAAAACACAGCAAGTGGCTTAAAAGCTGCAATTTCACGCCTGGAAGAGGTGTTAACTGAAGATGAGTATAAATCTTTTGACTTATTGGAGGATCGTTTTGATCTGATCATGCAGAGTTTTTTTAATAAACATAAAAATGTTATGACAGATGGATCTTTAAGAACATATCAAGCGCGAATAACAAAAGTGCTAAAGGATTACAAACAATGGGGGAATAACCCCCAAAATTGGGGTTCTTGGGTTGTTAAATCGAGAAATCGCAAAACGAATACTGTCGACGTATCTGTCAAACAAACAACAACTCGGATGATAAAGAGTGATGATAATAGTCCAGGTAAAATTGGGGAATTTCAGAATAAAAATTTATATGCGTCAACGAAGTTTGAAATACCGCTCCGAAATGATGTCTCTGCATTTATCTCTACTCCAGTAGATTTGAAAAAATCAGAGGCTGAAAAGATTAAAAAATATATAGAATATCTTTCATCTATCGCACAAGACGACTAATAAATAGGAGATGTGCCAGAGAGGCTTATTGGAACAACTTAACAAGTTGCTTGTGTTTTGCAGCATCCATGGGTTCGAATCCCATCATCTCCGCACTAAAACGATCGATCCACCATATGTGTGGGTTGATCGTTTTGTTATGAAAGGAACGAGGAGTCAGGAAGTTGTTCAAGCGAATGCTTGGAATGTAGAGTGAATAAGTTTAAGTTGGAAAATCATCCAACCTTCTTTCTACTTTCCCTCAATAAACGCTACAATAATTCCATGTCTCTCCATACCAGACTCCTCCTCGAACCCTCCTTAGCCGAACTTTCCCCTCATGAACAGGCCTGGGTCAGAGAAGCAAAAGAGCGCTGTGAAAAGGATACTTGGTACAAGACGGCGAATTACGCCCCTAGTGTTCACCCTCGCTTCAAAGGCTTTTGCCTTTCCCGAACTCGCCACCAAGCCTTTCCTGTCTACGAAACCGACAACGGTCTAGTGGCGGTGAACTATCAGCCGAAGGAGCACTCCGTAGAAAGTTGGGCGATTGAGGAGTACGAGGTTTTTCCTGACACTCTCAATTTTCTCCTGACCGAAGACGAAGTTCGTTAGAGTTTTTTCTCCTCTCCCTCCCCATGCCATAATACCCTCACCATGCGCCTCTGGAGTATCCACCCCACCTATCTCGACACCAAAGGTCTCGTTGCTGTTTGGCGCGAAGGCTTACTGGCCTTGCATGTCCTCTCTGGCAAAACCAAAGGGTATACCAAACACCCGCAACTGCAAAGGTTTCAGCAACACGCCACGCCCGTAGAAGCCATCACGGATTATCTGCACGGCATTGTTGACGAAGCCGAAAAAAGAAACTTCCAGTTTGATCGCCAAAAACTCCAGCCATTCACCGGTGTCAGCAAAATACCCGTCACTCGTGGTCAAGTCGAGTACGAAACGAACCACTTAAAGGAAAAACTGAGATTGCGAGATCCGCAAAGATTTCTCGCCTTGGAGTCCCAAGAATTATTTCTCGTTCACCCTCTTTTTGAGTTGGTCGAAGGCCCGATCGCCAGCTGGGAAAAACTTCCAATCAAAAAGGGAAATAACCTGGCTCCCACACCTACCCATCCCCCTCAATCTCCATTACAATAAGCCAGAGCTTGTAACGGGAAGGATGTTCATGTCAAAAAAGTCGCTGTCACCCTACATTGTGGGAATTGCCGGTGGTTCCGGTTCTGGCAAAACCACCGTTGCCAAAAAACTTATCTCCCTGATTGGCTCTCAAAACACCCAGCTTATTTCTCATGACAGCTATTACCTTGACCTTACTCACCTCAGCCTAGCCGAGCGCAAGCAAGTCAACTTTGACCACCCTGATTCCCTGGAAACCGAACTCCTCATCCAAGACCTCATGCGGCTCAAAAATGGCCAGTCCATCGAGGTACCAATCTACGACTTTGTGAACTACAACCGCACTGCGCAGACTATCACGGTCAAACCTGCGCAACTCATTATTGTTGAAGGAATTCTCGTGTTTTCCGACCCCATCTTGCGCTCACTTTTCGACATGAAAGTGTTTGTCGACACTCCTGATGACATCCGTTTTATCCGCCGCATGCTGCGCGACATTCAAGAAAGAGGCCGGAGCATCGACGATGAAGTCAGCCAGTACACCACCCAAACCAAACCGATGTACGACACGTTTGTGGAACCCAGTAAACAGCACGCCGACGTCATTATTCCCGAAGGCGGTTTTAATACCGTGGCCGTAGAAATGTTGACGGGTGCTTTGCAGAAGCGGTTGGCTCTATAGAGAGATCTTTCCCGATTGAGCCGCTCATTAGATCTCAAATTTGAGATTAATACCCAAGTTTCTCTCTCATATCTTTAACCATTTGGGCAGAGGAAGGCTTGAAATCTTTCTCGCCTACGAAGGAAAAATTTTTGACAATTTTTTCGATGGCAGTAACCATCTGTTCAAATTGCTCTCGAGAAGGAACCATCATTCCCCCCATGATCCAGCCATGGATAGCGGTAAGCAGCTGTCCAAATTGTTGTCGAGGGAGTTCATTTTCGGGAATTCCTGATATATTTTTATCATGACCCGTATTGAATAAAGAACTGACATTAGGGGGCTCTACTGTTTCCCAGGTATTTAATTTTCCTAAAAATTCTTCAACTTTTCCCATGATGCCTCTTTTCTAGCGTATTTGTTTTTATATTTTCATGAAAGGAGTTCCTGATCAACCCAATTTCTTGACTCAATGAGTAATGTCGATGAGGATTTGCTGATTCCACCAGGGTGTGATTGCGGCTCGGTGACCAGAGAGTATTTCTGAAGAACCCGCTTGAGGTTCAGTCATATTTATCCTCTTCTAAGCAGGTCCGTAATTTTTGGACATAAACTTTTCTTGCATCCCAATCCGACAAGCGACTTTTCTTGTTCATTTCCAGATTAAAAGAATCATTGGTGTAACGAGGGAAGATGTGCAGATGAAAATGAAAGGCGTGTTGATCACCAGCCGGCTCGTTGTTTTGGCGCAGGGTGATGCCGTCACACTGGTAGGCCTTTTTGAGAACCAGACTCATTTTGTGAGTGACTTGGAAAATTCGATCCCTGACCGAACCGGGCAAGTCATACAAAGTCTCGTAATGGTCGTTGGGCACCACAATCACGTGGCCTTCATTACCAGCTATCCAGAATGAGTTGATCCAAACACTCACCAACTCATCGCGGAAAACAAGATCAGCCTGTTTTAAAAGGGTTTGCTCATTTTCCACCCCCTGATTGCCTAAACAAATGGGGCAGACGTAATTAGTGGGCGCGTTAGTGATCATGTCTGGAAATTATTCTAGCAGCTGCCAACCAGGTCAGATACTTTCCCACTTGATTATAGAAATATAGAAACAGGCAAAATGGTAAACTGATACGATGAAAACATATTTCCTGGCAACATCCATTTTTTTCGTCATCGACATGATCTGGCTGGGGTTAGTGGCGCGCAACTTTTACGCTGAACAAATCGGGTTTTTACTCAAAAAAGATGTGAACTGGATAGCGGCCCTTATTTTCTACTTCCTTTTTGTCGCTGGCTTGACGGTCTTTGTTATCCAACCAGCGATAGAGAAGAATTCCGTAATTTCAGCTCTGGTCATGGGCGGATTTTTTGGCCTGGTGACCTACGCTACGTATGATCTTACCAATCTGGCCACGATGAAAAACTGGCCGCTCCTTATTACCGTTGTCGATCTCGTTTGGGGAACAACTTTAGGTGCTGTAGTGAGTTCGCTTACAGTCCTGATCAGCAAGAAAATAACATGACCATTCTTTCTCCTCTTTTACCACTGCTGGCGATGCTCTTTGGGTACATGAATTTTTGGTTTGTGGTTTCGATTCTCAAAAAAAGAAGTGATGTGGCGGATTTTGCCTGGGGATTGGGCTTTGTTTTGTTAGCTTGGAGTTCTTTTTTTCTCCAGGCAGAAGGCAGTCTGCGCGCCCTGATTGTGAATCTCCTGGTTACTGTTTGGGGTTTGAGATTGGCTTGGCATATCGGGAAGCGATTACAGCGAAGTGATGAGGACAAAAGATACAAAAACTGGCGAGAAGACTGGGGAGCCTGGTTTTTGGCACGCTCGTATCTCCAGATTTTCATGCTGCAAGGCGCATTCCTTTTCTTGATTGCGCTGCCGCTGATTGTTATCAATCAAGCCCCGTCTTCATCCCTTACCCTGATTGATCTTGGTGGAATTCTTATCTGGATGATCGGCTTCTTCTTTGAAAGCGTGGGTGATTGGCAGTTAAAGAAATTTGTGACCAATCCCGCCAACAAAGGCCAAATAATGCGCTCCGGACTTTGGAAATACACCCGTCACCCGAACTATTTTGGCGAAGTGACCATGTGGTGGGGAATTTTCTTACTGGCTATATCGGTTCCTCAAGGATGGCTGACGATCATCGGACCTTTGACTATTACCTACCTGATTGTCTTTGTCTCTGGTGTGCCACTATTGGAAAAGAAATATCAGGGGCGATCAGATTTTGAAGCCTACAAAAAAAGTACGAGTGTCTTTTTTCCTCTTCCTCCGCGAAAAGCGTGAAAATTTTTCGTTCCACTGCATCAAAGTACAAGTTAGATTTTTTTGGCGACTTGCCTCTTGGAGTACCAAGGGAACCAGTACATGTAGAGCCCTGTTGCGGTCATGATGGCAAAAAAGAGGGAAAAGAAAGGACTCAGTTGGTTGTGGAGATAGCGGACGAGTTGGAAATCCAAACCGGGTGTCAACCTGACGAGGAAGGCAAACTTCAGCCAGCTTCCCGTTATGCCCATGATGAGGCCGAATCCCACCATTCCAAATAGAGCCACACGGTGAATGGTTTTAGACCACTGAAACAGTTGGACAAGTTTATTCATGTTCTCCTTTGCCTTGGAAGGCATCAATTCTGTGGTTATGAAGTGCTTGTTTAGTCAATTATTCCGTGCATTCATTTTACACAAGAACCCTGAACTTAAACCACCCGCACAATTTTCATGGCCGTTTTTCCGGCGGGAAGATCAACCATTACGGTGTCACCCACTTTTTTGCCCTTCACAGCCAAGCCGATAGGACTCTTATCCGACAGTTTTCCTTTAGTGGGATCGGACTCATGCTCGCTCACCAGTAAAAAGGTCCGGTCACCGGTACTAGTTTGGACCGTCACCTCACTGCCAAAGCCAATTTCGCCGGTGTGATTTTTTTCAATGACGACCCCGAGCCGAAGGAGTTTGTTGATTTCACCCATGCGGCGGCGCACTTTGCCCAGTTCAAACTTGCCGTATTTATAGGCTCCATTTTCCGAGAGATCGCCCATCTCGCGTGCTACCTTGACCCGTTCGACCACCTCATCTTGTTCCACGAGGAGCCGTTGGAGCTCCACGCGCAGATCATGCATGGTGTCCGCGGTGAGCGGAATGGGATCTTCAGTTTGGTAGGCTTTGGGCCAATTCACTTGTTTTTTTTTGAAGACGTCGTTTGTCATAGGTGGGGTGCCAGTTTACACTAGCTCTATGGTACAGGAAAATTCCGCCTGGTGGGTCTACCTTTTAGAGTGTGCTGACGGCACGCTATACTGTGGTTGCAGCAACGATGTTGGCAAGCGCGTGGACACTCATCACGCGGGCAACGG
>Ga0265297_10004673_pt1 | contig 21985 bp, 20 predicted proteins | sample Munlanlwell13791_FD_192502 | JGI IMG/M metagenome (GOLD analysis project Ga0265297, IMG submission 192502) | Leachate microbial communities from a municipal landfill in Southern Ontario, Canada - Leachate well 137-91 | ecosystem: Engineered > Solid waste > Landfill > Unclassified | place... | reverse complement strand
TGATGTCAATGATGGGTTCACCGCTCAAATCAAAAACCCCGGGGCTGAACGAAACAGACAAGTACGTATCCGAGTCGATGATGAAATACTGGACACAGTTCGCTCGCAACGGTGACCCTAACGGGAACGGACTGCCAGAGTGGCCGGTATATACCACTAAAAATAACAGTTATTTATATATGAATGAAGCACTTGAAGTTAAAACCGGTTTTTCTGAAATATCCAAGTAACAGAATGGAGTGTTTATGGAAACAATCGTTAATGACATAGTGTATCCTAATCCCACTCCTCCCGGCGTTAGCCTAGAAAAAAATGTGTATGCGACTATGCGTGACGGCATAAAAATAGCACTCGATATCTATAAGCCAGCCGATGAAAAAGGACCATGGCCGGTAATGTTAGCCTATTCTCCTTTCCCCAAGGAGCGCATCTTCGAAAGTGCCAAACCCGGTTTTTACTGCTCTCATGGTTATGTATGTGTGCAGGCTAGTGAGCGCGGCAGTGGTTTTAACCAGGGTAGATTTAATTTACACGGAGCGCAGGCTGCGCAGGATGGTTATGACCTGGTGGAATGGATTGCCGGGCAGCCATGGTGTACTGGGAATGTGGGTATGATGGGCGCTTCCGGTTACGGTGTTATGCAGTGGCTAACTGCGCCCCTGAATCCACCGCACTTAAAGGCGTTGGTAGTGTTGGCTACCACGGATAATTACCGGGGCCTGTGTTACCCCGGCGGCGTGTTACGTAAACCGTTTGTCTTGAACCTGGTTTCAGGATTGACGCAAGGAGCAATTTGGCCCGGCCCCATCTCCGGCAAAGAAATGCCCATGAATGTCATTGCAGAAATCCTGGCACATACGGAAGACGGGCCTTTCTGGTGGGAACACGGTGGTGGCTGGAAGCGGATAAGCGAGATAAACGCTCCGGTATTGAATATCGTTAATGCGCCTAATCGTTTACATGCCATCTATCATTTAAGATCGTATGCGGATATAAAGTCTCCGAAGAAACTTATCGTGACCCCGTGGACTAACGAGAATTACCAGCCCTGGATATTTGAAACAACAGCGTTCAATATGCAAATATTGCGATGGCTAGACCACTGGCTGAAAAGTGTCGACACCGGCATCATGGATGAACCGGAAGTGGCTATATTCGATAATGGTATTGGAACCTGGCGATATGAAAACGAGTACCCGTTAAAGCGTACCGTATGGACGAAATTCTATCTACATGATGAAGTAATCAACCAGACACAACCCCTAGCAAATGAACAACCTGATTTCTACGAAAATATCAGTCTGAATACTGCCATGTTGGCTTCTTACGGTATCGATACGCCAATATCAACCAGGAGAAATTATATTACATATCTTTCATCACCTCTGGAGGAGGATATCAAGATATGCGGGCCGGTTAACTGCATACTATATGCCTCGACTACAGAAGAGGTCACTAGTGACTGGTCGTTCTTCATAAAAATGGGAGAGATGGTGTCTGAAGGAACTCCTCTTAACCCCGTTACCGGCCAGCCAGAAACAAAGCCCGAGGTTAACGATAGATTTACGCCAGAGAATGTTCAGATATGGAGCTGGGGTTCACTCAAGGCAAAGTTTCGGGAAATTGACGAGGGACTGTCTCGACCGGGCTCTCCGTGGCACCTGTTCCAGAATCCTCAACAGCTGGAGCCTCGTACTATCTATGAGTTTCAGATTGAACTCCAACCGGTCTTTAAAACTTTTAGAAAAGGATGTCGTATCTGGTTAAAAATCGCCAGTGATGATGTTCTTTATGCCACGCTTGATAGCGCATCGAGGTATGTAGAAACACCAATTTCACCACAAAACAGCCGGATTTCCATTTATCATAACGTTAAGTATCCATCGCATGTATTACTGCCCGTCATTCCAGACGCTCCTGAAATCGCGTCTGTAAAACCACCTTTATGCGACGCCTTACCGGGATCACCGCGTTTTACGGAAAAAAGTTAATGCCAAAAGATAATATGGCTAGAGAGGTTTCCCAAATACTACTATTTATTGGCGCCACTTAAAAGCTGAAAAATTTTAGTTAAGGAAGGGCTGATGGAAAAATGAATGATTATGAGAAAAGACTAAAGAAATTAGAGGATATCCAAGCAATCAAGGATCTACATAGAGAATATGTTTACTGGGTTAATAACTGTGAATGGGATAAAGTAATTGAATGTTTCACAGAAGACTGTTCTGTCAATATCGGGAGTTGGGGTTTACGCAGGGGCAAAGATTCGCTGCCAAAACTCTTTAAAGAAGATATCGCTCATAATAACAGGGGTAAAGGCAGGGATGGCCATTTTGCTATAATGCCCGTAATAACTGTTGATGGTGATAAAGCCAAAGGCCATTGGTTAATGTATATTATGATATCAGACCCGGAAACCGGGAAAGCTCTAAGGTGGGCAATCGGAAGACATGATGTAGAATATGCCAGAATCGATGGAAATTGGAAGATTCATGATATTATTTGGGCTAGTCCTTGGCCGGCGAATCTTTAGTTATAATTTCAGGAAGGATTCCCCCCTTTGTTGTTTTTATTACATCTCTGCAATATAATCAGGTACGGATTTCAAGTAATTTAGAATATTACCTGCCGACCACTGATTTTACTATAATCCTGTAAATAGAATAGTGTTTAGAGGTGAAAATGGGTAAAAAATGTCTGATTGCGTATTCTACAATCACAGGCCACACAGAAAAAGTGGCGCTTAAGTTTAAAGAGACATTTGAAACACACGGCTGGCAATGTGATATTTTCAAAGTACGTAAAAACGCTGAAGATATTCTCCGGCCTCCTTTTGATATCCGTTCCTATGATTTCGTATGCGCCGGCTCTGGATTAAGGGCTCATCTACCTTATAATGAAGTACTCAACATGTTAAGAGGATTCAGAACGGGGATGGATCCTCGCATAACGTTAAAGTTCAGGGATGAAACCATTTCCTATATAAACGAACCCGTACCTGAAATACCTCCACACAAAGACCCAAAGATCGAGCATAAAAAAATAATTCTGAGCCCCGATTCACCTAAGGCAGTAGTATTCATCACCTATGCGGGATATGAATTCGGGCCTAAAGAAGCAGAGCCTGCTTCAACGTTACTGGCATTAGAGCTGGAGCATATCGGTTTCCAATGTATCGGTCATTTTTGCTGTCCGGGCACGTATCTTGATAATCCTATGCCCAGGACTTTCCATGGAGATATCCGCAATAGACCTAATGAGAGAGACTTAACTAAGGCACAAATATTCATCGAAGAAAAACTTGAGGAAATAGCTGACCGGAATAAATAATCCTGTCAACAGAAGGTGTTGTTAACGATATGAGTACTATCAATTCCGTGCTTGGCCCAATCGATACCAGCAATCTAGGTTTTACATTAATGCATGAACATGTTTTCTGCCAAGGAGTTGTTGCCCAAAATTACCCTGAACTGTTTGGAGATGGTTTTATAGAACGTATTATCAGTGGCGTGACAACAGCCAAAAACGGTGGTGTTGATACCATCGTTGATGCTACTACTTTCGATCTCGGACGGGATGTATCTAAGCTGGCGGAAATTGCCCGCCGAACAAATGTAAACATCATAGCCTGTACCGGATGGTGGATGAATGTACCCGAGCATATAGCTGGAACCTCTCCTAACCTATATGCTGACTTGTTTGTCCGGGAGATTCAACAAGGTATTGCCGGCACGGGCATCAAGGCTGGCATGCTTAAATCAGCTGCCGATTTTGGAGGCGTAACAGCCACTGGTGAAATAATGTTGCGCGCTGTGGCTAGAGCCCATTGCCAAACTTTAGTTCCTATCATGCTGCATTCATATGCTCCGGAACAGGTGGCTAAACGGCAGTTAGCAATCCTCAAAGAAGAAGGAGTCAACCTGAAGAGGGTCGCAGTAGACCATGTAAATGATACAACTGATTTTGAATATCTTAACTGGCTTTTAGAACAGGGGTGCTACCTTGGTATGGACCGTTATCCGGGGCTTAACTTAAGCTCATCTGCCCGAACACGAACCCTGAAACAGTTGATCGATGCCGGATGGATTGACCGCCTGCTTCCTTCCCATGATTTATGTTTGGTTACTCCTTTAACATTTTATCCTCCTGATGTAAAAGCAAGTATTGAGAAAGATAACCCATATGGTTACCTCTACATCAAGAAAGTCGTCTTCCGTCAACTTGAAGATATGGGAGTTTCACAAGCAACACTGAATACTCTTTGTGTAAATGGCCCCAGGTATTTTTTTGAGAATGTATAGGGTGTTTTTATTCGCCGGGAATATTCTAGCATGACTAGACCACAACAGGAGAAAAAGATGCTCAGTACCAAAGTCGGTTATCTACCGCCTCTGAAACCGCCACCTCTTAAAAAGAGAAAAGGTATCATCCCGGAGATGAATTACAGTTTTGAGATTCCACCTGATCCAATTCCATCCCGTGATATCAAGAAGTGTATAGATACTGAAGTTGTGGTGGTAGGCGCTGGAATAGCCGGTTTGAGTGCTGCGCTTTCTGCAGCGGAGACAAAAACCCGGACAATATTACTAGAAAAGATGGCTACAGTCCAGGCCCGCGGTCATGATAACGCCTTTATCGGCAGCCGGCTTCAAGCGAAATTGGGCATTAATATTGATAAAGACGAAATCATCTTGAACCTCATGAAATACGGGGCTAACAAACCCGATCAAAGATTGATTAGAATGTGGGCGGAGGGAGGCGGTAAAACTGCAGACTGGCTAATGGACATGACGGATGCTGCCGGTATTGAGGTGATAATAAAACAGTATCCCCCACCGCCAGCTTTTAATAACGCCACAGAATATTATCCTCAATATCATGTTACCCACCATTACCATAATGAACGACTCGTGGCAAAATGTTTACTGGATAATGTCCTGAAGAAAGGCGCTGGTACCTATTTTAAAACTCGTGTGAAGCAATTGTTAAGAAAAGAAAAAGGCCGGGTCTCCGGCGTTATCGCTCAAAATGAAGCTGGTGAATATCTTCAATTCAATGCCGCCAAAGCTGTTATCCTCTGTACGGGAGATTACGGGAATAACGCCGAAATGATGGCAAAATATTGTCCCCAATCAGCATATCTCGCACCAATGATACTCACCTCTACCGGAGATGGGCACATGATGGCGATGTGGATTGGTGCAATAATGGAACCGGGGCCACATACACCAATGATACACGGTCCCGCCGGCCCCTTGCTTAGTGCCGCCTTCTTACAGGTAAATCTCCTTGGGGAAAGATTTCAAAATGAAGATGTACCGATTCAAAGTAATGTCAATGCTGTTGAACGGCAACCTAATAGGGTAGCCTGGCAGGTGTTCGATTCCAAGTATCCGGCTGAACTCCCCTATCATGGGCTGGGTTTGGGCAAAATAATAATAGCCACCGAAAAAATCCAGCAGGAAGTAGCCGGGGTAGCCATAACAGCCAACTCCATCGAAGAGCTGGCAGTGAAGATGAACCTGCCCATTGAAGCGTTCAAGGCTACTGTAAAGAGGTACAATGAGCTAGCCTATATGGGGAAAGATCTGGATTTTGGTAAACGCTCTGACCGTTTATCTCCTATTGATAAGCCGCCATACTACGCCGGTAAAAGTGGTTACTCTTTACTTACTGTTCTAGGTGGTTTGAACATCAATGATAGGCTACAACCACTAGACAAAAATTGGGAAGTAATTTCCGGAATATACGTCGCAGGAAATACCATGGGTAACCGTTTTGGCGTCGACTACCCAACTATGTGCCCCGGGCTTAGTCACGGAATGGCGATACACTTTGGGCGAATTGCTGGTTTGAACGCAGTATATCAAAAATGACCATGTGAATCCCTAATCCAAACCGCTTAACCATTCTATTCCTGATAAGTGAGAGTTAATTAATCCAAGGAGGGACTTGATGAATCAAATTAAATTAGATACTGGCTATATTACAGGCACCGTAGTCAATCAGGCTGGTCGTGATGTCTATATATATAAAGGCATTCCTTATGCCGCCCCTCCGATAGGAGAATTACGCTGGAAGCCGCCACAGCCGGCAGCATCGTGGTCCGGTGTCCTGGCATGTACCGAATTCAGCGTTCAAGCCGCCCAATACCCGGACCCCAATGGTCCCGGGACAATGAAAAGTGTAGCAACGAGTGAAGATTGCCTTTACCTAAACGTTTTGACTCCAACTCAAAATACAAACGATAAGTTACCAGTCATGGTTTGGTTGCATGGCGGCGGTCTTAGATATGGCAACGGTAACTTTCCTTTAAGTGTCAATCTTGGGTTGCCACTCCATGGAGCCGTGCAGGTAAATATTAATCATCGCTTAGGGGTCATGGGCCTACTAGCGCATCCCCTGCTTACCAGAGAATCTTCCCAACACGCTTCAGGCGATTATATGTTCCTCGATATGATAGCCGCATTACAATGGGTAAAACGAAATATTGCCGCTTTTGGCGGCGACCCCAATAATGTGACCATCTTTGGCGAGTCCGGCGGTGGGCTGAAAGTTGCTGCCCTTATAGCTTCACCATTAGCTAATGGGTTATTCCATCGGGCTATCATCGAAAGCGGCGGACGTTACTTCGATTCAGAACCGCTCAAAGAAATAGAAGCGTTCGGAGAAAAACTATTTCACAAACTCGGCGTCGATAAAGAAAAAGACCCTCTAGCTGCGGTACGTGAATTACCATGGGAAACGATTATTAATACCGACCAGGAACTTAATACTGAGATGGGGCCGGAATACCTGTTCATGGGTCCGTGGCAAGTTGTCCACGAAGGCTGGTTTTTGCCGGAGAACTTAGTCGACATGTTCCAGAGCGGCCGGAGGAATCAAGTGCCTTATATCGTGGTAGCCAACAAAGGAGAGTTGACCGGTCCCGGTTCGCTGATTGCCAACATGATGATTAAAGACTACTTAAGGTTATTGACCGGGCAAAGTACTGCTAATTCGCGGGGATACGCCGCGCTCTTTGACCAGGTACCGGAAGGTTGGAGGCGCGAAGGCTGTGTGGCATCTCATGGCATGGAACTGCATTTTGTATTCGGCGCTCTTGATGATACAGAATCCTGGGCGGCGAGTAAGGGCGGGTACGCTTCTTCTGGAGCACAGTCTCCAATTCCTACGATATCTAATTCAGATAGGGTAGTTGCTGAAAACATTCTGACCATATGGACTACGTTTGCCAGAACCGGTAATCCCAGCGTGAAAGGACTCATCGATTGGCCGGCCTGGGATGAAGCTACGGATAAATATCTAATAATTACCGATCCCCTCCAGATAAAGCAGGGATATTCTGACCTCATGAAAATTAAACCTGATACATCGAAATGGACCATTATTTAGTGATAACGTTGTTGAGGAATCATATTATGCCCTTAGGGAGAAAATATACAAAAGTCTATCTAAAAAAGTCCTATATCACGTATCAGCAGTTAAATAAGTCATAGGAGAGGCACTCATGAAAACCAGCGGTAATACAATTTTAATTACAGGAGGAGCCACCGGTATCGGTTTCGGCCTCGCTGAAGCTTTTATAAATGCAGGTAACAGAGTGCTTATTTGTGGGAGAAGACAGGCTAAGCTAGAAGAAGCCAGGAAAAAACTACCTGGATTACATATCCATCAATGCGACATCACATTAAAAGATGGCCGCGAATCTCTCTACAATTGGGCAAATAATCAGCATCCAAGTTTAAACATCCTAGTGAATAATGCTGGAGTTTCTGGCCTTATCGATTTTAAGAAAGGTGTTCCGGAAGTATTTAAGAGCGAAGATGAAATTGAAACCAACCTTAAAGCTCCGGTATTGTTATCAGGTTATTTTATACCTCTGCTACTGGGGAAAACCGACGCTGCGATTATCAACATTTCTTCAGGTTTAGCTTTCATTCCCCTGGTTTCTTCACCTTTATACGGTGCCACTAAAGCCGGGCTCCATTCCTTCAGCCTCGCTTTGAGATTCCAGTTGAAAGACACAAAAATTAAAGTCTTTGAGCTGATGCCGCCAATCTGTGACACGGATTTGGGCAAGGATGCTTCCGACGATGCCCCAAGACCATCGTATCTCAAGGGAATCCCGCCTTCTGAATTTGCTAAAGATGCGTTAACTGCTATAGAGAATGATCAATATGAATTTGCCTCCGGTGAAGCCAAACAGCTGAAAGATGGTTCCCAGCGGAACTTTGAGGAGACTTTTCAATCAACCAATAGCCGGTAATACGCATAATATATTGTGGTTCAAACAGAATTAGACTCTCCCCAGACTCCTTACTTAGCTAAACAAACATCTATTTTGTTGAATATTGGTATTTTATTGCACAATCATGAATTTGAACTGAAGGAGAGTTTAAAGGTTCTGTCTATTGTACACTGCAGTCCACCACTGAAGCCAAATATTGACATTACTAAAAGAATACTCTATTTTATTTCGTGGAATAACGCCATGAAGAAATTAGTAGAGATAAATGAGCCGGACTCCATCCTGAATACGTTCATATTGTTTATACAGACTGCCCGCGTAGCAACGAAGTATCAGGATTCTTACATGACTAAACATGCCGGTATCTCTGATGTGAAACTCATTGTATTGATGGCCTTTTTCTATAATCCTGCCATAGCCATTACAGTTTCCCAGATTGCGCAATGGACAGACACAGCCCCCCATAATGTTACAACCCTTATTGCCCGGATGAAACAAGAGGGACTGTTGGAAACGAAGCGTGATGAAAAGGATAAAAGGGTCGTAAAAGTTAAGATAACGGATAAAGGACTGTCGGTTCTCAAGAACTCAATGGCACCGGCACAGCATGTTGTTGACCAGTTAATGTCATCCGTTACTCAAGATGATGCCCATTCATTAGCCAAGGTGCTTAACATCATTAGGCAGAATGCGTATAACGGGCTAGAATCTCTTACCGATAGTTAATAAGTTCTACGTACGAAATTCCTACTCCTTTTTCATTGATTAATGAACCTACCCGGTGTATTATTTCATATATGATGTATTTATCTTTTGTAATGATATTTACATTAAAAAAATGCTGTGATAAATCCTGTTAACCATCACTAATAAGTATCCTGGCATTTTCCTGTCTCCGAATGGCAAAGACAAAAAGAGAGAGTATGGAGGCGTAATTGAGAGAGGTCTTTTTAAAGGAATTGCTTACTAACTTAGTCTCCCGTTATCCTAATTGGAAAGTGGAAGATCACAGCAAAATAGAATGGAAGGGTCAACCCAGAGATATATGGCCAGAGGCAGATATTGTCATTAGTATGCCCGGGCGGCGATTTATTGTTGAATATAATGAAGACGGCGATCCTGGTAGGAGCCTTATAAAATACTGGCCTGTTTTAGAGGATTTGGTAGAAGGCTCTTTAACAATTATAGAAGTCTGTAAGAATGGGCAGACAATAGGACAGGGTTATTCTACACTTGCGACATGGTTGGGTGAAAAAATGATGGAGCTTTATCCGGGAACTATCTATAAATATATAGAAAGAACAAATGAGCCGTCCGACTATATTTGTGAGAAAATTGCGCAGGTAATTTTCGGCATCGGGCCTTTTTCAAATATTTAAAAAATCTTCTTTATTCTTAAAAGGACAAGCCCCTTCTGTCTAACAAGCAGGGTGAATTTCTCTCTTACACGTTTACCGTGCTTATCTTGAGTCCCGGGTTGGCTTGGCGTAGTCTGAGTCAGGCAATCTCCAACGAGGTGCAGCAAAGGCGTTTCTATCCAAATCCAAGTATCTGATCATTTATCAGACACAAGAGTAACCGAGGATGTATAATAAAGAGAAAGGTTTATATATCTCGGTAAATCCTCATCAGAGTGGAGAAGACGAATGCCAACGGGACTCAAAATAAACTGCAGCGATCCATCTAAAGCCGACATTGTAATTTTATGTGCTCCTTATGACCGGACAGCTTCATTCCGTAAAGGCGCAGTGAAAGGCCCGGCTGCAATAGTATCGAGCCTCAAATATCAGATGGAAACATACGATCGATTTGCCGGTTCAATGCCTCCGCCGGAGCGCAAGATTTCCATGTGTGAATTAAGAAACCTGAACCGACGTTCACCGTCTGCCATGGTAAGCTGCGTTAAACAGGAATACGAGAAGCATATCAATCATGGAGCTTTTGTCTTGATGATCGGCGGCGAGCACTCCGTTTCCACCGGCGCTCTTGAGGCACTAGCTTCGCGTAATAATTCACGAGAGATCACCGTTTGCCAGATCGACGCACACTTGGATCTGCGGCATGACGATTCCGATTATAGTGACAGTCCGTATGGCATGTACGCCCACTGCACCGTCATGAGAAGAGCTGTTGACCTCGGATTTAAGTGTGTCCATGTCGGTATTCGGGCATACGCCAAAGAAGAAATGGATTTAGCCCGGGACAACGGGCATAAAGTATTCGAATGGGGAATAGGGCCGGTTCCTAATCCGGAAATTATCGTGGAATCGATCACTACAGATCTGGTTTACTTGACGATAGATGTTGACGGCATTGATCCTGCGTATATGCCTGCCACCGGAACTCCAGTGCAAGGTGGTTTAGAGTGGTACTATACCTTTAACCTGCTACGAAGTCTTTTCCAGAATAAGAAAGTTGTTGGCGCTGATGTGGTTGAAGTGGCGCCACGCCCTTACGATGTTTTAACAGAATATGGCGCGGCTCAACTTTGCTATACAATTCTAGCCCTCAGGGAAACCAGTAAAAGTAATTCCCTATGATCAACAAATTTATCTGATATATGCAAACAGGAGGATTGATGATAATACCAAAGATGATGTTCCTAACCAAGGGCGTCGGAATTGATAAAAACAGGCTGTCTTCTTTTGAGCTTGCCCTGCGGAGCGCCGGCATCGAGCGTTTTAACCTCGTACATGTATCTAGTATCCTGCCGCCTCTCTGCAAGGTTGTACCAAAAAATGAAGGCGTTCTGGAATTGGTAGATGGGCAGATTGTTTATTGTGTGATGGCCAGGAATGAAACCAACGAACCCAACAGGCTGATATCCGCTTCAATCGGCGTCGCCATGCCGAAGAATAAAAAACACTATGGCTATCTTTCAGAACATCACGCCTTCGGTCAAACTGCGGAAATTGCTGGAGATTATGCCGAAGATCTGGCGGCAACTATGCTAGCTTCCACCCTGGGGATACCCTTTGACCCGGATCAAGCATGGGACGAACGTAAAAAATTATATCGGGCTACCGGCACATTTTTTAAAACAAGCAATTGTTGTCAATCGGTTGAGGGAAATAAAGACGGACTCTGGACTACCGTAATCGCAGCGGCTGTTTTTATCACGTAATTCTTTGAGCCAGGCTATCCCGTTAACGCCTGCTACTACGCCCGGCGAGGTAGTATCCCCTAGGTTATTTTTACAGCGATATCACTTAAAGCGTTTCCGGCCTCATCAACGCGGTCAGCGGCGTTGCTAAGATGACGGTAAATTTCACGCAGTTTCAGGATATACAACACCTCGGTAATATCCTTGGCTTCGTTAAAGAGTTTAGAAAGCGCCTGATGATAAATCAGTTCCACCTGGTTTTCCAGTTTTTTAGCACGTGAAGCGTGCTGCAATATATTCTTGGGGTTATTCTTTAATTGTAAAATCGCCTGGTTAATCTCGCCGGTGGCTTCCCTTAAAGTGATGACCATGCTGGTGAGGTAATCGTTGGGTTTAACTTCTAACGTCGCCATCTCGTCAATAGTCATGTAGGCGTAATCCAGGATATCGTCCACTGCCCGCGAGAGGGCAAAAATATCCTCGCGGTCAATAGGGGTAACAAAGCTCTGGTTGATTTCCTGTATCAGGACACGCCTCACCTCGTCCGCCTCCTTCTCCATACTCTCAACCTCTTTAGCCAAAGAAATATTAGAAGTTTTCATGAATTGTTCCAGAGCGGTTATTCCCTGCAGTGTTTTTTCCGACTGTTCAACCAACAATTCAAAGAATGGGTCCCTCTTTCTCTGAAAAATGCTTAAAAAACGTGAAAAACTCATTATTTAACTCCTAAAGTATTCTTGAACTATACACCCATCAAACTTAAGAAATACGTAACCAGCAAATAGACAAGATAGGATATTATAGCAGTTGCGGGCATTGTAATAAACCACATGCTCAACACCTTGATGCCTACGTTCCAGCGCACTGTCTTGATTCTTTCCGCCGCGCCCGTGCCTAAAACCGAGCTGGATGTCACCTGGGTGGTGGATACCGGCATACCGACAAAGTTAGCCACCTGGATGATGCCGGCGCTGGCAAGCTGGGCGCTTAAGCCGTTAATGTGCCGGACACGGTAATAGCCCCTCCCTACTGTTCTTAAAACCTTGTTGCCGGTAGAAATAATACCCACGCCCAAAGCCAATCCGCAGGTTAGAACCACCCACAAAGGTATATCGCCGCCAGCTGAGGATTCTAGGATACCGGCGGTAATTAGAGAAAACACGATGATGCCCATGGGACGCTGGGCGGCATTAGCGCCGGTGACCAGCGCCAGGCCGAGTGTTATGATTATCTCTAAAGTAATTATCAATTGGTTGATTACCGGCTTAGCGCGGCGGACCGCCAGATATGCCAGCTTGGTGACGATGTAGGAAAGAAAGAAACCCATAAAGGGCGACATTATTAATAATCCAAAGATAATTAGGACGGTGCTCCATTGCACGGCGATGAAACCTGCCGCGGCGATGCCGGCGCCGACAAAACCCCCCACCAGAGCCATCGAGGCGGAAATCGGGAAGCCAAAAATGGTACACACGACATTCCAGCCGGTAGCGACGAGCAGTGTTATTAAAACCACCACCATGCCGTACTCGTTGTGGCTGACGACGGAGGGGTCAATGATGCCGACGGCGAAGGTTTTCGCAACGGTCGTGCCGAGGACGCACGCCCCAAGGAATTCCAGCACGCCTACGACGAAAAGAGCCTTGCGCGGCGAAATCGCTTTGGTGGAAATAACCACCGCCGCGACATTCGGCTCGTTATAGCCGGTGGAGAATGAAAAGCCTAACGCGGCCATCACCACCAAAATAGAAAAAACTAAAGTCATCGTATCCATTGGAAAAAAGCCTCGTTGAAGCCAACTCAACGATTGTTGCACTATATGTAACTTGAGTTGACAAATAAATATGATATACCATACATACGGGATTAGTCAATTTGAACGATTCGCCCAATGGGCAATTCCAGATATATTAACTTGACAAAACAGACCCCAATGCTTTTAGAATAATAAGTACGATAGTTGCATATATTGCGATTTTTTGTTGTTTTCTAAAATCTAGATTGGAGTGGATATATGCCTAAAGTCACCGAGAAGACAAAAACCAAAGCGCCGGCATTCAAATCGGTGTTTAGGATTGCCGCGATACTAAATTGCCTGGATAAAGGCATCGGTACAGTATCAGAAATAGCCAACGTCTTAAAAGTTAACAAGTCGACCGTTTACCGCCTATTGCAGGCTATGGTCCAAGCGGAAATTACGCTGCGCAATCCCATCAACCGCCGTTACTACATCGGCCCGTTAATCGCCCAGATTGCCGCCAACCCCAGCGTCACGCACAATACCCTGGTGCTAAACGCCATTAACGAAATGGAACATTTATCCGAACTGACCGGCGAATCCATCGCCATGAATGTATTGGTCGGCGTGAATACCTACGTCCTACATGAAATCCCCAGCAAACAGGACATCCAGATAGTCGCCAAGAAAAGCGTCGGGTACAACCTGCACGCCGGGCCCAATTCGCGGGTGCTGCTGACGCAACTCAACAACAAAGATCTGAAAAAGGTTATCGGGAACATCAAGTTTGTAAAGCTTACGGAGCGGACAATCACCAGCAAAGAAGTCCTCATGGAGGAACTGAAGAAAATCAAAAAGCAGGGTTACGCTGCTGGCTGGGGTGAAAGAGTTCCCGGGGCAATGAGCATATCGGTACCCATCAAGAATTACGTGCTACCGGCTTCAATAGGCATACTAGGGTTAGAAAGCCGCATGAAGCCCAAACTAGAGGAATATGTTGCCGCGCTGAAGAAAGCCGCCGCGAATATCGAGAACAGCCTTACCAAACAAGACACCGGCAACGAGTAGCCGGATAACCTTTTGCTACTATCAGTGCTGAGACAGGCACCAGGCTTTGGTTTTAACTGCGTAATCCAGCACCTGTTCATCGGAGTACTTCTATGCGCGGTTTGTAGTGGCAAATATATGTGACATTTCGTTGCAAATATAACACGAAGGTTAATGCAATTTTATCCACCGGTCAGTTGAATTTTAAAAACCAACGACTGATGTTATAATAGTGACAAAGTTATCTCAGTTGAGGAGCTACATCATGGGCCAGTACGAAAAATACATCTGCACGACGTTAAAGAAAAGAGACATGCTGCCGGGACCTAATCCGGAAGAGATTGATAAACTCCATGCGGCGGGTAAACGCATCAGCATGGAGCACACGCTGTGGATAGACAGCGACATTATTCCGGGGGCTTTCTATGGCGAAGCGACTTGGATATGGCCCGGAACTTATCCCGGTATAATCTCACGTGAAGAGCAGATGAAGCTGCCCACTAACGATAAACCGATGTTCCCCCACGCCCATGACTTCCCCGAGTTGCTTTCGTGGTGGGGAACCAATCCAGAAAACCCCGCCGACACGGGCGAGATGGGAATGATAATGGGGGACGAACTTGTCCCTCTGCCCAACAGCTGGGTATGCTATATCCCCGCCGGTATGAAACACATGCCCACGATGGGCAAAGGCACCAAAAGAACGACCAAACCGGTTTGCCACTGGACGTCGGGACCGGGGTTTTACGACCGCGAACACGAGGATAAAGAAGACATCCATGACCTGAAGACGTTTGAGATGCCCAAGGAAAAACCACTGGCAGAACTGAATACCACCAAATACTTTGTTTACGGCACGAAGCCGGGGCAAGCAAGGCAGGGATACATGCTGCCTTACAACCCGCAGTACGTCAAGCCGATGGCACTGGTTGACGATGTGGTGGTGCCGGGCTGTGAGTTCGGGGGCGAGACGCTGTGGCTGCTGCCGGGTGATAAAAGCCAGGCGGGCTACAACATGATGCAGGAACAAAGCGTACCGTACGGCAGGTCAATTGTTTTTCAGGCAATGAACTTCGATGACATCACCGACCTTTGCGCTGAAGTGGAGTTATGGATAGGCGGTGAAAAGCTCGTCATCAACAAGACCTTCGGGGCTTACATACCCCCAGACGTTAAAGCCGGCCCGATGATTATCCGCAACATACAAAAGCAGATATTCTTTATGATTTCCTATCCGGTGGGAGCGGGGTTAACTAAATGGCGGGGCGGGAAGTAAAAGCCTACCTTGAATGGTGGATTCCCGCTTCCGCGGGAATGATAGAATCGAATGAAGGGGTGGCGAACAAAAATCCCACCCCTTTTGCTTTTGACAATTGATACAGGAGTCAATCACCTGTTGCTTAATACCGTTACATAACGTATACTTAAGATATAGTTCCAGTTTAGGTTAGTACAAACTTCTTAAAGTTTAATCAGAATAATATCAAGTATTGGATGACCTTAGCTCTAACTAAATAATAAGAGAGGAGGCCATCCAATGAGTTTTACAGACAAAACCCTCACCTGTTCCGACTGCAACACTACCTTTACCTTCAGTGCTGAAGAACAGGAGCAATTCCAATCGCGAGGTTACACCAACGAACCTAAACGCTGCCCGGAATGCCGTGAGACCAGGAAAGCCAACCGTTTCAACAACGAAGGCAACAGCTACGGGAATAACAGCTACAGTAACCGCAGTTATAGTTCCGCACCCCGCCAGATGTTCGCGGCAGTTTGCTCCGATTGCGGCAAGTCAACCAGTGTACCATTCGAGCCCAAACAGGGCCGACCGGTTTACTGCAGTGATTGTTACCGCAAAGTAAGAGACAGCCGGTAACTTCCAACAAATTCAAGAAAACGATATGGGCTGTGTATATCTCAGCCCATATCCACTAAATCCTGTCAGGACTCACCGTAAAGGAGCATTATTATGATTGTAAAAGCGCCTACCAAAAAAATGGAATTCGGTGAACATGACGAAGGTTTCATCAAACAACTTGCACAGGACATCGGCTGTTATTACTGTAAGTCGAATCTGCGCACCTATAGCCTTAACAGATTTAAGTCAAAAACACAGGGAGAGATGGGCGTCTTCGCCTGGGTTCATAAAGAAGGAGACGACTATTTCTGGGTATCTACCCGAAAAATCTGGATAGAAGCAGCCAAAGCCAAGGTACTAGCCCGCCGCAAATCCGCCAAACCATCCTGTTTCCCCCGCGATAATCAGCACGCCGATGACAGCGTCTGTTTAGACGCTAAAGACAATTACGATAAAACCGTAAACTCGTTAAAACTTGTGCACAAGATGCGGTAAACCCCTTACGGCTGTGTTTTACTAGAACTTGATGATATTGCGCAATGCCTCACCCTTTTTCAGGGAATCTACAGCTTCGTTGATTTTCTCCAATGGGTAGTAGGCGGTAATAAGCTCGTCGAGCTTGAGTTTGCCTGCCTGATAAAGCGATACGAGGAATGGAATATCAACGCTGGAGCGGATAGAGCCGCCGCCGGCGCCGGTAAGTATCTTTTCACCGAAGATAAACTCCAGCGGAGTAAAGTCCTTTAAGTCCCCCCCAGCGAGTCCAATGATAACCGTCATGCCCATGACACCGGACATAGAAAAGCCCATCCGAATCGCCTCCACCTTGCCCACCGTCACAAAAACGTAGTCCGCTCCCCTGCCGTTTGTCATATCCTGCACGGCTTTTACGGGGTCTTTTTCTTTAGAGATGTTCACAGTATGCGTCGCGCCGAATTCCTTAGCGGTTTTCAGCTTGCTATCGAGGACGTCCACAGCGATAACAGGATAGGCGCCGGAGAAAACCGCCCCCTGGATTGAATTAAGGCCTACACCACCCGTCCCGACGACTACAACGCTGCTCATAGCGGGTACTTTTGCCCGGTTGACCACCGCCCCGAAGCCGGAAGTCACCCCACAGGCCAGGAGACAGGCTTTATCCAGCGGCATGTCTTTGGGGATGGGGGTAACGAGTTCCTGGGGCACGGTGGTATATTCCACAAAGCCGCCCACAGGCCCTGCCATCAGCGCGAGGGGTTGCCCCTTGGCGTTCTTGTGCTTGGGCCGGCTAAAAGCGTCGCGCTCTATGCAATAATGGGGTTTACCGATTTTACAATAGTAACACCTGCCACAGCCGGAGGTTACCGTCCCGATGATAACGGTATCGCCTTTTTTGACCTTATAGACGCCCTCCCCGACCGCGTCAACATAGCCGGAGGTTTCGTGGCCGGCCAGGCCGGGCAACGGCGAAGGAATATCTCCAGTGAAAAAATGCAGGTCGCTGTGACACACGGCGGTATAAGCAACCTTGACCTTAACCTCGCCTTTGCCGGGGTCATCCACCGTTACGCCGTCTTCAACAACCAGTGGTTTATTGACTTCGTATAAAATCGCCGCTTTCATATATTTACCTTTCTATTAACTTTATGTCTACTTAAATATGATTACGTTACGGAAGCCCTCACCCTTTTCCGTCAGGGCCATAGCTTCATTGATTTTCTCCAGCGGAAAGTGGCCGGAAACTAGCTCATCCAGCTTAAGCCCGCCGGTCTGATACAGGTTGATAAGGTCAGGAATATCCTGTTGGAGATTGGTAGCTCCCATAAAGCTGCCGATGAGGTTTTTCTCGGTGGGAATCATATCCAGTGGGGTCAAGCTGACCTGGCTTTTATAGTTGGGAAGGCCAATCATGGCAACAGTGCCGCGGATAGCGGCAAAGGTAACGCCCTGACTGATGGCGGCGGTACTGCCCACAGTCACAAAGACGTAGTCCGCCCCTCTGCCATGAGTCAGTTTAAGGATTTCATCCACGGCTTTTTCGTTTTTGGCGTTGACTGTATGGGTGGCGCCGAACTTCTTAGCCAGTTTCAGTTTGCTGTCCAGGACATCCACCGCGATGACAGGATAGGCGCCAACGTGAGCCGCACCCTGGATGGAGTTAATGCCCACACCGCCAACGCCCATGACCACGACGCTCTGGAAGGGCCGTACCTTGGCGCGATTGACCACGCCGCCAAAACCGGTAATAACACCGCAGGCAAGCAAAGCCGCCCTATCCAGAGGCATATCTTTGGGTACTTTAACTACCTGCGATATATCAACAACAACATGTTCCGCAAAGCCGCCGATGTTGCCCTTAAGGTCTAAAGGCTTACCGTCCTTGTTACGGACGCGGGGTTCCTGGGGTGGGTCAAAGCGGTGTTCACAGAGGTGGGGGTTGCCCGTAGTGCAGTAGTAGCATGTGCCGCAATGCGCCAGCAGGGAAACGACCACCGGGTCGCCGATAGCAACGGACGTTACGCCCTCGCCGAGTTTTTCTATATAGCCGGCGGTTTCATGCCCCCCGATAAAAGGCACACCGCCGGGCATTTCTCCCTTCACATCATGGATATCGCTGTGGCAGATAGCCGTAGCCGCCACGCGTATCATAACTTCCCCTTTACCCGGGTCGCGCAGGCTAACCTCCTCCAGCACCATGGGTTTATTGAACTCATAACAAACGGCAGCCTTCATGAAATCCTCCTTTAAGAAAAACCATGAATGTAGTCTAAAAAGGCCTGTTCAGAGCAAATCCTCTGTAAGAGGCTATAACATTGCATACAAATAAGTCAACTGCCGTTTTGGGGCTATTGAAAGGCTTATAGACCTTTGTCATAATGTGATATAATCATCCTTGAAGGTAACGAGATATGAGAACGCGCCCAAAGTGCCCTAAATGCGGTCAGGACATCATCGGCCAATTTTGCCGCTGGTGCGGAGAGCCTTTACCCGGCAGCCGCGCCGCTATAGATAAGGAAAGGCAACAACGGGAAAATCCTGAACCAGCAACTCAAGCGACTGTCACACCCGACCCGAAAACTGCTGAACCGGTTAAAAAAGTAGAGGCCGCATTACCAAAGGCTCAAAAGGTTGCAGACCCGATGCCTAAAGTGGCGAAAGAGCCTGTGGCTGAAAACGAAGAGTTTGAAGACGAGTTGCTGGAAACCAATGAGGCGGCGGAAGAAGATATCGAAGCACCTATAAACGAACCTCAAGCTATTATCGCCGACGCCCAGGAAGAAGCCCGGCAAATAATTGAGCAGGCGGAGTTGGAAGCGGCAGCAATCACTGCCAGAGCTAAAAAACAGTCCGAAGAACGCGCCGGTAAATTACTCGCCGAGGCGACGAATACAGCGGGTCAAATCATCCGGGAGGCAGAAGAGCAGACCAAGAAACTGCCGGACAGGGAAATCGTTGAAGCGACGGCGGAAAAATTGGTAGCCGAAGCGCGCCAGAGAGCCGACGAAATTGTCAGCGTTGCCGAAAGCACAGCCAGAGACCTGATGCAGCAGGAAAAAATCATGACCGAGGCGAGAAAAGAAGCCGATAAATTAATTAAAGAAGCGCAGGCTAAAGCGGCGGAAATAATCCAAAAAGGCGAACAGGACGCCAAAGAAATTAAGGAAGACGCTGAAAAAATCGCTGGCGATATTGCCGGACGGGCAAAGACCAGAGCCGATAAAATTAAGTATGACGCAGAGCTTGCCGCCAAAGAACTGGTATCTAAAGAAAGCGTATTGGCTGCGGCTAAAGTTGAAGTGAACAAAATAACCGCCGAGGCTAAGAAAAACGCTGCGCAGATTATCCGGGAAGCCAAGCGCACCGTATCACAATTAAGGACCACAATTTCGAGCCAGGCGGAAAAAGAAGCCGCCGCATTCAGCTCTAAAGCGGAAAAGAGCGCCGCCGCGGCGACGGCAAAAGCTAAAAACAAGGTCGAGGAAGAATCCGGCAAACTCCTCACCGAGGCACAACAAAAAGCCAGGGAAATCGTGCGGAACGCCAAAGACACCGCCAAAGAAGCTCTGGGTAAAGCCAAAACATCCTCTAAATCAAGTGCGGCCCCAGCAAAAAAATCCAGCCCGGCGGCAAAGCCGAAGTAAAGCAAAAAAGCTACACAAAAGCCGATAGATACCCGGTCTCCTCCACCAAAACATCCACTGCTAGTTCAGCTACGTTTTAGCCGTTTGCTTGATTTGTCACCCGAATTACTATTGATTTTGTATTAATCCAGACCTTCGATGTATGGACAATTAGCATAAATGTGCTTATAATTTACTAAGATGTTTGCTCGTTTTGGCAAATTCGCCCAAAAATACAAGTATTACATCTTGGCTTTCTGGCTGGCGTTCACGGTCTTTATGTTCATCCAGGCGCCAGTACTGTCAGATGTCGGCGTCACCGACCAGAGCCAATTCCTCCCCTCACAAACTGAATCTGTTTACGCACGCAATCTCGTCACAGAAAAATTCGCCACTACGTCGTCCGCCGGCAGCATCATCGTAGTTTATAACCCCACAGGGTTGACCGACGAGGATATGGCCGACGCTAGGGCGTTACATGACTGGTTACTTGCCGGTGACGGCACCCAATATATTGATTTTATAGCCTCCGTGTACGAAAACGAAGCACTAAAGGCATCATTAATCAGCCAGGACCAGACGACGATGTTGATAAGCGTCGGTTTTTCCACAGAGGTACTGAACGACATCAAACAGGACATCATCGCAATCAGGGAAGAATTCACCAAGTATCCGAACACGATTTTCTACTTCACGGGGAGCGAGGGCTTTCTGAACGACCTGTTCGAATCCGTCCAGCGCACAATTGATAAGTCGACCTGGGTAACGCTTATACTTGTCGTTGCATTACTGTTAATCATCTATCGCTCGCCAATTGCGGCGCTGGTACCGCTATTAGCTATCGGTATGAGTTTCTTAGTCACCCGCGGGGTCATCGGTTACCTCGCCCAAGCGGGTATCAGCTTCTCCACGGTGACCGACGCGTATATGGTGGTCACTATATTCGGCGTCGGCACAGATTACTGTCTTTTTATCATTTCCCGCTTCCGCGAGCAGATGGCGCAAAAAGAACAACAGGGCATCGTAACAACGATACGGCACATCGGGCCGGTTATTCTGGCCAGCGCCGTTACGGTAGTCATCGCTTTTCTGTGCTTAAGCGTCTCGAAATTCGAGATGACCCGGACCAGTGGCCTGGCGCTGGCTATCGGTATCGGTGTTACCCTGCTCGTTGGGTTAACGCTGGTGCCATCATTAATGGCAATCTTCGGGAAGAAGTTGTTCTGGCCGTCTAGAACCCTGGGCGCAGTCAGGAAAATCCCATCCCCTGTTAAAGCCAAGAAGGGATGGATTAGCTGGGATAGAATCGGGGTATGGGTATCGCAGCATCCGCTGTGGGTAGCGATACCGATTATCGTTTTACTGATTTTGCCTTACATCGCCATACCCAGGCTAACGTTATCCGCCAACGTACTAACCCAACTATCGGAAGAAGAGGAATCATCAAAGGGGTTGAACGTGATCCGTGAACACTTTTCCGTGGGCGAGCTATCACCGATGGTGTTATTAATACAATCTGAAGACGGCAGTATGTTTACGCCGGAAGCGTTGACGGACATTGACGCCGTAACGCAGGATTTATCCGATTCGGTGGACATCAGCCGGGTAGAGTATCCCTCGGTGCCGGCTAAAGAACTAATTGCTACAAGCGCACAGATAAAGAGCCTTGGGGACATGATATTGACGCCCAATTTTGACCCGACCATGCTATCCGCTTTAAGTCCCCTCTCCACTCAACTGGAGCAGCTGGCTTTAAACTACAGCGGAGTTGTATACAGCCAAAACTTCAATCAGGCGATGGTCAACCTTCAGTATATTTCAACACTAAGCGGACAATTAGCTGTAACGCCACAGGCGGAATTGCCGGTACTGTTATATCAGCTGCAGA
>Ga0265297_10004672_pt1 | contig 21989 bp, 23 predicted proteins | sample Munlanlwell13791_FD_192502 | JGI IMG/M metagenome (GOLD analysis project Ga0265297, IMG submission 192502) | Leachate microbial communities from a municipal landfill in Southern Ontario, Canada - Leachate well 137-91 | ecosystem: Engineered > Solid waste > Landfill > Unclassified | place... | reverse complement strand
CAATCACCGCCATTGTGGTGTGAAGACTTTGAATGTTGATCACGCCCCGCCTAATCCCGGCTTTTTTGAGCTTCGCTTTCACTTTGTCCGTAATGTCGATGAAATCCAGCGTCGCAACAGTCTTGAGCTTGATGAGATGATTGACAATTTTCATTTTATTTTTTTATTAATTAAAAAATTGCAAATTACTACTTACCAGCTTCCGCCACCGCCGCCGCCAAAACCTCCTCCACCACCACCTCCAGAAAATCCGCTTCCGCCTCCGGCCGCCGATGAAGGCTGACTGGCCATCGCCGTCATCGCAGTGGAATTGAAATCCGAAACCATACTACTCAAAATCATCGCGTTAAACATTCTTCCCGATGAATCCTCATACCAGTCCGGCTGCTGATTGTATATTCCTTCGAATTGTTTCGCCCATTCATTTTCCACTTCCAGCACCATCGCGTAGGGCAAAAATTTCTCAAACATCTCCGGATTTTTTTCGGGAGCATTGTGAAATTTCAGCCGATCCTTCTCTGTCACCGCCAAAAAATCCTTGAAGCCAAGAATATTTTCTTTGAGCAAAGCGCCCTTTTGAGTCACCGCCGGCATCAGCCAGCCGAAAATAAGGATTATTATTCCTGAAACAATTCCACTGAATGTTCCCCATCCTCCCTGAAGACCTCCAAAAATCATCGTCAAAAAAACGCTGGCAATGAATCCCGAGACAAGCCAAATGATTCGTATGTTGCTGGGATTGGAAACATAATATCCTTTTTCCGCGACGTCTTTGTATAGCTGGCTTTTGACAGCCGTTAGAGTTTTATAGAATTTATTTTTGAGATCGCTCAACTTTTTTTCCTTGCCGCCACCGAATATTCCTGTCATTATCTCTTTTTCAAAATTGCGCTCCGGATCTTCGTCTTTCAGTTTTGTGAAAATATATTCCGTGCTTTTCATCCCCAAGAAACCTTTTTCTTCCGTGCGCTTGATCTTCAAAAATTTGTTCACGGCAAGATCAATGATCGTCGAGGAAACATCCTTGTTGTCAGCCGAACCATCCACCATCGTTCCGATTTCGGCCGGCGCCAATTTGTCCGGAGGAGAATACTGCGCGATGATTGTCCCGCGTCCTTTCGGATCGCGCCCCTTTTTGCTCCAGAGGCGAAACATCAAAAAGAAAACGACAAACGGCGCAAAAAGCGTCCAATTGTCTTTGACAATGTCTGATATTTTTTGCCAAAGTGTCGGCTCGGGCGTGATTTCTTTCGGCCAACCGGCGACAATCGTCAAACCCTGCCCGGGTTCCATAGCGCCTATCGATTTGTATTCCAAAATATTACCGCTCTCACTCGCCAAGCATTCATTTGTGGTTCCAAAAACGCCTTCAAAACATTTGTATTGCAAGTTCTCTTTGGCATTTTCTGGCAAGATTATTTTTACCGATGCGCTTTCAATCAGCACTTGCCACTGATCACCAGTGAAGTTCCAGTATAACTCATCGTGATCGGGAAAATAGTTCACTGCCCGGCGAATTTCGTAACTAATTACGTAATTCTTTTGCCCGCTGACAAATTTGTCCGCATCGCCTATTTGAAATTTTATATTGTTTCCCTCGTATATTGTCTTGAAATTCTGCGGCGCACCGTTCTCGTCCGTGATTTTTATATCTGATATCCGCAAATTGAAATTCCCGCCCCGCGCTTTGTATTTCACCGGAATGAAACGGAATATTCCGTGCTTTTGTTGGTCACCGAAATCATAGGCAATATTTTCCCTGACATTGATCGTGCTGTCGATATTGATTCTTATCTCACCCGTGAAGTCCGTGATTTTTTCCGTTCTCAAAGAATTCTGCGCGCTGGCAGAATTAAGACTCAAAGCGCAAAACGCAAAGCTAAAAACTACAGCTAAAAACTTAAAGTTGCTTACATTTCCCTTTTTTAGCCGTTGCTCTTTCACATATGAATGTCATTCCGACCGAGCGTAGCGAGTGGAGGAATCTATATGTGTATGCAAATAGCTAACCATTGCTAATGCACGAAGATCCCTCGACTTCGCTCGGGATGACAGATAAAAAACTAGAATCTTGCCCCTTCATCCACCACCATCTTCTTCTTGATCGATCTCCCGCCGCGGCGCGTCATCGTGATCAGCCGCTCTTTGTCTTTCATAATTTGGTTTTCGAGTTCTTCATATACGCTGTCAATTGATCCTTCAATCGACACAGTTGTGTCTTCACCGCGATATTTTTGATATGGCGTAAAAAGCATCACTTCAACGCGAAATTTTCCCTTTTTGTCGAGATCGATCTCCACCTCGGCGCTCACTTCAGCATCCTCTTTGAGCGAGCGAAAAAATTTCCCCAGCTTTTCAATCTTCTCCGTCACATAGTCTTTCGTGCGCTGATCAACTTTGACCTCCTTGAAAAGAAATCTGATGTTCATGCCGTTAGACATTAATGGTTAAATAAATTAATTTTGCTAAATACATATTATTGCTTTTAACGAACCGCTAGAATGTCTAACGGGATTCATCGTTTTGTATATTACAGATAAAAGGCTTTATGCTTATTATACTAAATAGTACGCCTTTTGCACAAATAAAAAGGCGGAATTGCATTGTCATATGCTTATTACACAATATCGGGACTTACTGCGGAGCTCCATTCAGTCTCTTCTCGACATTGATTCTTTTAGGTGTTATTAGAAGAAGGATAATCGCAACGAAGAAGCCCATAGCTCCCAATACGGCGAAAGCATTGCCGTTTCCCACTTTGTCAGAAATAATGCCAGCAAGTATTGGCCCAAAAATATAACCTAAGTTGCCATAAAAATCTTCCAATGTTTCAATTTCTTTCTCATAAGATGAAGTTTCGCTGATATAATCGGCGTATGCCCCATTGATCGCCGGCCATGAAATAGCTAAAAATATAGAAGCGGCAAATACTTCGACGACAATCAAAAATGGATTATTCGTTAAGTATAAGGGCAAAAGCAGAACTGATCCAATCATCAAAGACACAAAAGCTGTTTTCTTTTTCCCATATTTCCTGGTTACTTTCCCCACAAACCATCCGACAAGCAACGCGGGAAGCAAATATGCCGTCATAAAAAATCCAGCGAATCGATGTATTTCAGCCAGGCTTTCAGCGAATAACGGACCGATTGTCCAAAAAAATGAATCAATGATATTCAAAAATAAAGTGAGTGCAAGAACAGGAAATATTATGTGTCCAATTTTTTTCCAAAGTCCCGCTTCCAGCCACACGCTTCGCTGACATTTTGCTCTGGTGATTTGAAACTTTCCCTTTTTTCCATCCATGAAATAGAGCATAGCAAAAAACACAAAAGAGATCAGCAAAAATATCCAGGACAGAGCGAACGGCTCCCAGTTAAGCTCTTCCGCTACTAAAAGACCCACAAAGATAGGAGCGATCAGATATCCCAATGATTGGAAAACTTGGATGAGCCCGAAACTGTCAGAGTGCTCCTTCTTTTTTGCCTTTCGGCTTACAAAATCAAATTCCCCTATATTTTTCAAATCATAATAAATTCCCCAGATCACCATTGCAATTACGAAGACTAGGAAAGAGCTCGCCTTGAGAAGAATTAGCGGATAAGCGAGGCACAAAACAAACATTATCATAAACATTCTCTTGTAAAATGTATTCTTGAAAATGCGGCAGGATATAAAATCAAATAAAGCTCCAGCAACCGAAGATGTTCCGATGATGATGCCGATCATTGTGTTCGACAACCCTCCCCTTTCGATCACAAGAGGCGCCACATACGACATGATGCCATCAAATATCGACCAAAACAGAATCATCAACCCAAACGCGTAAAAAGGTTTTCTGCGAAGACCGTATTTGTTGAAATAGTTCGTCAAGTGGTTTAATGTTGGCATATTTTATTTTAATTTCTATTTTGTAATAATATTAGAGATCAAAAACCCACCATTTGTACTTCTTCCTGCAATTGAATCCCAAATTTGTTGCGTACCCGCGTTTTGATGACTGCGGCCAAAGTGATGACGTCTTCCGCAGTCGCGCCCCCCGTATTGACGATGAAGTTGGCATGCTTCTCTGAAACCATTGCGCCGCCTATTTTTTCGCCTTTCATACCCGCCTCCTCGATAAGCCACGGCGCAGGAATTTTGTCGTCTCTAATTTTTTGGCCCGTATCAATCTCAAATTGCTTTTTCAAATCTTTATTTTTCGCGTCGACTTGCCCTCCATAGCCTTGGTGAAGGACGGGATTTTTGAAAAAACTTCCCGGACTCGGAAATTCCATGGGCTGTTTTTCTTTGCGCTTTTCCAAAACTTCTTTGATCTTTTTCTCGCTTTCTGATTTGTCGCCTTTTTCAAGCTTCAGCGTTGTGGAAAGAACAATCAAATTTGGACTTTTCTTAAAAATGCTGTTTCTGTATTCATACTTGCATTCAGCCAGATCAAACATCTTGACTTTCAAATCATCCATATCCAAAACTCGCACGCTGTCTATTGAATCGCTAATTTCACCGCCCAATGCCTTTGCGCCCGCGTTCCCCCGCACTGCGCCCCCAACTGTCCCGGGGATCCCCGCCGCCCACTCAAGACCTGTGAGACCGGCCTCCACCGACTCATTCACGATTTTGCTCAGATGACATCCCGAATCGCATGTTATAGCAGAATTTGAAATTTTAAATTTGAAATTTGAAATTTTGATAACTAGTCCATCAAATCCCTTATCGCTCACCAAAATGTTGCTGCCGCCGCCCAGCACGAAAACATGCAAGCTTTTCTCTTGTGCAAATCTGAGTGCTTCCAGAATTTTTTCCTCGTCCTTCACCTCGCAAAAAAACTTCGCCACGCCGCCAATCTTGAAAGTGGTATACTGCGCGAGTAAAATATTTTTTTGAATGATCATAAATTTTCTTTTTCTAGTTTTTCAATATTTTCCAGTATGAATGCTTTGTATAATTCGGAGTCTTTTTTCTTGACATCGCTATCTTTTGACAGATTATGAAGAGAAACTCCTTGAATGGCGGCGCTATACAGAAAATAAAACAATTCGTGTCCTTCATCCAAATATCCATAATAATCTTTGTATCCTTGAATGAAAGATCTCGCGTATTTTTCCCCCATGAGAATCAGGATGTCCGTGGTCGGCCTGTATATATTTATCCAGGGAGGCACAATTATCCAATCTTCTTTTGGCGGATAAACATCCAAGAAAATCATCTTTCCTTTTTCAAAAAATATATTGTCCGAATGATTGTCAATTGTGACTACATACTGGCTTTTGTCAAAATTCATGAAAATATCCTTTTCTTTTTCGATATAACTTCTCAATGCATGAACTATTTCATTTATTTTATCTTTCGAAATATACTCCGGCGCCGAATACATCCAGTCTCTCAAATCATCAAGCCTTCTTTGAAATATATTATAGAACGTTTCATTCGTTTTTGGCTGATGGGGATATCGCGCAACATCTTTTGTTTGTTGATATCCCATCAGTTGAAAATCTTTTTGTGACAATGTTCTTTCGTGCAGCAAATTGCTCAGACTGTACTTCCAGTCTATTCGTCTCATTTTCATTATGAAATCCTCTGCATCATCAATATCACTGCCGATAGTCACTTTTCCATCTTTCAATCCTATTCCATACAGATTCAAATAAACATCGGGACTGAAATAATTGTTTTCAAAAAAATCTGACTTGTAAAAATCCAATCTCGATTTCCGATCAGCCAAATTTCTGAAGTGCTCGTTGAAAAAAACATTATCCCTCTTGCAGATCTTGTAAACCGTTTTTGGAAACAAAAAAAGGTGCGATATTTGCGTTTCCAAATGTTCGGGAATCATCCCCTTTTCATCGATATTCTCGATATCACCAGCAAGAAACGCATTGATGATTTTTTTATAATTATCCATGAATCTATTTTTCAGTGATAAATCGCCTTTTTTCTTTGTTAAAAACTATATCTTCCTTGTGTTTCCCTCTGAAATCAGCTTCTATTTTCATACCTTTCGAAGCGGGATCAAAATCAAACGTGATGGACATATCTTCGCCCTTTTTCATTCCTTCACCCTCCTCGATTTTTGTCCCAAAAATATCTTCAATGATTGGATTCAAAAATTCAAAATGACTGACACCGATGATGCGCAATCTCTTGCCCTGCAAATTGGCATGTTCAGCAAAATACCGAATATAGTTAAAGACCCTTTCCGCCCTTCTTTTGACTTCAGGTTGGCTCTCAAATTTTTCATTTTTGTTTTGAAATTCCGGGTCGCGAGCATACGACAGTTCGGGAGACTTTCCATCTGCCACAAATTCTTCCCATAAATTGTTCATATATTCCCGATCTTTCTGGTCAAAATTTCTCATTGACCCAATGGCAGAGTCCTTATAAACCTGGATTCCATGAACCTCCAGCAACTCTCTCAGTATGTCTTCCGATCCCTGCGCCCTCCACGCAGGAGAGCTCCAAAGAACCACTATGTCGGTTTCCGGATTGATGGTATGGACTATTCGATCAACTGTTTTTTCGACTTCTCGCTCTCCCTCGGGTGTCAAATCCCGAGGATATTTTCCGTCCATCAGACTTTTGTCATCTGGAGATACAAAATTCTCAAGGTATTCGGTCGCTCCGTGCCGCAAAAAATCAACCATCACGACATTGTGCTTTGGCTCTGCTTCTTTTTTTTCAAAAAAATCTCCTTCACATTTCATATTTTTGGGATAGTTTGAAATCTAAAAATAATTCCTTGGTTGTTTCTTCCTATAAATCTTGATAAATCTCTTTTCATCCAGATACCATTCGCCTTTCTTTCGGTTTTTTATGCCTTTCACAATGAGATAAAAATCTCGAAGCTTCGCAAATTTTTTGTTGTTCTTATATTTCTTTAGCACGGCTGCGTCTTTTCTGTCCACAGCCAAAAGGAAATTGTCCAAGCTGATTGCAGGTCTCACAAATTTCACTCTTTTCTCAAGCGATCCCAACGCTATTTCTTCAACGAATATATGGCCGAGAAAAAAGAGTATTGCCCTCGCCTCGTTCAGGTCTTCCCAGGTAGATTTTTTGTCGTCGAGTATTTCCTGGTATCTTTCCCACAGCCTTTCAGTGTTTTCACTGATTTTTTTCAAATCCAGAAGATATGTGTATTTCAGCAGATCTTTCATTTTATTTTGCAAATCGTTTTAGAGTTGAAATCCACCATCACTTCGTCTCCAGTCTTGAAATTTTTCGTCGCGTTTTCCACTCCCATGAGAAGCGGGATACCATATTCCCGTGAGATGATAGCCGCGTGACAAAGCCGATTGTCAACCTCGGTGACAATTGCTTTTATCTTCTTGATCGCGATAACAATGTCCGGATGAGTATTTCGCGCAACCAAAATTATTGGCTTATTTATATTATAATAATCCCTTTCACTTCTCGCGATAAATGCTTTTCCTTGGATTAATCTTTTCATTAAATGACGCCTATCTCCGCCAAATACTTTTTGCTATTTCGTCAATTTCCTGAGCGAAATCTCTTCCAGACTTGGATTGCCTTGTCCAGTGAAACGCTTCTGTTTTTAAGGCCCCTATTCTTTTCATTATGGATTCTTTTTGCTGCCTGCTCAAGTTCTCCGATCCCATGGATATGGTTAATAATTGATTATAAAGTTGGCCAAACGCAATAGCTCGTGTTGTCGTTTCTCCTTTTTCGCTCTTTTCATGTAGCGGTCCATTTTCAGGGATTGAATTGATGAAACCATCAGCAAGATCATTAATTATTTGGCTTTCGTCTATATCTTCTTTTTGTTTCAATACTTCCACTCTGCTCATGGTATTTGTATCTAATTCATTAATTTATTCCTTTAATTTCTGCGCCACTTCCCAGACATTCCCCGCACCCATGGCAATGACGAGGTCCTCTTTGTTTATTTTATCCTTCAAAAATTCGACCGTTTCATCAATCGTCGGAACATATTCGACGTTACGGTGATATTTTTTCGCTTTTTCCACCAGATCTTTCGAATGTACTCCGCCCTGGACTTCTCGCGCGCTGCCGTATATATCCAAAATTATCACTCGATCAGCGTCTTCAAAGCTTTGGGAAAATTCCGAAAGCAAGGCTTTTGTGCGAGTGAAAGTATGCGGATGGAATATGCACCAAACTCGGCGCTTGGGGAAAAATTCTTTGGCCGCCTGGAGCGTCGCCTTGATCTCTTCGGGATGATGGCCATAGTCGTCAATGAGAATGGCTCCGTTTCTTTGTCCGATATATTCGAAACGACGCGAAGTCCCCTCAAAATTGGCAAGAGCGCTCCGAATTTTTTCCATTTTGGCGTTGAATTGATGCGCCATCGCGATTGCCGCCGAGGCGTTGAGAATATTGTGGCGCCCGGGCAGCATGATTTCAAAATCGCCCAGCTTTTTCCCTTTTGCCGAAAGCGAGAAAAATTGTTTCCCCTCGCGCAACTCGTGATTCGCTATTCTCAAATCAGCCTCACTTCCGAATCCATACGAAATCACTTTGCATTTCGCGCTTTTGGATATTTCCAGAGTTTCGTTCCGGTCGCCGCAAACAACCAGAAATCCGTGACGGGGAATTTTCGCAACAAATTTTTCAAAAGTTTTTTTGTACTCTTCGTATGTCGGAAAAAAATCAGGATGGTCCCAGTCGGCGCTGGTGAGAATCACTGCTTGCGGGTCATAGAGATCAAGTTTACCTTGATATTCATCCGCTTCAATGATCATAAATTCACTCCGGCCGACGAGCGCACTGCCGCGCCACTGGCGAACTTGCGATCCGACAACCGCCGTCGGATCAAGCAGCGCAGTTTTGAAAATTTCCGCCAGCATTGCCGTCGTGGTTGTTTTTCCGTGAGTTCCCGAAACCGCAATTCCGTATTTTTCATTGAACAAAATCCCGAGCATTCCGGGATAGGAAACCATCGGGATACTCTTATATTTCGCCGTCTTGAATTCTTCGTTATTTTTTTCGTTGTAGGCGGTGGAATAGACAATCAGATCGATGTCGCTCGTGATGTGTTTCGCATCGAAACCTTCGTGATATTTCACGAATAGCTTTTTCTTGAGAATTTCATCCGTGAAAAATTTCTCTTTGGTGTCTGATCCAGTCACCTTGCATCCGCGCCGCTCAAATATTTCAACCAGGGCCACCATTCCGCTGCCCTTGATCCCGATAAAATATATTTTTTTGACTTTGGCAAAATCAAGCATGAATTTTTTCTTCAAAACAATTTGATGATTTCATCGATTTCTTTTTCAATCGCTTTTCTTCCCTCTCTGATGAGCTCCTTTATCTTTGAAGCATCCGAGCGCTTGATGTGAAAAACTTCCGGACGGATAGCAATATCCGCGTCTTCGTCAAGAAAAATCCCCCGCCGATAATCGGAGCTTATCACCCGAAGACCGATGAGATATGCTTCCAAAAAACTGAATTGATCTTTTTTATAGTCATCAAGAAGTTGCAATTTTTGCATGAGCTCCCGCGCTTTCCCCAAAAAATTGTGTTCGTTGGAATTTTTGATCTTTTCCTGGACATCAAAAATGGGCCTTGCCATTTTTCCGATACGAGTATTTCGCATCATCTGGCGCATATCACCGAGAAAACGGGTGACCAAACTTCGATTCGCCCCGACATCCACCGCAATCACTTTTTCTGCTCCAAGATTATAGGCGATCTTCGCCGGAACCATCATCGCCGTCCCTCCGTCAAAGACCAGCCGCCCTTCATGCCTTTTGAGAGGCGCAAGGCCGGGAAGCGCAGTTGTGATCTCAAGCGCCTTGGCAATGCTCCCTTTTTCAATGATAACCTCTTTTCCAGTGAGTGCATCTGTTGCCACAAAAGCCAGTTTCATGCCATCGATATCCTCGAATTTTTTTCCGGCCGTAATAAACTCGAAGAAAGAATACATTTTGTCCCCTTTGATCAATCCTTCCCCGGTGAGGCAAAAATCGAGCATTCTTCTTTGTGATTTTTTGTCCAAATGCAGAGCAACCTCTTTCAAATCACCAAGATTTCCGGTCGCATATGCGGCAGCCACCAACGCTCCGCTCGAGCAACCGGTCAAAATATCAATTGAAATATTTTTTTCTTCCAATGCTTCAAGCGCCCCTATATGTGCCATTCCTCTCAATGTTCCTCCGCCGAGAGCCAGACCGATTTTTTTCCGCTGCATCAATTTGCCAATTTAATTATTTCCTGTGCGATTTTTTCCGCCGCGTCGGGATTGTGAAATTTTTTTATTCGTTCGCTCATTTCATATTGAAGATCACTGCTATTCAAGACTTCTTCGATCTTTTCCATCAAAATATTTTCTCCCAAGTTGTCTTGATTGAGAACAACCGCCGCTCCAGATTCCAAGATGGCATAGGCGTTGAGCTCTTGATGATTGTTGGCCGAAGACTTGATAGGAATGATGATGGATGGTTTTCCATTGGCTGCAATCTCGGAAATAGCATTTGCTCCAGCCCGGCTGACCACAAGATCAGCCGCTGCAAGAGCGTGTGCAATTTCTTCTTTCAAAAACGCGCGTGGTTGGTATCCCGATGCGTGCCCAACCTTGACGCCAAGCCTTCCTGCTTCATGAACCACGTTTTCAAAATCAGCGCTTCCCGTCTGATGAATGACATCATATTTTTTCACAAGCTGGTCAAGAATATGGAGAATTGCTTCATTTATGACTCGCGCGCCCTGGCTTCCGCCCATAATCAAAATTATTTTCTTGCTTCCGGAAAATTCAAAGATCTTGAGCGCTTCGTCTTTGCTGCCTTTTGCCAATTCCGCGCGGATAGGATTGCCCGTGATCACAACCTTATCGGGACTGAAAAAATTTGCTGCACCCGGAAAAGAAACCGCCACTATCTTGGCAAGTCTTGATGCGAATTGATTGGCAAGCCCCGGCGTGATATCCGACTCATGTATGACAATAGGGATCCTATACAGCCAAGCTGCGATCACAACCGGCACCCCTGCATATCCGCCTTTCGAGAAAACCACATCCGGCATAAAAACAAGAAGCTGCCAAAGTGATTGAACAATGCCAACGGGAATTTTCAGCAGATCCGAAATATAGCTTAAGGAAAAATACCGACGCAATTTTCCGCTCAAAATTTTCTTTCCAGAGATCAATTCTTTTCCCATGAGCTCTTTTTCCAGCACTCCGTCCGGACCCAAAAACAAAAACTCAAGGTCTTCTCCTTCAGGCACAATCTCTCTCAGCTTTCTGATTACTGCGAGAATTGGAAAAATATGACCTCCCGATCCCCCGCCTGTCAATACAATACGCATATATTTATATCAAAGTTGTAAAGCCAAATGCTCCGAATTTTCGCAGAAATTTTTGTTTGAGAAACTGATTTTTGTCGAAAAAATACGTGATAGATTCGCTTATGGAGTGTTTTTTCGGTATAAAAATCAGTTTCGAGTTAAATTTCAAGAAAATTTGGATTTTTGGCGATAGTATCATTTATATCTTATCGCATTTCTTGGATATATTCAACAAAATTCCCACCCCAATCATGAGAAACACGATTGATGTCCCACCATAGCTGATGAATGGCAATGTGACTCCAGTGAGCGGAATAAGTCCTGAAATGGCGGAAATGTTGATGAGCGCTTGGAATATTATCCACGCGGTGATGCCAACCGCAATCAATTTTCCAAAAGTATCCGGCGCGTTTTTCGCTATTTTGAGTCCGCGCATGGCAAAAATGACAAACAATGTCACGAGAGCCATAGCGCCAATCAGCCCGATCTCTTCTCCGATGATCGCAAATATCGAATCTCCAACGGGTTCCGGAAGGTAGTTGAATTTTTGCCGGCTGTGCCCCAACCCGAGCCCGAAAATTCCGCCCGACCCAAGCGCGAGAAGTGCTTGATTGATCTGATATCCAATTCCACGCGGATCAAGTTCCGGATGCAAAAAGACTAAAAGCCGGTTCATGCGATAAGACTCAAACTTCACAAGCGCCAAAAAAGACAAAACTCCCAAACCAAACATCATCGAAAGATGCTGAACCCTTGCACCGGACATGAAATATATAGACATGGCTATGAGGACAGTGGTTCCCAAGGTCCCCATATCCGGTTGCTTGATGATCAAAAAACCCACCACACCCAAAATCGCCAGAAACGGCACAAAGCCTTCAAAAAAATCCGCTCCCTTTTCTTTTTTCCCTTCAAGCCAAGCGGCCAAGTACAAAATGAGAGCTAATTTAAGCATTTCCGATGGTTGGAAGGAAAACGGACCGAGCTTTATCCACCGACTCGCCCCCTGAAAATTGAGTCCGAAACCGGGAATGAAAACCAAAATCAAAAAAACCAAATTGACAACGAAAAACAAAAATGCGAATTTTTTCCAAAAATGATAATCGATCTTTTGAACAATATACATGAGGAAAAGACCCGGCAAAACTCCAAAAAGAAGTTGGTGTTTGAAAAAGTAGTAGGGATCGCCAAAGCGCGATTGGGAAATGGCAATCCCAGCCGAAGAAAGAATCACCAAACCAAAAAGAATCAACGCAAAAGTGGTCATCGTAAGAATCTGATCCGGTTTTTGTTTATCTTTTTTCATGAGAACAATACAATAGCTTGTCATCCCGAACTTGAACTGGGATCCAGTTGAAAATCATAAAGCGTAAATCCCTGGATGCCCGCTGGAGTTTATCCTCGTGAAACGGGGGCGGGAACGACAAAAAACATATTTTGATTTTTACGCTGCAGTTTTGCGTTTTAATTTTTGAGTTTTGAATTTGATTGAACCCTGACTTTGTTTATTTCTCCAATCATCAATCAACTTATGATTACCCGAAAGTAACGTCTCCGGCACTTTCCATTTATTGTAGTTCGCCGGCTTGGTGTATTGCGGATGCTCGAGATAGCTTTTTTTGGAAAAAGATTCGTTTTTTGACGACATGTCATTTCCCAACGCGCCGGGAATGAGCCGCACAATCGAATCAATCACCGCCATCGCCGGAATTTCCCCGCCCGTCAGCACGAAATCGCCGATCGAAATTTCTTCATCCGCCAGATATTTCGCCACTCGCTCATCCACTCCTTCATACCGCCCGCAAATGAAAATTAAATTATCATATTTCGACAATCTTTTCGCATCGGCTTGGACATATCTTTTGCCTTTTGCGGAGAATAATATGACCCTGGATTTTTTGTTCTTCAGTTTTATAGATTTCAAGCATTTATCCACCGGCTCAACTTTCAGCACCATCCCCGCCCCGCCACCATACGGCGTATCATCAACGGTTTTATGTTTATCGACCGTGTAATCTCGCAAATTGTGAATTTTGATATCGATCAATTTCTTCTCCCGTGCACGCTTAACGATGCTCTCGGAAAAATAAGAGTCAAAAATCTTCGGAAAAATTGTGATGATATGAAAATTCATAAAGATTATTGTGGCAACAATTTAATAATACCAAGTAAGGCCTGCTTTTTCTGTTGCTGATTTTTAAACTTGAATAAATATGGTTCAAGACGTGGATCAACACCAGATTTATCGGAATCAATTTTTTTGGCCCGCACAAGTTGATGAAGATCATAAACGAGCAATAAATCAACTCTTAGTCTATATCCCCTGTCCAACAAGACATTTTCATAAAATTTCTGAATAAAGTCGGCTCCTTCGCCAGAATGATTTTTCCCAACCGTACAGAATCCGGCCTGAAAATCAACTTCGTAGTTTTCAAACCCTTCAACTCCTTTTCGATCCGGATCGTATTTATCTGTTCCTTTTTCCAAAATAACTTTTACAAATTCGTCAAGAGTGAATTGCGGATGATCGGTTAAACTCAAAGCTCTTATCGCAACATCTTTGCCGTTGAAATACCTTTCTAAAGTTTCATCAATTTTAGTGCCAATAGCTTGATAATCCGGCTGTTTATCAATATTATATTCCAGCAAAGAAATAGAGATAATTTTCATATTTATTTTTTACCTTATACAAGCCATATTTTCAAAAGTTATCCACAGGGGGTTGAAATTTTTCCGGTTTTGTGCTAGTATTAACTCATAGACAAGTAAATTCCTTATACGTGGGGTTCCGGATGGTTCCTCGTAAATAGCGTATAAGGTTTTGTCTTTTTAGGGGAATAATGGACTTTCCTCAACTACCCTGTCTTTGATGAGATTGAAATAACTTTCGTCGCTTCTTTCCCTTTTCTGATAAATCGCCCAACAAATAAAGTCAACCGCCTGCAAGCACTTTTCGCTGCTCGGCGGTTTTATTTCTATATGAATGTCCAATTCGTGGTTATCCTTCACTTGCCTTTTGAGATATCCTTTGAAATTTTGATTCAAAAACTTATTTGTTTCCCTTCTGGAAGCAATGAGGGAAATCGGTGCGTTTTTGGGAATAAGTTTCCTGGTTATAATTCTATCAAGGAGTATATTCGTGACATAGTTATAAAGTACATGTTTTTCATCCTGCAATTTTGTATATACTTTTTTCTTATTCAAATATATAGTTACCACAGAAATTCTCTTTTCATTTAGAGCGCTTAGCATCTTGATTCTTGTTTTGGGCTTTTCTTTGCAAGCATGCAACTCACCAACAAACTTTTTCAATTCTTTTTTACTCAACGATCTTGCCACTTTCTTAACTACTTTTTCAACTGGGTTTTTATTTTCAACAAACATAAAAGTTATCACAAAGTATTTCGAGGATTTTTTCTTGGGGTTAAACCCCAAATCTCCGCTTTCATCAAGAAAAATATATGCCATTGTGATAAAATCGCCATACAAAAACCGCGCCTTTATTCTAGCACGGTTTTTGCGTATAATAAAGCTTTTTGGCTTTATAATCTAGACATTGATATCGTTCACAACTTCATCGATGCTCCGCTTGGAATCATCGCGGGATTCTTCGCGGTTTTGACCGCGGGTGGATCCTTCCGGTTCGTTGATCTTGAGGTTCACGCGGGCATTGTTCTTGGCTCCGACAACTCGAAGAAGAGTTCGGATCGCTTTGGCGGTCGCACCTTCGCGGCCAATGACCATTCCCATATCCTTTGCATCAACATCCAAAGTGATGAGAACGCCTCGCTCGTCGATTGTCCGGTTGGTTTTCACCGCGTCCGGAGTGTCAACAAGCGCCTTCACGACGAAATCCACAAATTCCTGATCTCTTTCCATCTTTTCTGAATTAGGCTGATAATTTCGGAAGTTTGGTTTCCTTTTTGGCATTCGACCTTTCGTTTCAGATGCCTCCCAATCTTTCCGATTTGCCCCGCAATTTTTCGGGGTCGTTGCCTATTATTATATTTTATTTTTTGATGTTGTCAAGTTAAAAAAACAACCCCGATTTGTATCGGGGTTGCTGTGAAATATTTGGATATTATTCTTTCTCTTCACCTTCATTTTTCCCGGTGTCTTTTTCCGGCTCAAGCTTCGCCTCTTCTGTTTTTTCTTCTTTCTTCTCTTCTTTCATTTCTGTCGGCTTTTCGGGTTCTTTTTCCTTGACCGCCGGAGAGGCGGGTTCCGTTTTTGCTTCTGCATCCTCTTTCTTTTTTTCCTCGCCTGCCTTGACTTCATCAGCAACAGACTCGACAGGTTTTTTCTTGATCCTCACCGCTCTTTTCGGGCCTTTCACGATTCCATCTGAAACTAGCATATTGTGAACGCTGTCAGAGCATTGTGCCCCTTTTTCGATCCAGTATTTTATGCGGTCGGCTTTGAAACTTTTTTCCTTCGTATGGGGATTAAAAAAACCAAGATTTTCCAAAAATTTCCCCTTGATCGGTGCCGTATGTTCAGCAACGACAACCCTGAAAAAAGCACTATTTTTCTTTCCCTTGCGGGTCAATCTGATTTTGAGCATAAGTTTTACGAAATATAACTGATATCGATACTAAAGTATATTATAGTTTACAGCCTATTTTGTCAACTTAATCAACATTTAATTTTAAATTTTCAATTTTAAATTTCGATTGAATTCCAAATTTCTAAATTTTAAATGTTTTGAAATTTGACCATTTAGTCATTTAAAATTGATTTAAAATTTCAAATTTAGCCTTTAAAATTTACCGAATTTCTCCCTTTTCCCCAACCTGGTCCAATTTTACCGACAAAACCTTCGATACTCCGTCCGCGCCCATTGTCACGCCGTATAGGAACGAAGCCTGGCGCATTGTTTCTCGATTGTGGGTGATCAGCACAAACTGGGTTTGGTTCGCCAATTCCTGCAAAATCCTGCCAAATCGCTTTGAATTCGCTTCGTCAAGGGCTGCCTCAACTTCGTCAAGCACCGCAAATGGCGGCGGACTGTTAGATATGATGGCAAAAAGAAGCGCAAGCGACGTGAGCGATCGTTCTCCTCCCGAAAGCATTGCGAGACTTGAAATTCTCTTTCCCGGAGGCGACGCCTTTATTTCAATGCCGACTTCTTTAGTCTTTTCTTTTTCGGCTTGCTCTTCCGCCAGTGCGTCAATATCAACTTCATTTTCGCCCTCCGTATTTTCTTCCTTATCTGCAGAGACATCTTTTATGCTTTTTCTGGATTCGATTCTTATCTTCACCATTTCCGCGTTCCCTCCGCCGAAAATTATCCTGAAATATTTCGAAAATTCCGCGTTCACTTTTTTGAATGTTTCTTCAAAAGAAATTTTTATTTTTTCATCCATCTCTTTGACAATATCCGCAAGAGATGCGATCGCGTTTTCCAGATTTTCTGTCTGACCGGTGAGAAAATCATATCTCTTTTGGGTCTCGTCATATTCTTCCACAATCATCGGATCGATTGCTCCGATTTGTTCCGCCAAGCTCTTGAGGCGAGCGGTTTCCCTCTCCAGCTTTTCAATATCTTCAATCTCGGTTTCCACTTTTTCCCCAAGCAAATCATCCGGGTTTTCATTTCCGGTTTCGTTTTTGATTCTCATTCTCAAATCCTCTTCCCTGACCTCAATCCTTGCCATTCGCACTTTGACTTCATTCAATTTTTCCCGAATTCCCGCAAAACTCTCCTGCATACCGCGCATTTCAGCCTCAAGTTCAAAAAATCGACGGCGTGCAATTCGGTCTTCCTCGAAAAGAGCATCCATTTTTCTTCGATTTTCATCAATTTCCTGGCTAATTCTCTCTTGCTTTCCCGCAAAATTAGCTCTTTCTCTTTCCAAATCGCCGATGATTTTCAGATTGACGACATTTCGCCTCTCGTTTTCTTCGACTTGCGATTTTTTTCCATCATTGAGCTCGCGGAAGATTCGATCTATCTCTTTTCGCAGCTTTGCAAATTCGTTCTTCACCATTTTTAATCCTTCCAAATCTTCAACTTGCACCAATTTCATCTCCAATTGCTCATATTCACTTTTGATATTTTTGAATTCATCTTTGAAATATGGAAAATCAACCGGTATTTCGCTTATTCTGGCAAAATTTTTCGCTTTTTCCTTTTCAATTTCAATCTTCGCCTCCATCATTGCTAAATTTTTTCTGGCTTCGTTGAGACTTGTAAATTTTTCTTCCCGCTGCTTTTCGAGGATGTTCCTCCGGCTTTCAAAATCAACATTTGTTTTCGATTCTTGATTGACTTTTACCTCAAGATCATCAATCTTCCTTTGAATTTTCATTTCTTCTCGGCCGATTTCTTCTTTTTCACCCAAGGTGCTTTCTTTTTTTTCAAAAACATCTCTCCAAAGAAAGCTGAAAAGAATTTTTTGCTTTTCCTTGAGTTCCTGCACTACTTCCGTTCCCTTTTGCGCCTTGTCAGCTTGCCTTTTGAGCACTCGCAGATGCGGCTCGATTTCGCGGGCAAGGTCGGCGGCTCTTACTAGATTCGTCCGAGTCGCTTCCAATTTTCGCAATGATCTTTCCTTTTTCAATTGAAATAATTTCACTCCCGCTGCTTCCTCAAGAATGATTCTTCGCTCCACCGGAGTCGCATTCAAGATTGCATCCGCCATTCCCTGATTGATGATGCAATAGCTTCTTTGCCCCACGCCCGCTTTTGCAAGCAGATCATGGATATCTATCAGGCGAACTCGGCTTCCGTTGATAAAATATTCCCCTTCTCCGCTCCGATATATTTTCCGGGAAATCACGGCCTCCTCAAATTCAAGAGGAATCTTTTTATCCGAATTGTCAAAAAAAAGAGATACTCTGGCACTTCCAAGTTGCGACTTTTTTCCGCTGCCGGCAAAAATAACGTCTTCGGATTTTTTCCCGCGCAAATTTTTGAGGGATTGCTCTCCCATAGCCCACTTGATCGCGTCCGCCACATTCGATTTCCCCGACCCATTCGGCCCCACAATCGCTGTTATGCCGCAATTTTTCCCGTTTTTTGAAATTTCGCACGACGGCAAAAAATCCAAGACAGTCTTGGTCGCGAATGATTTGAATCCGGTTATTTCGATTCTCTTCAGATACATTTTTTATAATTGCTAGCGAGTAACAAATAAAAGTTTACTTTTATTTGGAACAAGCGACGCAATTTCAAGCGCTACAGCAGCGCTTATTTTTATTTTACCAATTCTTCACTTCAAGTCCCGCTTTGGCGGCGTTTCTTTGGGCTTCCTGCTTGCTGCAGCCTTCTCCCTCGGCCACTTTATCGTCGCCAAGATATACTCCCACTACAAATTTTTTGTCATGATCCGGCCCTGCTTCCGAGATTACGCGATAATTTGGCGTGACACCTGCTTTATCTTGCGCAACTTCTTGAAAGTGGGACTTGGGATCGAGATATGATTTGCTCTCAAGAACTTCCTTGAGATTGACAACAATATTTTTAAGAATGAATTCCTTGGCACTTTCATAGCCTTGATCGAGATATATCGCACCTATGATCGCCTCAAGCGCGTTGGCAAGAAGATAGTCCCGCGCTCGACCCATGTCTTTTGATTCTCCCCGGCTCATCAACAAAAACTCTTCCACACCAAGAACTCTTGAGACCCGCGCAAGCATATCCTTGTTCACAAGAGAAGCCCGCCAGTTCGTCAGTTCACCTTCCGGATTGGGAAAATTGCTATAGAGATAGTCTGTTACCACCAATTCCAAAACCGCGTCCCCGAGAAATTCAAGCCGCTCGTTTTGATCTAGTTTGTAGCTTCTGTTTTCATTCAGATACGACCGGTGCGTAACGGCCGTTTGCAGCAAATCCAGATTTTTGAATTTTATCTTTATCTTTCCCTCAAGTTCTTCGATGTTTTTTGCCGTCATGCGATTTTAAATCCCAAGTTCAAAGCTCAAATGTCAAAACAAGCTCAAAATCCTAAATCCAAAAATTTTTGTCATTTGGATTTGGGATTTTATTTGTCATTTGGATTTTGAAATTTGGATTTTAATGATTATTTTCTGAATATATACGCTTATTTTTCTTTATCACTTTTTCCCTCTTCTTTCTCATCATCCTTCATCGGCTCTCCCATCTCGCGGTATATCGTCCCCAGCACGCCGTTCACAAATCGCCCCGAAGAATCCCCGCCATATGTTTTGGCCAGCTCGATCGCCTCATTGATTGCCACTTTCGGCGGCACTTCTTCATAGTTCCCAAAAACAAGTTCGGATATTCCGAGCCGCAACACATTCCGGTCTGTCACCGTCACTTGTTCAAGTGGCCATTCCGGTGCGCATTTTTCGATCAATTGGTCGATTTTTTCGCGGTTTTTGAGCACTCCTCGCACGAGAGAAAAGACAAAGGCTTCATCATTCGTTCCCGGTCCGAATTCCTTGATGTTGTGCCGAATTATACCGTCGACTTTTTTCTCGTCCTTGCCCCGAAAATCCCATTCATAGAGGGATTGCATCGCAATGGAACGAAGAAGGTGCCGATTGGCCATAGATTTATTTAAAAACTATTTTGCAAAAATGCAACTTTCCAACTTTTATAATTTTTTTGTTATGATCTTTTTTATTGAGCTCAGCTTTGAAATCCAAAAATTTTTCTCCGTCAATCGAAACTCCCCCCTGCTCAATCTTCCTTCTCGCATCACTCATACTCATTGCCGTACCGGAATGAATCAAGAATTCAATCAATTTTATCTTGTTAACCTTGATATTCACCGATTTTATTTTATTCGGCGCTTCTTTTTTTTGAAAAACATTCACGAAATTTTCCTGCGATTTTTTGGCTTCTTTTTCTCCGTGGTATATTTTCGCAATTTCAAAGGCCAAAAGCATTTTTGTGTCCCGAGGGTTGTCTTTTTTCTCTTTCTCCCAGTCCAAATCCGTTGCCAGATCAAAATATTCTTTCATCGCTTCATCCGGAATGGACATCACTTTCCCGTACATCTGATCGGCGCTTTCAGTGAGACCGATATAATTGTCGAGCGATTTGCTCATCTTTTCCGTTCCATCGGTACCGACAAGAAGCCTCGTGATCATCATTGCTTGCGGCTCCTGGCCAAATTTTTCCTGGTAGTGCCTGCCAAAAAGTTCATTGAATTTCTGATCATTCCCAAGAAGAACAACGTCTGCTTTGAGTTCCACGCTGTCGTATCCCTGCATGATCGGATAAACCAGCTCGTGAAGTCCCACATCGTGGCCATTTTTCATTCTTTTTTGAAACATATCGCGTTCCAAAACTCGCGCGGTCGTCGTCATCGTCATAAGTTTCAAAAAATCATAGAATTTCATTTTTGAGAACCATTCCGAGTTATAGCGGATTTCAAGCAACTTCTTGTCCGTTTTCAGAATTTTTGAAGCCTGTTTTATATAAGTCTCGGCATTTTTTTTGATTTCCTGATCGGTCATCACCGGCCGGGTTTTGTCTTTTCCCGTTGGATCGCCGATCTTGGTCGTCGCATCTCCGATGAGAAACACAACTTTGTGCCCCAAGTCCTGAAATTCACGCATTTTCCGAAGCGGCACGGCGTGTCCCAAATGCAAATCAGGCCGGGTTGGATCCGCACCGAATTTCACTGTAAGCTTTTTTCCGGTCAGCATTTTCTGCTCCAACTCCTTCTGACCTATTATCTCTTCTACTCCGCCTTCCGCAAAAAGCTTTTGAATTTTTTCTTTGTTAGGTTTCACAAAAGAATACTAGCATTTTTTCAGCTAGATTGCAAAAACTTGTTTATATCCCCAACTTTTCTTTCGCCATTCGAAATTGCTCGTCAGTCATTTGACCGCTCGCTTTCATCTGTTCCATCGTCGCCAGGATTTTGTCCTTGTTTTTGGCGATGTTTTCGGGTGAAAGCGCTTTTTGCATTACTTTTTCCCGCTCTTTCGGATCCATTTTTTCGAGCTTCCTCATCGCCATTCGCTGCAGCATCCCCATCTTTTGGGTATCCGCGACTTCCCCGTCATCGTTTTTTTTCTTCTTGTTCCAAAACATAAATTTGACAATTATCGCATTAAATATTAATCTAACTCATCAGTAAGCCCAAAAACAGGAGGGTAATCTTGTGAAAAAAATAGTTCTTTGGGAAAAAATGTGGAGAGATAATGACGCTGAAGAAATCTGTCTCACCTTCCTGACTACAAAAGGAAGTGTGTGGAGAATGATTCCACTGATGATCCGAACCTGCTACAGGATAAAAAAACAATTCTCCGATATCACATTCTACTCATTGAATCTTCTGCTTGACAGGAAACGAGTGCATTTTTTTGATATCAGACTGTCTCTTGTTTCATTGTTCATACTGAAAAGATTGTGTATGGATCTGGAAATGAACAATTTCGACAGGATAGCAGATATTGATGTCCACACATTCAACAAACATACTGGCAAACTTATAAAAGTCACTCACAGACTCCCCATCTATCTTTAAAGTCCTAAGCAAGACCCTAAACTGCTGTTTTTTTATTTCCCGCAACACTTCTTATATTTCTTCTAGTGTAAAAAGTGCCACAGGGGGTTCGGTGCTGGGGAAGCCACCCGTGCTTTGATTCTCGACTGCTCGTCTGCGAGGAGTCGCAACCGGCCCTGTTGCCTGTTGTGCTTTCCCCCTCGTAGACGAGTAGGCGTATTCGCTTTTCAATGATCCTATTGTCATTTTACTCGTCTGTCAGTTTTTGTCAACTTCTTGGGAGTGGATAAACTATCGTGCTCTTTT
>Ga0265297_10004671_pt1 | contig 22002 bp, 20 predicted proteins | sample Munlanlwell13791_FD_192502 | JGI IMG/M metagenome (GOLD analysis project Ga0265297, IMG submission 192502) | Leachate microbial communities from a municipal landfill in Southern Ontario, Canada - Leachate well 137-91 | ecosystem: Engineered > Solid waste > Landfill > Unclassified | place... | reverse complement strand
CTTCGAGAAGGTCCGAGCTGAATACGACGCCAAGGGTAGGCGCAGCCTGATTGCCACCGGCGAGCCGGATGTGCTGATGGAATGCGACGAAGTCCTGGTGGCGATCGGGCAGGAGAATGCCTTCCCCTGGATCGAGAAGGACATCGGCCTCGAGTTCGACAAGTGGGGCATGCCGGTGCTGAACCAGGAAACGCTGCAATCGTCGCTGCCGAAGGTGTTTTTCGGCGGCGACGCCGCGTTGGGCCCGAAGAACATCATTACCGCCGCGGCGCAGGGCCATGCGGCAGCGATCTCCATCGATTTGTTCTGTCGCGGCAAGAGCCTGGAGCAGCGCCCGCCACCAATGGTCAATCTTGCCAGCCAGAAGATGGGTATTCACGAATGGAGCTATGACAACCAGGTGTCCGAGGAGGAGCGCAAGAAGGTGCCGGTGAAGGCGCTGGAAAAGACCCTCAAGGACATCAAGCTCGAGCTCGAGCTGGGTTTCGATCCCTTCATGGCATGCGCCGAGGCGGAGCGTTGCCTCAACTGCGACATCGAAACCGTATTCACCACCAAGACCTGCATCGAATGCGACGCCTGCGTGGATATCTGTCCGACGGAATGCATCACCTTCACCAGCAACGGCGAAGAGGATGACTTGCGCGGCCGGCTCAAGGCGCCGGCGAAGATTCTCGATCAGGCGCTGTATGTCTCGGATGTGCTGAAGACCGGGCGCGTCATGGTCAAGGACGAAAACATTTGCCTGCATTGCGGCATGTGCGCCGAGCGTTGCCCGACCGGTGCCTGGGACATGCAAAAATTCTTCCTGCAATGTGCTGAAGCCGGGACCGAGGTGAGAAAGACATGAGTGCCACGAACGCCATCCAGAGCAGCAACGACTTCGTCATCAAGTTTGCCAACGTCAACGGCTCCGGCTCGGCGTCCGCCAACGAACTGTTCGCGCGCGCCATCATGCGCATGGGCGTGCCGGTGGCGCCGCGCAATATTTTTCCGTCGAACATCCAGGGCATGCCGACATGGTATGAGATGCGCGTCTCGGCTGAGGGTTGGCTGGGCCGCCGCGGCGGTTGCGACCTGATGGTGGCGATGAATCCGCAGACCTGGGACCGCGACATCGCCGAGATCGAACCGGGCGGATACCTGGTGTACGACTCGACAAAATCACTGCCCCGTTCGAGGTTCCGCGAGGACATCACGGTGCTGGGCATTCCCCTGACCGAAATCTGCAATCGCGAATACACCGACGCGCGGCAGCGGCAGTTGTTCAAGAACATCATGTACGTCGGCGCCCTCACGGCGCTGCTCGATATGGACTTCGCCAGCGTCGAGAAGCTGATTGCGGATCAGTATCGCGGCAAAGACAAGCTGATCGGCGCCAACGTCAATGCCCTCAAGCTTGGCTACGACCACGCCAAGGCCAACCTGTCCTGCCCGATAGGTCTGCGGGTGGAGCGTGCCAATGGCGTCGGCGACAAGATTTTCGTCAACGGCAACGATGCCTGCGGGCTTGGCGCCGTCTATGGTGGCGCCACGGTGGCGGCCTGGTACCCGATTACCCCATCCACCTCGGTGATCGAGGCATTCAGCAGCTATTGCCGCAAGTTCCGCACCGACCCCGACAACGGCATGGCTCGTTATGCCGTGGTTCAGGCCGAAGACGAACTGGCCTCGATCGGCATGGTGATCGGCGCTTCGTGGAACGGCGCGCGTGCCTTCACCGCAACCTCCGGCCCCGGAATATCCCTGATGCAGGAATTTTTCGGGCTGGCCTATTTTGCCGAAGTGCCGGCAGTCATCTTCGATGTGCAGCGTGGCGGCCCGTCCACCGGCATGCCGACGCGGACCCAGCAGTCCGACCTGATTTCCTGCGCCTACGCGTCGCACGGCGACACCAAGCATGTGCTGCTGTTTCCGGAAGACCCTTACGAGTGCTTCACGCTCGGCGCCCAGGCATTCGACCTGGCGGATCGTTTGCAGACTCCGGTCTTTGTCCTGCTCGACCTCGATATCGGCATGAACGATCGCCTGTGCCAGCCCTTCGACTGGGACGATCAGCGCCGCTACGACCGCGGCAAGGTGATGAGTGCGGACGAACTGGAAGCCGGCAAGAATTTCGGCCGCTATCTCGATGTGGACGGCGATGGCATCCCCTGGCGCACGATTCCGGGCACACACCCGACCAAAGGCGCCTTCTTCAGTCGCGGCACCACGCGCAACGCCTACGCCAAGTACAGCGAGGCGGGAACCGATTACGTCTACAACATGGAGCGTCTGCGGCGCAAGTTCGAGACGGCGAAGAAGCTGGTGCCGGCACCGGTGCTGAGCCGTGCGTCGCAGCCCACCCGGTTTGGTGCCATCTACTACGGCTCGACCAGTGCGGCGATGGCCGAGGCATCCGTCCTGCTCGAAGCGCAGGGCATCCATGTGGATACGCTGCGGGTGCGCGGCTTCCCGTTTGCCGACGAAATCATCGATTTCATCAACGAACATGATCACGTCTTCGTCGTCGAGCAGAACGAAAGCGGGCAGTTGCGCATGCTGCTGATGACCGAAGGCGAAGTCGATCCGAAACGGCTTATTCGCGTGCTGCACTACGATGGCACGCCGATCACCGCCCGCTTCATTTCCGGCAGGATCGCCAACGCACTTTCGGAACACAAGGTGACTCCGATTCGCAAACAGGTGGCCTCATGACCTATCTCGCCAAACCCAAACTGCTGCGGGCCGACGCGCCGCGGAATACTCTCGGCTACACACGGCGCGACTATGAAGGCGCCATTTCGACGCTGTGCGCAGGATGCGGTCACGATTCGATCAGCGCCGCTGTGGTGCAGGCCTGCTTCGATCTCGATATCGAACCGCACAAAGTGGCCAAGCTCTCCGGCATCGGCTGCTCATCGAAGACGCCGGATTATTTTCTCGGTGCCTCCCACGGCTTCAACACTACGCACGGGCGCATGCCGTCGGTGCTGACCGGGGCCGCGATGGCCAACCGCGAGTTGACGTACATGGGCATCTCGGGCGACGGTGATTCGGCCTCGATCGGCATCGGCCAGTTTGCGCACGCCATGCGGCGCGGTGTGAACATGACCTACATCGTCGAGAACAACGGCGTCTATGGCCTGACCAAGGGACAGTTTTCCGCCACCGCCGACAAAGGCTCGAAGAGCAAGCGCGGCGTGGTGAATAGCGATACGCCGATCGATCTGGTCGCGCTCGCGCTGCAATTGGGAGCCACCTATGTCGGCCGCAGCTTCTCGGGCGACAAGGAACAACTGATACCCCTGATCAAGGGCGCGCTGCGTCACCGCGGGCCGGCCTTCATCGATGTCATCAGTCCCTGCGTGACGTTCAACAACCATGCCGGCTCGACCAAGAGCTACGACTATGTGCGCGAGCACAACGACGCGGTCAACCGCCTCGACGTGATCCTGCCGCGTGACCAGATCAGCGCCTCCTATGCTCCGGGCGAGTTGCGCCGGATCGTGCAGCATGACGGTTCGGTACTGCATCTGCGCAAGCTGGACAAGGACTACGATCCGTCGGATCGCGTCGGCGCGATGAATCACCTGCAGGAAAGACATGCGCTGGGCGAGATCGTCACCGGCCTGCTCTACGTCGATACCGGCGCCGAGGATCTGCATCGCCACCTGAACACCGTGGAGAAGCCGCTCAACCAGCTCGGTGACGCATATCTGTGTCCCGGCAGCAAGGCGCTGGAGGCGCTCAACGCCTCACTTCGCTAGTGGCGCTCAACGCCTCGCTCAGGTAGCGGCGCTATTCCTTGGGCGGCCGCGGCCGCTTGCCGATGGTGACTTCGACGGGCACTGCGCGGCCGTCGCGCTTGATTTCGAAACGGGCGGTTTTGCCCGGCTCCAGCGCGGCGATCAACTCCAGCATTACCTGAGCGTCCTTCACCTGCTTGCCGGCCACTTGGGTCAGGACGTCACCGGGCTTGATGCCGGCCTTGTCCGCCGGGCTGCCGCGCATCACGCCGGCGATCAGCGCGCCCTCGGTGCCCGACAGCTTGAAGGATTCGGCAAGTTCCGGCGTGAGTTCCTGCACCTCGATGCCGACCCAGCCGCGCGTCACGCCGCCGGTCTTGACGATCTGCTCCATCACGTTTTTCGCCAATGAGACAGGAATCGCAAAGCCGATGCCCATCGAGCCGCCGCTTTGCGAATAGATGGCCGTGTTGATGCCCACCAGATGACCGTTGGAATCGACCAGTGCGCCGCCCGAATTGCCCGGGTTGATCGCCGCGTCGGTCTGGATGAAGTTCTCGAAGGTGTTGATGCCCAGATGCGAGCGGCCCAGCGCGGAGACGATGCCCGAGGTGACCGTCTGCCCGACGCCGAAGGGATTGCCGATGGCCAGCACCACGTCGCCGACGCTCAGCGTGTCGCTGCTGCCGAAGGCGATCACCGGCAGTTTGTGGTCGGCGGGAATGCGCAGCACCGCCAGATCGGATTCGGGGTCCGAACCCACCACCTGCGCCTTGTATTTGCGCCCGTCGTTGTGCGCGACCTCGATTTCATCGGCGCCGTCGATCACATGGAAGTTGGTCAGGATGTAGCCTTCGGGCGAGACCACCACACCGCTGCCCAGCCCCGAGCGGCGCTGCGTCTGTTCGCCGAAGCGGTCGCCGAAGAAATGGCGGAAAATCGGATCGTTGATGAAGGGATGGCGCGGCCCCTTGACCTCCTGGCTGGTGAAAATGTGCACCACCGCCGGAACCGCCTTCTTCGCCGCTTCGGCATAGGAACCGGGGCGATGCATCTCGCTGCCGGCGGGCGCTTCGATCACGGTTGCCACCTCGGATACGCCGCTGCCGGGGCCGGGCAGTTGTGTCAGCCACTCGGGCTTCAGTGTCTTGACGACAAACAGGATGGCAATGCAAACGGTGATGGTCTGGGCAAAAACAAGCCAAAGGCGGCGCATAATTTGGGTTTTCGGGTTTTCGTTATGTCGCCGGCTCCGCCGGGGACGGGCAGACGGGGCGTAAATGATGTTGGGTGATGCAGTGTTACGTGAGGATCTTCGCGCCTATCTGGACTCGCTGCTGGAAGCCACGCGCTTTAGCGATTATTGCCCAAACGGGCTGCAAGTGGAAGGCCGCGAGCACGTGCAGCGCATCGTCTGCGGAGTCACCGCCAGCCAGGCGCTGATCGAGGTGGCTATCGAGCGCGGGGCGGACGCCCTGCTGGTGCATCACGGCTGGTTCTGGAAATCCGAGGACGGTCGCGTCACGGGTTTTCGCCGGCAACGCATGGCGCGCCTGCTGGCGCATGACATCAATCTGTTTGCCTACCATTTGCCGCTGGATGCGCACCCTACGCTGGGAAACAACGCGCAACTCGCGCTGCGCTTCGGCTGGGAGATCAGCGGTCGGTTCGGCGAGCAGGAGATCGGCTTTGTCGGCGTTCCGCCAGCGCCGACTTTTGCCGGAAAGCTGGCGCAGCAGATGGAAGAGGTGCTCGACCGTGCGCCCCTGCTGATCGGCGATTCGGCGCGCAAGGTGACGCGCATCGCCTGGTGCAGCGGCGGCGCGCAGGACTATTTCGAAGCCGCACTGGCTACCGGTGCCGACGTCTTCATCTCGGGTGAGATTTCGGAACAGACCGTGCATCTGGCGCGCGAAACCGGAATGGCGTTCATCGCAGCGGGTCACCATGCCACCGAGCGCTATGGCGCAATGGCGCTGGGCGATCATCTGGCGGAGAATTTCGGCATCGATGTCGAGTTTGTCGATATCGACAATCCGGCCTGATCAGCGCAAGCGGAAACTGACAGGAAACAAGGTCTGGCGCGGGTTGCCGGGCAGGGCGCCGATGCGCTGCGCGGCGTCTAGCGCCGCTTGGTCGAGCAGGGCGTGGCCCGAACTCCGCGCGACTGCAGCGGAAACCAGCCGGCCGTTGTCGGCGAGGGTCAGCAGCAGGACCACCTCGCCTTCGAGCCCCAGCGCAATGGCTTGCGGCGGATAGAACAGATGTTGCGACAGCGCAGCTTGTGCGCGGCTCAGGGCGCGGCCCTGCAAGCTGCGTGGCGGTGCGGCAAGGTGCGGGGCAATGGTGGTGTCCGTGTTGGGCACCTCGGTGCTGACGGCCTCGGCCACGGACGCCGGTGCAGCGGAGACAATCAGCCGTGCTTCGATGTTTGCGGGAGGCGTCGGAGGTTGCTGTGCCGTCAGCCAGTCCGGCGCGACGATCAGGGCGGCGTGCAGGGCGAAACTGAGCAGCAGGGCGAGGTAGAGCGGCATCGAAGGATTGTAGTTCCAGCCGTCACCGTGGCGGCTGCGGACATATACTTCCCGCCATGAAAATTCTTTCGGTTCTGCTGCTGCTGTTGCTGGCGCTCAGCCCCGCACGGGCTGCGGGCCTGCCCGATCCCACGAGTTTTTCGGTCGCCATCGAACGTGGCGATCTGGCCCAGGCGCGCGACTGGCTGGACGCCGGCCTTGCCCCGGATTTCGAAGGCAGGCTTATCGGCACGGGGCTCATGATCGGCGCCTGGGAAGGCAACATTCCGATGATGGAACTGTTTCTCTCGCGCGGCGCCGACATCAACAAGGTCAATGCGTTCGGCGAGCAGGCGCTGCTGCATGCGGCATGGAAAGGACGCCTGGAAGCGGTGCGCTGGCTGGTGGAAAATGGCGCGCGCCTGAATCGCGCAGGCAGGGAATGGGCGGCCTTGCACTACGCCGCCTTCGCCGGACACGCGGAGGTGCTCGCCTACCTGCTCGAGCGCGGTGCCGACGTCAATGCGCTGTCCACCAACGGCTCCACGCCGCTGATGATGGCGGCACGCGAAGGCAAGGAAGCGATTGCCAAGGCCTTGCTGGGCGCGGGAGGCCGGCCCGATATCGTCAATGAGCAGGGGGACGACGCACTGCGCTGGGCGATGCGCTACAACAACCTGCAGATCGCCCGGGAAATCGCCGGCAGCGAGAATTTCGCTGCGGCGGCTGCGCGGCCGGTCGCCTCCTGGGGACGACCGCAACGCTCGCAAGCGCTGCCGGATCGCGCCGATCTGCTGCTGGCCCAAGCCCGCAGGATGGAGGCGGCGGGGCGTCGCGATGCCGCGCTGAAGCTCTATCGGGCGGCGCTCGCCACGATTCGTCAGGCCGACACCACGGCGAACAAGGCAAACACTGCGACTCGCGCCGCAACCGGGATGGTGATTACCGCGCGGCGCGGCAAGCCCGGCGCGCAGACGGCCGCGCTGAATTACGCCACGCCGGCGGCCGGGGTCGATGCTTCAGGAGTTCCCGAAGGGACGCACCGCGCTGGCACTGGCGGGATGGCGAACGGCACCGGTGCCGGTCCTCCGGACATGGTCGATGACTGGTTGCGCCGCGCCCGCGAGCTTGAAGCGGCCGGGCGCCGCAAGGAGGCGCTGCAAGTCTATCGCCAGGCTTCGGTTGCCCTGCGCAGCAAAAGCCAGGCGCCGGCTTATTCCCCCATCCCTCCCTGAACGCTGCACGGGCTGGTGCGCTCGGCTATATTTGACATTTAAACGTGTTATGGCTTACGATATGAGCAATCGAATTACGATATCGTGAATTATCGATCGCCGCCAAGGAGTCCCCATGAGTGAGAAAAAGTTTGCTTCCCACGCCGACCTCGAAGAGAAAAAGGTCAGCTTCAACAAACTGTCGGACAACGCCTACGCCTATACCGCCGAGGGCGATCCGAACACCGGCGTGATCATCGGCAAGGACGCGGTGATGATCATCGATGCCACGGCGACGCCCGTCATGGCGCAGGACGTGATCCGCTACGTGCGCCAGGTGACCGACAAGCCGATCAAGTACGTGACACTGACCCATTACCACGCGGTACGCGTGCTGGGCGCCTCGGGCTACAAGAAGGAAGGCCTGCAGGACATCATCGCCTCGAAACAGACGCGCGAACTGATTGTCGAGCGCGGCCAGCAGGACATGGATTCCGAAATCGGCCGTTTCCCGCGACTGTTCAACGCCGTCGAAAGCGTGCCCGGCCTGACCTGGCCGACCGTGGTGTTCGACAAGGAGATGACCCTGTGGATGGGCGATCTCGAAGTCAGGATCATGCATCTCGGTCGTGGCCACACCAAGGGCGACACGGTGGTCTGGCTGCCGCAGCAGAAGATCCTGTTCTCCGGCGACCTGGTCGAGGCCGATGCCGCCTGCTATACGGGTGACGCTTATCTGGCCGACTGGCCGGCGACGCTCGACGCGCTGGCGGCACTGAAACCCGAGAAAATGATTCCCGGTCGCGGTCCTGCGCTGTTGAATCCCGAGCAGGTACAGAAGGGCCTGGCCTATACCCGCGACTTCGTGTCCACGCTGTATCGCAGCGCGCAGGAAGCCGTGGCCCAGGGCATGGACCTGGCCGCCTGCATGGCGCACACGCGCAAGAACATGGATCCGAAATTCGCCAGCGTGTTCATCTACGAGCACTGCCTGCCCTTCGACGTGACGCGGGCGCACGACGAGGCTTCCGGCATACGCGATCCGCGCATCTGGACCGCGCAGCGCGATCAGGAAATGTGGCATGCGCTGCAGGCGGTGTGACGCGGTTGCATACTCATCCGCGGAGACGGATCGATGCTGACGACCTACAACTATCCGAAATTTGAATACCGGACGCCGCCGGAAATCGCCAGCGGCAAGACGCTGAAAGTGCCGGTGGTGGTGGTCGGCGCGGGCCCGGTGGGCCTCGGCGCTGCGCTCGACCTGGAGCAGCAGGGGGTTCCGGTATTGCTGCTGGATGAAGACGACACGGTCTCGATCGGTTCGCGCGGCGTGTGCTACGCCAAGCGGGCGCTGGAAATCCTCGATCGCTACGGCGTCGGCGATGCGGTCTGCAGCAAGGGCGTGTCGTGGAATGTCGGGCGCACCTTCTTCCGCGAGCAGGAGGTGTACAACTTCAATCTGGTGCCGGAGCCGGATCATCACCGGCCGGGCATGGTGAATCTACAGCAGTACTACCTCGAGGAGTACCTCGCGACGCGTGCCGCCTCGCGGCCGGACATCGATCTGCGCTGGAAGAACAAGGTCGTCTCGGTCGCGCAGACCGGCAAGACCGTCACGCTCAAGGTGGAAACCGGGGACGGCGTCTATACCGTCGAAACCGACTGGCTGATCGCCGCAGATGGCGCTCGCAGCCCGATCCGCCGCATGCTGGGCCTAGACATCGAAGGCAAGATTTTCATGGATCGCTTCCTCATCGCCGACGTGGTGATGAAGGCCGACTTTCCGGCCGAACGCTGGTTCTGGTTCGATCCGCCCTTTCATCCGGGGCAGTCGGTGTTGCTGCACAAGCAGGCCGACAGCGTGTTCCGCATCGACTTCCAGCTCGGCTGGGATGCCGATCCCGAGGAGGCGAAGAAGCCGGAGAACGTGCTGCCGCGGATCAAGGCCATGCTTGGCGACGAGAGAGAATTCGAACTGGAATGGGTCAGCGTCTACACTTTCCAGTGCCGTCGCATGGGCAGTTTCAACCACGGCCGTGTGCTGTTCGTCGGCGATGCCGCGCATCAGGTGTCGCCCTTCGGCGCGCGCGGCGCCAACTCGGGCCTGCAGGACGCAGACAATCTCGGCTGGAAGCTGAAGCTGGTCATGGATGGCAAGGCGCCCGAAAAGCTTCTCGACAGCTATTCGGAAGAGCGCATCTTCGCCGCAGACGAGAACCTGGTGAACTCGACGCGCTCGACCGATTTCATCACGCCCAAGAGCAAGGTCAGCCGGACTTTCCGCAATGCCGTTCTCGGTCTGGCGAAAGACCACGCCTTTGGCCGTGCCCTGGTCAATTCCGGACGGCTTTCGGTGCCGGCCTTCCTCACTACGTCGAGCCTCAACACACCGGATTGCGCGGGCGACACATTTGCCGGACGCATGCTGCCCGGAGCGCCGATGGACGATGCGCCGGTTCTCGACAACGGTGACGAAAGCTGGCTGTTGAGCAAGCTTGGACATCAGTTCTTCGCTCTCTATTTCACCGATGATCCGGGTGCGCTGGATGCCGCGACCGTCGCTGCCTTGTCCGATCTTTCCGTCGGCGGTATCGCGGTGCAGCCGCTGGTGATTTCGCGCAAGCCGGGCACCGTCGGCGGCGGCATTCGGCATCTCGAAGATCCGCGCGGCATAGCGGCGCAACGTTACGACGCACAGCTGGGCACGGTGTATCTGCTGCGTCCCGACCAGCATGTCGCCGCGCGCTGGCGCAACCTCGATGCACAAAAGATAAAAGCCGCGGTCGCCAAAGCAACATGCAACGCATGACAGGAGACAACAATATGTACCCCCACGCTCGAAAAATCACCTCGCTGCCCCCCGGGGGGGCGTACACCTCCCTTGAGACGGCTCTGCGGGAGGTGTCATGGCACTCAACCTGAACCCCAATTTCTCCGAAGCCGGCAAGCGCTACTTCAACGCCTATTCGCCCGGCGACGACTTCTACGAAATGCTCATCAACACGCACCGCGACTTGTCCGACGAACAATCCGAGTTGCTCAATGCGCGCTTGATCCTGCTGCTCGCCAATCACATCGGCGATATCGGCACGCTGCGCGAAGCCCTCAACGTCGCCCGCGAAGGAGTCTGAACATGGCTGCCAGCCTCGTCAAAAAAGTCCATCACGTCGCCTATCGCTGCAAGGACGCCAAGGAAACCGTCGAGTGGTACGGCAAGTACCTCAACATGGGCTTCATTCTGGCGATTGCCGAGGACGAAGTGCCCTCGACCAAGGCCCCCGATCCCTACATGCACGTCTTCATCGATGCCGGGGCCGGCAACATCCTCGCTTTCTTCGAACTGCCGACCCAGCCGGAGATGGGGCGCGATCCGAATACGCCCAGCTGGACCCAGCACCTGGCGCTGGAAGTGGGCAGCATGGAGGAAATGCTGGCCGCCAAGGCGCGGCTTGAAGCGGACGGCATCGAAGTCATCGGTCCCACCGATCACACGATTTTCAAGTCCATCTATTTCTTCGACCCGAGCGGCCATCGCCTGGAACTCGCCGTCAATACCGGCACACCGGAAATGATGAAGCGGCTCGACGACGTGAAGTGGGACATGCTCAACGAGTGGGCAAGGACCCGCAAGGCGCCCCAGCATGCGCGCTGGATGCATGACGGCACCTATTCGGCAGCGGAAACCAAGTCGTGAAGCTTGCCACGCTCAAACAGGGCGGTCGCGATGGCACGCTGGTGGTCGTCAGTCGCGATCTGGCGCGCTGTCAGGCGGTTCCCGAGATTGCGCAGACGCTGCAGCAGGCGCTCGACAATTGGGACGAGGTGCTTGCCAAACTCGAACTGGTTTACGACATGCTCAACAACGGGCACGCACGCCACGCCATTGCCTTCGAGCCCGGGCTTTGCCACAGCCCCTTGCCGCGCGCTTACCAGTGGGCGGACGGTTCGGCCTACATCAATCACGTCGAACTGGTGCGCAAGGCCCGCGGCGCCGAACTGCCGCCGGAGTTTCATGTCGATCCACTGATGTATCAGGGTGGTTCCGACAGCTTCATCGGTCCCTGCGACGCGGTACTGGCCTGCGACGAAGCCTGGGGCATCGACTTCGAGGCCGAGGTCGCGGTGGTTACCGGCGATGTACCGATCGGGGCCACGCCGGAACAATGCGCAAAACAGATCCGCCTGTTGATGCTGGTGAATGATGTCAGTCTGCGCAACCTGATCCCGGCGGAACTGGCCAAGGGCTTCGGCTTCCTGCAGTCCAAGCCGGCCTCGGCCTTTTCCCCGGTCGCCGTCACGCCGGATGAACTGGGCCCGGTCTGGAAGGACGCCAAGCTGCATCTGCCGCTGCTGGTCGAACTCAACGGCAAGCCTTTCGGCAAGCCCAACGCCGGCGTGGATATGACTTTCAGCTTCGCTCGGCTGATTGCGCATGTGGCGAAAACGCGCAAACTCGAGGCCGGCTCGATCGTGGGCTCGGGGACGGTGTCGAACAAGCAGGGTGGCTTGTTCGGTTCCTCGGTGGCCAATGGCGGCGTGGGCTACTGCTGCATCGCGGAACTTCGGATGTACGAAACCATTGAAGAGGGAAAGCCGAAGACGCCCTTCATGCACTTTGGTGATCGCGTCAGGATCGAGATGCAGGATGGTCACGGCGCCAGCATCTTCGGCGCCATCGATCAGGTGGTCGAGCGCTACAGCCCGACCGTTTGACCTGCGTCGGAAGTCCCCTTCAGAATTTCTATCAGGAACAGGATTTCTTCGGCGACCGCTTGCGGGAATCCTGCCCGCGCACCATCGCGGTTGTCCTCGAGCAGGTGCCGCAGATAGGAGAGGCAATCCGCCGGCTGCAGCCAAGTCTTTTGCACCTGCTCTGCCACACGAGAGAATTTCTCCAGGGTGGGCGCCTCGCCCGTATCTGCCCTTACCCAGTCTTCCGCCTGAACGTTGAAATGCTTGCGCAGCTTCTCTGCGGTCTCTACGAACTCCGCTTGCTGGCCCCGTTTGCGGTAAATGCCGAGCAGTTTCAGCCAGTGGTAGACAGCCTGGCGCGGGTTGGCTTCGGTGTATTCGAGCAGGGCTTGTGCCGCTCCCTGCTCAAGGCCCATTGACAGCATGATCTCGGCCAGTTGCAGGGTGGGTTCGACATTGGTTTCCGGAGCGCGTTCGGGAACAGCGGGGTAGACATTCTTCCGCGGTTTTTGCGCTTTGGCCTCCGCACGCGCTACAGATTCCGGATCGGCTTCTTCCAGCGAAAAGTCGATGACCGGAGCTTCGGCTGGGGGCGGCGGCGCCGCTGGCTTGACTTCCTCTAGTTTCGGCGTGGCCGCCGGCTCGGCCGCCGGCGTAGTGACCGGTGCCGGCGCGGGCGCGGCCTCTGTGGTTTCGCTCGTCAGGCGAGGTTCGATCCGCGTTAATTCGCCGCGGGGTTCTGCGGCCGGAGGCACTTGCATCGGCTTCTGAGCTGAAACAGATGGATCGCCGGCCGGCGCCGCAACGATTGGCGCACTGGCCGGCACGCTTTCGACCTGCTGCGCCATCGCCGGCGAGGCCGCGAGCGGTTCCGCGACAGGCGGTTCTCCTTCCCCGGTTGTGTCGGGGACTGCCGCGGGATACTTGGCAGACTTCCGGCGACGGAACCACCAGAGGGCCACCAAGGTCCCTGCGGCAACGTTGGCCAGCAACAGGCGTGAGTCGTTGTTGTCCAAGTCGGGGTGCTCGACGGCGACAGGGGCAACAACCGGTTTCTGTGCAGCGGCGGGCTTCTGCGCCGGGGCAGGGGTTTGTACTGCCGTGGATGTTTGTGCAGGGGCGGGCGTCTGTTGAGCGGCGGCTGTTTGTGCAGGAACCGGTATCTGTGCAGCAGCGGGCGTCTGGGCGGGAATGCTCCCGACCAGGCGGCTGATCTCGGCTACCGTTTTTTCCATGCGTTGCAGGCTGTCGAGCATCTCCTGCACGCTCTGGGATTCCTCGACACCGCCCATGCCAGCGCGCCATTCGACGCGTAGTAGCGCTCGCTCGACATCCGAAACCTTGCCGATGCGGCGGGTATCCAACTGCTCGCTGCGCCGCAGGGCGGGATCGGGGGTGGCGGCAGGGCCGGCAGCCGCAGGCAGCGAAGCCAGTGCCGACAAGGCGGCGAAGAACCAGCCGATAGGCATTCGGCGACTGGAAACGGTGGTGGCCGCGGCTTTTGGCATCGAATTGGACAGCGCTAGGATGCTGCCATTCTAGTCGCTGTCGCGGATACCCGCTTTGCTTGAGCAGGAGCGGGCAAACCCCCTAAATTGCATTTTTGTCACGGCCGCCGGGCCTGCTCAATGCCGAAATCCCCAACGGATACTGTCCGCCCCATCAGCGGAGACATAATGCCGACGTCTGCCTCCACAAAAACTTCGCAGCGAAGGACACGCATGAAGCTCTACAACTATTTTCGCAGCTCCGCCAGCTTCCGCGTGCGCATTGCGCTGGCGTTGAAAGGCCTCGACTACGAGTACGTCCCGGTGCATCTGGTGAAAGAGGGTGGCCAGCAGTTTGCCGCCGGGTTCACAGCGATAAATCCCGCCGCGCTGGTGCCGGTGCTGGACGACGACGGAATCGTATTGACGCAGTCGCTGGCCATCATCGAGTATCTGGACGAGACGCGGCCGCAGCCTCCGCTGCTGCCCGCAGATGCGGTCGGTCGGGCGCGGGTAAGGGCGCTTGCGCTCTCGGTCGCCTGCGAGATCCACCCGCTCAACAACCTGCGCGTGCTGGGCTACCTGAGCAAGACGCTGGGCGTTTCCGAGGAACAGAGAAACGCCTGGTACCGCCATTGGGTGGAGACCGGCTTGGCAACGCTCGAGGCGATGCTGGCCGAGGATCCGCGCACGGGTACTTGCTGTCACGGCGAGGTCCCGACCCTGGCGGATATCTGCCTGGTGCCGCAGATTTTCAATGCGCAGCGCTTCAAGGCGCGGCTCGATCACGTGCCGACGGTGATGCGCATTCACGAGCACTGTCTGACGCTGCCGGCCTTCGCGCAATCCGTGCCGGCACTGCAGCCCGACGCGGAGTAATCAGGCTTTGAGGCGTCCGGCAAACACCTTGCGCAGCTTCGCCGCTTTCGGCGCCACGACGAACTGGCAATAGGATTGCCCGGGATTGTTGGCGAAGTAGTCCTGGTGATACTTTTCGGCCGGCCAGAAAGTCGGCGCTGGTGATACGGCGGTGACGATCGGATCGGGCCAGATATTGGCGGCTGAGAGTTCGGAGATCAGCGCCCTGGCTGTCTTTTCCTGTTCGGCACCGTGCGTGAATATCACCGAGCGGTATTGGCTGCCGACATCGTTGCCCTGGCGGTTGGGCGTGGTCGGATCGTGGATGGCGAAGAAGGCTTGCAACAGCGTGCGGTAGTCGATCACGGCAGGATCGAAGCGCACTTCGACCACTTCGGCGTGGCCGGTTTCGCCTCCGCATACGCTGCCGTAGTCTGGATTCTGCATCGGTCCGCCGGCGTAGCCGGAGACCACGGATTCGACGCCGGCGAGTTGCACGAAAGCCGCTTCGAGGCACCAGAAGCAGCCGCCGCCCAGCGTGGCGACTTCGGTGCCGTGTTGGTTGTTCATTCGAGTCTCCCGCGGCGTCGCACAAGCCGGAAGTTCTAGACCCGCTCGATAATGATGGCGATGCCCTGGCCGACGCCGATGCACATGGTGCACAGCGCGTAGCGGCCGCCGCTGCGATGCAACTGGTACATCGCGGTGGTCACCAGGCGCGCACCGCTCATGCCCAGCGGATGGCCGATGGCGATGGCGCCGCCGTTGGGGTTGACCCGCGCATCGTCATCCGCCAGCCCGAGATCGCGGGTGACCGCCAAACCCTGTGCGGCAAAGGCTTCGTTGAGTTCGATGACATCCATCTGGTCGAGCCGCAGCCCGGTCTGTGCCAGCAGCTTCTTCACCGCCGGCGCGGGACCGAAACCCATGATGCGCGGCGCGACACCTGCGGTGGCCATCGCCACGATGCGCGCCTTCGGCGTCAGGCCGTGCTGTTTGGCTGCGGTCTCGGAGGCGATCAGCAGGGCGCAGGCGCCGTCATTGACGCCCGAGGCATTGCCTGCCGTGACGGTGAGCTCGGGCCCGTTGATGCCTTTTAGTTTCGCCAATTGCTCCAGTGTGGTTTCGGGGCGCGGATGTTCGTCGGTGTCGAAAATCTTCGGCTCGCCCTTCTTCTGCGCGATCTCGACCGGGACGATCTCGTCCCGGAAGTGGCCGGCGGCTTGGGCGGCGCCCCAGCGCTGCTGCGAGCGCAAGGCGAAGGCGTCCTGGTCGGCGCGCCCGATCCTGAATTCGGCGGCGACGTTGTCGGCGGTTTCCGGCATCGAGTCGACGCCGTACTGGTGCTTCATCAGCTTGTTGATGAAGCGCCAGCCGATAGTCGTGTCATACACGGCGTTGCTGCGCGAAAAGGCGCTTTCGGCCTTGGGCATGACGAAGGGCGCGCGGCTCATGCTCTCGACGCCGCCGGCGATCATCAGTGACGTTTCGCCGGCCTTGATCGCGCGCGCGGCGGTGCCGACGGCGTCCATGCCGGAGCCGCACAGCCGGTTGATGGTGGCTCCCGCCACGTCGACCGGCAGGCCGGCCAGCAGGCCCGCCATGCGCGCCACGTTGCGGTTGTCTTCGCCCGCCTGATTGGCGCAGCCGTAGATGACGTCCTCGACCCGTTGCCAGTCGACCTTGCCGTTGCGCGCGATCAGGGCCTTGATCGGCAGCGCGGCCAGATCGTCGGTGCGGATGCCCGACAGCGTGCCGCCGTAGCGGCCTATCGGTGTGCGTACAGCGTCGCAGATGAATGCCTGGTTGCTCATGCGCTTTCGCTTTCGTCGAAGAAGTGTCCCTTGATGCGGGTGGAACGGCCGCGGAACAGGGCAATGGTCTTGCCGTCCTGGTTCGTGACCTCGATATCGTAGATGCCGGTGCGGCCGCCCTGATGCCTCGCGCCGCCCGTGGCCGTGAGTGTATCGCCAAGATGGGCGGGTGCGATGAAGTTGATATCGACGCCGGCGGCGACAGCGCGGTGGTTGAAGCTGTTGCAGGCGTAGGCGAAGTTGGTGTCGGCCAGGGCGAAAATGAAACCGCCGTGGCAGATGCCGTGGCCGTTCACCATGTCCTGGCGCACCTTCATGCTCACCGTGGCGCCGCCGGGCGTGGTGCTGGCGATGATGATGCCGAGACCGCGCGCGGCGTGGTCGTCCGGCCACATGACTGCGGTGCAGCGATCAGCGATTTGTTGGGGTGTCATGCTCATCATTCGCCCGTGAAGTCGGGGCTGCGCTTGTCCATGAAGGCGGCGACGCCCTCGCGGTAGTCGTGGCCGAAGCCCAGTTCCTGCTGGCTGGCGCGTTCCAGTTCGAGCTGCTGTTCGAGGCTGTTGCCGCTGCTGGCGTATATCGCCTGCTTGGTTCGGGCCAGCCCCTTGGTCGGCGCCGTACTGAAATGAACGGCCAGTCTCTCGGCTTCGGCCATCAGTTTGTCGTCATCGACACATTTCCAGATCAGCCCCCAGTCAGCAGCCTGCTCTGCCGAAAGCTTGTCGCCCAGCATCGCCAGGCCCATGGCGCGGGCGGTGCCGACCAGGCGCGGCAGCGCCCATGTACCGCCGGCGTCGGGCACCAGGCCGAGCTTGCAGAAGGCCTGGATGAAGTTGGCGGACCGCGCTGCGATCACGATGTCGCAGGCCAGCGCGATGCTGGCGCCGGCTCCGGCGGCGACGCCATTGACGGCACAGATGATCGGCATTTCGAGTGCGCGCAGGCCGAGTATCAAGGGCCGGTAATAGGTCTCGATGGTGTAACCCAGATCGACGGGCTCGGCCCCTGCGGAGACGTTGCGGTCGGACAGGTCCTGCCCCGCGCAGAAGCCGCGTCCGGCTCCGCTGAGCAGCAGCACACGGGCACCGCCGTCGCGCGTGCGAGCCAGCGCATCGCGCAGTTCCAGATGCATTTCGACGTTGAAGCTGTTGAGCCGGTCCGGGCGATTGAGGATGATGCGGGCGATGCCGGCTTCGAGGGAGAAAATGATGTGCTGGTAGTTCATCGGCGGGGCTCCGGGGAATGCGGTGGAATTGTTTTAAGGTATCTGCAACCTGCTTCCGCTATCCGGGCATTGCGCAGCAGCAGGCAAGCAGATAACGTAGCACGAGTCGGAAATGCTGGAACAGGAAGGATTCATTGTGACACAAAAAGACGGGTTAGTTTAGAATCAAAATGTATCAGGTTGTACCTTTCCGGCGACGGTAGTCGTGGCCATTTGCGGAGCAGGCTCCAATGAAAGTTTATGAAATTGACGGCATCGCGCCGGTGGTGGATCCGACGGCCTACGTGCATCCGTCGGCGGTCCTGATCGGCGATGTCGTCGTCGGCCCCGGCGCCTACATCGGACCCTGCGCCAGCCTGCGCGGCGACTTCGGCCGCCTGTTCATCGGTGCCGGCGCCAATGTGCAGGACTGCTGCGTGATGCACGGCTTCCCCGGCAGCGACACCATCGTCGAGGAGCGCGGCCACATCGGCCACGGCGCCATCCTGCATGGCTGCATCGTGCGCCGGAACGGCATGGTCGGCATGAACGCGGTGGTGATGGACAATGCCGTGGTCGGCGAATCGGCCATCGTCGCGGCACAGAGTTTCGTCAAGGCCGGCATGGAGATTCCGCCGCGCATGCTGGCCGGCGGCGTACCCGCCAAAATCATGCGCGAACTGACCGAGCTGGAAATGGCGTGGAAGGTGGAAGGCACCAGCGTCTATCTGGATCTGGTGCAGCGCTGCCATGGCACGATGAAAGAGGTCGAGGCGCTGACGGCAGTCGAGCCGGGGCGCAAACGGGTCAAGCTGCCCGAACTCAAGACCCTGAAGGAAACCCGGGGCGGCTGATTCGACCCCGGCTCCGGGTCTGGCATAGAAGTCGGCGCTGGCGACACGCCGATTCAGAGCGTGGTCTGCGCCACCGCGTGCTCCCAGCCCTGCATCAACTCATTGGCGCGACTGCGCGACATTGTCGGATGGAACACGCGTTCGGCTTGCCAGTGCGCCGCCAGTTCCTCAATTCCTGCATAGACCCCGCATGACAGTCCGGCCAGATAGGCCGCACCGAGTGCCGTGGTTTCGATGACCTGCGGACGCACCACGGGGATGCCAAGAAGGTCGGCCTGAAACTGCATCAGCAGGTTGTTGACGCAGGCCCCGCCATCGACCCGCAGCTCCGTGACGCCGCCGTCACCCAGATCGCGGCTCATCGCCTGCAACAGCGCCGCACTCTGGAAGGCGATGCTCTCCAGCGCCGCGCGCGCAATGTGCGCGACGGTTGTGCCGCGGCTCAGGCCGAGGATGGCGCCGCGTGCGTCGGGCTTCCAGTAGGGTGCGCCGAGTCCGGTGAAAGCCGGTACGAACATCACGCCGCCGCTGTCGGGCACGCTTTCGGCCAGACCCTGCACGGCCTCGCTGCCCCGGATGGCCTGCAGGCCGTCGCGCAGCCATTGCACCACCGCACCTCCGACGAACACGCTGCCCTCGAGGGCGAACTCCGGCGTGTCATCGATCTGCGCCGCGCTGGTGGTGATCAGGCCGTTGCTGCTGGCATGGCATTGCTCGCCGGTATGCATGAGCATGAAGCAACCGGTGCCATAGGTGTTCTTGGCCAGGCCCGAGGTGAAGCAGGCTTGTCCGAACAGTGCGCTTTGCTGGTCGCCCGCGATGCCGCCGATGGCGATCGGCGCACCGAACAGATCGGCGCGCGTATGGCCATAGGCATGGCTGGAAGCATGCACCGCGGGCAGGACTTCACGCGGAATGTCGAGCATCGCCAGCAAGTCATCGTCCCACCGGTTGCGATGAATGTCGAACAGCATGGTGCGCGACGCGTTGCTGACATCGGTGGCATGCACGGCGCCGCCCGTCAGCTGCCAGGCCAGCCATGAATCCACGGTGCCGAAAGCCAGTTCGCCGCGGCCTGCGGCGTCGCGTGCACCGGGGATCTTGTCGAGTATCCACTTCAGCTTGGTGCCCGAAAAATAGGCATCGACGACGAGGCCGGTCCTGTCGCGCACCAGGGTTTCAAAGCCACGTTGCCGCAGCTCGGCGCAAGTAGACTCGGTGCGCCGGTCCTGCCAGACGATGGCATTGCACAGCGGTTCGCCACTGGAGCGATTCCACACCAGCGTGGTTTCACGCTGGTTGGTGATGCCGATCGCGGCAACATCGACGGCGCCGATGCCGGCCTTGTTCAGCGCTTCCTGCGCGGTTGCCAGCTGGCCGGCCCAGATTTCGCGCGGGTCGTGTTCGACCCAGCCGGGCTGGGGAAATATCTGGCGCAATTCACGCTGGGCCATGGTCACAATGCGGCCTTGCGTGTCGAACACGATGCTGCGCGAGCTGGAGGTGCCCTGGTCGAGGGCCAGCAGAAAGCGGGGGCGGTTCATCGTGGTCTCCGGCAGGTGAAGAGTTCTGCGTCATCGGCAACTTGGGTAGCAGTCATTATGCAGGCTGCCTGTCCCGGAGATCACAATGCCGAAACGGAGGTCTGTAAGCTTCGATTAAGTGAGCTTATGGTAGTATTTCGCGCCGCAACAACCGCGCCCATGACGGCTTCTTCTGTCCTTGCGGCGATGCACAATCACTTCGGAAACGGTCCCGCGGGAGGGTGGGTGCCGCGTTCGCTGCAACAAGACCGACAAACCCTGCATGGATCAATGTCGGCTCCAAATCAACGCACCATATACAACAAGGAAGACGCATGAAGATCCACGAATATCAGGGCAAGGAAATCCTGAAAAAATTCGGCGTGACGACCCCGCGCGGCATCCCCTGCTTCTCCGTCGACGAGGCGGTGAAGGCAGCGGAGACGCTCGGCGGCAAGGTTTGGGTGGTCAAGGCCCAGATCCATGCCGGTGGACGCGGCAAGGGTGGTGGCGTAAAGGTTGCCAAGAACCCCGACGAAGTCAGAATTTATGCGAAGGCTATTCTTGGCATGCAGCTCACGACGCACCAGACCGGCCCCGAAGGCCAGAAGGTGCGCCGTCTGCTGATCGAGGAAGGCGCCGACATCAAGAAGGAATATTACGTTGCCGCGCTGACCGACCGCGCCACGCAGAAGGTCGCCATGATGGCGTCCTCCGAGGGCGGCATGGACATCGAGGAAGTCGCGCACAAGACGCCGGACAAAATCATCAAGGTTTTCGTCGATCCGCTGGTCGGGCTTACCGATGCGCAGGCCAATGAACTGGCGAGCGGCATCGGCGTGCCGGCCGGCTCACTGGCGCAGGCGGTGGATACCTTCAAGAAGCTCTACACCTGCTACATGGAGACCGATGCGTCCCTGGCCGAAATCAATCCGCTGATCCTCGAAGGCAATGGCGGCATCAAGGCGCTCGACGCCAAGTTCAACTTCGACTCCAACTCGCTGTTCCGTCACCCGGAGATCGTTGCCTACCGCGACCTCGATGAAGAGGACGCCGATGAAATCGAAGCGTCGAAACATGATCTGGCTTACATCTCGCTCGATGGCAACATCGGCTGTCTGGTGAATGGCGCGGGTCTGGCCATGGCGACCATGGATACCATCAAGCTGTTCGGCGCCGAGCCGGCCAACTTCCTCGACGTCGGCGGTGGCGCGACCACCGAGAAGGTCACCGAAGCCTTCAAGATCATGCTGAAGAATCCCAAGGTCAAGGGCATTCTGGTCAATATTTTCGGCGGCATCATGAAATGCGACACGATTGCCGCGGGCGTTGTTGCCGCGGCCAAGGAAACCCACATCAGCGTACCGCTGGTGGTGCGCATGAAGGGCACCAACGAAGACCTCGGCAAGCAGATCCTCAAGGAGTCCGGCCTGCCGATCATTTCCGCCGACACCATGGCCGACGCTGCGACGAAAATCGTCGCCGCCGTCAAGTAAGGAACCGATATGTCCATCCTGATCAACAAAGACACCAAGGTCATCACCCAGGGCATCACCGGGAAGACGGGCCAGTTCCATACGGAAAAGTGCCAGGAATACGCCAACGGCAAGAACTGCTTCGTCGCCGGCGTGAATCCGAAAAAGGCCGGCGAGAAGATTTTTGACATCCCGATCTTCGCCTCGGTCAAGGAAGCCAAAGCGCAGACCGGCGCCACGGTTTCGGTGATCTACGTGCCGCCCGCCGGCGCCGCCGACGCGATCTGGGAAGCCTGCGAGGCAGACCTCGATCTGGCGATCTGCATCACCGAAGGCATTCCCGTGCGGGACATGCTGATCGTGCGCAACAAGATGAAGGCGAAGGAAGCCAGGGGCGGCAAGAAGACGCTGCTGCTCGGCCCCAATTGCCCGGGTCTCATCACGCCGGACGAAATCAAGATCGGCATCATGCCCGGCCACATTCACCGCAAGGGGCGCATCGGCGTGGTCTCGCGCTCGGGCACGCTGACCTACGAAGCGGTGGCGCAGCTCACCGAAATCGGGCTGGGCCAATCCACCGCGGTGGGCATCGGCGGCGATCCGATCAACGGCTTGAAGCATATCGACATCATGC
>Ga0265297_10004669_pt1 | contig 22016 bp, 19 predicted proteins | sample Munlanlwell13791_FD_192502 | JGI IMG/M metagenome (GOLD analysis project Ga0265297, IMG submission 192502) | Leachate microbial communities from a municipal landfill in Southern Ontario, Canada - Leachate well 137-91 | ecosystem: Engineered > Solid waste > Landfill > Unclassified | place... | reverse complement strand
GATCATGAGACTTGATAAATACCTTTGGGCCATTCGTGTATTCAAGACGCGATCCGAAGCTACCGAAGCCTGCAGGGGTTCCAGGGTTAAGGTTAATGAACAGGAAATTAAGCCCTCAAGGGAGCTCCGGGAAGGTGATGTTATTACTGTGAGGAAAGGACCGATTTTCTATACCTATCGTGTAATTCAACAGGTAGAGAACCGACAGCCGGCCAAAAACGTACCTCTGTATGCCGAGGATCTGACGCCCGCGGAAGAATATGCCAAATTAGAACAGCCCAGGGAGACCATTACCATATACAGAAAAAAGGGAACAGGCCGTCCTACCAAAAAAGAAAGACGTCAGCTTGACGATCTTATGGACCACTAGATAGTTACTTCCAGCAGCATCGTTGCTTTATTATCGGGAACAATCACCCATTCATCCACTGCCTCGGGGATCATAATGCACCGCTGGGGCTCTACCCGATAAGTGATTCCACTGAAAATAATTGAAAATGGGTCATCCAATGCAGCATACACCACAAACCCGTCTCTTGTAATGCCCTCACATTCCAGCGGTTTTTCAACAGTAACCAGTTTGACCGTAAAATAGGGACAGGAAGCCAGGGTCCCTTCCGTAACAGGAGTGGGATCGTATTGGTTAAAATCAATACAATCCATTGCCAGGTCCAGGTGCATTTCGCGTGCTGTGGCAGGATCGTGTTCGCGGCCCCAGTCATATATGCGATATGTAATATCGGAAACTTCCTGAATTTCGGTAATGGACAGTCCTCCTCCGCAGGCATGGATCAATCCCGAAGGAATGAAATAGCACGATCCCTTTTGGGGAACAATACAGTTCATAACATCGGGGAGCGTCTGGTTCTCGCATCTTTCCAGAAATTCTTCGGGAGATATGTCTTTATTAAATCCCAGAAAAAGCCGGGCATCGGGACCTGCATTTGTGATGTACCATACTTCGGTCTTACCGTATGCATTGTGCAGACTTTTGGCCTGCTCATCGTCGGGGTGTACCTGAACAGAAAGAAATTCGTTGACTGTCAGATATTTGACAATTAGAGGAAATTCGGCTCCCGAGGTGGAAAAGGTTTTCATCCCAACGAGGTCCATCAGGTATACCTCCATCAGTTCGTTAATGTCGTTGCCGGCAAGGAACCCGTTCTCTATCACTGAGGTATCGCGGTTCAGTCCGCTGAGGGCCCATAACTCAGAACCCCATACCATTTTTTTAATAATGGGTTTAAAAAGGAGCGGATATAATTTATGTTCGCTCATAGGTTGTTTCTTTAACAGGGATATAGGCTAATTTTTTGTGCAGATAATAAATGACGGCAAAAAACAACACTAAGGAAATACCTAAGCTTATGAAATAGGGTTGATCTCCAAGGAATGCCCTGATGGACATATCTGCCGGAAGATCGGGAAACAGATAGGCCAGCAAAAAAGAAATACCGTTATTGATGGCATGCAGTGACACGCAGGCCCAGTAAGAGCGCGTCCTGTAATAAACCCAGCCGAAAAGGCACCCCATAAGAAACGCCGGTATGGCCTGCCACGGATTGCCGTGTATGACCCCAAACATAAGAGCCGACCACATAATGGCCTTCCAGGGAGCCATATGCTGAAGCATGCCGCCCAATGCGATTTTCCTGACCAGCCATTCTTCCAGCAACGGCGCGGCAATGACTACGGCAAGAAATGTAGGGAAGTTGTTTTCAGTCATTTTCTCGAACAGCTCCTTTATGAAATCGGGCATTTTCATCCAGGAAGTAAGAGGGTCCATAATAATGGAAAGAGTGACGACCAAAACGGGTATCAGAACGGCAAAAACGAGCAAAGGAACCTTACCCAGGCTGGATGATGGATTAGGAAAAGGTGATCTGCCCGAGACAAGTGCTGTCTGGTAAGCATTTCTGGCCCGGAGGAATACGAATAAAAAGACTAATATAAACGGAATAGGATACAAAATGGCTGTGCTCCATCCCGTGCCTGTTGCCGAAATACTTCCGGGCGCAATCAGATTTACGACAAATTCAACAGCACTGGATAATATAAAGCCTCCAAGAAGCAGAATGGCCAACATGATCAGCCAAGATTCACCCAATCCGGGCCGGTAATAGTCTAAATATTTTTTCATATTCTATTCAAATTATTTAAACAACGGGCTGGGATACAGGCCCTGTTCGTGTAATGATTTCAGTCGGGCCATTACTCCTTCCCGGTCTTCCCTGTAGGTAACTCCAAACCATTGTGCGTTAGTTTTTAGTACTTTGCATGCTCCCTTGTTAGATTTAATAAGGTGGTTTACCATGGTGGGAAGATGGTATTCCGAGGCAGGGCGGGTGGCGTTCTCCTTAAGAAAATCAACAACCAGATCATGAGCCTTGGGATAAACGTCGGGCAGGAATCCCCAACAATTCATTGAACACAGATCGTCGGCTTTCAGCTCCATCTCGTAAGCTGGTTTGCCGTCTTCCTCGGGAACCACGCATACAATCCGTCCGTTACCTGTATCCCGGATTTTGTATCTTTCCACCACATCGGTGAGCAATTCATTTTCGTCGCGCTGACAAATTCCCCTGGAAACGGGGCCTGACGGGGAAAGTGTGTTGTCCAGCCTGTAGCCCACCATGGCATACAATCCCGGGAGCAGGTCGGGGCGATTAAGGTATTCCGCCAGAACTTCAAATGTATTTCTGCCGTAAAAGTCGTCGGCATTGATAATCCCAAAAGGTGTATTGACCACCCTCGACGTGGTCAGTAAAGCATGACCGGTGCCCCAGGGTTTCTGCCGTCCTTCCGGAGGGAAAAAAGGAGCAGGAATATCTTCCAGTTCCTGAGCAACAAAAGTAAAATCGAAATGGGATCCGTAACGTGATGCGCAGACCCGCATAAAATCATCTCTGAATGATTCACGGATAACGAAGACAATTTTTCCAAAGCCGGAGCGCAATGCATCGTAAATGGAATAATCCATTATGGTTTCACCCCCGGGACCCAGCGTATCGAGCTGTTTGAGACCTCCGTAACGACTTCCCATGCCGGCGGCCATAATAACAAGTGTAGGTTGCATAAACAAAAACCTTATATTTGTAAAATTTCAATTCATATGTGGCAGCGTTTCAAATCTACCAGATTTTTTAAGGTAATAAGGAACAAGTATTTTATTGTCAGTTTGATCTTTATTGTCTGGATTTGTTTCTTTGACAACAATAACCTGGTTGATTGGGTTGGGTCATTGAGGGACTATTCCGGAAACAAATCCCAACAAAGATACTATAAAGAACAAATCCGTCAAACTGAAAGCAAGCTGAGCGAAATACAATCAAACAAAGATTCTCTTGAAAAGTTTGCCCGTGAGAATTATTACTTCCATAAAGAAAACGAAGATGTTTTCATAGTCACGCCAGAGCCTTCAGATCCCTCAGATCGTCTCCCGTTAAAGTAGGCGCCCCGTCGCAGGGCAGATGTTGCGGATTATAATAATATTGATCAATACCAAAGATCTGCGCTCCTTCAATATCGTTAACAAAATTGTCGCCGACCATCAATGTCTCTTCTTTCTTTCCGTTTATAGCAGTAAGGGCAGCTATGAACATTCTGGGGTTGGGTTTATGATATCCCACTTCTTCTGAAATAAAGATCCTTTTGTTAAAAAAACGGTCCAATCCGCTGCTTTTAATTTTACTGTATTGTACCTGCTTAAATCCGTTGGTCAACAGGGCCATGCGGCACTCTTTTCTTTCAAGGTCTTCCAATACCTCTGTTGCATGAGGCATGAGAGCCGTGCGGGTAGGCATCATATCCAGGTATTCTTCGCTGAACAGGGGCGACAGGGCCTCGGCTCCCGGAATTCCGTACTCCTGAAAAGTCCGGGCAAACCGAATGGTACGCAACGTCTGTTGCGTAATTTCACCGGCCTCGTACTGTTGCCAGAGTAACTCGTTGTGGGCTTTGTAACGTCGGTAGAATTCGTAACCATCGGGAACAAACGACTCCAACCCGCGGGCGCGGATCAGAGTCGTAATACAATCCCTGGCATTTGTGTCGAAATCCCAAAGTGTGTTGTCAAGGTCAAACAGAAAACAGCGATATTTCATTGGCAATAGTAGTCAATCATACGGCTGATGGCTCTTTGGCATACCGGGCAGAATCCGGGAGCGGTGTTGGTATGCATACGACAATCGTCGGCCGGACGGAATACACCCTTGGCCATGTAGCCTCCGCCTTCAAAAAGCCCTACACCTTCCACTTCCATCATGTCTTTCCATTTGGATCCGAAATCTACCATGGTAGTGATATTGGGTTCCCAGGGTTCAATATTCAGGGGGTACATGTCTATATATGCGACTTGAGACGTGTAGTATTCATCTGCCAGTCCGGCAAAACTGTGACCAAATTCATGCACGAAAACTTCCTTAACGTCACGATGGTCAGCCATGCTCAGACCGTAGTAATTATAAATGCCTCCGCCTCCGTACTTCTGGGTGTTGACGATCACGTATATGGCATCGAAAGGTGCTCCCGAGACCATTTTTGCCAAAGGCAGGTAATCAGGTGCGGTCATGTACCGGTCTACATAAAATGTATTGAAAGAGGCTCCTATACAAGTGCGTTTCCAAATATTCTGTTGCGGAATATCGGGTCCTGACTCTTCAGATGCCGGGGAGAGCGTCCAGATATTAAAATCGTTCCTGCGGGATTTAAAAGGCTCGTAATCGAAAAGATATCCGCTAAAACGGGCAGCATCAGCAAGAAATTTATCCATCTCCTCCCGGGTATAGCCTTCCGCCACAAAAAGAAGGTCGACCTTATTCTCAACAGGACCATTATCTATTAATTTTTGGGCGCTGTATACGGGCTTTTCGTTTGAGATTAACGCATCTGAGGGATCTATAGAAAATTCAAGTATTGGTTCGTAAGTTCCTTTTTTAGCAATACGTTGGTACATGACAAAAACAACGGGTGATTTTGGAAAAGGCATCCATACCGATGAATTGAAAGCCATATCCCTGTGTTTGGCCTCTTCTGTAGTGCGCCATTCCTGGAAAAGAGAATTAAAGCCTTTCGAGAAAAGAAGCCGACCTTCCGGGGTAAAAATTTTATAATAATATTCTCCGTATCCGAAAGGATCAATAAGCTGAGTTCTGGAACCGGCCCATACAGGTTCTTTGTGTATGGATTGCAGGAAAGCATCCTGTGTTTTTGAATTACCGGTGAAAACAAGGTCAATGCGCAACCGTTCCGTTGTAAAGTACTGATCGAAAGAAGGGGACTGGGCAAGAGCCGGGGTACAGAATAAAACAATGAACAATAATAGAGCTGTTTTTTTCATTAGGGTGAATATTGGGAATTAATTACCGGTATAATTATGAGGTGTTATGCTTAACAATTCATTCTTGACTTCATCGCTTACCTCCAGATTGCGAATGAAATTATGCAGGTATTCTTTATCTATATGCATATTGGTACGGGTAAGCTGTTTGAGCGTCTCATAAGGTCTGGGGTATTTTTCTCTGCGCAGTATGGTTTGTATGGCTTCCGAGATAACGGCCCAGTTCTCTTCAATATCTAAATCGATAGCCGGTCTGTTAAGCAGTACCTTGCCAAATCCTTTCTCGAGCGACTTAAAGGCCAGAAGGGTATGTGCCAGAGGAACACCAATGTTACGGATCACCGTGGAGTCGGTCAGGTCCCGTTGCAGGCGCGATATGGGCAGTTTGGAAGCAAGATGGCCGAAAACGGCATTAGCTACTCCAAAGTTTCCTTCGGCATTTTCAAAATCAATGGGATTCACTTTATGCGGCATAGCGGAAGACCCTATCTCTTCTTCTTTAATATGCTGCTTGAAATAATTCATGGAAATATAGGTCCACATGTCCCGGCACAGATCAATGCAAATTGTGTTAATGCGGCTAAGGCTATGGCACAAAGCAGCCAGATGGTCGTAATGTTCTATCTGGGTGGTAGGGAATGAACGGTAAAGGCCCAGCGTGTTGTTAACAAATTTTTCTGCAAACTTATGCCAGTCAATCTGGGGATAAGCAACATAATGAGCGTTGAAATTCCCTGTAGAACCGCCGAATTTTGCACCAAAAGGTACCTGCTCGAGGCTCTTGAGCTGTTCTTCTATCCGGACTTTGAAGACCAATATTTCTTTGCCAAGACGGGTAGGTGAGGCCGGCTGGCCGTGTGTGTGGGCCAGCATGGTTACAGGACCCCATTCTTGTGCTTTGTCGCCCAGCATCTCAATAATCTTTTTGAGCATGGGGAGATACACATGCTGGATACCATGCTTAAGGCTTAACGGGATGGCGGTGTTGTTAATATCCTGAGAAGTCAGTCCAAAATGGATGAATTCACAATAATCACCCAGTCCCAACGCTTTCATTTTATTTTTCAGGAAGTACTCAACAGATTTGACGTCGTGGTTGGTAACTTTTTCCTGGGCTTTAATCACCTGAGCGTCGGTAATGTTGAAGTTCTTATATACATTACGCAAAATGGGATACCAGCGTGAGTCAATATCTTTCAGCTGGGGCAGGGGTAGCTTGCATAGGGCAATGAAATACTCTACCTCTATCTGGAGCCGGTAACGGATGAGCGCATATTCTGAATAGTATTCGTTTAATTGCGCTGTCTGAGCGTAATAACGGCCGTCTATGGGCGATATGGCGAGCAACGGGTTAAATTCCATATAAAAATAATTAGGATGTTGATTTAACAAATGTACGCAATTTTCTGTACAATCTGACCATCTGAACGGCGGGAGCTACATCGTGTACACGCAATATCCCCGCCCCTTTATAAAGCAAATGAAGATGCAGGGCTGTGGTGCTTAAGAGCGCATGGTCCGGAGTCAGGCCCAGAGGAAGATAAGTCATTCTTTTCCTGGAGATACCCACAAGGAGCGGCGCTACAGGCTCGCCCACGTCATTTACAGGAACTATTTCAGGAAGGTGTTCCATGAGTTCATAGTGTTGTTCCATGGTCTTGTTAAAACCGAACCCGGGATCCAAAACCAGATCCTTTATGCCCGCCTTTTCGGCTTCTTCATATTTTTCCAGGAAAAAGCGCTTTACACCGGCAGGCCCTTCGTAAGAAACCTGATGCATGGCTATCCAGGGCAATCCAAGCTGTGCCACCAGCGGAACCATTTCTTTATCGAAAGATCCGGCTGATATGTCGTTTACCCAGAAAGGTCCGGTAATCCGGTAAGCTCTTTCAACGATTTGAGGCCTGAAGGTGTCTATGGAAAGACGGAGACCGGGAAAAAATTCCGAAATGGCTTTTAAAGAGGGTTCAAGCCTGGCCCATTCCTCTTCACAGGAAGGGATGTCAGCCCCGGGACGGGTGGAGCAGCCACCGATGTCAATAATTTCTGCCCCTTCCTCCAGGGCATTCCTGATCTTTTGAACGGTCTGCAGGGGAGAATTGGACCGGCTCGCAGCATAAAATGAATCCGGCGTGCAATTCACTATGCCCATAACAATGGGTTCTAGAAAAATCATAGACAAAAGTAAGGAAAATACGTAAATCAGAGATTATCGTGTAAATTTGCCCTATGTTTATTGTTTTGGAAGGTTTGGATGGAGCCGGCAAGTCCACCCAACTGAAAGCCCTTGAGGCTTATTATCAGAAGCTTGACCGCGCAGTGCGTTTTATGCATTTTCCGCAGTATGAAACCCCCGTGTTCGGTGAACTGATAGCCCGTTTTTTGAGGGGAGACTGTGGCCCGATAGATACTGTGGATCCATATCTTGTGGCGTTACTGTTTGCCGGAAACAGATTTCAGTTGTCTTCCAGGATAAAGGAATGGCTGGACGAAGGTTCTGTCGTCCTGCTGGACCGCTATGTTTATTCCAATGTTGCCTTTCAGGGAGCCAAACTGAAAACTTCAACGGAAAGGAATAAGTTGAGGGACTGGATTCTCAATATGGAATTCAATTATTTCAAGCTGCCCAGACCCGATGTAAATCTGTTTCTGGACGTTCCCATTTCTTTTATTCAATCCAAACTCAGGGAAGAAAGAAAAGGTGAAGACAGAAATTACCTGAAAGGGAAAAAAGATATTCACGAGGCTTCTGTCCAGTTTCAGGCCACGGTAAGGGAAGTTTACCTGGACCAGGCTGCCAGGGATGATTCTTTCAGGGTTGTACCCTGTGCTAATGAACGTGGAGACATGGCTTCATGGGAAGATATTTTTGAACGGATAATCGCGTATGTTAAATGAGAAGAATTTCCTGCATAATAATTGGATTGCTGTTTGTTTTCTCCGGTTTTGTTAAGGCGGTGGATCCTGTTGGGACCGGCCTGATTTTTTCTGAATATTTCAATGCGTTTGGATTGCATTTTCCCGGGTCTTTTGGTTTGGTTGCCGGAGTAATGCTTTCTACGCTGGAGTTTCTGCTGGGGGTAATGCTTTTACTTGATTTCAGAAAGAACCTTACAGCTTGGGGAACATTTCTTTTAATGAGTTTTTTCACCGTGCTCACGTTATTCCTTGCCTTGTTCAACCCGGTAAGTGATTGCGGATGTTTTGGAGAAGCCATTAAATTATCCAACTGGGAAACATTTATTAAGAACATAATTTTCTGGCCATTTACTCTTTTTTTGTTTATCGGACGAAACAGGACGGCTCCGTTGGCGCGTGAATGGGTAGAATACCTGGTAGGTGCACTTTTTGCCCTCTTTGCGGCTGGTATTTCGTTTTACAGTTACCGTCACCTGCCTTTGATGGAATTTATGGCTTTCAGAGCAGGCAACAATGTGGCTGAAATACTCGATAACGCCAGGCACGATCCCGGAATTACATTTGAAACCGAGCTGGTTTACAGTAAGAACGGACGTGAAGCTTTGTTTTCTGTTGATGACCTTCCGGACAGTACCTGGACTTTTGTGGACTCGCGTACCAGGGAAATATCGTCGGGCATACGTCACAAAATAACCGATTTTACGGTCAGGGACGGAGAAGGCAGGAATGTGGGAGATTCGCTTTTGGCTATTAAACCGGCTGCTCTGGTGCTTTTGGTGACTACAGAACAGCGTCTGAACAATAAAACATTAGACCCGGTCAAGCCTCTTTTTGCAGAATGTATTAACGGGGAAAGACCATTTTATGTCATAAGTTCGGTCGCTCCTTCTGTTATACTTAGCGCCCTTGAACAGGCAGGTCTTCAGATGCCCGTTTATTATGCAGATATAAAGACTCTTTTGACAATGATCCGCTCTACGCCCGGGCTTATGGTATTACAGGATGGTGTAGTGAATGCCAAATATGCCTGGAGGGATTTTCCTTCGTCTGAGGAGTGGATACGGCTTATAAACACAGATCCGGAACTGGTTGTTGCCCAATCCCGGATCCATAACCGGCTAAGAATAGAAATACTTGCCCTGACAGTATTTCTGTTGATCTTTCTGCTGCGAAAAGGATTCTGGTTTAGCCGCAGACATATGTGATAATCAAAGCTTGCGCTTTATTTCCACAATGTTGTAAGATTCAATTATGTCGCCATTTTTAATATCGTTGAACCCGTCTATGTTCAGACCGCAGTCATAGCCTGCCTGAACTTCTTTCACATCGTCCTTGAAGCGCTTGAGGGATCCCAGTGTACCTGTATATACGACAATGCCGTCGCGTATAACGCGTACTTTGGCATTGCGGATAATCTTGCCCTCTTTAACCATACATCCGGCGATTGTGCCCACTTTTGAAATTTTGAACGTTTCACGTACTTCTACAGTTGCCGTGACTTCTTCTTTTTCTTCCGGCGCAAGCATACCCTCAATACCACTCTTGACTTCTTCAATGGCATCGTAGATAATGGAGTAAAGTCGAATCTCTATTTCTTCTTTTTCGGCCAGTTTACGGGCAGATGATGATGGTCTTACCTGGAATCCGATAATAATGGCATTCGATGCGGTGGCCAAAAGAACATCCGATTCCGAGATTCCTCCTACGGCTTTATGGATCACATTGACCTGAACCTCTTCGGTTGAAAGCTTAATAAGCGAATCGGACAAAGCCTCTATGGACCCGTCTACGTCGGCTTTTACTATAATGTTCAATTCCTGGAAGTTGCCTACGGCAATACGTCGGCCGATTTCTTCCAGGGTAACATGTTTCTGTGTCCTCAGGCCCTGGATGCGCATTAACTGTTCACGTTTTCCAGCAAGATCACGGGCTTCTTTTTCGTCTTCCATGACATTGAATAATTCCCCGGCAGCAGGAGCCCCGTTCAATCCCAGGACGGATACGGGTGTTGCAGGGCCGGCCTCGGTAATTTTCTGACCGCGCTCATTGAACATGGCACGTACTTTCCCGGTATTGGAGCCGCTCAGAAGTACATCTCCTACATGCAATGTGCCGTTTTGAACCAAAATAGTTGCGAGGTAACCGCGTCCTTTATCCAGCGAGGATTCAATAATGGTGCCCGAAGCTCTTTTCTTTGGATTCGCTTTCAATTCAAGAAGGTCTGCTTCCAGCAGAATCTTTTCGAGCAGCTTTTCCACATTGGTGCCCTTCTTGGCAGATATCTCCTGGCATTGATATTTGCCACCCCAGTCTTCAACCAGGATGTTCATATTGGCCAGCTGTTCGCGTATCTTTTCCGGATTGGCGCCGGGTTTGTCAATTTTATTAATGGCAAAAATCATTGGGACACCGGCTGCAGTAGAGTGGTTTATTGCTTCGATGGTTTGTGGCATAATGGCGTCATCGGCAGCAACAATGATAATGGAGAGGTCTGTTACCTTTGCTCCCCGGGCACGCATGGCTGTAAATGCTTCGTGTCCAGGCGTATCGAGAAAAGTGATAAGCCTTCCGTTATCGAGTTGCACACTGTAAGCTCCAATATGCTGGGTTATGCCTCCGGCCTCACCGGCAATTACATTGGCATTCCTTATATGGTCAAGCAGCGATGTTTTTCCATGATCTACGTGTCCCATGACTGTGACAATAGGCGGGCGTTCGCTCAGATCGCCTGGCTCGTCTTCTTCCTGTTGAATGTGATCTTGCAGATCTGCTGTAACAAATTCCACCTGAAATCCGAATTCCTCGGCAACTAATACCATGGCTTCGGCATCGAGCCGTTGGTTTATAGAAACCATCAGACCAAGATTCATGCACGCTTCTATAACCTTTACGACGGCTACATTCATGAGTGTGGCTAACTCGTTAACAGTAACAAATTCAGTAACTTTCAGTACATTGCTCTCCATTTCCCTGCGTTCCTGCTCTTCTGCCATACGCTGGGTGAAAATATCTCTTTTTTCACGACGGTGCTTGGAGCCTTTGGTTTTGCCTTTGCCCTCCGTCATGCGTGCGTAAGTCTCTTTAATCTGCTTTTGTATGGCGTCTTCGTCTACTTCTACGTGTATGGGTTTAAAGCGGTCTTTCCCGTGTGAACGTACTCCCGCTTTGGCGGTATTGTCGTTTCGTTGTTTTGGAGTGACCTTATTTACGTCTACCCGTTCACGCTGGGGTTTTTGGATTCGTTCACGTTTTCCTTTCTGTTTATCACGTTTATTTTTGTCGTCTGCTACCGTTTTTTTCTTATCGAAACGAGACAGGTCAATTTGTCCCGTGATCTTGGGGCCGGCAAGTTTTTCCACTTCGGTTTCAATATGCTGAGGTTCAGTCCTCGGTTCCGGTTTTGCCTCGGGTTTTGCCTCGGCTTCTGCTTTGGGCTCGGCTTTTGGTACTGTTACCGGGCCGGGTTTCTGCCCGGTCTTTGTCTGCGGGCCCTGAAAAGCTTGCTTTTCAGGTTTTTGTTCGGGTTTTTTTACCGGAGTTTTTGAAAAACGGCTCAGATCAATTTGTCCAATCACAGTGGGACCTCCCGTTTCATTATCAGAAACAGCGGGTTTCATAGGAGGAGCTTGTTGTGAAATGTCTTTTTTAGTTACAGGTTCATGAATTTCGGGAATTGGCACTGTACTTTGTTCAGGTGAAGGTGTCTCTTCTGTTTTTTTCATGGTAACATCTGGTTCTGCTGGTTTTTGAACGGGTACGGTCGCCGGCGCCTGAGTATTTACAGGAGTTGGCGCCGTAGCCTGTACGGTAGTATGAACAGGCGCTTGAACAGGCGTTTGAACCGGAGCCGGTTCAGATACCGATTTGGATACCTGAACAGGTTTTGGTACCTGGACGGGCTTGGGTTGTACAGGAGGTTGAGATGTCAGGTTAACCGCAGGTTCATTTATGTCTTCATCTGACGGAGAGGAAAGGTCTTTCACTTTCAGAATAATCTTTTTTGACTGCTCTTTCAGCAGCAGTTCCTTGTCGAATTCTTTTTCAACAAGGGCATAAGCTTCGGCAGAAATCTTGCTGTTGGGTGATGCATCCACCTCTATGCCTTTCTTTTTCAGAAATTCGGTAAGCGTCCCAATCCCAATGTTAAATTCCTTTACGACTTTGCTAATTCTTATACCTTGGTTTTCTGACATATGTGCTCCTTATTCTTTATTGTCGTTTTCAAATTCTGCCCGTAAAATGCGGATGACTTCGGCAGCAGTTTCTTCTTCCAGATCCGCCCGTTTGACCAGTTCAGGAATAGGTATGGCCAAAACACTCTTTGCTGTATCGCAACCCATTTGTTTGAGTGCGTCAATGATCCACTGATCAATCTCGTCGTTGAATTCGTCGAGCATTACGTCTTCTTCGTCTTCAGCAACTTCGCGGAATACATCAATATCGTATCCGATAAGCATTCCGGCCAATTTAATATTTGATCCGCCCTTACCAATGGCCAGAGACACTTCGCTGGGCTTGAGAGAAACTCCCACCCGTTTTTCTTCTTCGTTTATTTTGATGGAAGAAACCTTAGCCGGACTTAATGCCCTTTGAATGAGGAGTTGCGGATTAGATGTCCAGTTAATGATGTCTATGTTTTCGTTTCGCAGTTCACGGACAATGCCATGAATCCTGGATCCCTTGACACCCACGCAGGCTCCTACCGGATCAATACGGTCATCATACGATTCAACCGCTACTTTTGCCCTCTCACCGGGAATCCGGACAATCTTCTTAATGGTTATCAGCCCGTCGTAAATTTCGGGGACATCCTGCTCAAAAAGACGTTCCAGGAATTTGGGTGAAGTACGGGACAGTATGATTACCGGCGTGTTGTTTTTCATTTCCACACTGGATACAACCGCACGTACCGTGTCACCTTTACGGAAATAATCACTGGGAATCTGTTCAGATTTGGGCAACAGCAGTTCATTACCGTCTTCGTCCAGCACGAGAACTTCTTTTTTCCATACCTGATAAACTTCCCCTACGAGGATATCGCCTATACGTTCCTGGTATTTTGAGTAGACGTTCGCCTTTTCAATATCCATAATACGTCCGGCGAGATTTTGTCTTAGCGTAAGTATGCCTCTGCGCCCGAACTCAGACAGCTTGACTTCTTCTGTATAGGACTCCCCAATCTCATATGAATCATCAATTTTCGACACTTCTGCAAGGGAAATTTGGGTATTGGGATCTTCTACTTTCTCTACGACCTCGCGGTTTCTCCAGATCTCAAAGTCTCCTTTGTCAATGTTGATGATAACATCAAAATTGTCGGCACTTCCATACATTTTAATAAGCTGAGAACGGAAAACATCTTCAAGGACACTCATCATGGTGGGGCGGTCAATGTTCTTCAACTCTTTAAATTCGGCAAAAGTGCCGGTCAGATTTAAACCTTCCATAGTGGTTTTTATTTATTTGTAATAAAAAAGAGGACCAAGGTCCTCTTGCACATGTTCCTAATCGACTGCAAATGTAATCATTTAAGTTATTTAAGCCAAATTTATTTTCTTATTTGCATTATTCCCCGAATGGAACGAAATTTGCAGAAGAAAAAAAATCTGAAATCTGAATATGGATCTAACCGCCGGAACGATAGCCGGACACCTTAACGGAGAGGTTATCGGAGATGAAAATACTATTGTAAAAGGAGTTTCACGTATAGAACAGGGTAAGCCCGGAACGCTGTGCTTTCTGGCAAATCCTAAATATGAACGTTACATATATGATACACGGGCATCTGTTGTTCTAATAAACAGAAGTTTTGTCCCTTCCGGCGAGATACCGGCAACAATCATAAAAGTTGACAATGCGTACGAGGCAATTGCCCAGGTGCTGGGGTTTTTCAGCAACAAGAAATTGAAAAAAGGAAAGGAATTTCCCTGTACCATTTCCAGAAAAGTTTCAATCGGGAAAAAAGTATATATAGGTTCACATACATATATAGGGAAGTATTCAAAGATAGGAAACGGGGCCCAGATCTATCCCCAGGTTTACATTGGTGAAAACGTTCAGATAGGCGCCAATACGGTTTTGTATGCCGGTGTTAAAGTATATGATGGTTGTATTATTGGTGCCAATTGTATTATACATGCCAATGCGGTAATCGGGGCCGACGGCTTTGGATTCGCACCTACTGCAGACGGAAAGTACAGAAAGATTCCGCAGACTGGAATCGTTACTATTGAAGACGACGTGGAGATTGGTGCCAACACAACCGTTGACAGGGCAACAATGGGCACAACCCTCATCAAAAGAGGAGTGAAACTGGATAACCTCATTCAGGTGGCACATAACGTAGTAATAGATGAAGATACGGTTATTGCTGCCCAAACGGGCATTGCCGGTTCTTCCAAAGTGGGAAAACATTGTATGATTGGTGGTCAGGTAGGAATTGTCGGGCATGTGATGGTTGCCGATAATACACAGATTGGAGCGCAGGCGGGTGTGATTAGTACGGTAAAAGAAGAGAACAGGGTACTGCTTGGTATGCCGGCCATAGATCATATGGATTACATGAGAGCATACGCTCAGTTTAGAAAATCCGGTAAACAAAAAAAATGAAACAAAATACATTGGCTGCTGAACTATATTTCAGCGGGATAGGGCTCCATACGGGACTGCATGCAGATATGAAAGTGTGTCCTGCTCCGGAAAATACCGGTATACGCTTTCAGAGAGTGGATATTCCCGGGCAACCCATAGTTGAAGCCCTGGCGGATTATGTAATGAATACCGAACGGGGTACCGTTTTGTTCAGAGATAATGTCAAGGTGAGCACACTGGAGCACCTTATGGCCGCTTTCTTTGGTATGGGAATAGATAATGCGCTGGTACAACTCAGCGCCCCCGAGGTGCCGATCCTCGACGGAAGTGCCTTGCCTTTTGTTGAAGCTTTTATGCACGCCGGCACTCTTGCGCAGCAGGCAGAACGGAAGTATATAACAATAAAGACCCCGGTACATTATTCTGACCCCGTTACCGGAACTAAAATTGATGTCTTGCCTGCAGATAACTTTGAGCTGAATGTGACTATAGATTTTAATTCAGAAATATTAGGCCGGCAAAAGGCGATATATACCTCAGATACCGATTTTGCCACAGAAATTGCATCCTGCCGGACATTTGTTTTTCTTCACGAAGTATTATTTTTGTACCGACATAATTTGGTTAAGGGAGGCGATCTTGATAATGCTCTTGTTATTGCAGAAAAAGAAGTCTCTGAAGCAGATATGGCCCTGCTCCGTCAGATATTCAATAAGCCGCAACTTTCAGTTCATAAGGGGTATATGAACCATTTAGGATTACGCTTTCCCAACGAATGCGCCCGGCATAAAACCCTCGATATGATAGGTGACCTTATGTTGGCCGGCACTCGCTTTAATGCTCACATACATGCATACAAACCCGGGCATAAAGCAAATATAGAAGTGGCCGGAAAAATCAGAGAACAAATGAATTTATAGATTATGAATCAAAAACTTAATGTCATTCATCCCGATGCAATTATTGGGAAGGGAGTGGAAGTGGGTGCGTTTACAACAATTGCGGGGCAGGTGGAAATTGGTGATGGTACCTGGGTGGGGCCTAATGTGACCATAATGGACTATGTGAAGATAGGCAAAAACTGCAGAATCTTTCCCGGTGCGGTTGTGGGAGCCATTCCTCAGGATTTAAAATATGCAGGAGAAATTTCCTGGGTCGAGATAGGTGACGGAGTCACTATAAGAGAATGTGCAACCATTAACCGTGGAACCGCAGCCAGCCATAAAGGAGTGACGCGAATTGGCAATAATTGTCTTGTTATGTCCTATGTTCACGTAGCTCACGACTGCTATATTAAAGACCATGTGATCCTGACTTCCTATGTGGGACTGGCAGGAGAAACGGACGTGGATGAATACGCTATTATTGGCGGGGCTTCTGCTGCTCATCAATTTTCCCGGATAGGCACTCATGCCATGATATCGGGTGGATCCATGATAGGAAAAGATGTGCCTCCCTATGTTATTGCAGGACGCCGTCCTTTATGTTACTGCGGGATAAATGTTATTGGGCTCCGTCGCAGGGGATATACTTCAGATCAGATTGAACGTATACACGACATTTACCGTATCATCTACCAGGTAGGTTTGAATATCAGCGATGCCTGCGATAAAGTGGAAGAGGTGCTTGAACCTTCCGAAGAAAGAGAAATCATTCTGTCTTTTATAAGGTCTTCCCATCGCGGAATTATTCCATTGAAAGGAAAGAGGGTGGAAGACGAGTAACGTTGACAGCTAATGGATGCGGTCTTTTCTACCGGTTATTGGCTGCCCGTCGCCTGCTTTTCTGTTTTCAGAGCGGGAGATACTTGTATAATAGAGCAATACGAGCATTACCAGAAACAGACTAACCGTACGCGTTGCTCCATTTGCGGGGCAAACGGTCCGCAAACCCTTGTTGTTCCCGTGATGAGGAAGCACGGTGAAAAAAACCTTATTAAGGATGTAATGCTCGATCTGTCCATAGATTGGCAGCGGGTACACTGGCTTGCCATAGTTTCTGCATATAGCTCTTCTCCCTATTTTGAATATTACCAGGATGATATCCGTCCATTTTATGAGATAACAGGCCCAATATCCCTCTTTGACTATAACCGTGAAATTCTGGCGTGTTGTTTCCGCTTACTGGAAATGGATGTGAAAATCTCTGAAACAGAGTCATACATTAAATCTTATTCCGGATATGATTACAGAAAGATAACACCTGCTTACGAGCCTAAGCCTTATTATCAGGTTTTTGCCCGGAAACACGGATTTGTCCCCGGGCAAAGTATTTTGGATCTTATTTTAAATGAAGGCCCCGAGGCCTGGAAGTATCTGGAATCAGAAACGAAGCCCGATGGTAAGCAAAATCTTCAGATTGGATAAGTCATTCATTCCGGAAAGCTGGTCGTCGTATAATGTGAAGAATTCAGATTCGGCAAGGCGGTATGCTGCGCCAAGGTCCATGAAAAAACCGTCCGAACGGAATCCTATACCGGCCGAAATGACTTGGGTCGGAGAATATGAATCTTCCGGTTTCCCATATAGATTATAACCGGCTCTGAGGGATACAGGTGACAGCCTGACCTCGGCCCCAACTCTGAAATTGTTGGCATACCGGAAATGATAGTTGTCCGATCCGTACCGGATAGCTTCATTTTCATCGTCGAATGCCCAATTATCTTCTCTGGACGCCATTTTCATGGTCCTGTAATCCACGCCTTCGTAATCAAAGCTTATGAATCCGAAAGAACCAAATGTATAGGCAATACCTGCCTGAAAGCGCATAGGGGTCCTTACACTGTAAGAATAATTGCCGGCGGGACTGCGGGATGAACTGTTCCCGCTATTGAATTCTGCTGTCATGGATTCCTGCCATTCATCGGATAGAGAGGTCCAGGTAGGCGTACTTACACTGAACCCGAGCCGGAGATTATCTGTAGGAAGTGCAATAATACCCGCTTTGATATTGAATCCGATCCCTGTGGTCAGTTGGTTGTACGTATGGGAAAAATTTTGGAAACCAGTCTGAAACTGGGTATAGTCTTTAGCCGTTTCCTGAAACTTCTCGTAAGTGCTGTAAAAAACATTCTGGAACGTAAGATTGATACCGGCAAACAGGCGTTCACCCATTCCGAATCCCATGTTGAAAAGGTATTCTCCCATACTTCCTTTGCTTTCCTTAATGAACCGCTGATCAAGCGGCCCGCCTACGCTTATCTGGTAGCCGTCCAGATTCTCGGTGGCTCCAATGTATTCGTCTGTTGTGCCGGGGAGCAGATCGAGCAGGTATGTATCCCAGGCCAGGATTGAACGCCAGGAAGCATTGGAATCAAAATAAGGGTTGTAGTCATCGCTTTTCGCAAGATCTGCAGAAGGAATGCCGTTGGTCATGGTTGCCACGGAAGAAAGCCAGCTGGATGTGGAATTATTCAAATGAACAGAGGTCCTGGAAGTAAAATCCTGCACTTTATTATATCCTACGGCAAAAGTAATTCTGGAAACACTTCTGCCGTTACTGCGGAGCGATCCCACGTAACCAAAATGGGATAAACCTATCTTACTGTAACGGTCTCTCGTTTGCTGTCCCAGGTAGCTTACATCCGAGAAGCTGTTAGCTAAAGACGGAGTGATGGCAATCTCTGAATAGGGATAAATGGCAGAGCCGGCGGGATTAATGGTTATGGACCCAAAATCACCGCCTAATGCGGTAACCGCATTTCCCAAAGCCATGGAACGGGCAGTGCCCTGATAGTTAAGATGGGAATAGCGGAACGCATCCCAGGCATTTTGCGCTGGTGCAACAATTGGAATGATCAACGCAACAAGTAGGAATAATCTTTTCATTAATTGAAAAAAACAGTTAAGTATGGTGAAATATTAAAGCACTAAAGGTGCTTACCTGCGGTACCCGCCTCCGCTGCTCCCGGAACTTCCGCCCGAGCGGGTTGAGCTGCTTCCGCTACTGCCGGATCCGCCGCTGTAGCTTCCTCCTGAACGTGATCCGATTGATGAACCGGAAGAGGAGGACCGGGAACTGCTTCCTGAAGAATAACTTCTGGATGTACTGCTGCTACCGCTCTGTGATGAACCGCTGCTGCTCCGGGTCACTCCGGATCTGGAAGAATTTACAGTTCCGGAAGGAGTGGCATTGCTTCTGTAGAAACTGCGGCTCGATCCCGGGTTTGTGGTTACCGAACTCCGGGTGGATCCGGTAGTGGCAGTCCCCTGATTGCGGACGTTATTGTTGTTGTCTGACAGGTTGGAAGATCTGCGGTAGAATGAATTGGTCTGCGTTGCTTCTTCCCTGTAAACGGCTTTGCTGTCTGTATTGCCCGATACGCGTTGATAACTGCGCATTTGCGGATCTGTTGTGCGGGTCTCTTTGGTGACATCAGTTTCGCGAGATGTTCTAGACCCGGTCAATTGATTAATTTTTGGGTCAATACGTTTATATGATCCTCCTGAACGTACTTCTGGTCTGGTGGTTCCTCCGAGATTTCTGCCAGGATCAATACGCCTGTTTTCGTGATAGTATTCGTGATAAAAGTTACTAAAAGGAAAGTAATAACCGGCATCGTACCATCCGTTTCCGTACCATCCGCTATAAAATCCATATCCGAACCAGGGCCTGTACCAGGGATCATAATACCAGGGATCGTAGGACCAGCTGTTCCAGTACCACGGATTGTATCCGAAGTAAGCGTTGCCGTACCAGGGACTGTACCAGGAATCATACCAGTACCAGGGTCTGTAGCATGAACTGAACCAGGGTCTGTTCCACGGGCTCCTCCAGGTATAATTCCTCCAATAAGAATACGGATAGTCGCTGTAGAAATCATAACCGAAATTCATGTTGATTGTGAGCCGGAAATCCTCCTCCTCTCCTTCTTCTTCAAGCCTTTCCAGTTTGCGGGCATATGATTCATCTCCCTGACTCATAATCAGATAGGTGGTTCCGGGTGTGACATCAATGTCAACCACTCCGTCGGGGTCTGTATAAACGGTTTCAAGACGGGTGCCTTCCTCTTTAGCCCAGGCCACTGTCTCTGCTTTCAATTGTTCGGCAGTTTGGGCATCGGGTAAAACATGAACGCGGGCTGTTACGCCCGGTCTGAAATAGGTTGCGTCGTCATAAGTGGCGGAAGCCACATTATAACCGATTCCGCACGAGACTAAAACCAATCCCGAGAGTACCGAAAGTAGAAGTATTATCCGTTTCATTTTGCACCTCCTGTTATTTTTAGTTTTGTGGTAAAATGCTTACTTTTGCCGCAAGTTAAACAAAAAATATTTAAAAAGCAAACTTTTTTATACTTGGAAAAGTACAAAAATTGTACCGGTAAATCAACTGAAATGGCAAAAGAGATAACGAACAGGGACGAGAATTATTCCGAGTGGTATAATAATCTTGTGACCAAGGCAGATCTGGCGGAAAATTCTGCCGTCCGGGGATGTATGGTCATCAAACCGTATGGATATGCGATATGGGAAAAAATGCACGACGATCTGGACAGGCGTTTCAAGGCCACGGGTCATGTTAATGCTTATTTCCCTTTATTTATACCAAAATCGTTTTTGAGCAGGGAGGCCGAACATGTAGAAGGATTTGCCAAAGAGTGTGCCGTTGTAACGCATCACCGGCTGATGACCAATCCCGACGGTCCCGGCGTGGTGGTGGATCCGTCTGCACGTCTTGAAGAAGAATTGGTAGTGCGTCCAACCAGTGAAACCATCATCTGGAACAGCTACAAGGGATGGATCAAATCTTACAGGGACCTGCCGATCCTTTGTAACCAATGGGCCAACGTGGTTCGTTGGGAAATGCGTACCCGGCTTTTTCTCCGTACTACCGAGTTTCTCTGGCAAGAGGGTCATACAGCGCATGCGACCGCAGCGGAGGCAATTGAAGAAACACGCAGGATGATTAACGTCTATTCCGATTTCGCCCGTGAAGTTATGGCCATGCCGGTCTGGGTGGGTCCAAAGACGGCAAGTGAACGTTTTGCAGGTGCATTGGATACCCTGTGTATGGAAGCCCTTATGCAGGACGGGAAGGCCCTGCAGGCCGGCACATCTCATTTCCTCGGACAAAATTTTGCCAAGGCTTTTGATGTACAGTTTGCCAATAAAGAAGGAGTTCTCGAATACGTTTGGGCTACGTCCTGGGGTGTGTCTACCCGGTTAATGGGTGCTCTCGTTATGGCACATTCAGATAACCACGGATTGGTTTTGCCCCCAAAACTCGCTCCCATACAAGTGGTTATGGTTCCAATATATAAAGGGGAAGAAGAGTTGTCTGCCATTTGCGCTCATATGGAACAGCTGAAGGTCCGGCTTGAGGCTAAAGGCATTTCTGTGAAAATAGATGCCAGAGATAACGTCCGTTCCGGCTTTAAATTCTCGGAATGGGAAGTAAAAGGTGTTCCCGTGCGTTTTGCCATAGGTCCCAGGGATATGGCAAACGCTTCGGTTGAGGTATGTCGCAGGGATACGTTGGAAAAGACGGTCGTGCCTGTGAATAATATTGCGGATTACACGCTGGAACTGCTTGACCTGATTCAGAAGAATATATATGAAAAAGCTTTGAAATTCAGGGAATCCCATACGTATGAGGTTGATTCTTACGATGAATTCAAAGAAAGAATTGAAAACGGCGGTTTCTTCCTTTGCCACTGGGACGGTACGACCGAAACGGAAGAAAAGATCAAAGAAGAAACTAAAGCCACCATACGGCTGATTCCCGAATGGGAACATCCGCAACCCGGTGTGTGCATGTATAGCGGAAAACCTTCTAAACAACGAGTGGTATTTGCGAGAGCCTATTAATAAAACATACAATGAATAATTCTGAAATTCCCCCGAGCAGGCAACAGATCATTGACGGTCTGAACATTAAATCGCAGTTGAAGAACAAAGTATTCATGCAAACACTGGAAGTGTTCAACCTGTTGAAGGAGATCCTGCATGAGATGAGCAACGATGTGAATGAGATGCTTGTAGATGAAGACAACCGCCGTGTACGGTTTGAATACCGCGACAGGGGCAAATTCGAGGCTGAGCTCAAATTCGCAGACGACATATTGCTCTTTAGCATGCATACCGATGTATTCCAGTTTGACAGGGATCATCCCATCTGGAAGAACGAACATGTGAAAAGAGATCCTTTTGCTTCCTATTGCGGGATT
>Ga0265297_10004668_pt1 | contig 22024 bp, 17 predicted proteins | sample Munlanlwell13791_FD_192502 | JGI IMG/M metagenome (GOLD analysis project Ga0265297, IMG submission 192502) | Leachate microbial communities from a municipal landfill in Southern Ontario, Canada - Leachate well 137-91 | ecosystem: Engineered > Solid waste > Landfill > Unclassified | place... | reverse complement strand
AAGCCGGTTTCCCCGACGGCGTCATCAATTTCCTGCCGGGCAGCGGCTCCGATGCAGGTGAACACCTCGTCGCGAGCCCGAAGACGCGCTTCATCAACTTCACCGGCTCGCGCGACGTGGGGCTGCACATCGTAGAGCAGGCTGCAAAGCACCGCGAAGGACAGAGATGGATCAAGCGGGTCACGGCGGAGATGGGCGGCAAGGACGCCGCGATAGTGGACAGCGAGGCGGATCTGGACGCCGCAGCAGAGGGCATCGCGATATCCGCCTTCGGCTTCCAGGGGCAGAAGTGCTCCGCATGCTCGCGGGCGATCGTGGACGAGAAGGTCTATGACGCCTTCATCGAGAAACTCGTCGCGCGCACTAAGAAGATAAAAGTAGGGCCGACGCGTGACCCCACGAACTGGATGGGACCGGTGGTCAACAAATCCTCCTTCGACAAGATCCGCGAGTACATAAAGACCGGCTCCAAGGAGGGCAGACTCCTCTGCGGAGGAGAGGCCTCGGACGATCAGGGTTATTTCATACAGCCCACGATCATCGCCGATGTCCCCCCCGCGGCCAGACTCGCGCAGGAGGAGGTGTTCGGACCGCTGCTGGCCGTCATCAAGTCGCGAGACTTCGACCACTCGATCGAGATATTCAACAGCACCGAGTACGGGCTCACGGGCGGCGTATTCACGAAAAACGCAGGCAGGATAGAGAAGGCCAGGCGCGAGTGCTTCTGCGGCAACTTCTACATCAACCGCAAGATCACCGGCGCCCTCGTGGGCGTGCAGCCCTTCGGCGGGTACAACATGTCCGGCACCTGCTCCAAGGCCGGCGGCAGCGACTACCTGCTGCTCTTCCTGCAGTCCAAATCCATATGCCAGAGACTGTGAAGACAACCCGCACCGCGTCGCGCGTGCTGGGCTGGACGCTCTCCACGCTGATGGCGCCATTCGCGAGAAGATTCATCGCAGGCACCACCCTGCCCTCCGCGCTGGATGTCCTGGCGCAGTTGAAATCCCAGGGCTTCTCCACGACGATCGACCACCTCGGCGAGAAGGTGGCCTCGAAAGAGGAGACGAAGATAGCCACCGAGCAATACGTGGTGATGCTCAAGGCGCTGAAGGAGAGGGCCCTGGACCGCAACGTTTCGGTGAAGCTCTCGCAGCTGGGCCTCATGATCGACCCCGAGCTCTGCGCCATAAATCTCGAGCGAATCGTTAAAACCGCCGAGGACGTCGGCGGCTTCGTGCGCGTCGACATGGAGGGTTCGGACGCGACCCAGGCCACACTCGACATGGTGAAGAGGATGAAGCGCACGAGACTGACGCCGATAGGAGCGGCGTTGCAGGCGATGCTCATCCGCACGCCAGAGGACGCGCTGGCGATGGTGGCGCGCGAAATCCCCATAAGGCTTTGCAAAGGCGCGTACAAGGAGCCGGCCGGCTTGGCGCTGCAGAAGATGGAGGACGTGCAGAGGGCGTTTCTCTCCATATCCAAGAGGCTTCTGACCACCGGTCTCTTTCACGGCATCGCAACGCACGACCCGTATCTCATAGACGAGATCAAGAGGTTTGTCTCTGCCCAGGGCATCGCAAAGGACCGCTTCGAGTTCCAGATGCTCTACGGCATCAGGCCCAGGCTGCAGAGGCAGATCGTATCCGAGGGTTGGAAGCTTAGGGTCTACGTTCCCTTCGGCCGCTCATGGGTGCCCTACACCTGGCGCCGCATCAGGGAGCGAAAGGAGAACGCCCTCTTCATATTGAAACACTTTTTTGTCAGATGACGGAGGAAGAGATGTCCAAGACCGAAAAATTCATCGCAGAGGTCGAACGCTACAGCGCGCACAACTACCACCCGTTGCCCGTGGTCATCTCCGAGGCGGAGGGGATATGGGTAAAGGATGTTGAGGGCAAAAAATACATCGACATGCTCTCCGCGTACTCCGCGGTGAACCAGGGACATCGTCACCCTAAGATTGTGAAGGCCCTCAAGGACCAGGCCGACCGCCTCACTCTCACCTCGCGCGCGTTCCACAACGATCAGATGGGCCCGTTCCTCAAGAAGCTCACGACCTACGCGGGCTACGACAAGGGGCTCCTCATGAACACCGGCGCAGAGGCGGTGGAGACCGCAATCAAATCCGCGCGCCGCTGGGGCTATCAGCGAAAGAAGGTCGCCGAGGACAAAGCGAGGATCATTGTGTGCGAGGGGAACTTCCACGGCCGCACGACCACGATCATCGGCTTCTCCACCGACCCAGTTTGCCGCGGGGGCTTCGGCCCCTTCACCCCAGGCTTCGACGTCATACCATATAATGATGCAGCCGCGCTCGAGCGCGCGATCACGCAAGAGACCGTGGCCTTCCTGGTCGAGCCGATACAGGGGGAGGCAGGGGTCTTCGTGCCTTCCGAGGGATTTCTCAAACGCTGCGCCGAGATCTGCAAGCAGAACAGCGTGCTCCTCATCGCCGATGAAATCCAGACCGGCTTCGGCCGTACAGGCCGCAGATTCTGCTCGGACTGGGAGGGCGTGCGGCCCGACGTCATCTGTTTGGGCAAGGCCATGGGCGGCGGCGTGTATCCGATTTCAGGGATCGTGGCGGACGACGAGATCATGATGGCCGCGTTCGAGCCGGGCAACCACGGCTCCACATTCGGCGGGAATCCGCTCGCGTGCGCGGTCGCGACCGCATCGATAGAGGTCATAGAGGATGAGCACCTGGCAGAACGCTCTGCGGAACTGGGCGATTTTTTCCGCGGCGAGTTACACAAAATCAAACACCCGCGCATCAAGGAGATCCGCGGCAAGGGGCTTCTCACCGGCCTCGAGCTGCACGAGATCGCGCGCCCCTTCTCGCTCGAGCTCATGAACCGCGGTATACTTGCCAAGGACACGCACGGCACGACCATCCGCTTCGCCCCGCCGCTCGTGATCAAGAAGGACGAACTCGCCGGTGCGCTCAAGACGATCACAGAAGTGCTGAGTAAGTAGTTCCCGTCCCTTAGACCTAAAAATAGGTCCTCTTGACTTATGGACCTATTTTTAGTACCATATCCCCATGGACATCAGAGCAAGGGTAAAGAAGCTGATCGACGAACAGGGGCTCTCCGTCAGGGCTCTGGCTGAGAAAAGCGGAGTGAGAAGGCAGAGCATAGCCTCGTTTCTGACCGGAGCCAACCTCCACATCGAAAATCTCACTAAGGTACTCGCAGCGTTGGGCCAGGGGCTTGAAATCGCCCCGCTCTCCTCTGCAAAGGGAGCCAGTGCGATCGAGTCGCGCTTTCCCGTCGACCGCAAGGCGTTGCGAAAGTTCTGCCGCAAACACGGCATCAGGATGTTCGCACTCTTCGGCTCGATCCTGCGCCCGGATTTTCGCGATCAGAGCGACATAGATATACTCATCGAATTCAGAAAGCCGGTATCTTTGTTTGATCTCGCCCGCATAGAGGAGGAGCTGAAGACTCTGGTGAAGACATCACACGAACTGGACGTGGTCACGCCGGGCGCCCTCTCCCCACATCTCAAGAACGAGATCATCAAGGGTCGCGAGGTGCTATATGAAGAAGCGGCCTGAACCCTTTTTTCTCCACATGCTGGACTCGATCGGCCGGATCGAGTCATACGTCGGCCGCATGAAGGAGCCAGCATTCATTCGAGACGCCAAGACACAGGATGCGGTCATCCGGCAGCTGGAAATCATCGGCGAGGCAGCGGGCAGAATCCCATCGAATGCGGTCCAGGACTCCCCAATCCCATGGAAGGCGATCGTGGGCATGCGCAACCGCCTGATCCACGACTACCTAGGCGTTGACCTTGCGATCGTCTGGAAGACGGTGAAGAGCGAACTTCCGAAACTCAAGGCGTATCTAAAGACAAAAATCTGATGGATGTTCCTACCCATCGCGCTCATCGTATCCCTCTGTCATCCCCGAATTCCTCAACACGACGTCATCCCCGAGTGCCTTAATCGGGGATCCAGCTCTTCTCAAGGGATTCCCGCTTTAGTGTGATGGGATTACGGTGGGTTACAAAGATATCTGAGCAGCATTGACCCCTCTTCCAGAAATGGTTATAATTATGACTAGAGATGGTGAGAATAAAGATCAGGGGGCGACCATGAAATCCATAACCGCAACCGATGCAAAGAAGAGGCTCCTCGAATTGATACGTGACTCGGACGAGAGCTTCGAGCGCTACCTCATAACCAGAAACGGGGAGCCCAGGGCTGTGCTCATGTCAGTGGACGACTACGAGGGCTGGATCGAGACGATGGAGATCATGAGCGATAAGGAAGCGATGGAAGAGATAAGAAAGGCACGTCAGGATCTCGATGCAGGCAAGGGCATCCCATTTGAAAAGGTCTTGGAGAAGATTCGTGGCTAGATACAAGATAGTCTTTACACCCCTTGCGGAGAGCCAGTTCATGGCCCTGCCGAAATTTGTGCGGCCGCGCATGGCTCACGCAATCGCAAAGCTCACCGACAACCCGTTTCTTGGAAAGCAACTCAAGGCCGAGCTTTCCGACTACCGTTCATTCAGAGTCGGCGATTACCGCATTGTCTACTTCGTCCGCAAAAGCGTCGTCCAGATTGAGATCATCCGCATAGCCCATAGAAAAGAAGCCTATAGATAATAGTAAAGAGTTGCAGGCGTAAAGAATGCCGATTTGACGGAACGGGTCGGGGTACTCTTCGCAGCGGGCATCGAGCCTGCCTGCCGGTAGGCAGGGAGGCCGGGTTCAATAGCCCTATAATATACCGGCCGACGAAAGCCCGCGAGGAGCCGGCGCATGAGGCGACGAGCGAAAGCGAGAAGAGTGCGCCGACCCGTTCCGTCTACAAATGCGGGGCACCCCCACAACTGAAGCTTGTTGACACCTTCGCCTGAATTCCCTAGATATTCTGCCTCCTTAGAAATCATCGATCGGAGAGGGTTTTGAAGGAACTGCCAAAAGCATACGAGCACAAAGAGGTGGAGGCGCGTTGGTACGAGGCGTGGGAACGATCGGGCGCCTTCCACGCGCCGGATTCGCCGAAGGCCAAGCCCTACTGCATCGTCATCCCGCCGCCCAACGTGACGGGCGCGCTCCACATGGGGCACGGGCTCAACAACACATTGCAGGACGTGCTCATCCGCTACAAGCGCATGGACGGCTTCGCGGCGCTCTGGCAACCGGGGACCGACCACGCGGGCATCGCCACGCAAAACGTGGTCGAGCGCGAGCTCCTCAAGTCCGAGGGCAAGCGCCGCCAGCAGATCGGCCGCGAGGCGCTGATCGAACGCATCTGGAAGTGGCGCGAGCAGTACGGCGACAGGATTCTCACGCAGCTGCGCGCGCTCGGCGCATCCTGCGACTGGGAACGCACTCGATTCACGCTCGACGAGGGACTCACGCGCGCGGTCCGCGAGTGCTTTGTGCGTCTCTACGACGAGGGGCTGATCTATCGCGGCAAATACATAGTGAACTGGTGCCCGCGCTGCCGCACCGCGCTCGCCGACGACGAGGTGGATCACAAGGACGAAAAAGGAAGCCTCTGGCACATCAAATACCCCATGGTCGAGGGCGCGGGCCACGTGACCGTCGCAACGACGCGTCCGGAGACCATGCTCGGCGACACCGCCGTGGCGGTGAACCCGAAGGACGAGCGCTACACGCACTTGATAGGAAAGCTCGTGCACCTGCCCGAGACCGGGCGCAGGATTCCGATCGTGGCGGACGACTTCGTGGATTCCTCATTCGGCACCGGCGCGGTAAAGGTGACTCCTGCTCACGATCCCAACGACTTCATGATAGGCGAGCGGCACAATCTCCCGCGCATCAACGTGATGAACGAAGACGCGACCATGAGCGACGAGGCGCCCGAAAAATACCGGGGTCTTACGCGCGACGATTGCAGGGACGTGCTCGTGCAGGAGCTGGAGAGTCAGGGGCTGATCGATAAAATCGAGGACCACTTGCATGCAGTGGGCCACTGCTACCGATGCCATACGACGATCGAGCCGTGGCTCTCTGACCAGTGGTTCGTGAGGATGAGGGGACTGGCAGGCGACGCAATCAAAATTCAAGAAAACACGGAGAAAAAGATTCACTTTCACCCCGACCGCTGGGAATCCTTCTACCTACAGTGGCTCGAAAACGCGCGCGACTGGTGCATCTCCCGCCAGATCTGGTGGGGACATCGGATACCGGTGTGGTACTGCACCAATCCGTCCGACGGCAACCAGAGGACGAATTGTCCTCCGATAGTGGCGCGCGACACGCCGACCAAGTGTCCCCATTGCGGCGGCACAAACCTCGTACAGGACGAAGACGTGCTCGACACGTGGTTCTCCTCTGCACTCTGGCCCTTCTCCACGCTCGGCTGGCCCGAAGAGACGGCACCGCTCGCCTCATATTACCCGACCGCCACCCTCGTCACCGACCGCGGCATCATCTACTTCTGGGTCGCGCGCATGGTGATGATGGGGCTCAAGATGATGGGAGACGTCCCCTTCTCGGACGTCTACATCCACGGAACGATACTCGACGAGCAGGGCCGCAAGATGTCGAAGTCGCTCGGCAACGGAATAGACCCGATCGACGTTATCGACAAGTACGGCGCCGACGCGATGAGATACTCGCTCATGGTGCTATCCACCGAAGGCCAGGACTTAAAGCTCAGCGAATCCAAGTTCGAGATGGGCCGCAACTTCTGCAACAAACTCTGGAACGCGGCTCGCTTCGCGATGATGAACCTGGAGGACATTCCGGACAAAGCGCCGGCCGACAAACTCCTCAACCTCGCGGACCGCTGGATATTGAACCGCCTCTCTCACGTCACGCTCAACATGCGCGAGGCGCTGGACGACTTCAAATTCAGCGTGGCGGCTCAGACCCTGTATCAATTCGTGTGGAACGAGTTCTGCGACTGGTACGTGGAGGCTGCGAAGCTGCACCTGAACGACAAGGACAACCCCGAAGCCAGAGCAGCCACGCAGCACACGCTGAGGCGCGTGCTCACGGACATCCTAAAACTCGCGCACCCCTTCCTCCCCTTCATCACCGAGGAAATATGGGGGCATCTCATGCCCGAAGAGGAGATGCTGATCACATCGCATTATCCGAAGGCCGAAAAACCTCGCTTCGAAGACGAGGCGGATGCGTTCAGCGCCGCGATCATGGAGCCTGTGGAGGCGATCCGCAACATCCGAGGCGAGAGCAACGTGGACCCTAAGAAGCGCATACCCGTTGCGATAGCAGCTTTCCACGACAAGCACATGGCAAAGCTCTCCGAAGAGGCGCCGCGATACGTGGAACACCTGGCGCGCGTGGATCGGCTCGTCTCGGTGAGCGCAGGCCATGAGCCCGAGGAGACCAAGAAGGCGGCGACCGGCGTCACACAGAGCCAGACAACCTACATCCCGTACGCGGGTCTGATCGACATCGAAGCCGAGCGCGCCAGACTCTCAAAGGAGATCGCGCGCGCCGAGTCCGAGATTGAAGCGGTGGATCGAAAACTCGGCAACGAGTCGTTCACAGCCAGGGCGCCCTCAGAGATCGTGGATCGCGAGCGCGCCAAGAAGCAAGAAGCAGAGGCCCGCCTCGAGAAATTGAGAAAGGCCCTCGCTGCATTGGGATAATCTATGAACAAACTGGACCAACTCATACAGATGGCCATCGAGGAGGACGTGGGAAGCGGCGACATCACGGCCCAGGCCACAGTGCCGGCCTCGCTCGAGGCCGCAGGATACATCAGCGCAAAGCAAACGCTCGTCCTCGCCGGGCTCGACACCGCGCGCCGCGTCTTCGAGGCCATTGACTCCAATGTGACGTGGCAGACGCGGGCAGCCGACGGGGACCTCTGCAAGACGGGCGATGTGCTCGCCACGGTTGAGGGGAGCGCTCACTCGCTGCTCGCTGCAGAGCGAATCGCGCTCAACTTTCTCATGCGCCTGTGCGGAATCGCCACCCTGGCGAGAAAGTTCGCGGATGCAGTCGCAGGAACGAACACGATCGTGCTCGACACCAGGAAGACCGCGCCCGGCTACCGCGAGCTCGAGAAGCACGCGGCCAAGATGGGCGGGTGCCAGAACCACCGTATGGGACTCTACGACCGCTTCCTCATCAAGAACAATCACATCGCGGCCGCAGGCTCGATCTGCAACGCAGTGAAGCTCGCGATCAACGCAAGAAAACCGGACCAGAAGATCGAGATCGAGACGTGCACGCTGGACCAGGTCAAAGAGGCGCTCGATTGCAAAGCAGATATCGTGATGCTGGACAACATGACCGTCCATCAGATGCGCGAGGCGGTGAAGCTGGCGGCAGGCCGCGCGAAGCTCGAGGTCTCGGGCAACGTGACGCTCGCCAACGTGCGCGCCTATGCCGAGACAGGCGTGGACTTCATCTCGGTCGGCGCCATCACCCACTCCGCCCCTGCGGCGGATATAAACATGACAATCGAAATCAGCCAGTGATCTTGAGTCTTGCTGCGAGGGATTTCTTGTAGAGCTCGATGTCCTTGATCGGCTTTCGGGCGAAGCCTTCGTCGCAGGCGGCATTGGCGACCGCGGGTGCCTCCCACAGGAGCACGCGCGGGTCGATGGGCTTGGGGATGATGTAATCAACTCCGAACTCGATGCGATCCACCTTATAGGCGTCGCATATGGACTTGGACACCGGCTCCTTGGCGAGAGCTGCTAGCGAGCGAGAGGCCGCCATCTTCATCCCCTCGCTTATCCTGCGCGCGCGCACGTCGAGCGCGCCGCGGAAGATGAACGGGAAGCCGAGCACGTTGTTGATCTGGTTCGGATAGTCCGAGCGACCGGTGGCTATGATCGCGTCCGGTTTCGCAGCGCGCGCATCCTCGGGCATGATCTCCGGGTCAGGGTTGGCCATGGCGAATATGATCGGCCGCGCAGCCATAGACTTCACCATCTCCTTTGACACCACCCCGCCCGCAGAGAGGCCGACGAACACGTCCGCCCCCTTCATGCACGCGGCGAGGTCCGCGGGGCCGGAGCGTTTGGCAAAGCGGCCGCGCCAGGGCTCCTGCTCGGCGCGGTCGTGGGTGATCATCCCCTTGCGGTCGCACATGTAAATATTGTCCACGGGCACGCCGAGCGACTCGATCATGCGCGCGCACGAGACAGCGGCGGCGCCGGCGCCGGAGAAGACCACCTTGATCTCCCCTGCCCTGCGGCCCGTGATCTCAAGCGCGTTCATGAGACCGGCGGTGGTGATGATCGCAGTGCCGTGCTGGTCGTCGTGGAATACCGGGATATCCATCGCCTCGATGAGCGCACGCTCGATCTCGAAGCACTCGGGCGCCTTGATGTCCTCGAGGTTTATGCCGCCGAAGGTGGGCTCCAGCGACTTCACGATCTGAATGAGTTTGGCAGGGTCCTTCTCATCCACTTCTATGTCGAACGCATCAACGTCTGCGAAGCGTTTGAAGAGGAGCGCCTTGCCCTCCATCACTGGTTTGCCGGCGAGCGGCCCGATATCGCCCAGCCCCAGCACCGCGGTGCCGTTGCTGACCACGGCGATGAGATTTCCGCGCGCCGTGTACTCGTACGCGAGGGTGGGGTCGCGCTCGATCTCGCGGCAGGGCTCGGCCACGCCGGGCGTGTACGCGAGCGAGAGGTCGCGCTGGGTGGCGCATGGCTTGGTGATGCTTATCTCGATCTTGCCCGGCCTGCCCTCGCGATGATATCGCAAGGCGTCGTCCTTTAAATTTCGCTTTTCCATAGGCCGCCTTTACTATGCGAATTCCGAAAATAACTCAAACCCGTTATTCCGGTCGCTCCAGTTATACGTTGATATCTGTATTAATCCATGTTATAACGTATAACATGGAGAGAATGGATCTGGCGGTGAGGACGCTCTGCGCCGAATTCCGCGAGGCGGCGCTGGCGAGAGTCGAAATGGAGCGCGGGATGCACGCCGAGGGGACCTTTGCCCGAAAGCGCGTCAAGGGAGCCACCTACTGGTACATGCAGCGCTACGAGGATGGGGTCGCAAAACAGGTCTACTTCGGGCCATCAAATCCAAATAACGACACAAAGGTGGAGGCAGCCAGGGCCAAGGCGCTGGATAGGAAGAAAGCCCTCAGCGAACTCGTCAAGAAAGAGCAGAGACTTGCGGCGATGCTCCGCCGAGGGGGCCTGCCCTCGCTCGACCGCCGAGAGGCCCAGGCGCTCTCGGCGCTTTCGGACGCAGGGCTCGCCCACAAACACGGAGTGTTGATAGGCACTCAAGCCTTTGCAGCCTACTCCTGTCTTTTGGGCGCAATCTTCGCAGGCAGCTCGCTCAGGACGAACGACATAGACATCGTGAGCGAGCCGACCATCTCAGTTGCGCTCCCCAGGTCGGTGGATATTCTCGCCATCCTCCGAAAGACCGGACTCAACTTTCACGAGGTCCCGGCACTCTCCGCAAAATATCCTTCGTCTTCCTTTCTCTCCGCTGAGGGGCTCAGGGTAGATCTGCTCACTCCGCTTGCGGGAAGGCCGCGCGGAAACGTGAAGCTCCCGAACATAAGCGGCGCGGGCGCGACACCGCTGCCCTTTCTCGATTTCCTGATCAAGGATGCGATCGACGCGGTCCTGATCGGGCCGGGCAAGGGTATAGCGGTCACAGTGCCTAACCCCGCCCGCTTTGCCGTGCACAAGCTCGCGATCGCCGCGCGCAGGCCCTCGTCTGAGGCCGCCAAGACGCAAAAGGATCTGGAACAGGCAGCGGAGCTCATCGCCGTACTCGCCGAGGAGAGACCTACGGAGCTCGCCACAGCACTCCGTAGCGTTGCGCGTATCGGAGGTAAATTCAAATCATACCTGGAAAAGGGAAGGAAGATGCTGCCGGCTGCAGTTGTTGCCCTGCTGTGACAAAAAAAGGCCCCGCGGTCGCGGGGCCTGTTGTCTTGTCAGTTCTGGATCAATTTACTTTTCAGAAGCCTTAAGATCCGCAGCGCACCGGAAGCCTTGATTCCGGAACTTAGACAGCTTTCCGCTTCACGGGAGCGCCACAGCCGCCGCATTTACCTTCTCCCTGCCATGTCTGTCCGCCGCAGAATTCACACGGCGGGCCCGGCTTTTTGACGGGGGCTACAGCAGAAACAGGCTGAACTCTACCGGCGGCGAACGACGCCCTGATGCCAAAGGGGCTGATCGCAGCCTGGGCCTGATCATTCCAATGTTGGTGAGCATATTCGGCGATCCGCTTGAGCGCCTCCGCTTCCCCCCTCGACAAGAGGACTTCACACAATTTGACGGTGGTTTCGATGAAACTCGAAGTGTACGCAGCCTTCTCGATGGTGAGTGAGGGCAAACCCTCCACGCCTTCCAAAATTACCCCGACCAACATATTCCTCGAGTTAGCATTCCACTTCCTCCTCGCATAATCCAGCACGCTGTCCACGGCGTGCCATGCCTCTTTCTTCGTCAACTCACGAAACAGGGTCTCTGTATCACTCTCCGAATCGCTGCATACGGCCGCAAGCCCGAGCGTCGAGACCGGGGCATCTCCCAGCCATTTCAGAACTTTCTTCGCCAGGTGATCCTTGGCTTCTACATTCCAATTGACACTCGCATGCGCCAGCGCCTTGTCCGTCTCCTCCCAGCTCCCTCGCTCCAATAACCCGTTAAAAAGTGAGACGCCGCTTTCTATCGTTTTCGATGTAATAAAGGCCTGAGCTATCGTGCTGTCCGGGGCCCCATCCATCTGTCCGATTACGAGCTCAACCAAGGAGTTTCGCGCGTCATCATTGTGCTGCCTTGAAGAATACCTCAAGGCCTCGTCGACAGTCTTCCATGACTTCCTCTCCAAGAGCTGCTTGAACAGAGTTATGTTCTGCCTTGTTTTGGTTGTTTCCCTGAAGGCTTTGAGGACAGCGTCGTCCGGGGCCTCTTTCAATTTAGCTATCAGTTGATCCACTTCGTCGACGGGAAGAACTCTCCGCATCATACCAGATATCCCTGCCACCAATGCCAAGAGTAACCCGCAGGCTGCTCCGCCACCTAGAATCGTACTAATATCCATCGCCCACATGCCCTCTGTTTGCCCCGCCTTTGGGTCGATCATCCTTTCGGCGCCGATAGACGGATCCAACATGGGATGGACATGCAGCGCATCTGGATCAGCATAGATGTTTGCAGCATCCAAGGCCGGCATTGTCACTGCCGCACCGCTGAAGGCGGCATCTCCGATGGGCACATTATGCCTGGCGAATGGATTCGAAAAAGCGTTGACATCGCGCGCGTCGATCTGTCGCAGCCCCTTCGCCGTTGGCGCATATCCACTTCCATAATTGACGAGCCTTGGGGCATGCGCCCTCACATCTGCCTGCTCGACCCTCCCCAATACCCCGGGGCTTATCATCGGAACCCTGGCGGTCACCGCGGCCTGCACAGGAGTCGCCGGAAGCCCGAGCGTCCGGAATGAAATTCCATTGTTGAACATCATGCTCATATGCACTCCTTTGCGTTTACTTGCTTACTCCACCCTTATCGCACAGATCAAAAAAAAGTTGCTAGAAAAACGCGAACGTGTCGCTGCTCAGTTAAAATGCAACTCCATGATATCCCTTACGAAAAAATAGAGGGATATCATGGAGTTGTTCACGATGACCGAAGTGCCGATTTGACGGAGAGGATCGATGCGGATGCCTCGACCCTCTCCGTCTCAGGTTGATTCATCAGTAATACAGATGTTCCGCGGGATCGATCGGGATTCCGTCCTGGCGGACCTCGAAGTGCAGGTGTGGACCCGTGGCGCGGCCGGTGGCGCCGATCTTCCCTATCCTCTGTCCCTGCGCCACCACCTGCCCCTGCCTCACTCCGAGCGAATCCATGTGACAATAGCGGGTCTCAAGCCCTGCGCCGTGATCCAGGATCGCGGTGATCCCGCAGCCGGAGATCAGCCCCGCGAATCCGACCCTGCCCGCGGCCGCAGCACACACCGGCGCGCCTTCGCTGCGGGCGATGTCCATGCCGGCATGCGCAGCCCTCCTGCCGTTGATCGGGTCTCTGCGTACCCCGAACATCGAGGTCACCCTGCCCTCTGCAGGCGCAAGCAGAGGCATGAGCTCAAATCGCGCGGGGGGCACGATCATCGACGCCGGGTCTTCAATCAAAAGAAATCCGCTCCCTGAGATATCCCTCGAGTGCACGTGTTCATCGATCCGGATATCGGCGCACGCCATGCGCGCAACTAGGGACACGAAGAACATCAGGATGATTGCGGCTGATCTCATCGAATCCCTTCCAATGCAGATTTCATGCCACACAGAAAGGGGGATGGGACGCGAAAGGAGAAAATCTGGCACGCGACGTGCATCGATTCGATGCAGTTCAGACGAAAACGATGCAGTTTGAATCTAACGATTGACGGCGCCAGGGCGCCCCACTAAATTCTAAATATGTTGGAGATCGCGCTCCAGCGCGCAGGCAAGATGCTCCTCAGGCAGCCGATCGGGACCGAACCCGTCTCCGTCGGCCGCTCCTCTGAAAGCACCATCAGACTTCTCGACCCGGACATCTCCAGGGAACACTGCAGGATCGAATGGCGCGACGGCGCGCTCATCGTGCAGGATCTCTCGACCAACGGCATGCTCGTCAACGGCGAGCGCACGAAGGAAGCGCGCATAGACGCGGGGGACCGCATAGCAGTCGGCCCCTGGAACCTCGTCATCGAGACCACGGTCGACGCGGTGCCTGTGCGCACCATCGCGGCAGAGCCGCACGCGACGCAGGTGCTGGCGTTCGACCCGGCCAGCAAGAGGCTCTCGACCAGGCGCGTGGAGTTCATAGTCCGCACGCCGGAGCAGGCCCCTCTCAAGAAGCGCACTGCAAAGGCCGAGATCATCATCGGTCACCACGCCTCCTGCGACGTGGCGGTGGCCGATCCGTACGTATCGCGCCGCCACTGCAAGCTCGTCATGGACGGCGACAGGGTGAAGATCGTGGACCTCGCCTCGACCAACGGCCTCTTCGTGAACGCCACGCGCGTGACCCAGGCGGCCATGGACAGGCAGGGTTCGTTCACAATCGGCAGATCGACCGTGTACTACCGCGTCTTCTCCGACGCCGAAGAGCTCGTGCCCTCCAACTCGGAGAAGCTCGGCGAGATGGTGGGACGCTCAAGGGCCATGCGCGAAGTCTTCGCACTGATCGCGCGCGCCGCCCCCTCGGACGCGCCGGTCATGATCACGGGCGAGAGCGGCACCGGCAAAGAGCTGGCCGCGCGCGAGGTGCACAGGCTCTCGCGCAGGAACCGCGGGCCGTTCGTCGCGATAAACTGCGGCGCGCTTCCGGCGGGCATCATCGAGGGCCAGCTCTTCGGACACGAGCGCGGCGCGTTCACCGGCGCCGTGGAGCGCACACCGGGCCTCATCGAGCAGGCGGGCGGCGGCACGCTGTTCCTGGACGAGATCGGCGAGATGGAGCTCCCCATGCAAACCAAGCTCCTGCGCGTGCTCGAAGACAAAAAGATCAGACGCATCGGCGGCCAGCAGGAGATAGACGCGGACTTCAGGCTCGTCTGCGCGACCAACCGCAACCTTCGCGACATGGCCAAAGAGGGGAAATTCCGCGAGGACCTGCTCTTCCGCATCCACGTCATCCCGGTCGACATCCCTTCGCTGCGCGAGCGGCCCGAAGACATCGAACCGCTCGCCTCCCACTTCCTGACCTCCCTGGCAAAGGAGGGCCGCAGCCCCAGTCTCAGCGACGACGCGATCGAAGCGTTGCGAGGGCACCCCTGGATGGGCAACGCGCGCGAGCTCAGGAACGCGTTGGAGAGGACGCTCATCTTCTGCGACCACGACGTTATCGAGCGAAAAGATATTTTTCTCTCATTCATGGGGCCAAGGAAAGGCCACAAGGGCAGGCTGCGCGAACAGGAGCGGGCCTACCTCATAGAGGTGATCAACGAGTGCAAAGGCAACATATCTCAGAGCGCGCGCAGGCTCGGCATCGCGCGCACCAGCATGCAGGCTAAGATGCGCAGGTTCAAGATCGAAATCCCCGGTCAGTGATCGGCGACCTGCGCTCATTTCTTGGAAAGGAGTCGGATGAAAGAAGCGATGCTCTACAGCAGGGAGGGCGACAGGGTACGCTGCCGCCTCTGCCGCCACAACTGTCTGATCGAGGCGGGCAAATACGGCATCTGCGAGGTGCGCTACAACGACGCGGGCACGCTGAAATCCATCTTCTATGCAAAACCCATATCAATGGCGGTGGATCCCATCGAGAAGAAGCCTCTCTTTCACTACAAGCCGGGATCGAGCGCGTTCTCGATAGCCACGCCCGGCTGCAACTTCCGCTGCGACTTCTGCCAGAACTGGGAGATATCCCAGTATCGCCACGGCGACTCGCCCGAGGTCGCGATGCGCGAGGTCCTTCCCGAGGCGGCGGTGAAGAACGCGAAGACGCACCGCTGCGCGTCGATCTCATACACCTACACCGAGCCCACGATATTCTTCGAATACGCGTACGATATCGCGAAGCTCGCGAAGGCCGAGGGAATCGGCAACTGCTTCGTGACCAACGGCTACATGACGCGCGAGGCGCTGGACTTGATCAGGCCGTATCTCGACGCGGCGAACGTGGACCTCAAGTCCTTCCGCAAGGACACCTACCGCAAGGTGATGAAGGCGCAGCTCGACGGCGTGTGCGACTCCATAAAGTACATGCGCGAGCTGGGGATCTGGGTCGAGGTCACTACGCTCATCGTGCCAGGCATGAACGACGACGAGGCGGAGCTCAAAGACATAGCGCATTTCCTGGTCGAGGCGGGCCGTGAGATCCCCTGGCACATAAGCCGCTTCACACCGCGCTACGAGCGCACGAGTACTCCGCCCACTCCTCCGGCCACGCTCAAGAGGGCGTACGAGATAGGCAAGAAGGCCGGGCTGCGCTACGTGTACATGGGGAACATGCCGGGCGACCCATCGGAGAACACGTACTGCTACAGCTGCAACGAGCTCCTGATCGAGCGCGAGGGTTTCGCCATAGGGGAAAACCGCATCACGCACAGGTCCACGTGTCCCAAGTGCGACGCGCGGATAGACGGGATAGACCTTTCAGGTCGTGTGAAATAACTCGGGTTGAAGTTGAAGTTCCAGATCAGGCCTGCTGCTGTTGACGCTCTGCCGCCTCTTGACGCTGCTTCATGTCTTCTTCGTTGATCTTGTCCGCATACGTCTGGAGCCCGCGGGTCATGTCGTTGAGTTTGTTCTGCGCCAGCTCCGCCGTTGTATTGGCGCTGTTGTAAACCTCTCGCGCGCCTTCCCATGCGCTCTTCGCCTTTGCCTCTGCAGACTCGGCTGACGCATACGTCGCGTTGGCGCTCTTCTCCTTGCCCTGATTTTCGGCAAGCTTTGACTTCTTGTCGGCGACCATCTGCGCATACGGGTTGCTGGCCGAGCGATCCCTGATGTTAGCCTCTTTTGCCGCGACCTCGCGCTCTGCAGCCTGGGCGCTGTTGTAGGTGTACTTGGACTGATCCGTCGGCTCCTGCTTCGGAGAGAAGTAGCTGGGGAAATTTAAGCTCTTGGAAGCCGAGCTGCGGCCCACGAGGTCCGTTATCATCGCCCTGCCCATGTCGGATATCAGGGCGCAGATGCATCTCCAGATCTCTGCGTCGCGATTCTGCTGCTCTGAGAAGAGCTCCTGCTTACCCTCGGCAAGCTTCTGCCTGACCTCATCAAGGAACATTTCGTGCTGGAACCTGGCCTGCTCGTACAGCGACGCCACCCTATCCTTGTCCGGGTTGAGCGACTTGAGCTCATTCTCGATCTGGCGCTGGTACTGCTCCATCGATTCGAGCGCCTGATCGAGCTCCTGCTGTGCGTTGCGCGCGAGGTTCTTCGAATAGTCCGCCTCCTGCTTCGCATCCGCGGTCGCCTGCCTGGCATCGTTAAGCGCGTTGCTCGTGTCCTCGACTGAACCACGGGCGTCTGCAGCCTCGCCGTTGCGGTCAGTGAGATCGGCAGCCTGAGCGTTCATGTCATCGCGCAGGGCCCCGGCTTCGGCAGCATTGGTTGGAACTACCTGTCCTGCAGCGAACATAGGGTTACCTCTCCAACTATATTATCGGTTGCCCCACCCCTTAAGTTGCGTCCCTGGACAAAGATAATTGTCTTTAATTATCGATTAGTTAGCTTGGATTTTCCAGGTTCCGGCGGCCTGATCAGAGACTCAGCATCCTGTCCAGGGCGGCCCTGGCCCCCACGGCCACCTCATCCGCCACCCGGACCTCGTTCACCCGGCCCAGCTCGCCCAGCACCCAGAGCAGGTCGGCCGCCGAGGTGCGGAACATGTTGGGGCAGAGCGAGCGCGCCAGCGGGACGATCCGCTTGCCCGGATTTTCACGCGCGATCCTGGAGACAAAGTTGATCTCGGTGCCTATGACCACGGTCGAGCCTGCAGGGGCCTCGTCCGCGCACTTCTTGAGAAACGCGGTCGAACCGCTCTTGTCGGAGATGGCTACGACATCGGGCTCGCACTCCGGATGCACCGCTATCACGCACCCCGGATACTGCGCGCGCGCGAGCTCCACCTCCCTCGTCGTGAAGAAGGTGTGCACGTGGCAGTGTCCGTCCCAGATGAGGACCTTGGCGCCCCTTGCAGCGGATTGATTCGGCTTGAACGGGTCCCACACAGCGATCTCTTCTTTCCTGAACCCCTTTGCCAGCGCCGTATTGATGCCGAGGTTCCGATCGGGAATGAAGAATACCCGTTTATTTTGTCCTGCCGCCCAGTCGAATGCCTTGGCCGCGGACGATGAGGTGCAGATCGTGCCGCCGCGCTCCCCGCAGAGAGCCTTCACCTCCGCGCTTGAGTTCATGTACACGACAGGGAGAAACCGTTCCGCAATCCCGTCATCCTCCAGCATGCGCCACGCCGCCTCGACCTGCGAGATGTGAGCCATGTCCGCAAGCGGACAGCCCGCGTCGAGCGCGGGCAGGTACACGTGCTGGCCGGGTTTCGCCAGGATCGAGGAGGACTCGGCCATGAAGCGCACGCCGCAGAAAACGATATGTTCGGCGCTGGAGGCAGCGCCGTGCTGCGCCAGATTAAAGGAATCACCCTGGAAATCGGCGAACTCGATCACCTCGTCGCGCTGATAATAGTGGCCCAGGATGAGGAGTTTCTCGCCCAGCCGCTCCTTGTGCGCGCGTATGCGGCTTCGCACCTCATCAGGAGCGAGACTGCGGTATGAATCCGGAACACTGTCTATCGCAGGCATAAAAAAGTTCCTCTGATTGTGGCGGGAGACGTCAGCTCCTTATCATCCGCATGAATTCCTTCTCGCCTATTATCTGAACCCTCCCGCCCTTCCCCTGAAGTTTCTTCGCCTTCGCGAGTTTCGAACCCGCGCCGCCGCCGTCGCCGACAACGAGGTAGTCGATCTCCTTTGTCATTGATTCGGCGGCCACGCCTCCGTGCCCCTCCACGAGCTTCTGCGCTTCGCTGCGCTCCATGGCGAGGAGCTTGCCGGTGAAGAGGAAGTTCTTTCCATCCAGGAGCCCGGCAGTCTTCGGCCTCTCATCCGCCGTCACCACGACGTGTTTGAGGAGCTTGCGGATCAGCTTGCGCCTGGCCTTGAGCCCCTCCACCACCTCGCGCGCGATGACCGGCCCGATCGTCTTCACCTGCGAGAGTTCCTCCTCTGTGAGGGAAAGCACTTTGTCCAGCGAGCCGAAACCCTCGAGTATCTTTGCAGCGTGCCTCCCGAGCTCCCGGATGCCCAGGCCCTCAAGAAACACCCCGAGCGGGATGCGGCTCCTGGCCTGCACGTTGCTCACGAGCTTGGCGGCCAGCGTCTTTCCCATGCGCTCGAACTCCAAAAGATCCCCGACCTTGAGCTCGTAGAAGTCGGCCGGCTCTGTCACCTCTCCGCTCTCATAGAGCTTCTCGAGAAGCTTCTCGCCGAATCCGTCTATGCCGACTGCCTTCACGAAGTGCTCTAGCTCGGCGATCTTTGCGCGCACGCAGGACTTTGCGTTCGTACAGTAGAGAAAGTCATCCTCCTCGCGCACGGCAGCGCCGCACGAGGGGCATTTTGGGGGTATCTCGATCGTGCCTTTCCCCGGCTTCTCGACCTTCTCGACGTGAGGGATCACACCTCCGCGCCTCATCATCACCACCTGCGCGCCGATCCCGAGCCCATTTTCGATGAACTCGCGCACGATGCCCAGGTTGTGCATGGAGGCGCGCGAGACCATCGCGCCCGAGAGCTCCACTGGCTCCACGATCGCCACAGGAGTTATCGCGCCTGTGCGCGACACGCTCCACTCCACCTCTGTAAGAGTAGTGACGCCGGAGTCCCCCTGAAACTTGTAGGCGATCGCAAAGCGCGGGTGGTGCGCCGTATCGCCCAGCCTCTCCTGCTCATCCACGCAGTCGGCCTTGAAGACCACGCCGTCCGTCTCGAAGTCGTAGGATGCGCGCTTCCCCTGGAAGTGATCGAATGCCTTCTGCATCTCCTCACGCGAGACCCTGCGCCACTCGATGGTCGTGAAGCCCTCCTTCGCGAGCGCTGCGAGCTTCTCGTGCTCGGTCTTTATCTTCGTGCCGCGAAGGTCGTACGCGAAGAAGGAGAGCGAATAATCGCCGGTCTTTTTCGGGTCCTTCTGCTTCACGGCTCCTGCAGCCAGATTGCGGGGATTGGCGAATTCAGCCTCGTACCTCTTGAATATCGACAGCGGCATGTAGATCTCGCCCCTGACCTCTGCCCCATCCTCATCGCCCAGCCTCGCAAGGCCCTTTGCCTCGCCGGGGACGCTCTTTATCTGTTTCACATTCTCGGTTATCCGCTCACCCTCGACCCCGTCGCCGCGCGTCGCTGCGAGGACGATGGCCCCGGATTTGTCGTAGCGGATGCTTACCGCTACGCCGTCTATCTTGGGGCTGGCTATCACGTCGCCCGCGAACTTCGAGGCCCAGTCCATGAGCGCCTCGTCGTCGTAGCACTTGTCCAGCGAGAGCATGGGCGCAGCATGGCGGACCTTGACGCCAGCGGGCCTTACGTCGGAGACGATCTCAGTGAGCGCCTGCGAGTCCGGGGCTTTGGATCGCAGGATCTCGACGAGCCTGTCGAACTCCATGTCAGGGATCTCGGGCGTATGTTTCACAAAATATAGGCGGTTGTGGCGGCGGACCTCGGCCTCCAGCTCCGCGACGCTCATCTTTTCCCATCTCTTCATCGACATACCCCACCCATCCAACATTTTCGCTTTCTTTTCAGACCCGCTTCCGCTACAAGATTCAGGGGGCACCGTAGCAAAACCCTTCGGAATTTCAAGACTATTTGGCGGCCGCATCGATCGCTCCCAAGGCCCGCCACTGACACGTACGCGAGGACTCCCTCATGGCCATAGAGACTTTCCAGTTGAAAAACGGAATGCAGGTCCTGCTCGAGGAGAACCACTCCGCAAAGGTCGTCTCCTTCCAGGCGCTGGTGAAGGTGGGCAGCGCGCACGAGACGGACGCGGAGGCGGGCATCTGCCACGTGATCGAGCACATGCTCTTCAAGGGCACGCCCACCAGGCCCACCGGCACGATAGCGCGGGACGTCGAGGCAGCGGGCGGAGACATCAACGCCTACACATCGCTCGACCAGACGGTCTTCTACATCAACATGGCCACTCAATTCGCGAACCGCGGCCTGGCGATACTCGCCGACGCGGTGAAACACCCGCTCTTCGACGCCGACGAACTCGCGCGCGAGGCCGAGGTGATACTGGAGGAGATCCGGCGCGAGCACGACAACCCGGGCAGGATGGTGATCGAGCACCTCTTCAACACCGCCTACAAAGTCCATCCCTACGGCAGGCCGATCATAGGCTTCCCGCACACGGTGAAGTCATTCACGCGGGAGCAGCTGCTCGATTTCCACAGGAGATGGTACGGGCCGAAGAACATCGCGTTCATCGCCGTCGGCGACTTCGAGACGGCCTCCATGCTCAAGCAGATCGAGCAACAGTTCGAGGGCTTCGAGGGCCCGTTCCCGCCCTCCGTCTCGATCCCCGAGGAGCCGGCTCACACGCGCGCAGGCCTCATCGTCAAGGAGATGAACGTGCAGAGCGCATATCTTGCGCTCGGCTTCCACGTGCCTCAGCTCAACCACATCGACACGCCGTCGCTCGACGTCCTCTCGCACATCATGGGCGGCACCGACTCATCGAGGCTCGAACAGCAGGTGAAGCAGAAGATGAAGCTCGTGCACAACATCTATTCGTTCGCATTCACACCCAGGTTCCCCGGGCTGTGGGTGATCGGCGCCATGTTGGACGACAAGGACGTCCCTAAGGCCATGGCCGCTATCTCAAGTGAAGTGCGCAGGATAATGGTCGAACCGGTGATGTCCGGGGAGCTCGCGCGCGCCAAGCTCAACATCCGCTCCAACGAGGTGTACGAGAAGGAGACCGTGGGGGGACAGGCCGGCAAGATCGCCTCGTTCCTGGCCACGGCCGATGACCATCGCTTCGAGGAGCGCTACTATCAGATGCTCTCATCGGTCAGCACCGCCTCGGCTATGGAAGCAGCGCTGAAATATCTCAACCCCGGCAATTGCACGATATCGCTCATCGTGCCCAAGGGCTCGAAGTTCGCGGGCAAGCCGGAGGATATCCATCGCGCAGTGGAGTCGAAGACGGCCAAATCGCGCGGCGCGGCCAGGCAGAAGCCGGAGCGCCTGCACAGGATGAGGCTCAGAAATGGGGCCCATCTCCAGGTCATCGAGAACCACAGCGTGCCCGTGGTGGCGATGTGCGCAGCGGTCATGGGCGGCATGAGATACGAGACCGAGGCCACGAACGGACTCTCGGGCCTCATGTCGAGGTCCATGATCAAGGGAACGAGCAAGCGCTCCGCCATAGAAGTGGCCAAGGAGATCGAGCGCATCGCCGGCAACATCGACGGGTTCAGCGGCCGCAACAGCTCCGGGGTTCGCTGCGAGTTTCTCTCCGAGTACATGCACGACGGATTCGCCCTTTTCTCAGAGGTGCTCTCGCACCCCGCCTTCTCCGCCTCCGAGGTGGCCAAGGAG
>Ga0265297_10004667_pt1 | contig 22024 bp, 31 predicted proteins | sample Munlanlwell13791_FD_192502 | JGI IMG/M metagenome (GOLD analysis project Ga0265297, IMG submission 192502) | Leachate microbial communities from a municipal landfill in Southern Ontario, Canada - Leachate well 137-91 | ecosystem: Engineered > Solid waste > Landfill > Unclassified | place... | reverse complement strand
GGCCGCATGTATTGGTCGCCAAATCAATGTCGACACAATACTCTTACAGCCTGCTCCCGATTTGAATTTTCTGATTTTTTTCAATTGGCGTTGATTCGTTTTTCCTCTGTTTTTCTCAACGGGCGCCTGATTAATTTATTAATTTTTTTTACCGAACAAAAGATATGGCGGGTTTCTTACGGTTTTATAACAAAATAGACCCCTTTTAATGCCTCCTCTTGACAGGAAAAATTACCTATGCTAGTATGTCCTGTACGCTACAGAAAGGTAAGCTAGCTACCTAACTGGAGTGTACGAAGGCTACTCTTTGAAATAATATGTGATTTCGGAAAAGACCTTCAAGTATGGGTTTTTGCTTCTTTAGCAGTTTTTGCCCTAGGGCCACAATTATGGCTTCGGGAATGGTCTCGAGGCTTATACCGTTTCTGTGCTTCACAATGTGTATTTCCGACTTTACTCAGGCATCCAGGTGATGCTATCTACGCTCTCTTGGTAGTCGACGAATCGATTACCCAAACCTAGCCCCCGCACGTTCTTACGTTGTTGGGGCTCTTTCATTTATAGGGATGAGAAATATGCCCTGATTTTTGGTATACTATACATACCTAATCAGTAATCTCCTATATATGTCCGATATCTATTCAATCCTTGGGTGGGGGTCACCAATCGGGATTGGCCTATTTCTGTTGTTTTTAGGGTGTTTTATTTTTCTGGTTTCAAAGACAGGAAAAGGGAAAAAAGAGTAAGGCGACAAAAATACATACCTTCAGGTTGAGAAACTTACTTCGATTTTTAGAACTGTGTTTTTTGGTTTTTAATACCCACAGATAAGATTCAGAGTGGGTGGTGTTTCAACTGCTCGATATGCAGTTACGTATAGAAAAGATCGATCTAAGTTATCATTCGCTCGTTCGTACGAATGAGCGAATGATAACTTAGATGTAACCGTTGGGTCAGGGGTGCGCTTACCCTCTCCTATTTTGTCTTGACAAAGAAAAGAAATAATGCAAGAGTATAGTGCTCTCTTTGCAACTTAACAACAGATATAACTGAAACGCAATCATAGAGTAAAACAAGGAGGTCTTTGATGGACGAGCAAGGAACTGATAGTTTACTGCATCGCCTGTATGCTCGTATGAGCAAAGAAGCGAAGCGGTTAGTCCTGGCTTTGGTGACAACCATACTGCTGGCAGTCGCGCTGCAGCTTTGGTTGCACAATCCGTTATTCACGGTCCTAGGAATTACCATGCCTTTTTTGGCCTGGGGAATCAGAGTGGTGCCACAGTACAACAACGCGCTTTTGGTTCTGCTCTGGGTCAGACGCACGAGGATTGGTTTTTCCGAGGGCATGGTCTGGGTGCCATGGTTTTTTGGCGCCCGACTCGAATACTTCGATGTCCGAAAGCGCTGTCTGCAGCTGCCGGAAGAAGACAACTGGACGTCTGACCGCATGCATTTATTGTATGATATCGTTTTGCAATATGGCATTACGCCAATAATGCAAGTCGGCATTATACAGAACTTTTTTCAGTTTTTCGTGTGCACATTTCAGGGAGTCCGTAACGCGAACTCGCTCTACTTCTTCTCCAATCAGATGGACTTGGAATCCGTCGTGGCCATTTTAAGGAGCATGACTGCGAATTTGACCGTCAAGGCGGTTAATAGTCGTAGTTTTGCCGAAGTTTTTCAACAGAGCGAAGAAGGTCAGCCGCGGCTGAAACGGGACACAATCCAGGAACAAGTTATTGCGGAACTGAATCAGGCGGTGGCGAGTATGGGGTTGCAGGTGTATGCCTATAACCTTGAGGATGTGGATTTGCATCCTGACTCCGCCGCTGTCGTTCAGCAGAAATTTCTCGCAGAGGTTAGTGGCAAGGCCGCGGGGATTATAGCCGCCGCTTACGGTGAGGCTGCTGTGAAGCTTGAAGGTCAGGGCGCTGGCGTTGCTAATGTGGCCATCGGCCTGCAAGTAGCGGATTCCTTGAGAAAAGCAGCGGAGCATGGCGGTGTACTTGAATTACTGCTACAGGCTCTTGCCGCGAATGTTGCGAAAGCTGCGCTGCCGCAATCCGCCGCTGGAAATTGAATGAGAAAGGTGTGATATGGACCAAGTGGAGCAAGTAAATACCGAGGTAAAGACAAAAGCGCTTTACCGCGGAATCGCTACTGTTAGCTGGGGGCTGTTTCTCATCTTTTTGGTGCTCTGGGTATTCAGTGTCATCGATGGCTTAAGGGCCGTTGGTGGCCTGGGTGTTTCCGGAGTGTTGGCGGCGGGATTCACTGTCTTGACTGCGAAGAAGAAGATTCAAAGCGAAGCACCTTAGTTAGTTTCATAAAACCATCAGTTGAAAGGGTATGGTGTATGGCCAAAAAAACGTTGGAGCCTTTGAAGAGACCCTGGTCTGCGCACGAGATTGGATTTCTTCGGAAGTATTACCGGTTATACGAGACCACGTGGGTCGCGAAGCAGCTCGGCCGTACCGTCTATTCGGTGCGGTACAAGGCTTCCGTTCTTTCGATCCGAAAGGCGCCGCCAAGCGTGTGGCGCAAAGGGAGGTAGTATTTTTTTCACCAGCCAAACATTGGCTACAAGGGGTCCGTTCGTCGGGCCCCTTATTTTTTTGGTTCGTTTGAAAAATTCAATTGTTCGATTGGAATGCCCGACATCACGCCATAGCGTATGGCAGCATGATACTGTTCGTCGTTGCTTCGATCGACACAAAATACTTTATCCCGATAGATGATGTAATGATATGATTTGTTTTTAAAATCGGCATACCAGTGGTGTTCGTCGTCTTGATCGATTGAGTGACTTATTTCTTGTGCGATTATTTTCCCCTTAGTTATGGGTACGTGTATTTCGTGGATTGTCCAAAAACCCAGCCATGGCGTTTTGTGCCTATCACAAACTTGCTCGACTCGCGTTGAGACAATTTTTACTTTCTCCAAGACCGCTTTGTCTTCTAGGGATTCCTCAATAATTGTGCCTGTATAATGGCTCATTGTGAGGGTGTTTTAGGCTCCTGTTTTTTATAGTGCTCCTATTTGTCTGCGCTGACAACCCCTTTGCATTATGCAAAAGGAAGACCGCATTCGGAACGAATGCGGGGGTTTCAGGTTGTCAGTTCAGTATAGCGACTGAAGATGATCAAATAAGAGGAGCCACGCGAGGGTCAGGCTGTATGCAATTACACCAGACAGCCATGCATAGATGAAGCCTTTTTTAGAGCGTTCGATTTTCCATTGGATGAACGCAAGAATGGTAATTGAGAAATAGGCCAACGCAATGCACACGAGATTGCTGTGCAGAACCATTCCGATCGCGAATCCAATGAGAAAAAAAAGGAACACATCGCTTCTGTGCATAGATAAGCCTCCTGGCATATATTCAAAAGGACGGTTCACTACTTTATCATGTATACTGGATTCGTCAAGTGTTTCACCTCACCAATTTTTGTTGAAAAAAATGGAAGTCGCTGTATACTGAGTATATGCATATACGCCAACGCGAAGAAGACGCGCTCATTGAATCTGCTATAACATTTTTGGTAGAAAAGATTAATGAACAAAATACCAATCCAAAACCGCTGATTTTACACAGTGTGCGTGTTGGTTTGCGTTTATATGAAAAAGGTGAGTCTACAGAAATTGTTATTGCGGGACTGTTGCATGATTTACTCGAAGATACAAAATGCATTGAAGAAGATATTGAAAAAAAATTTGGGAAGGACGTATTAAATTTTGTGCAGGTTTTTAATTACGACGATCCGACCACGCATTACAAAGAACGTTGGACGCAAGCCGTTGGTCGAATGAAGGAAATGGGTCGTGATGCTGCGATTGTTAAGCTCGTTGATATCAGAGATAATTTGCACTATCTTCAAATAGTGTTTCCTGACGTTGAGAAAACACGAGGGCTTTTTTGGAGGCATAATCTAGTCAAGAATGTCTTTGCAGATATTCTTCGTGACGATGAAGATTATCGAGCATACGTTCAAGAGTTAGAAGCAAAAGAAGCTGCATTTGAAGCGTCTCCGAGATCGTGATACACTAGATTTCATACAATTCATTTATCAAGAGTGCGGCGAGGGTTCTGGCCCCGCGACCCGCCGGCAACCGCCTGACTTCAGGACGGTGCCACCTCCAGCCCTGAACAGGGAAAGATAATTGGTCACTCTTTCTTATTCGGGAAAGAGATATTTTTTATACATCCATGGAAGTAACACGAACAGCAGAAAGCGTTTCAGCGGGGCACGCGGATAAAATTGCTGATCAAATTTCAGACGCTATCTTAGATGCGGTTCTCGCGCAAGACCCTCAAGCTAAGGTAGCGGTTGAGACGCTGGCCGGGCACAAACAAGTTGTACTCATGGGAGAAGTATGCTCACAAGCAAAGGTTGATTATAAAGATATCGCCCAGAAGCTTTTGTATGAATTTGGTTATTCCAATTACCAGGTTTTGGCAAACATTGTTCAGCAATCTTCTGAAATTGCCGAGCATGTTGAAGATGGCGGAGCAGGAGATCAGGGCATTATGGTTGGATATGCGTGCGACGAAACAAAAGAAATGCTTCCGCTGGAATTTGCGCTCGCCCGCAGGCTTACTCGTGCTATGGGGCTTGTTGACGGGAAAAGTCAGGTGACCATACAAGGCAAAGATATTATACGCCTTGTGACAAGCGTTGGGGCCGAATATCCAGTTGCGTTGTTGGGAGAATTATCTGCCATGGGGATTCACGATGACGATTCGCGGTGGATCCGCAACCAATATGAAACTGCCGGTCTTAATTCTGACACAGGGCTAACTGGAAGAAAAATTGTGGTGGATGCATACGGTCCGCGTGTTCCTGTCGGCGGAGGTGCTTTTTCAGGGAAAGATCCGAGTAAGGTTGATAGAAGCGCTGCGTATATGGCGAGAAAAGTTGCTGTTGATCTTTTGAAAAAATTAAATGCGCACGAAGTTATTGTGAAGCTTGCATATTCAATCGGCATGCGAGAAGAACTTATGGCAACCGCGGACGTTATCCATGAAGATGGACGATATGAACACATTGCCCATGTCACTGGGTATGATTTTTCACCTGCGTCTATTATTGAATTGCTCAACTTGCGCTTGCCCCAGTATCTGAAGACCGCACGATACGGCCACTTTGGCAACGGATATGTGTGGGATAACTGAAAGGCCGATCCCGCGTGAAACGAAAACCGGCCTTGAGCTTTTAGATGTTTGATGGTTGGAGCGTTTTTTGTGCACTTACGCTAGAGTAAGAAGTGTTGGTATCATCCCTATTTTAGGGATGGAGCTTCTTATCGCGCAGCCACGCGAGAAATGCGCGAGCCTCCTGTTTTGATTTCCGTTTGAGCGTGGTTTCCTTGCACAGGGTGTGAAATGCTCCGACCGACAGCCCTTCTTCTACAGCAATAGTAATACCAAGTGCGTTGAGTTTGTCTCTGTACTCTTGCCTCAGTTTTTTGTCCGTTGTGGCCTTGAATAATTCAGTCGTGTGGCGGATGTGATCCGTAACCGTAAAAAGGTCTGCAACAGTGAGAATCTTGCGATTTTGTGGCATCTATCCATCCTTTTGTTTGTCAAAAAGTTTGCTTTTCTTTGCACACCTTACCACACATCCCATTTTTGTCAATCAAAAATCAGAGCTTGACGCTACATCTTTATTTTGCTAAATTCGTTGGAACATAGACCATTTTTATAACAGAAGGACTAGACATGGAAAAGGAGATTATTGAAGTAAAACAGAAGGGAAGTCGTTGGACTGCGCGATTTAAAAACAAGCTCTCTCTTTATGCTGAGTCCACAACTAGCGAGAAAGCAGTTCAAGCGCTCCTAATGGTGCTTCAGAGCAATGGTATGTCGGATAGTATTTACCACTATCAGACTATTGAGATCAAGTAATCGCCTAAGCTGCTAGAAAGCATAAAGCCCCGCGACGTCATACGGTGTCCGGGGTTTTCAATATGCGAAAAAGGTCGAACTACGAGAGTGCGACCTTCATCTATATTTTTGTGATATAGTTGGCGAAAGAACTACTTATAGGATATCAAGCCCATTTTTTGCGTCAAGACCAGATCTGTGGATAACTTTTCTGTTCAAACATGCACATGAGGTGGGTGTGATATAGTATAAGAGCTTGAGCTTTATATATAATTTTTACACATATGGCAGAACAAACTACACAGCGACAAATCCAGGTAGAAGCAGAAAACCAAACATTAAAAGGAGTATATGCGAATAACGTAGTCGTTGCTCACTCAAAAGAGGAGTTCGTAATGGACTTTATGCTGATTCATCCTCCGAAAGGGATACTTTCAAGCCGAGCAATCGTGTCTCCGGGACATTTTAAACGGATGGTGCGCGCGATGCAGGAAAACTTGAAAAAATACGAGGACAGTTTTGGTTCTATAGAAGAGACAAAAGGGCCCGCAACCCAAGAGTTTGGTTTTAAAGCGTAAACTGTAAGCTTCGTAGAAAAAATTGTTTTGGTGAGGTACAATTAGGAGTATGCAAGACCACCCTAGAATTTTTCGTCCATCAAAAGCGCTGATACCTTTCGCTGTCTTTTTTCTTTTGTTGGTCGTTTTGATCACTGGGAGGATTATCGCGCTGGGGTATATCGTGAACTCAATTCTTATTTTGCCCTTTGCACTTTTCGCGGTGTGGTGGTTCGGTTCGCTACTGCTCTATGCAGTGCAATTCCGAGTTGCCGTGAGCGAACACGGTCTTGAGTGTAACCGTCCCGCAGGGGGTTTGTTTGATACGGAATCGACACTCGTGACATGGGATGAACTTAAAAGCGTTGAATTTGTGGTGAAGCAGGAATTCAATCCAAAAGCGTTTACGGGTCGCGAGGCCGTGCTGCGATTAAAAACAAAAAAAGGGAACGACATTACCATTCCAAATATTATGATCATTGACCATTATCCAGATTTGTTTTCTGTCATTCAAGAAAGACTCCCATTTGTGTATGAGCTGCCCGAAGAACAATTATGGGATACAAAAACACGCATGGCAATTGTCGGTGTTGTTGCGTTTGTTTTTATTGTATTGTTATTCATCTTTATATAATTCATGAAGATTGACACGCATGTGCTAGAAAAAGGTATTGTGTGGAGCGCCATCTGCGTCATTTTTTCGGTCGCCTTTTTTTATGTCTTAGAACAATCATTCACTATTTCATTGATTGGCGAGGGAAGCGTGGTTACGTTGATGAGTAGAATTTTTTTACCCATTGTTCTTTTTTCTGCTTTTTTAGGCGCGATCGGAATTCATGGAATGATAATTCCCGGAAGGCTTTTTCGATACATTACAATTTTTACAGCAAGTGTCGCTATGTTCATTTTTTTTAAAGCAACGGCGTGGTCCGGCATTGCGCTGGTTTTATTTTTTGGCGGAGTTGTCGCGTACCATATGTCGATACAAGGTGACGCAAAGTCGCGCGTTACTGTTGTTCCGTACTATACGCTGACATCAGGTCTTGGGACGGTCATTCTTATTTTGATTGCATCCGTCTCATTGTTGTTTTATAGCACCTATGCCGACAAAACATATGAGATTGACGGTACGCGCGCAGCATTGCGTGATAGTCTTGTTGCTACAACCATATCGACTCTTGAAAAACAAGTTACTGGTTTTTCTGGCGATCAAACTGTTGATCAGTTGATTGCTAATATGCTTACCGGTCGTATGTCGACCAATTTACTTCCTGAGTTCACTGATTTCAATTTAAATAATGATCCAGAGCGGACTGCGCAAATAGACCAATTAAAGGCAACAATTAATGAACAGCAGCAAGCCTTGCAAACAAGCGAAAATCAATTTGCTGTTGTAGCAACTGACCAGCTTGGATCAGTGGAAAAACAATTAATCGATCAGGTGCGATCTGAAGTTTCGCAAAGCATCGGCATTGAGTTGCAGGGCGATGAAACTATCCGCGATGCGCTTGTGAAGATCACTGATCGCCGTATCATGACGTTTATTACGCCTTACTTACATTATGCGCCAATCGTTTTTTCCGCCTCGTTATTTTTGCTTTTGTATATTTTTTCTTTTTTGTATCGATACTTGACACGAGCCTTTGGTTTGCTATGGTATGGAATCTTACGTCTCGTGCATTTTATCAAAATCCGCGAAGAGGACGTGAAAGCAAAAAGAATTTCCTTAGAGCACTAAAAAATTTCTCATGGCAAAAGATTACTACGACATTCTTGGCGTATCCAAATCCGCGAGCGTTGATGAATTGAAAAAGGCGTATCGGAAATTGGCGCATATGTATCACCCGGATAAAGGCGATGGCGGCGATGAAAAAAAGTTTAAAGAAATCAACGAAGCGTATCAAACGTTAAGCAATCCCCAGAAGCGCCAGCAGTATGATCAATTTGGGTCAACATTTGGACAAGGGTCTGCGGGCGGTCCGGGAGGTTTTAACTGGCAGGATTTTGCTCGTGCGAATCAAGGAGGGGGCTTCAACTCACAGAACATGGAATTCGATCTCGGCGATTTATTTGGAGACATGTTTGGGTTTGGCGGCGGACGCCGAACGCGCAGATCGGGTCGGCAAGAAGGCGGGGACATTGAAGCAGTGGTAGACGTTGATTTCATGGATGTCGTGTCGGGAGTAGAAAAACAATTCAGCGTTGAACATCATGTTCTTTGTCATGCATGCAAAGGAAACGGCGCTGAGCCAGGAACACGAATCGAAACATGTACAACTTGTGGCGGCTCAGGAACAGTTGAACAGGTGCAGCGAACCGTGCTTGGAAATTTTGCAACTCGGGCCGTATGTCCAACTTGTGGCGGAGAAGGCAAGTCCATTAAAGAGAAGTGTCACACATGTCGTGGCGATGGGCGTCAATTGCAGCAAGAATCTATCCGCGTTAAAATCCCTGCCGGCGTCAAGACAGGTGGTCGCATAAAATTAAGCGGAAAAGGTGAAGCAGGATATCGCGGCGGCACGCCAGGCGATCTCTATTTGACTATTCGAGTAAGACCACACCAGAAATTTCGTCGAGAAAATGACGACGTATTGTCTGAAGAGCCTATTAACGTTTCTGACGCAGTCCTTGGCACTTCAATTCTTGTTGAAACAGTTGAAGGTCCGGTGAAGCTCAAGATTCCTTCTGGAACGGATTCGGGCAAAACATTTATTTTGAAACACAAAGGTATTCCACACCTAAGAAGCCGTGGCAAAGGCGATCATTTGGTCACTATAGTGGTTGATATTCCTAAAAAATTGACCCGAGAGCAGAAAAGACTTTTTGAAGAGTTGCGCGGAATCCATTGAAGAATTTCGTTTTTTGTGGTATACTATATACACAAAGAGAAACAAAATCATAAGCATTTATGCTTTCGTTCATCCACGTTGCGCAAGCTGTGGAAGCCACATCGCAATCAACCAGTCTCCTTGGGACAGTCGATTGGTCACACCCATCATGGGATTTATTCATCATCCTCTTTTTTGTCATCGCAGCTTTTTTATATGGCCTTTCGCTTGGACGTGACCGTATTATTGTGATCCTCGTTTCAATTTACATGTCTCTCGCGGTAGCAACAAATGCCCCGTTTCTGCGAGATATCGGTTTCCAGCAAAATATTAATAACACCTTACAAAGCCTGTTCTTCGTGAAAATCTCGATGTTTTTGTTTGTGTTTATTTTGCTGTTTTTTCTACTTTCACGGTCAGCGCTTTTAAAGACTATCGGAACGAGCGACGACAGTGGTCGTTGGTGGCATGTTATTTTGTTCAGCTTCTTGCACGTCGGACTGATTATTTCAATCGTGCTTTCGTTCTTGCCGCCTGATGCAGTCAACAATTTATCACCATTGATGCGCCAGATTTTTACATCCGATATTGGCCGTTTCATTTGGATTGTTGGTCCGATTCTCGCCATGATTGTCATTCGAGGGAAATCTGAGAAAAAGTTCAAGTACGATATGTAGCTAACTATTGGCATTGACGAAATACCTTACTTTTGCTACAGTAAGGTGATTTTGAAATGGTTCATTCACCTTGTTATGTGGGAGCACGATATATGCGTGAAGTGAGCACAGTTGCAACAGAGGCCGATGTCGTAATCCAGTTTACAACGGCTTCAGGATCGGTGTACATGTTGAGCAAGCCCGGTTCTGATGGTAAACGGACGCTGACGAAGAAGGGGACCTCGTACGTTGGTTCCCTTGGTATTGCTGCTAACGCTAAGGAGATCGCTAGTATTTATGCTTCGGGTGGAAACGTCATTGGCGTTCCTTTGCCCGATAGTCGCATAATTATCCTGGATCAAACACTGGCTATTGGAAATTGTATCGGCTTTGTGTTTGAAACGGGAGGTAGTATTTCTGGGCTTGGGAGCACTCAGATTAAGAAAATCGAAATCGAGTGATTCCGCTCGGCGACCAAACATAAGACCCGGAGGGTTTCACACTTTCCGGGTCTTTCAAATTATTTTCTGTATATCTTCAATGCTGCTCGCGCTGACTAATTGCTGGCGCAAGAGGGACGCGCCTTCCATCCCTTTTACATACCACGACAGATGCTTGCGTAGTTCAATGATGCCGTGTCTATTTTTCATTTTAAACGCGAGTTGCGCATGTTCAATAATGGCAGCATTAAGTTCATCGCGTGATTTTTCTTTGTATGCGCCGGTTTGTAAGTAGTCCTTTATTTGGCTGAAGATCCACGGCTTTCCCCACGCACCGCGCGCAATACCTAAGCCTTGCGCACCAGTTTCGTGAAGCAGACTTTGGGCTTTTTCTGGTGAATTAACGCCGCCATTTGCCAGTATAATTCCAGGAAACATGCGTACGACGTCAGTTATGGAATTGGTATCGAGCTCTCCATCAAACGGTTTTTCAAATGACCGTCCATGAATCATGAGCGCTTTGACTGGCAGATCCTTGATTACATTCATGAGGTCAATGGCGTGAGTTGTCGTTTTCTTATCTTCTGATTTGATGCTTCCGCGAATTTTGATTGATACTGGAATTTCTGTTGCAGCTTCAGTGACAGCTGACACAATTTCGCGTACCAAAGGGAGATTGCGCATAAGACACACACCGCCGCCATGCCGTACGACTTTATATGCTGGACAGCCAAAGTTAATGTCGACGCCGTCAAATCCAAGTTCTTGAACTTTTTTTGTCGCTTTAAACATCATCTTTGGGTCTTTCCCAAATATTTGAACGACAACAGGACTTTCTTCTTTTGTAAAAGAAATCATATCAGTTGTTTTTTCGCTACCATATATGAGAGCATCTGAAGATGCAAATTCTGTATAGATAACGTCGGCACCGCCGCGCTTGCACATAATGCGAAAGGCAGCATCAGTCACGCCAGCCATTGGGGCGAGTGCAAGGATGGGTTGTGGTAGTTTTTCCCAAAAGTTTTTCATATATAAAAAGTATCATTGCATGATGCTGTATCTTGCTCATCCTGTCAATTTATAGTTTTGGAATTATAAAAGTTCCAGATGTAGTGATTTCTACAGTGTACTTTTTTTCCAATTTTGATCGCAGTGTATCTGCCGTTGTATAATCTTTTATTGCACGAGCTGCGTCAATCTTTTTAGCGACAAGCAAATCTTTATTGGGGATTATTTTTTTCTTTAAACTAGCAAGACCTAAAGCCAAAACAGAATCAAAACGATTTAAACTTGTGTGCTTTGCAGATGTTGGATTGTTTGATTTGATCATATCCCACATAACGGCGAGCGCTTGCGGCATGTTTAAGTCGTCTGACACAGCATCGAAAAACCTTTTTTCAAATTCGGCAATACCCTTTTTTGCTGGAACATCCCACATGCGGACATGCCCGCGAAGATTGTTTAATGCCTTTTGTGCATTTTTGAGCGCTTCAGACGAAAATGTGAGTTTTTGCCTGTAGTGGGCACTAAACGTGAAAAGGCGATAGGCGAGGGGATCAAAACCTTTTTTTTGAAGCGAATCAAGTGTGAGAAAGTTGCTTGCCGATTTGGCCATTTTTTCTTCACTCTTTAGTACAAGGAATTCTCCGTGCACCCAAAAACGTGCCAGAGGTTTTCCTGTCGCAGCTTCACTTTGAGCAATTTCGTTGGTGTGATGCACAGGAATATGGTCGACTCCGCCCGCGTGGATATCAAATGTGTCGCCTAAATATTTCATGCTCATTGCAGAACATTCGATGTGCCAACCAGGGAATCCAATGCCCCACGGGCTTTTCCATTCCATAGATCGCTTACTACCTTTTGGAGAAAATTTCCAAAGCGAAAAATCCGCTGCGTTTCGTTTTTCGGCGTTTGCTTCAATTCGAGTACCTTCTTTTTGATGATTTATTTTAAGTCGTGCAAAATCGGCATAGGCAGTGAATTTGTTTGTATCAAAATAGATGCCGTCAGTGGTTTTATATGTAAACCCCTTATCTTCAAGTTCTTGGATGAGTGCAATTTGTTCTTTAATATGATCAGTCGCTCGAACCCATTTTGTTGGCGGTTCGATATGCAAATCTTTCAGATTCTTTTTAAATGCGTCCGTATAGAATTTTGCGATGTCCCACACGTCTTTTTTTTCACGGCGCGCGCCTTTTTCCATTTTATCTTCACCTTCGTCTGCATCGCTTATCAGGTGTCCGACATCAGTAATATTCATGATGTGGGTGACGGAGTAGTCGTTTGCAATCAAGACCCGTTTTAAGACGTCCTCAAAAATATAGGTCCGTAAGTTTCCAATATGAGCGTAGTTGTACACAGTTGGGCCGCACGTATACAAACCAACCGTGCCTTTGCGCAAGGGTGAAAACTCCTCTTTTTTTCTAGTGAGTGTATTGTAAAGTTTCAACATATATATAGTATCGTAGCTTAAAACAAAAACCACCTCAACTCCGGCTGGGATCCCGACTAGCACTTTGGCCCGGGGAAGAGGTGGCTTTTGGTATGCGGTCGCTTTATCTCATCATGCTTGCCAGCGCCGCTTCAACGGAGAAGCCGCTCCCTGTCTTTTCAACGATTGTTCCTGTGATTTGTGCTGAAAGATAAGAAGGTGCCGAAACTTTAGTGCATGCAAGCACGTCAGTCGAAAGGTTTGTGAGGTTTTCAGCGTTGTAAGTCGCGAGGATTTCATTTGTCTTTTCTGCGTCTGTTTTGTCCGTTTGTGCAAATACGTCTGCGTGTTTGAGTTGAAGATTCCCGACTAAGCAGCCGGCTGCTGTGCTCTTGATGACGAGAGTTTTGTTTCCAGACAGTTCAAGGTTGAGCTGCTGGACATCGTCAGAAACCTGGGTTAAGAGATTTCCAACCATGAAAACGAAAACGACGCCAAGAAGGAAGGTAGCAATAAAACCGATGACGATTGACATTTGCCCTCCGAATAAAACCTCCTCCTTTTTTGGTTTCAATGGGTTATCCATATTTTCACCTCCCTTCGTTGTAAGTTATTTGTCTTTCCATTCAGAAATTATTTGTTGGATGTGGTCGGAGTTTACGTCTAACGTCCCTTCAATATGCTGTTCAACGGCTAAAAGCCTGACGCGAGACCCTGATTCGTCCAGCAGGTCGATTGCCTTATCAGGGAACACGCGGCTTTTTAAATGTTGAACTTCTGGCCCGATGGCCGCATCAAGCGCATCGTTGGTGTAATGTACGTTGTGGAATTGTTCGTAACGGCTCTTGATTCCGTCCAGCATTTTGCGTGTCTCTTCTGGACTGGGTTCGTCAACATAAATTGGCTGGAAGCGTCTTTCGAGAGTTTGGTCGGTCTCAATATATTTTTTGAAATCCTCTTGAGTAGTTGCGCCGATAACCTGCAATTCTCCACGTGCGAGTGCTGGTTTCAAAATGTCTGCCGCATCGATTGCTCCGGTCGCTTCACCTGCGTCCGCGAGGGAGTGAAGTTCATCGATAAAAAGGATGATGTTTCGCTCTGCCGCGATGAGCTCATCAACAAGCATTTTCAAGCGCTTTTCAAATTCCCCGCGGTATTTGGTCCCTGCGACAAGTCCTGAAAGATCCAAAGCAAGCAGCCGGCGGTTTTTTAAAATATCAGGGACCTTGCCCTCGGCTATGGCGTTTGCAAGCTCTTCAACGATTGCCGTTTTTCCAACTCCTGACTTTCCGATGAGGACGGGATTGTTTTTTGTTCGTCGGTCTAAGATTTCTATGACGCGATGGATTTCGTGTTTGCGGCCAACAACAGGATCAAGCTTTCCAAGCTTTGCAAGCGCAGTTAAATCTTTTGAATACAAATCCAATATCGCGGTTCGGCCAATGTGCTCAGAGCCAGTATTTTTTTTGTTGAGAAACCAAATAGCCGCGAAAATCGCGCCTATAATAACTAAAATAGGAATAAGTATGGTTGTGTCCATGTTGCGGGTTTAAGAGAAATTTGCAGCGAAGACAATCAAGAACGTATCAATGATTGCTGCTGCAGATAAGAGTCCGATTGCCACCACAAAGCTGACGCTGACCGCCTGGGTCACGTCAACACTGGTTTTTGTTTGAACCGCAACGCCTTTTTTTTGTGCCTCCATATGGGGAGTATGGTTACGCACTAATAAGAGAGACGTACATGTCTTCGCAATGCTCGCGAACGACTTCTAAAGATTTCACCTCAGGTGATTGTTCTTTGCTCATAGTTTTTTTATTTGTTTTTATTTTCTGAACTAATCATAGCATATTTTTGGAGTTTAGTCAATTAGAAAAACACCCCCCGCAGACGAAGCTTTGGAGGGTGTTTTATTCGCATGTGTGCTTTACTGACGATAGGGGTCGTCTTCGAGCACCAACCTTTGGTCAACTGCCTTGTTGGAAAGGCGGAACGTTACCGTCTTGGTCCGTTGCACACTTGGCGGGAGAGTCCAGTAGGTGATAGTCACCTGAAGATTGTCCTGCCCGTACTTTGCATAAAGACGGGCGAACCCATCGCCATTTGTTGAGTAGCTGTGCGACGGATTCGAGGTGACGATCGTCGCCGAGAGTGGCGTGCCACTCGTACGACCGATGAGGGTCAGGTTGACCGCGGCGTACTCATTCGAATCGAGGACGCCCTCAATACATCCTTGCGACACCGTGAGAATGGCGATCAGCAAGGAAGCGAGAATAAACAGATGTTTCATTTTTCCCCCCTAGGGTTGAACAGGGTTGAAAGTTTTGGTGGAAGAATCCCACCAGTAGTTTTTGGTTGGATCGAGATTGTAGATTCGACTCAAACCGTGATTACCGTACACATAAGTGACGGTGACAAACTTTGCGGCCTTTGGGACCAAGAATGCGATCTCCCCATCCTCGTCGACTGTTCTCTCTTGTGGAGAGTTGTCAAACTGGATAAAGATGAACGTATGCTTCGGTTCCATGCCGGAAAACGTGATTCGCCGTTTTCCCAGCATATCAGACAAGTTTCCTTGGCTGATAGTTACCTGTGCACCGGAGTTAATACCCGATGCTTCAACTGTCTTCTCGCCAGCTGGTACCAGGCCCTCTTTGACAAGGAAACCTGGATCTCCGCCGCATCCCATTAAGGCGCATGCGAATAAAATGACAATGAACATACTGGTCCTTCGCATCGGAATATCCTCCTGTAACTGATTTTTCTTAACACAAACGAACTAATGAGAATATCATCAAAATCTGAATTTGTCAATACTTAAGATACCTTGATTATACTGGCTTTTCAGGGGTGCAAAAAACCCCAAAAAATGTTATAATCTCGCCATGAGCCCAAATTTGTATCCGCCACAAGAACAGTATCCGCAGCTAAAGGAAGAGCAAAAACGACAAACAGAACTTGAACGTGAATCTCAAGTTGAGGCGGAGTCTGAACACGAAACTGATCAAAAGCAAGAAGCTAAGCAGCCTGCAGTGCAAGAGACAGACTATGGACGAGTAACGGCACCGGCTCCTGTTTCACACACACAAGAACCACAACCCTTGGGGGACGACGTAAAGACACAAGAGTTGATGCAGATTGAAAATATTTTGTCAGAACATATTAATGCGTTGTACCAATCGCTTCCTGAAGCCCAAAGACCATTATTCAAAGAAAAGGGTGAAGAGGCGGCACAGAAAATCGATTCAATCTTACGAGGTGCAAAGATACAAGCAAGAAAAATTTTGGCCATCATTATTTCTTGGCTTTCGATTATTCCGGGTGTCAATAAGTTTTTTATCGAGCAACAAGCAGAAATTAAGACAAACAAGTTGTTAGCGCTTCACGATAAACAACGACCCGTATGAGTTGGCTTATCCCAACAGCTTTGGCGCAGAGCACAGACGCTGCCACGACGAATAATGGGAACGCAGGATTTATTATTATTTTAGTCGCTGCGTTCGTGATTTTTGCCGGCGTCGTATTGTTTATAAAGAAGTTCGCAAACCGTCAGGAACTTTCGAATAATCCAACGCTTCGGAAAGTCACGCTTCTTATTATTGTGCCGAAAGAATTTTCAGGCGCAGAAGAACAGGCGTTCGGCCAATCACAGGATCCGACCAAACGAGCAATTTCAGTTGCCGAAAGTTTGTTCTCATTTTTGGGCGGAGTAAAAGCGCAACGGTGGTATCAAAGTATGTCTCACGGTCGGACAGACCATTTTTCACTTGAAATAGTCGGCCACAATGGCGTCATTGGTTTCTATGCAGTTGTTCCTGTTTATATGCGAGATTTTTTGGAACGCCAAATCCAGGCGCAATATCCGACAGCGCATATTGAGGAAGTCGAGCCTTTGGAAATTATCCGACCAAAAAGTATTGTGCTGGGTGCGACATTGAAGCAGAGAAAGTCGTTTATTTTTCCGATGCTGACATACGAAGAGATGGATCAGGATCCTTTGTCTGCATTGACCAATGTTTTGTCACGATTAAACCCAGAGGAATCGCTTGCGATTCAATATGTTATCCGCTCGGCGCATCCTTCGTGGCACGATCGAGCGAATCAATATATTCGTGGCGTACAAACTGGCAAAGGAGTGAAAGCGGGGAGTTCGTCCATGGCAGGAACTGTTGCAAAAGAAGTGTTTCGGACGTTTGTTCCCAATAAAAATCCGTCAGAGACGCAATACCGAGAGTATGTGCCATCAGCAGCAGAGCAGCAGGTTGTTGAGCGCGTGAATCAAAAGAATTCAAAGGCAGGATTTGAAGCGAACGTTCGAATAGTTTCTGTTAGTCCTGATCCGACGCGTGCTCATGCGATGTTAAAAAATACGATCGATTCTTTTTCGCAGTACACATCATATGATCAGGTGGGCAATGGGTTTCTTCGATTTGATCCTTTTAAAAAAGACAAAACCGTCGTGAATTTTATTCATCGTCGGTACGACAACTCTCGCGAGTGCGTGTTTAGCGCGAATGAAATGGCGAGTTTCTGGCATTTGCCGCTGCCCTGGACTGAAACACCGAATATTTTATGGCTTCCGTCTCGAAAAGCTTCGGTTCCGGCGGATATTCCCCGCGAAGGATTAATATTGGGTGTGAACCGTTTCCGTGGAGTTGAAACAGAGATTCGAATTACGCGTGAAGATCGCAGGCGCCATGTGTATATGATTGGAAAATCCGGCGTTGGAAAATCCGTTCTCCTGGAAAGCATGGCCATTCAGGATATTCAGAATGGAGAAGGTGTATGCGTTATCGATCCACACGGCGATCTTGTTGAGCATATACTCTCTCATGTTCCGCGTGAGCGCGCACAAGATGTTGTGTATTTTAATCCGTCCGACATTGAGCGTCCAGTTGGATTGAATATGCTTGAAGCTGAAACGCCGGATCAGCGGGATTTCGTTGCACAAGAAATGATTTCCATTTTTTATAAATTGTTCCCACCAGAAATGATTGGACCAATTTTTGAACACAACATGCGAAATGTTATGTTGACGTTAATGGAAGGCGAGCCTGGCAATAAGGGAACCATAGCCGAGATTCCGCGTATGTTTACAGATACTGTGTTTCAAAAAAAACGAGTGGCGCTTGTGAAGGATCCGATCGTCAGATCATTTTGGGAAAAAGAAATGGCGAAGACCGCTGACTTTCATAAATCTGAAATGCTCGGCTACATCATTTCAAAGGTTGGACGTTTCGTAGAAAATTCCATGATGCGAAATATTATCGGGCAAGAGAAATCCGGGTTCGACGTGTTCGACATTATGAACAATCGAAAGATTCTTTTGGTTAATTTGTCGAAAGGTACAACCGGAGAAGTAAATTCATCGCTTTTGGGATTGATTATTGTTTCAAAATTGCAAATGGCGGCGTTGCGTCGAGCGACATTACCCGAAGACCAGCGCAACGATTTTTACCTCTACATTGATGAGTTTCAGAATTTTGTAACGGATTCTATTGCGACCATCCTTTCGGAGGCTCGAAAATATCGCTTGGACTTAATTATAGCGCATCAATATATCAGCCAGCTTGTCGATGGCAACGATACAAAAATCCGCGACGCGGTATTTGGGAACGCAGGAACAATAATTGCTTTCCGGGTCGGTTCAGAAGATGCAACATCGCTCGAAAAAGAATTTGAACCAGTGTTTTCTGCGTATGATCTCGTCAATGTGGAGAAATATACCGCTGCAATAAAATTACTTATCAATAATACTGGATCGCGTCCTTTTACGATGCAAACACTGCCTCCGCAACAAGGTGATCCGGCGTACGCCACAGCGTTAAAAAATATGTCCAGATTGGCCCACGGCAAGGAACGGCAAATCGTTGAAAGGGAAATTTTAGAGCGCACGCAGCTTGGAGTCGCGGCGGCTCCGTTGTCACCAATGCAAACAGAACGTAAAATATAGATATGCATTACGAACCATTTAAAGTTGAGGTTGTCACGCAAGAAAAGGTAACTACCGCACAGGAAATTATTACCGCTGTGTTGGTTGTGTATTATTTTTCGGGAGTGTTATCCATAGCGGCTGCATTGTATGTTAATCTTGCCCATCAATGAGTGAAACGGTTATTTGGACGCTATTATTCTTGTTTGCGGTTGCCATATTTGGTACAGCAGCGTATGCGTCATTCAGCGCCGCTCCATGGCTTCCTCTGCGTACACGCGACCATCGAAGGGTTTTGCGACATATGAAAAATCGTGTCGGAACGTTGCTTGAATTGGGTGCGGGGGACGCCCGACTCATGGTTCAGGTTGCTCAACACACTAAACTGAAAACCATTGGATACGAAATTTCACTTGTGCCGTATCTCGCTGGGAAGCTTCGATTAAAAATCACGCGAGCGTATCGTTCGGCAAAACTTCTTTTTAAAGATTTTTTTCGTGAAGATTTTTCCCATGCTGATGTCGTCTATTGTTTTTTAACTCCCGACGCAATGAAAAAACTCAAGCCAAAATTTGAAAAAGAATTAAAAAAGGGAAGTCGTGTGATTTCATATAGTTTTAAAGTTCCAGGATGGACGCCAGTTATAGAGGACCGTGACGAAGATGGGATTCCGGTGTTTGTGTACGACCGATAGATACAGGCATTGACCCAGTAAAATCAATGTGATACCCTTGAAGAGCAAGAAAAAATACATAAAAAATTCAACACAAAAAATAAATGGAAGATCCGCAAAAACTATTATCAATAAAGCAACTCATCCAAAGCGCTGAGGCGAGTTTGAATTCCGCAAAGCAGATAATTGACGAATTGACTGGCGATGCCCCGGCAGTTGCAGAGATGCAAACTTCTCTTCATGAAGCGGCACGTCGTATGGGATCGATGACTGACGATGGAAGCAATCGGATAATCAACGGAGTGTTTGAAGGCCAGCACATGATCGGTCCTGATGGCAAGCAATATTCCGTTCCTGCGAACTACGCATCAAAATCAAAACTTGTTGAGGGCGATATGCTGAAGCTCACGATCATGAGTGACGGTTCATTTGTGTACAAACAAGTCGGGCCAATTCCACGTACCCGCGTTATCGGATCATTGATATATGATGCCGTCAACGAACAGTGGCAGGTTCATGTGAATGGAAGCGCATATAAAGTCCTTCTTGCGTCCATTACGTATTTTAAAGGTGAAGAAGGCGATGAAGTGGTGTTGCTTATTCCAAAAGAAAAACCAGCAACCTGGGGAGCTGTAGAAAATATCATCAAAAAAGGACAGCCTCGCGTTGAGATTTCTGCTGACGTTGAAATGCCCACACCCGACGAGGCGTATCATCCAGTGATCGAAACGCCTATGGTTGATGGACCAATGCCACACCAAGAAGTGGATAAACTAGACGATATCTAAGAAATTTTTAGGCCATTGCACCGTTAAAGAAAAATAGGGTAAAATACCTATCTATGAGTTTTTCGTTATACAGGAAATACCGACCTCGCACATTTGCTGAGGTTGTCGGTCAAGAAAGCATCATCCAGACCCTGATGAGTCAATCAAAGCAGCGTTCTTTTGCGCACGCCTACGTTTTTACCGGTCCACGTGGAGTGGGAAAAACGACGACCGCGAGGCTTCTTGCAAAGACGGTAAATGCTAAAAAAATAAAAAAGGACGGTGATATTGATTTGACTGATTTGAACGTTGCACTGATTGATAAAGGGAAAGCCATCGATATTATTGAGATTGACGCGGCATCACATACAGGTGTTGATCATGTCCGTTCGGCAATTATTGAAAATAGTCGGACGCATCCTTCGGTCCTGCCATATAAAGTGTTTATTATCGATGAAGTGCATATGCTTTCGGCGAGCGCATTTAATGCACTGCTGAAAACACTCGAAGAGCCTCCTGAACACGCAATTTTTATTCTCGCTACAACAGAAGTGCACAAGGTTCCTGATACAATTCTTTCGCGATGCCAACGTTTTTCATTCCAGCGGATCGACGTCACACATTTGATTGAGCGACTGGAAATGATTGCGAAAAGTGAAAAAGTAAAAATTGATAAGGACGTTTTAGTCGATATTGCCGCCCGTGCTGAAGGATCAAGCCGTGATGCAGAATCGCTACTCGGGCAATTAATGGCTTTTGGACACGGCCACATTACTCGTGAAGAAGCAGCTGTGTTGCTTCCGCGTTCAAGTATGCAAGATGCCGCGCGTTTCATGCGATTGGTGTATGCGCGCGATCGCGTTGCATCAATGGAGTATATAAATGCGTTTGTTGAAGATGGAGGAAATGCCGATGAGTTTTTGAAAGACGTCATCGTGTTTGTCCGTTTAGTATTACTGACATCTATTTCTTCAAAAAAGTTAGATGAATATATCAGTGTTCAAGTTGCAGAAGAGGTGAAAGTCGCATTGTCTGATATTGCTACCACACATCCGGTTAAAGAAACGATTCAGCTTCTTGATATTTTGCTTTGTGCGAAATCTCGGTATGTGTATCACGATATTCCTCAACTTGCGCTCGAGATGGTGGTGAGTGAATTTTGTGCAGAAGATGGGTCTACGCAGTCACCAACTCCACCGTCATCACCAACAAAAAAATCAGAAACACCTCCAACGCTTTTTCCACAAGAGAAGCTCTCTAAAAAAAACGCATCACTTAATGCCTCATCACGGAAATCCCCCGAAGTATCATTTTCAATTTTAAAAGAGAAATGGCAGGACTTTACGACGAGCATTAGAAAAGTTAATCGCGGACTTTCTATAAGTATGCAAGTTGCTCGTCCTGTTGACATAAACGGAACCCGTGTTACACTCCACGTCCCGTATGCGTTTCATAAGGAGCGAATTGATATGGTGAAACATAGAGGACTTATAGAAAAGGAGATGAGTGAGTATTTTGGAAAACAAATGACGCTTGTATGTGAGGTTTCGACAGGCAGTGCAAAACAAAGAGAGCATGGTGGTAATGTGGAATTGGTTCGAGGGGATAAATTATGGAATCAAGTTTTGGACGCATTTGGTGATAAACTAGCGCCGTCCCAAGACTAACTATTCCGGGATCGTCTAACTTGCCCCGCCAAACATATGGCTTGGGTATATATTTTACAAAACAATCAAAAAAGGTATTATATTGGCATTACCGCGTTTTTACCTAAGGAAAGACTCTCTCGACATAATAAAGGTGACGTAGCTTCAACCCGAAATGGCCGTCCATGGCGCATTGTCTATATT
>Ga0265297_10004666_pt1 | contig 22027 bp, 23 predicted proteins | sample Munlanlwell13791_FD_192502 | JGI IMG/M metagenome (GOLD analysis project Ga0265297, IMG submission 192502) | Leachate microbial communities from a municipal landfill in Southern Ontario, Canada - Leachate well 137-91 | ecosystem: Engineered > Solid waste > Landfill > Unclassified | place... | reverse complement strand
GGTTAGGACCGGACGTACCGCCAAGCGCAGCGCGACCGCTTCCGACCTCAACCGATCACCGCTTCGGCAGTTTCAGGATCCGCCCCATGGCTGCCCTCCTCATGCTCTTCACCGTGCGGCTTCGATGTCGCGACTGACAGGTAGACCAGCGTCAGCACGGAGAACACCATCGCTTGCACCACGCCGACGATGAGTTCCATCGCCATGAACGGCAGCGGTACGACGAAGGCGATGAGCGAAGAGATGACATGCAGCAGGACCTCGCCGGCGAAGATGTTCCCGAAGAGACGCAGGGAGAGCGACACGACCTTGGCCGCTTCCGATACGAGCTCGATCAGTCCGACCGCGAATTCGACGAAAGCCGCGAACAGCCCGATGGCGCCGTCCTTCAGACCCAGCTTCGGCAATTTGGCGAACGCGCGCACGATATTATTGATCTGGATGAACTTATTGGCGTGGCCCCAGAGTCCGACCGTCACCACCCCAAGTACGTGAGAGACTATGACCGCGGTCAGCGCCATCGCCAATGTCATGTTCAGGTCGCTCGTCGCCGGACGGAACATCGGGATCAGGTGCTCGCCTTCGCGGAGTCCGAACGTGCCGACGCCCGGCAGGAGCCCCATCCAGTTCGACAGCAATATGAAAAGGAAGAGCGTCCCGACTAGCGGGAAGAACTTCCTTGACTTGGCGCGGTCCCCGGTCACCTGGTCCATGAATCCCAGCATGAATTCGAGAGCCGCTTCGGCCGCGTTCCGCACCCCCCGAGGCGCTCCCTCCGCCGGCTTCCTCAACAGGATCGCCAGGACTACGAAAACCGCCAGCGCCAGCCAGGCATTGATCATCGAGTTGGTGATCGGCATGCCGGCTACCGAGAATAGCCTGTCCACGGGTACGGAAACCATATGTCGTCAACTTGATGTTTCGTGTTTGGGATCTGAAACCCCGCCATCTTCGCCGTCCTGTTTCTTATCTATAGGCTCCGGCTCTATCGCCAGGAACTCATCCCGGAACTTTTTGGCTCTCCTGTTGATGCTCACCGCCGACAGGACGAAGGCGACGATGAATCCGCCCACGAGGAACATCGGGCGCGTGCCGTACAGACCGTCAAGATACTTGCCGAGCATCGCCAGCAGCACGACCGGCACGGCGATGATGGCACCGAACTCGCCGGTGATCCTCAATCCGAGCAGGATGTATCTCCAATCCTTATCCGAGTACGCCATAATGCATCATGGACAGAAAACGCCCGGCCGCGATGCGGCCCGGCGCCGCCAAGTATACAAGTCTTATCACGTACAGTCAATACTCTTTTTCATTTGTGCACAGGAGGCTTCGAGCAGCCGCCCGAGCGCCCCGCGGACGACGACTTGCTCACGTTTGCGCTGCAATTTCCTGCCGAACCACTCCTTCCATTCCCGGCTCCGGTAATACTCCCGGTCGGAGTTGACCAGCGCGGCGATCTCCAGCGGCACGACATCGGGGTCGCTCTCATACGGATCGCGGTGACCGTCCGTTTCCGGACAGACTCGCGCAAAATCGGTGCGCATCCTGCCGTCGAGCCGGTATCGCCATTTCGGGCGTATCTGCCCTTCGCCACTGACCGCATCGAAAAAGATCTTCAGGCCGAACTGGTCCAGCTCGCGCCGGACCTCCGTACACGCCGCGATGAACTCCTGACCGACGCCTTCAGGGAGATAGATGCGCGTCGGCTCCCGCTTCCGCTCGTATTCGTCCGTGACGAGATTGAATTCGTCGAAAATGTCGACGACCTCGAAACCGCCGCCCTCCCCTTCTCGGGAAAGGCGGTATTCCACGAAGCGCCTCTTGGGCAGCTGGTCAGCGCGGCCGTCCTCGACGATGCGGATGCGCCTGGCGGTTTTGATGGCAGCTTGCGGCATGGATCGGTTCCAAACTTCTTTGAGCAATTCTATATGGCTTGGAAACATAGGGCAACGTCCCGTCCCGCGCGACCGTTGACAGTATGTCTGACATATTATATAGTAAGCGGTCAACGTACCTTTAACCAACGCCGCCGAATAGGGGCGGAATAGGAGGTGTCCGGTGAGCGCTGAGCGACGAGGGCCTGCTGTGGGTCCTTCCCACACCAGGGGTAGTGGCATCATGCTGACGGACCGGAACGGCATCGCGGCGGTGCCGCTCGATGAATGCTGGTTCGCGGTCGTCAAGTTCGGCCCGCCGCAACGACCGGGAAGCCGACCCTGCGCGGTCTGCGGGGACGGAAAGCTGATGCGCCCGGCTCGAGGCTGCTGGGTGGAAATCGGCCGTGAGTACCGGTGTCTCTGCTTCGAGACGGAGCGTGCGGTCATCTGCATCCCACTGCTGGAAAACCGCCCCAGTCGCCGCGACTGGCAGGATTGCAGCAGTGAATACGATGAGGACGCCGTGACCGGCTCCGATGTCGCGGACGACGCGCCCCAGATCGACGAGCCGAAGCCGAAGCTGCCCGCTCCCGACAGAAGGGGGCCGGACAGCCGACCGGTCGAGCCCGCTCGAGCCGTGCAGGCCGCTGCCGCGCCGCCGAAGCCGAAGCTGCCTGTTCCCAAGAGGGACGAACCTGTCGACCGAGCGACCGACTCGCCGAAGCCGAAGCTGCCCGCTCCCGACAGGAACGCGCCCGCAGAAGGCGTCGGTCAGGCCAAGCCGGTCAAACGGCCGTCCGCCGATCCGATTTCGGCAATCGATCGCTACAAGGCAAGATACGGGAACAGACCGCCTATGGTCGTGGCGACGCCAACTCCCAAGAAGAGCGGCGACGATTCGCCGAAAAAGCCCGTCGCGCCTCCCAAGACCTTCGCCGAAGCTCTCGCGAAGGCGTCCGGGCAAGCGCCAAGCAAGTAGCGCTCGGCTACACACCAAAAGGGCGATGACACGCTGTCATCCGCCCTTTTTCTTATGCGCGCCCTGGTCTGCTGGGCGCATCGGGAGTGAAAGAAGTGAAAGAAGCGGGAGAAGGGACAGAAGCCAGAGAAGCGAGAGAAGAGAAAGAGATTATTCTTTCACTTCTGCCCCTTCTTTCACTTCTTTTACTATCACCCCGGCCGTAGAGCCAAAATACCCCGGACGTGAGTCCGGGTAGTTTCATTTCGATGAAAAGGTTATCTATCCACCGCTCCGATCAGATGCCGAATAATCTCTTCGTATTCTCCAACGTCCTCGCGTAGATCTCTTCCGGCGGCAAACCTTTAAGTTCCGCGAGCTTATCGGCGACATGGCGGACATATGCCGGTTCGCAGCGCTCGCCTCGATGCGGCACGGGCGATAGATACGGCGCGTCGGTCTCGACGAGTATCCGGTCGAGCGGCGCCTCGCGCGCCACATCCCAAAGCGTCTCGCCCCTCTCGACATCGGCTTTCCGCGGTTTATAGGTCAGATTGCCGGTGAACGATATGTACATCCCCAGCGCGATATATTCCCTCATATCCGCGACCGTGCCGGAAAAACAATGGATGTCGCCCTTCACCGGATTTCCTGCATCGCGATATTCGGCCAATATCGCCCTGATGTCACGATGCACGTCGGTCGAACCATCAGCGGCATTACGACTGTGGATCATCAACGGCAGGCCGGACTCGAGCGCCAGATTGACCTGCGCGCGGAACGCGACGTCCTGCCTACGCCGGAACTCGTCGAGGTCTGCCCCTTCCGGCATGTGATAATAATCCAGCCCGCACTCCCCGATCCCGACGACCTTGCCTGACCCCCTGATGAGCGCGCGATAGAAATCCGGATCGAAGACCTCGGCCCGGCTCCTGAAATGGATGCTTTCGCCGCCGGTCTCGCTCTCGTCGATCTGCTGTTCGAACAGATGGTCAGGATGCAGGCCGATCACCGCCCAAACGCCGTCGTGCCGGTCGGCGTATTCTACCGCGCGCCTGCTGGTCGTGGACTGCGAACCGACGGCGAACAAGCCGATCCCCTGCTCCAGGGAACGGCGAATGACTTCGTCGGCGTCCTCTTTATACGCGCTGAAGTTGACGTGGCAGTGAGCGTCGATGAGTTTTAGAGCTTTCATCATGGGACAAAAAGACTAAAAGACCAAAAGACAAAAAGCCCCATATAAAAAACTTTTTGACTTTTCGACTTTTAATCTTTTGATCTCTTCTTCACCTCGGTATCTTCTTGAAGACTGACATTGCGTTCTCCGCGAACTGCTTCTCGACTTCCCGCACGGACAGCTTGCGCATCCCGGCCAGGCTCGCGGCGACCGTAGTCACGTATGAAGGCTCATTGCGGCGGAGGCTGAACGGTTCAGGCGTCAGGTACGGGCAATCGCTTTCGGCGACCAGCCGTCCGAGCGGCGCCTTCTTCAGCAACTCGCTCTGATAGCCGCCGTGCATGACGATGCCGGTGACCGAAATCATGAAGTCGAGATTGAAATACTTCCGCGCCTGTTTCCAGTTGCCGGAGAAACAGTGCACCACGCCGCGCGAGTCGAACCCCGACGTGGCCCTGTCCCAGGTCTCGAGCAGTTTGAGCATCTCGTCATGCGCGTCGCGGCAGTGCAGCATCAGCGGCAAGCGAAGCGTGCGGGACAGTTCGAGGAACCGCGCGAACACCTTCATCTGGTTGACCTTGATGCGCTCGGCGATCTGCCGCTCCGGTCCGCCGCGCCGCCCCTCCGGCAGGTCGTGATAATCGAGGCCGGTCTCGCCGATGGCCACCACCTTCGGATGCCTCGCCAGCTCTTCGAACCTGCCGATATCGATCAGCTTGTCTTCCGCCAGCACGGCGGCGCCGATCCTCAACGGATGAAGACCGACCGCGGCGTAGACGCCCTCTGGATACTTCTCGGCGATGCTCACCGCCCGGACCGACGACAGGTAGTCGTTGCCGACGGTGACAATCCAGACCCCGTCCTCAAGCGCGTGCTTGATCACTATGTCGAGGTCGCGCTCATACACCTTACTGTCAAGATGGGCGTGCGTATCCAATATCCGCGGTTTGCTCTTATTCATACGTATCAGAATATGGACCTGATGGCCTGGATGGCCTTGGGCAGAAGCGGCGCGAGCAGTTTGCCGACGGTGTTCAGGCCGCGCGCGATCTGCGAATCACCCAGGAGCGCGCCGAAAGCCGATGACACCGGAAACTTCCCCGCGAAATAGACGATGAGTCCGAGCGCGAGCGTGCCTTCAATCAATCCAAATGCTGCGCCCAGCAATCGGTTGAAAGTCTTTAGGAAGGGTATGATGGCGACGAACTTGAAGATCTTTTCGATCAGATGGAAAGCCAGCCCGACGAGCCGCGTCACTAGGATGAACAGCGCGAAGAAACCGATCAGTTTGGCGAGATTGGCGTTCCCTCCGGCAAGCGGCAGCAGCAATTCGGCGGCTTGTCCGTAGAAACGTCCGGCGACGAATGCGCCGAGCACGAGACCGACCACCGAGCCGATCATGTGGATGACGCCGAACCACAGTCCGGCGAGCACGAAACCGCCCAGGGCCACGAGAAGAACGACATCGATGACGGTCATATGCATTGAGTATAGCTCAAAAGCTGAAAGCTCAAAAGCCTAAAAGCTGAAATCGAAACCGCCGGACCTTCAGATCCGGCGGCTTTTTCGCATATCAGGCTTCTCGTCTTCCTTCTTATCCTTCCAGTCGCGGAAACAATATCTGCCCCTTCATCACTTCCTGTGCAGGCGCCAGTCCTCCCCATCGCGCGCCGGTCGGCAGGTCGACGGATGACGAATCGACCGACAGTTGCCGCAGGATCTTTTCCGCGGAAACGGGAATGACCGGCAGCAGCGCCACGCCGATATGACGCAACGCCTCGGTGATCTGATACATGAACGGCGAGACATCCGATCCTTCTTTGGCTTTCTTGAACGGCGCTTCGGTGTCGATGGCCTGGTTCACCGCGGTGACATAACGTTCGAGACAGCGCATCGCCTCGTCGAACCGATAGGCAGAAAGAGCCTGTCCGTAGGCCTCCCAAAAAGCATCGGTCCCGAAACGGTCGGGTTGGCGCTGAGGCATCCGTCCGTCGCAGTATTTCTCGACCATGGTCACGGTCCGCGCGGCCAGGTTCCCGATACCGTTGACCAACTTGGCGGTGTAGTTCTCTTCGAACAATCGCCGCGAAAAATCTCCGTCCTCGTAAGACGGCAGGGCGCCGAGCAGGAAATACCTGACTGGATCGGTGCCGTAAGTCTCCACCAGATCGTAAGGATTGACCACGTTACCCGATGACTTGGACATCTTCTGGCCTTCGGCGGTGATGAAGCCGTGGATGAAGATCTGCCGGGACATCGGCAGTCCGGCCGACAACAGCATGGCCTGCCACATCGCCGACTGCTGCCGCAAGTTGTCCTTGCCGGCCACTTGCACGCCCGGCCAACTGGCGGAGAACCGTTCCATGTCTTCCGGCCAACCGATAGTCGAGACGTAATTGACCAGCGCGTCGAACCACACGTACATCACATGCTCTTCGTCGTCCGGAACCGGAATGCCCCAGGGCATCTTTTCCTTGAGCCTAGAGATGCTGAAATCAGCCAGACCGCCACGCACGAAGGACGCGATCTCGTTGAGCCGCGACGGCGGTAACACGAAATCAGACTGATCACCGTAACGCTTCAGCAGTCGTTCACCGAATCGGGAGAAGCGGAAAAAATAGTTCTCCTCATCACGGTTCTCAATGGCCAATTTGGGATGCAACGGGCAGACGCCGTCCGTAAGTTCGGAATCGGTCTTCTCCAACTCGCATCCGACGCAGTATCTGACCTGATACCTGGCCTTATAGATATCGCCGGACGCCGCGCAACGCCGCCAGAATTCCTGAGCCGCCGCGATGTGGTGCTCGTCCGTGGTACGGATGAAATCGGTGTAAGTCAGATTCAACGCCTCTTTCAGGCCATGGAACTTGGCGGCGTAGACGTCGCAATAGGCCTTCGTATCCAAGCCGGCATCAAGCGCGTTGCGGTAGATCTTCTGTCCGTGTTCGTCGGTCCCGGTATTGAACACCACCGATTCGCCGTGCAACCGGTGCCATCGCGCCAGTGTATCGGCCTGAACGATCTCCAACGCGAAACCGATATGCGGATCCGCGTTGACGTAGGGCAATGTGGTCGTGATATAGAAATTTTTCGCCGGCTCTTCATTCATATCTTTCTTTGTTCACTTTCCCTCGCTTCCCCGCTTCCCCTCTCTCCGATCATTATACCTCTTACCCTCGACGACGATAACGAATTCACCCTTCTCGTGGCCGCTGACGAGCCCGATGGCTTCAGCCGCGGCACAGCGATAGACGCTCTCATGCATCTTGGTCAATTCGCGGAAGATGCACAAGCGGCGTTCCGGCGCGCGTTCCGCCAGCTGCGCGAGCGCTTTAAGGATGCGATGCGGCGACTCGTACAGCACCGCGGTATGCGGACAAGCGGTCGCTTCGTCGAAAAAGGAATTCCGGCCCTTCTTGTGCGGCGGGAATCCGAAGAAGGTGAAGGCGTCTGCTGGAAATCCGGCCGCCGATATCGCGGCAGTGACAGCGCTCGGTCCGGGAATCGGCACTATGCATGCGTCAGGCATGGCTTCGAGCACGTCACGGACGAGCATCGCGCCCGGATCGCTGACTCCGGGCGTCCCTGCGTCGCTCACCAGACCGACATCCTTGCCGTCGCGCAGCAGTTCGAGGACGCGCGCCGCCTTCGACTCATGGACCTGCTCGCGATAACTCTCGGTCGGCACGCCGATGCCGTACCGGTCGAGCAGCCTGCGGGTCACGCGCGTGTCCTCGCAGAACAGGACAGAGACGCTTTTCATCGTCTCAAGCGCCCTCTGCGTGATGTCACCGAGGTTGCCGATCGGAGTGGCGATGATATAGATGGTTGCCATATCAAAAAGCGGGTAAAGCGGGGCCGCCCGGCATCCCCGGCATCCGCCGGGCGCGGCGCCGGGCTAGCGGGGGCCGCCCGGCATCCCCGGCATCCGCCGGGCGCGGCGCCGGGCTAGCGGGGAAAGAAACCGTTTCCGTCTTAGCGAGCGCTTCGTCAATCAGCTTGCGCGCATCGAGCTTGGCTTCCTCATTCTCCGCCTGTGCGACGGTCGAGCGCAACTCCGGATGATCCGGTACGAACAGCGTACAACAATCGTCGTGCGGCTCGATAGAAATATCGTACGTGCCGATTTCCCTGGCAAGCGCGACGATGGCGTTCTTGCTATCGCCCACGAGCGGCCGATAGACTGGCAGACTCGCCACCGCGGTGACGGTCGCCATGTTTTCAAGCGTCTGCGACGCGACCTGACCGATGCTGTCGCCGGTGACAATCCCGAGCGCTCCCTCCTTTTCCGCCAGCGCCTGCGCGATACGAAGCATCATCCTTCGGTAAAGGACGACGCGTAGCGCTCCGTCGGTCCGGGCGGTGATCTCGCGCTGGATGTCGGCGAAGGGAACGAGATGCAGACGCGAGCCGATCTGATATCGGTCAAGGACGCCCGCGAGCCTTCGCACCTTCTCGATGGACTCCTTACCGACGTGCGGATAGCTGTGAAAATGGACGAACACGGCGCGGCACCCGCGGCTCATGACTTTCCAGGCGGCGACCGGGGAATCTATTCCTCCCGACAGCATGACGACGATCCTGCCCGCCGAATCGGTCGGCAATCCGCCCGGCGCGTCTTCGCGGCCCACCGACAGGAACGCGCCTTCCTGATTGACGTCCGCGTACAAAACGGCGTCCGGCTCATGCAAGTCGACGGTCAGCGCGCTGTTCTCGGCCAGGACATAGCCCCCGATCTGCCGGCTCATCTCCATGGAATCGGCTGGGAACTTCTTATCGCCGCGCTTCCCAGTCACGCGGAAAGTACCCGACTTACCGGCCATCATCCGCGCCGCGGCCCGCTTGATTTCGGTCAGATCTTTCGGCGTCTCGTCCGCGAGCCAGAAATGCGCGATGCCGAACACCGATTTCAGCGCCTCCACCGCCCGGCGCTCCGTCTCAGCCGGCATCGCGCCATCGTGCCTGAAAAGCAGGACGCCCTTGCGAGCGCTGGCGGCGAACTTCCCGATGGGGTCGAGCCGCTGCCGAATGTTCCGCATCAGCAGATTCTCGAAAAAGGAGCGGTTCCCGCCCTTCAGGGAGATTTCGTCAGTATGCGCGATTATCGTGTCGGCCATAGTCAAAGAGATTATATCATCAGAAGCCGATTGGCAATGATGGGGACGGGGGAAGGTGCAGAAGGCTTGCCCTGCACCGGAGCGGAGCGACTGGTGCAGGGGGGGGGGCAAAAGGGGCACTCGACTGGACGGACGCCTTTACATCTCCCGCTCCGCTCGTTAGCGGGGACCGGCCGGCATTCGCCGGCCTAGCGGGGACCGGCCGGCATTCGCCGGCCTAGCGGGGATAGAAATCCTTCCCCCGCTCTCCCCGCTTCTCCCCGCTATCCCATCATTATCAAAAACGCCCCTTTCGGAGCGTCTTGTGCCCGTATTTACCTTAAAATCACTCCAATCCCAGCGCCTTGATCAGCTCTTCCTTATCGAACCCGACGATGATTTGGTCGCCCACCATGATGACCGGTACTCCCATCTGCCCCGACTTCTCGACCATTTCCTTGGCCGCCGCCTCATCGGCCGCGACGTTGATATCCTCATACGCGATTCCCCTGTCGTCCAGGAATTTCTTCACCATGTGGCAATAGGGGCACGCCGGCGTCGAGTAGACCCGGACCGTCTTCGCCACTGCTGCGTCGTTCTCATTTCCCATAGGGTAGCTGATAGATTACTGATGCTGAAATAAGACTAACATGAAGCCCGCACTCCGGCCAGTCGCAATCACACTCCTCTGGCTTTCATCTTCAGATAACGACGCCGTTCGGTGACCGCTCTCTTGTACCAGTCATCGTACTCTTCTGCCGCGTCGTCCCAAGTGACCACGCTCATCATGGCGTTCCTGACCAGCTTCTGCCAGACCTTCGGCTGATGATACAGCGTCAACGCCTCGATGATGACCCCGTACAGCGCCCAAGCCGATCTCTGCCGGAACGAGAATCCATTCCCCTCCCCCGTCTCCGGATCGAAATGCTGGATGGTGTCGCTCAAGCCGCCAGTCTCACGCACGATCGGCACCGCTCCGAAACGCAGCGCCTCGAGAGCCACGATTCCTCCCGGCTCGAACATGCTGGGCATGAGCACCATGTCCGACCCGGCGAAGATCTTCCTCGGCAACCGGAAGTCCGAATACAGGAACAATCCGATGTTATCGGGGTATATCTCTTTGAGGCGATTCAGCTCCTTGCGGTATTGCTCGTCGCCGCTGCCAAGAAAGACGAACTGCATGTCGTCCCGTTCCTCCAGGATCCTGGGCAGGATCTCCAGGACAAGCTCCAGGCCTTTCTGTGAAGACAGGCGCCCGACGTAACCGAACACCGGTATGTCCGGATCCTTCGGCAACTGGAACTCCCTTTGCAAATCGAGCTTGTTGATCGCATGCGCCTTCAGGTGCGTGTTCGCCGAATAATGCTTTTTGATGACGGGGTCGCTCGTCGGGTTGAACTCCGAGATGTCGAGTCCGTTCAGGATGCCGCTCAATTTGCCGCGCACTTTGGTCAGGACGTCGAGCAACCCCTCGGAATACTCCGGCGTCAACACCTCCACCGCGTGCGTCGGGCTGACGGTGGTCACCAGATCAGCGTACAGCAGGCCACGCAACAGCGCGTTCTGAGTCTTCAGCTTATCGGATTTGATCGACGCCAGCGGCGCCTCTCCCCAGTCCTTATCCTCCTCTTTGGCGTACTTGAAGTCCTTGACGCCCTGGTATTTGAAATTATGGACGGTCAACACGACCGCGACGTCCTTGAGCATGGAGCTGTACCGGCGATCCTTGCGGGCCATCTCGATAAAATACGAGGTATGCCAGTCATGGCAATGGATGACCTCCGGAAACCAGACGTCATCGTCCTCCCGCTTCGTCTTCTGATGCTGAAAAAGCAGCCATTCAAGGCAGCCTTTAGCCAAAAGCGCGAATCTGGTATGGTCGTCCGAATAACCGAACACGTTCTCCCGGAGCTCGTAATATTCCTGATTCTCGAGGAAATAGACGAACGCGTCGTTCTTGCCGGCTCTGGCCGAAAGCACGTTGCAGATGAGGGTGCCCTCGTCCTTACCGTCGACGGGTACTTCCATTCCCATGGCCTCCTGGTGCAGCTTGATCTTCCGGCCGTTGTTCCCGAGCTTGAGGCGCGTCACTCCGTATTTCGGGGTGAACAGCCGGACATCAAGCCCGCGCTTATTGAGCGCGCGTGGCAGAAAATACATGACCTGCGACAATCCGCCGACCGTGACATAAGGCGCGACTTCAGCGGAAAGGAAGAGAATTTTTTTAGGCATAACTCTATGCGGCAATTACCACCCGAAGTATAATGTCTATCGATAAGTGATGAAAGCCTGACTTGTGTATAAAATCATCGGGACAGCCTTGCCGTTAAGCGCGCTTCGCAGTAAAAAGGCCGATTTGAAAGACAAACCGAACGGGACCGTGGAAGACGGACTGCTTTTTTTAGACTGGCTTGAGCGGACCGGGCAGTCTGCCTGGCAACTGCTGCCGCTCTCCGAGACTCATCTAGAGCCAGATTCGAAGAGCATCCACGTCCCCTCACCTTATAAGGGTTATGGCATCGGACTGGACCCCAGGTACCTGCCGGAAGACATGCGCGGCATCGATCCTTCGCCGGATGAGGAGCGCGTCTTCAGGCGGGAAAACTCGGAATGGCTGACGGATTACGCCTTATTCTGCGCTCTGCGCGACAAGTTCGGTACCGATGACTGGTCGGTCTGGCCGGCGGCGATCAGGAACCACAAGCCTGAAGCGGTCAACGAATGGAGACGCAAGCTTAACGGCCAAGTGACCGAGAAAATTCGCGAACAGTGGCGCCTGCACCTGGCTTTCAGCGAGCTGAAGACCCGAGCGCAGCGCGCCGGCATCTATCTTTACGGCGACCTGCCGTTCTATCTGCCGTTCCGCGGTCCGCTGGTATGGGCGCACCGCGACTGTTTCGACATCCTCAAGACCGGCAAGATGTCGTGGGTATCCGGGATACCGGACGGACCGCAATCACATTACGGCCGCCAGGTCTGGGGCCACCCGCTCTATCGCTGGAAGGGTCCGGGCCAGACGCGGCGCATCTTGAAACTGTGGCGGATGAGGGTCGCCTATTACGCGCGTTTCTATGACGCGATGCGCCTGGACCACGCCAAGGGATTCTTTAACTTCGGGGCGATGAGCGCGGAGAACAAGAAGCTCGATAACATCAGGATCGGCCCGGGGCGCATGGCGCTGGAGGACATCATCGATTACAGCCGCGACCGCGGCCTTGAACTGTTCGCCGAGGATTCCGGTGATCGCCTTGAGGAATTGCGCGCGGCCCTCCACGAGTTCGGCGTTCCGGGCATCCGCATCCTGCGCTGGGCGTACAACGAGAAGAAAAAGCACCTGGAGCGCGACTACAGCGACGTCGGGAATTATCCGCGTAACTGTTATGCCTTCTCTTCAACGCATGACACTGTGCCGCTGGCGGCGTATCTGAAGGCGCTGACCCCGAACGAACGCGCCCACCTCTGCATCCATGTCGGCGTGGAGAACACGAGAAGCGACGGCCTCCTGATTGACCGACTCATCGGAGCGCTCGTCTCGTCGTCAGCCGGTCGGGTCATCATCCCCCTGCAGGACTGGCTACACTCGAAAGATCGCATCAATGTCCCGGGCACGGAAAAACGGAAAGGCGACCCGAATTGGCGGTATCGGATCGGGGTTCCGGTGGAGAGACTGCCTGATATCGGATTAAAACCGAGATTCAGGAACGGCAAGCGGGGCAGAAGGAGATAAATTAAACTCCCCGGATTCACGTCCGGGGTATTTTGACTCTGCGGCCATTAGGTACTTCCAGACTCGTGGTTTAGCGAGACCTGGATGGGATGCAGTGTGCCCGGCTGGAGCGATTCACGAAGCGAGGCGTACTGAGTAAGTACGATGAGCGAGTGAATCGCGAAGCCGGGAGCAATGCGCCCAGTCCAGGGCTCGCATAGAAAAAGAGGGGCGCGAGCCCCTCTTTAAATCGTGCGCAAGACGCGCTATGAGACGAAGAAGTAATTCCCATCTCTGTCGCCGCCGACGTGGATGCTCTTTCCGTCGAAGAAGTCCGAATCCCGCCAATCCCGATCCTGCGCCCGGAACCAGCAGATCTCGCCCTCGAGCACGATCAGCAGCCCGGTCTCGTCGTCCATGCGGACCTTCCGGGCGTGAATGTGCGTACCGGCAAGCACTTCCATTTCTTTGTGTGAGTGCCTGATGCCGCACCACTCGTCGCGGCAATCCCTCGGCGTGCTGCTGTTGCCGCAGACCGAGATCGTGCGCATGACCGGCGCCAGCTCCGTGACGATGTACTCCGCGTCTGGATCCGCGTCGGCCATGTACCACCGCAACTCAGCACCGCTCAAGATGGTGCCGACGGCCGGTATCAGGACCATCTTCGTGCTGACCGCCCAGGGCTTGAAGATCGGAGCTCCCCGCCTCGGCAGGACGCAAATGGCGTCAGCTCGAATGCTCTTGGCCGCGTCCACGCGGTCGATCAGCGCGTTATCCGTCACCAGGAGGAAATGGTATTGCGTCAGCGCCTCGCCGATGACGGCCGTTAGATCCTCCTCCACGGCCTCGACGAACCAGACGCCGTCCCTGACATCAGTCGGATCCCCGTTCACGACAACCGTATTGTTGCGGGGTCCGGCGACGGCGCGGCTGATGCGGACGGTCCGCATCTCTGACTCGGGTCCCATCGCGCCGGTCCGGTTGAAGATCTCGACCCTCTCCGCATCGGATAACCGATGCTCTAACTGCACCTCCTGTACGAATCCTCGCGTTTCGGAGTGCGACAGCCAGACCGATCCGCCCGTGATCGTCAGCTCTCCCTGAACCGTGCTGATACGGCCGCGATCACGCCAAGCCTTGCTGAAATCCGCGCATCGGATGATATCACCCGCCTGCAGGGGGCACTTCTTCCCGTCAACCATGCTCTCTACTCCTTTGAAAGGGCGCCAGCGAACGCCGCCATATTACTTCATGCCGACCGATCGGGCAAACCTAAAACGCGGTCAGCCTTTCTGCCGCGTCCACAATCATCCCTGCCCGCCGTAGCCGCGCTCCTCCACCTCCTGCGCCAGCTCCGGCCCGCCGGACCTCACGATTCGTCCGTCGAGCATCACGTGGACGGCGTCAGGCTTCAGCATCGATAGAAGTTTCGGCAGATGTGTGATGACGAGTAGCCCCATGCGCTCGCCGCGCACGGACCCGATACCGTCGACGACCGCCTTGATCGCGTCGACATCGAGACCGGAATCGGTCTCGTCGAGTATCGCGTACTTGGGCTCGAGCACCATCAGCTGCAAAATCTCCGACTTCTTCTTCTCGCCGCCGGAAAAACCTTCGTTCAGGCCGCGCGACAACAGACTCTTGTCCATCTTCAATGTCGCCGCCTTCTCCTCAAGGATCTTCCGGAAATCACGCGGGCCGAGATGTCCGTCGCGCGTCTCGTTGTATGCCGCCCGCAGAAATTCGGCGAGAGTCAGGCCGGGAATCTCCGGCGGATTCTGCATCGACAAGAAAAGACCGCGCTTGGCGCGCGCGTCGGCCGGCAGTGAGGTGATGTCCTCACCATCAATCGAGACTTCGCCCTCCGTGATCCGATAGTCAGGGTGTCCCATGAGAGCGTTGGCGAGCGTACTCTTGCCCGATCCGTTCGGCCCCATGAGCGCCACGACCTCGCCAGCCGGAACCTCGAGCGTCACGCCCTTGATGACCTCGCCCGTCGCGCGTTCTACTCGGACATCTTTTACGATAAGCGCCATACGAAATGAAAGGTAAGAAAGCGGGGACCGCTCCCCCGGCTCAAGGCCGGGGTCGCTAGCGGGGACCGCCCGGCATGCGCCGGGCTAGCGGGGAAAGATTTTCTCTCCCGCTCCCCCGCTCCCCCGCTCTATATTCTTCAACCCCCCTCTTCAGCGTCTCAAGTCCGAGCATGGCGCACTTCACGCGCGTCGGCCCGATCTCCGCCCCAAGCAGCCGCGCGATGTCCTCCTGCCCCATCGCCGCCACTTCATCGAGGCTCTTGCCGATGACGTCTTCGGTCAGCATCGACGTCGCCGCCATGCTGATGGCGCAACCGACGCCATCGAAGCCGACTTCCTCGATCCTGCCGTCGCCGTCGAGGCGCACGAAAAACTGCACGGTGTCGCCGCAACTCATGTTGGCCTTGCGGCCGGCGAACGTCACTTCTTCCGGCTTGCGCTTGTTCCGCGGATTGCGACTATGATCGAGTATCTCTTCGCGGTAGACGTCCGACTCGCCGCATGGTTCAGCTGATTTGTTGGATTTGGTCATACTCGTTTTCAGACTCCGAACTTCTCTTTCACGTGCCGAATGCCCTCAATCAGGGCGTCGATGTCCTTCTTCTCCGCATAAATCCCGAAGCTGGCGCGCGTCGTTCCTGGCAGACCGAGTTCCTGCATCAGCGGCATGGCGCAATGATGCCCGCCGCGCACGCAGACGCCGCGCCTGCCGAGGATGTGTGCCACGTCATGCGGATGCGCCCCTTCTATCTCGAAAGTGACGACTCCGCCCCTGTCCGTGCCGATGCCCGGACCGATAATGCGCACCTTTGGTTCTGCGCCGAGCTTCTCCAGCGCGTATGCGGTCAGCGTCCGCTCGTGCGCCGCGATCGCTTCGATGCCGATCGAACCGACATAGTCCATCGCCGCGCCCAATCCAATAGCTCCGGCGATATTCGGCGTCCCGGCCTCGAACTTCCACGGCACCTCGTTCCAGGAAGAGTCCTCTTTGGTGACCTCTTCGATCATGTCTCCGCCGAACTGGAACGGCTCCAGTTTCTCGAGCCTTTCCTTGCTGCCGTAAAGCACGCCGATGCCGGTAGGCCCGTAGGTCTTGTGGCCGGAGAACGCCAGGAAATCGCAGCCGAGATCCCGCACCGACACAGGACGATGGCCGACCGACTGCGCGGCGTCGACGATGAAGATCGCGCCGCGCTCGCGCGCCAGCCTGCCGAGTTCCGCTACCGGATTGACCGTTCCGAGGACGTTCGACACGTGCGTGACCGAAACGACCTTGGCGGCCGGACCGATGAGCTTCCGGGCCGCATCCAGATCGAGCGAAATCCGGTCAGCGGCGAGCGGGATGAACTTGAGGGCGAACCCGCGCTTCTTGGCGAGCTGCTGCCACGGCACCAGATTGGCGTGGTGTTCCATCATCGAAATGACGACCTCGTCGCCCGCGCCTAACCGCTGCGACAGCGAATAGGCCAAAAGGTTCAGCGATTCCGTCGCACCGCGCGTGAACACGATCTCGTCCGCTGCCGCACCGATCATCTCGGCGACCTTGCCGCGCGCCGCCTCCATCTCCTGCGTCGCGACAGCGCTCGCCCGATACATGCCGCGATGAACGTTGGCGCGGTATTCGCGATAGTACCGGTCCATCGCTTTCAGGACCGGCTTCGGAGTGAGCGAAGACGCCGCCGAATCCAGATAATGATAAGGCCTGCCGGCATTCCATTCGGATTTGAACGTCGGGAAATCGCTCCTCCGGTCTTTCGGTCTGAACCAAGACATGTCCGTACGATCAATTTGGATTAGAGGCCGCGAGCGCACAACGGAGCCGCGCGGCCAGCAGCGCTTCGACGGCGTCGCGGGACTCCGGATCGGCGATGGCGCCGGATACCGGAGACAGGAACCCGAGAATCGCCGCGGCCGCCGCGGACTCGCGGCTCATGCCGCGCGACATCAAGTAAAACAGGCGGCGCCCGTCGAGTCCGGTGACTGACATCGCGTGCTCGCAGCGCACGTCGTCGCTGCCGATCTCCAGCTCAGGCGCGCATTCGAGACGCGCGCCGCCGGACAGCAGGAGCGTATCTACCCGCTCAAGTCCGGAACAGCCGGTCAGCCCGCTCTTCATGACGATATCGCTGCGATAGCTCGCGCGCGAACGGTCAGCGAGCGCACCTTTGGTAATGATACGCGAAGTCGTCCCTGACGCGAAGTGCCCTACCCGATAGTCAAGGTCCAGCCGGTCGGCGTCAGAGCCGAAAAACAGCGTCTTGAGCTCCGCGTTCGCGCCGTCGCCGAGCAGTTTGATCGAAACCGAGGAGGTATTGTCGCCGCCGCCGAACCGGCCGTCGATGAAGTCCAGCCGACCATTTTCTCCGACGGAAGCTTCCACCCGTCGAACTGTCCGCCCGCCAGCCGCGCACTTCCCGACCGCATGGAAATCGAGTTGCGCGCCGTCGCCGACGCTGATGCTGATTTTCGCGTCCGAATCGACGCGCTTGCAACCCTGGCACGTCCCCGACTCGACAATGATCGCTCGGCTCCCGGCACCGACTTCGATGCTGAAACGCCCGACCACCGATCCATGCAGGTTCAGCACGATCGGTTCGGTGATAATGGTGCCCGAAGGGATGACCAGCGTATCGTCGCCCATCTTGCTATCTTGCTTTCGCGCTTTCGCGCTGTCGTGCTTTCGAGCTTTCATATCGCTTACCCCGCCGCTCCTTCCATTTCTAATTCCAAAAGTCGCTCCAATTCGACCGCGTATTCGAGCGGCAGACGCTTCACCACCGGAGCGGCAAACCCGCTGACGACCATCTTCAACGCGCGGTCGGCGGAGATACCCCGGCTCGTCAGATAGAAGATCTCCTCGTCGCCGATCCGTCCGACCCGGGCTTCGTGCGCCAGCTCGACATCCTCGTTCTCGACGACGGCGCGCGGGAACGAATCCGCCGCCGCGTCAGGACCGAGGAGCAGCGTATCGCAATCCACCGAACAGCGCGCGCCGCGCGCCCGGCCGTTCACCTGCACGAGTCCGCGATAGGTCGTCTTGCCCCCGTCCTTGGCGATGCCCTTCGATCGCACGGTCGCCGTCGTCTCCGGAGCGGCGTGCACCACCTTAAAACCGGTGTCCTGCTCCTGCCCCGGTCCGGCGAACGCCATCCCCAGGGCGTCGCAGCGAGCGCCCGGTCCGCGCAGCACCGAACAGGGATAGAGCATCGTCTTGCCGCTCCCCATGTTGCCGGAAAGCCATTCGATCGCGCCGCCCTCATCCACGAGCGCACGTTTGGTGTTGAGATTATAGACGTTCTTGCTCCAGTTCTCGATGCTCGAATAGCGCACCGTCGCGCCCTTGCCGACGAAGATCTCGACGCAGCCGGCGTGCAGCGAACTCGTCATGTATCTCGGCGCCGAGCAGCCTTCGATGTATTCCACATAGCTGCCTTCGTCCGCGATGATAAGAGTATGTTCGAACTGGCCGCCGCGCTCGGCGTTCATCCGGAAGTAGGCCTGCATCGGTACTTCGACGCGCACGCCCGGCGGCACGTAGATGAACGTACCGCCGCTCCAGACCGCGGCGTGCAGCATGGCGAACTTATGATCCGAGATCGGCACACACTCGGTCATGAAATGCTTACGCACCAGTTCAGGGTACTCGCGCACCGCCGTATCCATGTTCTCGAAGATGACGCCTTGCCCCACCCACTCCTGTTTCAGGTTGTGATAGACGACGTCGGAATCGTACTGCGCTCCGACTCCCGACAACGCCTCGCGTTCGGCCTGCGGTATGCCGAGACGCTCGAACGTGGCGCGGATCTCCGGCGGGACGTCGTCCCAGCTCCGCGCCTCGCGGGTCTCGGGACTCGAATAGTAGACGATCCGCTCCAGATCAAGACCGGCGAGATTCGGTCCCCATGAAGGCATCGCCGCCTCGCCGAACATCCTGAAACCGCGCAACCGCTTCTCCAACATCCACTCCGGCTCGCTCTTCGCGCGCGAAATCTCACGGACCAGACTTTCAGTCAACCCGACGCGCTTCCCCGCTTCTTTGCTTCTTTGCTTCTTTACTTCCGTCATACCAACTCCGCCAGCGTCATCTCTTCGAGTGCCTCAGCGACCTTACCCTGCACGCGTCCCCACAGACGTTTCGAGGTGCAGGAACCTGACAAGGAGCAGCCGTGCCCAGCCGCCAAGCACTCCACGAACATCACCGGCCCTTCGATGGCTTCGATAATCTCGCGAACGGTGATCTTTTCCGACTCGCGGCTAAGGACATAACCGCCGTACGCGCCGCGTTTGGCTTTCACCAGGCCGGCGCTCTTGAGCGGCGCGATTATCTCCTCAAGGAAGCTGCGCGATAACCCCTGGCGTTCAGCCACTTCGGTCAGGGATACGAAAGCGCCCGATCGGCAATTGACCGCCAGATCGGCCATCAGTATGACTGCGTTATGTACCCGTTGAGGCACCCGAAACAATGATTTCATCGCTAAATTCAAGCTAAATATAAATCCAAGCGATTTACTGGGATTTAACCAGGAATGCGCCGGGTTGTCAAGTTTAGGAGCACAGGAGCTAAGGAGTCGAGGAGCACTGAAATTGAATGCCGGCTCCTCAACTCCTAAGCTTCTTAGCTTCTAAGCTCGTATACCTCTCCCCTTCTCTCCTTCTCCCCTGCACCACTCCCGTGAACCAGTCGCTGGCGCTCCGGTTCGCGGTCGGGCTGCAGGGCAAGCCCTTCTGCACCTTCTGCTCCTTTTGCGCCTTCTCCCCTTTCAATAAAAAGACCGCGGCGATTCCGCGGCTGTGGTGCGTCCTGCGATCAGAGCGCCTCGAGCCCGTGAAGATTGAGCAGAAGGAGCGTGCCCTCGATGAACTCGGATGTATCGGCGACCCTCGCGGCGACGACAGCCCGATGCAGTTGCGCCCTCTCCTTCGCCGTCAGCATCAGAATGATCCTGGAGGTCCGCTGTGCGAGCCGCGACGTCACGAACGTCACGCGTCCGTGAAGCGGCTTGCCCGACTCCTCCATCCGTCTGGACAGATCCATGACAAGCGCTGACTTGGAGCGGCCGTATCCCACGGCCGCATCCTCGAGCAGCACGAGCGTTTCGAGCGTCAGCCCTACGACCTTCGGCTCTTTCTTGTCCGTGCAGTCCATCATCTCCCCTTTCGACTGGTCGACAATACCTCATTAGCAGAGTTTTCGCGAACCATCAAGACGACACCGCTTCTCCCAGCACTCCGCGGCTCGAACCGGTGATGACGATGACTCTCTTCGTGATCATGCCGCGACGTCTATGCCCGTCAGCGACCCGACCAGCTTGCCGATGACGAAACCGGCGACCCCGGCCGACGCTGCGATGGCGGTCATCTCAAACGCACCGCGCAACACGGACGTCTTGGTGACGTATGCTTTCCACCAGCCGAGCGAGAAAAGCGCGACGACCGCCAACGCGAACGACGTATATATGGCCGCGCTCACGCCCATAATGAAGAACGGCGCTACTGGCACCAGTCCGCCGGCCATGTAGGCGACCCACATCACCGCCGCGCCGCCTTTCGGCTCGGCAAGCTGCTCAAGCCCGATGCCGAGCTCCTTGACCGCCATCTCTTCGAGCCATAGATCCTTGTCCTTGGTGATGCGCTTCAACAGGATGCCGATCTCTTCCTCGGTGAATCCGCGGTCGCGGTAGATCTGCCGCAACTCCGCCTTCTCCTGTTCGGGCGTCTCTTCGATCTCCTTCAACTCGTCGCCGATGCGCCGTTCAATCAGCTGCCGCTTCGATTTCGATGACAGGAAAGTGCCGGCGGCCATCGACAGCGCCTCAACGATGACGATGACGATCCCCGACAGGACGACCACCTTCTTGTCTCCCGTCCCCGCGGCGATGCCGACCACCGCGCCGCCCGTGGAGACGATACCGTCCTCAAGACCGAAGATGAGCTCCCTTATCGAAGAGTACATGCCGTTCGTCCTGTGTTTCAGGATTTTCCAACGTAACATATGAAAGATGTCATTTTTCGGGGTTCCAGCCCCTGTTTTGCGATTTGCGCACGTCTTCGGTCTCGTCAGTCCGCGCGTAGTCGTCCTCGATGCGGAACGTCGTGCCGGTCTCCGGAGTCGAGGCTTCGAGCACCACAGCATCCTTTATGCCTTCGAGGCGGTGTTTGTGCCCAGGGCGGATGGTGTAGCCGCGATCCGGTTCCATCTCGATCTTTTCGATTATGCCCGCATCATTCTCAAACCAGAGTAGCGCCTCCCCGGAAATAAGGCATTGCGTTTCCAATTTCTCATCGTGATATTGCAAGGATAGCCGCGCGCCGGCATTTACGAAAATGAGTTTACTGACGTACGGCAGATCGTCGGGCGTCAACAACACCTCCCTACCCCAGGGCTTAATAGTTTCTTTGAAGAAGGCGCTATCAGACATAACGAATCAAATCACAGGTACAGGTTACCATAGAGAGCAAAAGAGTGAGAGAGTAGGAAAGCACATTAGCTTTTAGACTTTTGAGCTCTTAAGCTTTTAGAGGTAAGACGATTGACTTTCTCCTTCACTTTGCCCTAGCTGAAACGATATAATGTCCCCGTATGCGGATAACACGAAACCTCCTCAAAAAAACCGTCGCTTCCGTCACTCTCACCGCCGTATCTTTGATTTATGCGATGCCGGCGAGCGCGGAGATCTTCAATCCCAACTACATCATCTCCGACGCCGAAATGCGCGATGCGTATGCCATGTCGTTCATGGACACCTACCTTTTCCTGAGCGAAAAGGGCGGCCTGAACAACCAGTTCGACGTCGATCCAGAGGACGGCATGCTCAAAGGCACCGCCCAGCTCATCGATGACGCGGCCAAGCGCTATCGCATCAATCCGAAGTATGTCCTGGCGCTGATGCAGAAGGAGTCAGGCGTTATCGAGACGCGGGTACCGACCGAGAACCAACTCAACTGGTCGGTCGGATACGGATTATGCGACGGATGTTCTAAATCGAGCGAGCTGGCGCTGAAATACAAAGGTTTCGCCAGACAAATCGACGCCGGCGCGGGCTGGATGGACTGGTACATGACAAACGCGGCGCAGCTCACCTATCTCAAACAACCGAACACGGCCTTCGCGGTGAGCGGCCAAAACGTCACCCCGGCGAACTTAGCGACCGCCGGCCTGTACAGCTACACGCCG
>Ga0265297_10004665_pt1 | contig 22033 bp, 20 predicted proteins | sample Munlanlwell13791_FD_192502 | JGI IMG/M metagenome (GOLD analysis project Ga0265297, IMG submission 192502) | Leachate microbial communities from a municipal landfill in Southern Ontario, Canada - Leachate well 137-91 | ecosystem: Engineered > Solid waste > Landfill > Unclassified | place... | reverse complement strand
GTAAGGGAGCGCGGGATCGCTGACGGTGATAAATGTGCCGTAATTGCCGTTGGGGAGCTCATAGGCCGCATTTGGAGAGGAGATCGCACCGACTACGGGAGCGGCCGGTATCCCCTGGGAGGAGAACGAGGCGACAGTCGCTCCCGTGAGGACGTCCGCGTTATTGACGCTGATGAGATTTCCATAGATGTTGCCGCCCGCCTGGATCGTCGAATAGACATGATCGGTAAGGGTGTCCGTATACTCTTTTTCAATGTATCCCGGATAAAGCGCCCCGTCGCAATAATAGAGATAAAAATGGGTAATGTCTGCGATCGTATGCGCATCGATCATAGTCTCGTTGTTCAATGTACCGGAGAGATAGATATCTCTGGCCGCGGAGATCATCGAGTAGCGGTTATGGATAGCGGCGTCGATCAGCAGATCCCCGCCGGCTAAAAGATAAGCGGGTGTATAACTGTTCTTGTCAATCGTATCGACGGAAGTCACGGTAGTTTTACTGTCGAACGTCAATGCGGAGAGGACAATAAACTCCGAGAGCGTCGAGGAGGTGCTCGTCTTGGTAGGCGTGGTGGTAGAGAGATTTTCAAACGCGCCCGCATAAATGCTGATGTCCCCGTCCGCTTCGATCCGCGCCGCTTCGTTTCGAACGGTACTTGTATCATGTATCACGATATCTCCGCTAGAGATAATCGATGAGCCTTCGGTATTGCGAAGGGTGTCTGCGGCGCTTAGATCGATATGATGTGCGCTGTAGAGTACTTCGTTGTTGGTGATCGTATTGGCCTGAACGGCGAGAGCGTTTTCTCCGATGATACCGCCGTTATTCGTCAGCGTATCCGTTACGATAGAGGTAGTGTCGTATCCGTTAATCAGCGCATTGTTTAGGGTGTCGTTCGAAACAATCAATACGGTATCGGCAATCATTGACGAATCGTTGGTTAACGTCGGAGTTGCGATGGAGAGATCGTATGCATGCAGCATCCCTCGGTTAGATATAGCGGCAGAAGCGAACAGATTTATCGTTCCCGCTTCCATTGTCGCGCCGGCAAGATTGTCAATCGTCGAAGCGTTCGCTCCGATCTCGGTAAATGCGGACATCAATCCTTCGTTCGTGAGAGAACCTGCGACATTCAGATACATCGTATCGGCATAGATGTTACCTCGGTTCGCCATGCTGTTTGCCGTAATCGCAATCCCCTCTGCACTCAGTTCTCCTTCATTCAAAAAGCCGTCATGTAAAACGGCATCCAGAGCTTTTGCCGCTATCCGTCCGGCAGGACCGTTCGTCAGTTCTTTTGATTCTATTGAAGCGTAGGTTGTCGCCGAAACATTGCCCGTATTCGTTATCTCTTGCGATGCTTTGAGCGTCAGGGTATCCGCCATGACCGTATCGTTGAGAGCTATCGCATCGTGTACGGAAGAGACAGTCATCGTATTGAGAGCATAGGCCGATCCGATAATGATCTTTCCGTCTGCCGAAAGTTCTAAAGAATCGCTTGCATAGGTGATCTGGGGAAGGTTCACTCCAACTCCCCTATCAGTCCCTATCAGACGGATCGTATTGGCATATATTCCCCCCAATGCGCTCGAATCGATCGAAAACGCTTCCGTTCCAACGACATTGTCCGAAGTGACCTGCCCATCTGTCGAGATATGATTTTCTCCGGTCACGACATCGAGCTTTTTTGCATACAGCAAGGCATTCAGCTTTAAACTCTTCGTATACAGATCGACCTTATCGATATTGTTCACGTTGAGACCTGTTCCGTCGATGAGGATATCCCCGCCCTGCACATGAAACCCGCTTAACACTCCGCCGTTAAATTCAGGTGTTCCGGTCGTGAGCGTCGCATGAGGGGTATTGATAAAGCCTCCTCCGTTTACCGTGATACCGTTCGGATTAGCGATAATGACATCGGCGGCGTATCCAGCGACTTCGCTGTAGCCTCGAAGCAACGAGCGTGAAGTCCCGGTCACTTCATTGAGGATGACCCGTGCGGGGGTGACTCCAAGATTAGTATTTCCCTGTACCCATCCGCCCAACTGCGTCGATACCGCACTTGTCGCATTATTGAGGATGATCCCCTGCGTTCCGACATTAAACTCGCTAAATTTATTGTGCGACAAGCCACTCGCATCAGGGGTGACGATATTGATCAGTGGGATACCGTTGGCGGTCGTGTCCATATTCGCCTGAAATTTTGCAGCCGCAGCAGAGTCCACGACGATTCCGTCCGCGTACACGGTATTGCCCAATAACAACGATGAAAGCACACATGAGATTGATTGCCGGTAAAGTCGTGTAACCATCTGCATTCTCCTAAAAATTTGCCGATATGCTGAATCCAATAAACGGAAAAGCGCTGAAATGCTCTTGTGGGTGCTTGAGGGGAATCGCATGATACAGATCGGCGCTGAATCGTTTATACGCTGCGCGTATACCGTAAATACCGCTGTAAAGTGTCCCGCCCTCCGTATCTTCGCTGGTAGAAATATGTCCGACATCCACCCCAAGATATGGGCTGATATCCCCGAAACGGTAAGCCGTTTCATTACGGGCATACCATCCGCTGTTTCCGTGAAGCCCCTGAAACTGGTATCCTCTGACGCTGTAGGCACCGCCGATATTTATCTGTTCCACACTGTAAAGCAGATCGTTGCTGCGCTGCGCATACGCGGATAGATTGTATGTGAAAGGGATTGCAGTGTCGAAATATTTGGTAGCGCCGAGGGCTAATGTCCATTTAGCGAAATCGTGTTTGAGTGCGCCTTGGGTAGTGGGATTAAACGGGTTAAGTCCGTGATAGTAATTAAGCAGCGCATACATCTCCCACGAAGATTGGCGATAAACATATTTGGCGCCGATATTCCCTACGGTCAGATTATACGTCGAGGATTCGATCACGGCGTCTTCAAGCTTGCTTTTGGTTTTTTTCTGGGCCATAGCAGCGCTTAGCTCCACTTTTTGAGAGCGTGTATGGAACAGCTTGTACGTCGTTCCCAGTGAATAGACGGAACTCTCTCCGCGAGCAATAAAATCGTCGTTCAAGCCGTGAATGGTCTGCTCATACGTAAATCTCGATGCCCCTGCCTCCCAAAGCCATCTGCCCAGAGGGACAACGTAATTACAGGAGTTTCCGGAACTTCTGGCTCCGGTTTGATGTTTATTGGTCGTATTCAGATTGATCGATAAAACATCACTCAACCCTATGAAGTTTTCCCACACTAATCCGCCGGATATCTGGTATTTTCCGGTCGTATCGGAACCGTAATTGTTCACCCCCAATGAACCGAAAAACGGACGGGTCTCTTTTGACGTCAAGACAACGTCGCTGAAACCTTCCTTTTCCGAAGGTATCAACTGCATGGTTGTGGTATTGGATCGAAGCCTGTTGACCTGTTCTATCGATGTTTCCAAATCACCCAAATCAAGATATTTACCAGCCAATCCGATAAAAGCGCCCGAAGTTTTTCGGTTATCCGAGACGATATGATCGATTTTTCCCTCAATGGCATAAAGGTCTACCGTTCCGTCGGCAATATCCTGCGGGGTTAAATAGACGCGGGAGGTTATGTACCCTTTCTCAATATAGCGTCTGGTCATAGTATCCGCCAAAGCATTGAGTGCCCGTATACCGTTACATTTCCCGATATAAGGTGCAATCATGGCCCTTCGCTCATCTTCGGACACCATTGTGACATTGTGGACGACAATAGAACGGGATATAAAACAGATGGAGTCGTTTCTGTCGTCTGTAGTCTTGAATTCGGGAGAAAAAATAGGTGATGGAATCGTCGTATCAATGTTTTGGAGTTTTTCATATACTTTTCGCTGCTCCTCGTTCTGTAAAGGGCTGGTGGAAACGGCGGCAGATAACATACTGCTCATCAGAAAATAAAATAGAACATATTCTCTACGCATCGTTATCCTAATATTAAATATAATATTTTTGATATTACTGTTTTTAAACTTAAAATAATTATATTAAATTACAAATTAAGCAAATATTTGTTGTTTAAAGAAATTAAAGGCTGTTAAAAAAGTAAAATTGGAGTAGTTTTCACGGAGTTTCCGTTTTTAGGTTCTATCAGTAAATTCAAAACCTTAAACGCTAATTTTAAGCATGTTAAAAATACTTAAAAAGCTTTCAAAACCACTTTCCGTTTGCGCGAAAGTGTTATAATACGGCTTTTGGTCAACCAAAAAGCAACAATCGAAAGTTTTGTGTTTTAAGACTCAAAAGGGTTAACAGGCTTTAAAATGGGATGGTATCGAAAATCTAACGTAGTACGAAATCGTACTAAACGCATTAATAGAAAAGGGTTAGAATGGAGAAAGTTATTATTCTATTGTTGGCAATGATACCCCTCCTGGCCGCTCCCTCCCCATATGAGCAGGGGAAAAAACTCTATTTTTCCAAAGGATGCAACGGCTGTCACGGCATATCTGCCGGCGGAACCAACCTCTACCCTGCACTCGCTTATCGCCGTAAAGCTTTTTTGACCTACAAACTCAAACGTCTCCGTTCAAAACAAGGAGACACACAGCTCGCACAGATGATGATCCCCTTTGCCGCATCGCTTAGTGACTCTCAGATTGACACACTGACCACTTTTTTGAGCGACTATCATGAACATAGCAAAAAAAGTTATGTTCCGGATGATTCCATGACAGGAGGAGGTAGTTCATGAAGCTCCTCATCAGTGCGCTTGAGCATTCCGCAAATGTTCATCTGAAATATCTCGTCAAAGAGCTCGGCAGCGAAGTCGTTCTATCGGGTATTTTTGATTCCTCGTTAGGGGAGAGCATCGTCGATCTGCGTGCCACTTCGGTCATGGGATTTGTCGATGCGATCAAAAAACTCCCGTTTTTCTTCCGGCTGAAAGATAAAATGGTGGAATTGGCCGCTGATGCTGACAAAGTACTGCTGATTGATTCATCGGGATTCAATCTGCCATTGGCCAAGTCGATTCGTAAAAAGTACCCGCAAAAAGAGATCATCTATTATATCCTCCCTCAGGCATGGGCATGGAAAAAAAAGCGGATCCCCGTGCTGGAGAAGACGATTACCAAACTTTGCTCGATTCTGCCGTTCGAACCTTCGTATTATTCGTCCACCGCTCCGATCGAATACGTCGGTCATCCGCTGCTCGATGAGATTACCGTTCAAAAATCCGATCTAACCCCGACCGGAAAGATCACCTTTATGCCCGGCAGCCGCCCGGGTGAGATCAAACGGCTGATGGGAGTTTTCCGGGAACTTCGTCAGATGGTGACGTGCGAAGCACTCTTGGTTATCCCTCCCCATTTTACAGCGGAAAAAATTAGCGATATTTACGGGGACATATCCTCTTTCGAAATTGTCCATGAAGCCCACCAAAGCCTGGCTGAATCCGATTTTGCCTTTATTTGCAGCGGTACGGCGACGCTTGAAGCCTGCCTCATCGGGACTCCGTTTGTCCTCACCTATGTTGCCAAAGAGATTGATTATGCCATTGGCAAACGGCTTGTAAAACTCGATTATGCCGGGCTTGGAAACCTCTTATTTTCGTATAAATACCATCGCCCGCTTCATCCGGAGTTTATTCAAAACGAAGTCAATGCCCAAAATCTGTATAATGCCTATATCAAAATGGATAAAGAGACATTTTTTCGCGACGCTAAAGCATTGCGTGATCTATTAGCTCACGGCAGTGCACGGCGAGTCAGCAATATTATTAAGGAATAATCACTATGATCAGATTTTTCACATGGTTAAAAGCCCGTATCCGCCGCTTTACGGATGAAAAAATCATCCCCTATATCTTTACTCTTTCGGATGGTCCGATGCTGTTTCGCGATCTTCTAAAAACCAACAAGATGTATCAGGACGGATTGAAACTCGAAGGTAAAATTCCCGGATTTCGCCTCAGCGTAGGAAGGAGCTATATTGTGTTTATCGCATTATGGCATCTTATCATTCTCCCCGCTTCCGTAGTCTTTCATGCGGGGCTTGAAAAAATCAATTGCCATCTGCTCATTATCATGGCGGTATTGTTTACGGGGATGTTTTTCGCAACGTATGCGATGTTCAAAGAGTACCTTATCGACACGGTTGCCCTCAACATCATCAAAAGCGCATGGGAAAATCATTTCCCCCATTTTGATTATGATTTGCATGCGAAAGAGGTAGCAAAAATTTACTCTGAAGCATTGGAAAAAGAGATACCGCATAAAAACATGCAGCTCTATATCCTCGACCATTTAATTACTGCATCAAAGTAGATCGGTATCTAAACTATTTGATATTGCCCAAAACACCCAAAAAAGTAGGAATATTTGCGGCGCCGTCATGACGGCCGATTTTTTTCCCTTTTGCATCCAGAAAGTGAAATGTCGGCGTGCCGATATAGCCTAGTCCCTCAGGGATGAAATCATTGTGGATATCAATATGGACAGGGACGAATTTTTTCTCGATTGCATCCACTACCACTTTTTCTTCAAATACGACGCTCTCCATATAGTCACAGGCAGGACAATCTTCTTTTGAAAGCATTACCATCACTTTTTTCTTCTCTTTTTTTGCCTGGGCCAGTGCGGCATCATAAGACGGTGCCCATTGGATCTCAGCCAAAGCGCACGAAGCAATCAGTGAAAGCGCTAAAATTATTTTGCTCATTATATTCCTTTTATATGATTTAAAAATTCTTTCGGTTCTTTAAACCCGACGATATCGTCACTCTTCATATGCGTCCCTTTTTCGTCAAAAAATAGAATCGCCGGAGGACCGAAGATACCGTATTGGGAGCTGATCGCTTTTGCCGCATCATCATTTGCAGTCAAATTGACCTGCACCAGGACAAATTGGTCCATAGCTGTTTTAACGTTTTCGTCACTAAACGTTTTTTCTTCAAGTTCTTTACAGGCCGTACACCAATCGGCATAAAAATCGACCATCACTTTTTTCCCTTTGTTCTTTGCTAAAATCGCATCAAGCTCTTCAACTGATGTGATTCTTTCAAAATTTTTATGCCCTTGCGGCAATGTTTGCACTGCCCCTTTGGAAGGGATAAAAGGGTCAAGCGGATGAAGCGGATTTTTAGCCCCGCTCATCCCTCCCAGCAGCAATGACATTCCGTAGAGCAAAATTATTATCCCCAGCGCTTTTTTATTGGCACGGCCGCAACGGATGCAACGCCCGCGGATCGGTTCCAATGCCCCGATATTGATCGCGACAAATACTGCCAGTGCACCCCATAGCATCATCGATATATTCTCATCGATAATACGGCTGATCATCCAGATTGAAACGCCGATCAGCATCACGCCGAAGATAGATTTAACCGTATCCATCCAGGTACCCGGTTTCGGCATGAATTTTCCGGCGGTTGTCCCGACCGCTAAAAGGGGAACTCCCATTCCGATGCTCAGAGCAAACAGTGCCGCACCGCCTAAGAAGGCATCACCGGTTTGACCGATATAGATAAGGGCTCCCGCCAACGGTGCCGCAACACATGGCCCTACGATCAGTGCCGATAAAAATCCCATAATAGCCACGCCTATCACACCGCCGCGCTGGCCGCTGATCTGAGAAATACGGGACTGGATAATATTGGGAATCTGCAATTCAAACAGATCGAACATCGACATCGCCAAGACGACAAAAATCAGTGAAAAGAGGGTAATGATCCACGGTGTCTGAAATGCCGCTTGCAGATTGGCTCCGAAAAGCCCTGCCAAGACTCCGGCAATCGTATAGGCCACTGCCATCGAAAGGACGTAGACCAACGAGAGAAAAAATGCCCGCTTTGTTCCCAGCCCTGCCCCCTGCGCCACTATGACCGAAGAGATAATGGGGATCATCGGGAAAACACACGGCGTCAGCGCAAGGAGCAGACCGAATCCGAAAAAGCTGAGTAAGATAAACCATAAGCTCCCCCCTTTGATCACATTGGCGATTTGGTCGGTTTCCGACTCTTTTGGTGCCGAAGCGACATCCGTCAAAGCAGCCGTATCCATGGCGGCAGACGATTCGGTTTTCACTGCAACCGCCGTATCCATTACCGGAACTTTCAGGATCGAACCGTCGGTGGTTTCACCCTCCTTTGATACAAGTTTTCCGCTGTCGATTGTCAATGTCAATGTCGACTCTTGAGGCTCATAACATAGTCCGGCAGCCGAACATCCCTGAAACGAGAGTTTTACCCCTACTTTTTGATTTCCGGACATCTCTTTTGAGGAAGAGAGCTTTATTCGGATAGCAGGAGAAGACTCATATACTTTATCTCCCTCATGATCGACACTCTTTCCGGTCATCTCCACCGATTTAAAATCAATTCCGTCATTCGAATCGGCATCTTCGACTTTAATCTTATCGGCATAGACATAAATCTTATCTCCTAGATCAATCTCTACCCCGAGTGTTTGTGGATCGATTTGTGTAATGCGCGGCTTAAAAGCCTCTTCCGGCATTAAAAAACCGACCCCGAATACGTTCAAAGTCAAAAAAAGTATAAATCCAAAAATCCGCATACTGTTTACCTTTTTATTTATAATAGTTAATTTTACCGTATTTCACGGTTACTCTCATAAATGAGACCAATATATTTTCACTTTTCAGTTTGATTTGATATTAATGCATGAGAAGTACACATCCCTGCTTCCATTGGATTCTGCCTATAGATTTTTTTTCAGTTCTACCATAGCCTGACATGCTACACTATCCCAATTTTTCTACGGAGCTTATTGATGTCCAACCGTCTTGCACTTGAAGATTCCCCCTACCTGCAACAGCACAAAGACAATCCTCTCGACTGGTACGGATGGTGCGACGAAGCGTTTGAGCGGGCAAAAAAAGAGCACAAAGCAATTTTTATAAGTATCGGATACAGCAGCTGCCATTGGTGCCACGTGATGGAACACGAAGTGTTTGAAAACGAAACGATCGCCGCCTTTGTGAACCGGCACTTTGTCTGCATCAAAGTCGACCGGGAAGAACGTCCCGACATCGACAAACACTATCAGGAGCTTCATATGCTCCTCAACCGCCGCAGCGGCGGATGGCCCCTGTCGATATTCTGCACCCCGGAAAACAAACCGTTTTATGCCGCAACCTACATTCCCCCCTATGATCGGGACCGGATGATGGGATTTAGTACCCTGACCGCTATTATCGCCGAAAAAGTGGCACAAAATGACGAAAAACTGTTTCAAAATGCCGATGAAATCAGCGGATATCTCCGCCCCAAAAATGATCGCGTCCAGGCGACCGTTCTGAATGATAAAATTATCACCCAGTTTCTCCAGCAGGCACGGCACAATTATGACAGCGATCACGGCGGCTTTTCAAAATCTCCGAAATTTCCCCATACATCGACTCTCGACACCCTGATCACCCTCGATCGCCTTAACCCTGATGCCCAGACGAGAAATATCGTCACCCATACACTTGATGCAATGGTTCAAGGCGGTATGTACGATCTGATTGACGGAGGGTTTTGCCGTTACAGTACCGATGATACGTGGCTGGTGCCCCATTTTGAAAAAATGACGTACGATAATGCCCTGCTGTGCGCTCTGTATGCAAAAGCGGGGATCCTCTACGATAATGACCGATATCTTCAAATCGCACACGAGAGCGCGGAATTCATGCTCCGATTCATGATGGAAGACGACCTCTTTTACAGTGCCAGCGACGCCGATACCGAGGGGGAAGAGGGAAAATATTTCATCTACAGCTACGCAGAGGTGCTGGACGCTTTACGTGCCTGCGGGATACCCGAAAATGACCTAAAAACCGCGGCACAAACGGTCGGTGCGAGTGCGGGAGGTAATTTCGAGGGGCACTGCATTATCAGGCTCCCCTCTTCCCGCCGTCCCGAATGGTTCGATACGTTTCAAAGCGCCCTCAAAAGGGTTAGATCGACCCGGGAATATCCATTTATCGATCGCAAGATCATCACGGCATGGAATGGTATGATGATTCGTGCCCTTTTCATTTTGGGAAAAGTGAAACCGCAATTCAAAAAGCAGGCCCTCAAAAGTCTCGATGCCCTCCTCATGGCCATGACAAAGGACGGAGTGCTGCAACACTCCGCTCTCATCCATAAAGAACCGAAGATCGATGCATTTTTAGAAGATTACGCCTATCTGTGCCAAACACTCATCGAAGCGTATCAATGCACGCTGGATGAACGGTATTTGATCCTGGCCCAGCAGCATGCCCACAAAGCACTCGAACTTTTTTACGAAGAGGGTAAATGGTATTTCAGCCGCGGAGCGTTTCCGACACTGGCCGAATTGGATGACGGCACCTATCCCAGCGCAATGGCGGTCATGGTCGATGCATTACTGAGTCTGGGGATGCTGATCGATCCGAAGTACCGTCGATTTGCATTTAAAAGTCTCGAACATGCTTCGATTAAACTGATGAAAACCCCGATCTATTATCCCAAGCTGACCGAGCAGGCGATCCGCAATATCAAAGAAGAACGGATAGTCAAGGGGTCTACCGAACGTCTATTGCTAATCAAAGGAGAGTTCGCCTATCCGTTTGTACTACTCAAAAATGATGAAGCAATCGAAAAGTTCATGATTTGCGGTGAAAATTCCTGTTTTGCAACCGTCGATGAATCTACTCAACTTGACGAACTAATCGAATCAACGTTATAATGGAAAAAAGAGGAGGTAAATATGGGTGCAAAAAATTCTATGGCAAAAGACGAAATCATTGAAGTCGCAAAGATCGAAGAAGTCGTACACGATGACCGCCGAAAAACAAAAGAAGAAAATGAGTCCGAGCGTCGGAAACACACTCAAAAAGAAGAACGCCTTCCTATCTGGGTTAAAAAATCGGTATTGGATTATGAAGAAGAGCTCAAAACACTTCAAATCGAGCTTCTAAAACTCCAAAATCATGTTAAAGACAAAGGGCTCAAAATTTTAATGATATTCGAAGGGCGTGATGCGGCCGGAAAAGGGGGGACGATAAAACGGATAACCGAGCACCTTAACCCTCGGGGAGCCCGTATTGTCGCTTTGGAAAAACCTTCCGATGTCGAAAAAACGCAATGGTATTTTCAGCGCTACATTGAGCACTTGCCCAGTGCAGGCGAAATGGTTTTTTTCGACCGGAGCTGGTACAATCGTGCGGGGGTAGAACCGGTAATGGGGTTTTGTACAGACGAAGAGCACAAAGAATTTTTGAACCAAGTAAGCGAATTTGAACGAATGCTCGTCAACTCGGAGATTATATTATTCAAATTTTATTTTTCTGTCTCTAAAAATGAGCAGGCAAAACGGTTCAAACAGCGCAAAACAGATCCTCTTAAACAATATAAACTCTCACCGGTCGATGCAAAATCTCAAGAACTATGGGACAGATACACCATCGTAAAACATTCCATGCTAAAAGCATCCCATACAGGCATTGCCCCCTGGATCATCATCCGATCCGACAATAAGAAAAAAGCCAGAATCAACTGTATTAAACACATTTTGTCATGTGTAAAATACCCCTCTAAAAATCAGCCGAATCTGGAAACATCAAAAAAGATTCTGGTTTGGGGAGACGAAGAGATCAAAACGATGGAATCAAATATATCACTCAAGAAGAGTGAACACATCAACGAGAAAGGGTAGCCTTTCTCAATCGATCAGTTTAGAGGAATTTAAGAATCTCGTTTTCAATATTCTCTTTTTCAATGACAGTCGCTTGGGTAATCGGCTTGGTAAAGAGTGCATTGATTATCGGTGGGATTGATATATGGGCGGTCGATGATATCGATTTAAGTGCATCAATATCATTTGTATCCGTTTCACCGGTAAGCGCATTCGCAATAGTAGGAGAAAATTTTGTCCACTCAGCCGTCGAATAGACGATTGTTTTGATCGGTTTGGTTGCGCAGCAGTCATACGCTTTGAAGCAGGTCGCCGTATGCGGGTCCATCAGATACCCGCTGTCAAACGCCTCTTTGATATACCCTTTTCCCTCAGCACCGTTACAATAGTCAGCGGCAAACAGCCCCTGAAGTTTCATCGTCTCGTCATCGCTCAAGGCATAAAAACGCTCGCTTTCAAGCCCTTTCATCAGCTCTTTGGCACGCTCAGTACCGAAAAGATCGAATAAAATACGCTCGACATTGCTGGAGATCAAAATATCCATCGCCGGCGACGTGGTCGGAATCACTTTCTCTCCGCGCAGATCGTAACGTCCGGTATTGATCAAACGGGTTAAAACATTGTTCTCATTCGATGCGATAATGATCTTCTCTATCGGAAGCCCCATTTTATAGGCGTAATATCCCCCCAAGGCATTGCCGAAATTTCCGCTCGGGACGTCCAGATAGATTTTTTCGCCCATCGAAATGACATTTTGGCGCACCAGCTCAAGATAGCTATGGATATGATAGATGATCTGAAAAATAATACGGCCGAAATTAACCGAATTGGCAGCTGAAAGAGAAATATTTTTAGCTTTCAGCGTCGATTTGAACGTTTCAGAACTTAAAAGGCGTTTGAGTGCGCTTTGCGCATCGTCAAAATCCCCTTTGATACCGATCACTTTGAGGTTTTGGGCATCTTCGGTCACCATCTGCAAACGCTGAACATCCGAGGTACCGCCATCAGGATATAGACATACGACACGAACGTTCGGACGGTTTTTAAATGTCTCCAACGCCGCAGGGCCGGTATCTCCGCTCGTCGCTGCAAGGATTAGATACTCTTCACCCCGTTTTTGGGCGATAGAGGAGAGAACGACACCGAAAGGCTGCAGTGCCATATCCTTAAACGCACGGGTCGGGCCATGATAAAGCTCACTCACGTACAAATCTTTGCGGACTTTGACAACGGGGACCGGATTGGCCGGATTATCGAATTTATCATACAAAGACAACGCTTCATCGATAACGGAGGGTTCAACATCGATGACAAGAGTATTCAAAAGATCCTTGGCCAGTTCTTTATAAGAAGAGTTCAGATGTTTGGTCAAAAATGCTTCGCCTAAGTTCGGAAGCTCTTTAGGAACATACAATCCTCCAAATGAAGCGATAGGGCTGAGAATCGCCTCTGAAAAGGTGATCTCCGGTGAATGGATTCCGTCATTTCCGCGTGTTTCGATAAATTTCATTGTGCCACTTTTAAAAATTTTTGCGATTATAGCAAAGCACCTCTCAGTGCTTGCTTAGAGGGTAATTTGCGTCCCCACACCATCCGACGTGAAAATCTCGAGCAAAATTGCATGTTCGATCCGTCCGTCGATGATATGGGCTTTTTTAACACCGCCATCGACCGCTTCAAGACATGCATCAACTTTCGGAACCATACCGCCGCTTATCGTACCGTCATTCTTCAATGCTTCAACCTGAGTTTCGGTCAAAGTAGAGAAAAGTTCTTTATCCTTGTTCAATACACCCGGAGTGTCGGTCATAAAGATCACTTTACATGCGCCTATCGCACTCGCGATTGCCGATGCAGCGAGATCGGCATTAATATTGTATCCCGGATGCCCAACGGCGTCATCGGCACCGATCGGAGCGATCACGGGGATAAACCCTTCGCGGAGCAGATTATGGATCACATCGGCTTTCACACTCTCTACCCGCCCCGTCAAACCGAATTTTGCTGCATCTTTGGGTTTGGCTTTTAAAAAGTGGGCATCTTTACCGCTGATACCGATCGCTTTGGCTCCGTGGGAATTCAACAGCGAAGTTATCTCTTTGTTGATCTCTCCGCTTAGCACCATCTCAACGATCCGCATGACGTCCGGAGTACTGATCCGCTCACCATCGATAAATTCGGTCGGTATTTTCAAATCGGCCAATAGTTGACTGATACGGCTCCCTCCGCCGTGTACGATCACCACTTTGACCCCTACCAAATGAAGCAACACAATATCCTGGGCGAATTTTGCCTTCAGTTCATCGGAACTTTGTGCCGAACCGCCGTATTTGATCACAACGATCTCATCTCTGAATTCCTTGATGAACGGCATCGCGTCCATCAAGGTTTTGACGGTTTCAATCTTTTTTATCATGTACGTAATCCTTCACGGTAGTAATCAACGCTTCATCCAACTCTAACGTAAGTTCCATTACCGAAAGGTTGAGATTAAAAGACGATATTTTAACAAAGTCTTTCTGAGTTACCAAGAGGCTTGTCGCTCCGGTACGCTCGATTATTGCTTCGAGTTCCCCCCGGGTAAAAAAATGGTGGTCTTCAAAATAGATTTTTTCTTCTGCATCGGGTAAATAACGTTCAAGCCGCTCCGGCCGTGCGATAGCGGTGACGAGTACCATTTTCCGAGTCGGATTGAGAATATTTACATGACGTTTGAATGATTGTTCTTCTTTGACGACAATGACATTTTTTCCGCTCCAAAGTTTCTCACGATAAGCACCGCTTGGAAGGCAAAAAGGGTTGGGGGTCGTCACATCGATCACAATATCCAGCTTATCAATACCGTGTTTGCCGTAACCGTCATCCAGAAAAACAACTTCACATCCCATTGCTTTTGCTTCTGCAATACCGCGTTCGCGTATTTCACTGACGATAACGACGGCATGGGGAAGTGACGTGGCATAGAGCATCGCTTCGTCACCGCATTGTACCGTATCACACAATATTTCTTTATCTTTTACCACGATCATCCCGCGGCTTTTACGGCCGTATCCGCGCAGCACGATCGCCGGTTTGGTAAAATGGTGAGCCAGTTCGATCACCAACGGGGTCTTACCGCTTCCCCCTACCGTCAGATTACCGATACTTACGACCCTAATCCCCTGATTTTTCGGAACACTCCGTCGATAACGGATAAATGCAATAAGACAATAAATGAAACTTAAAGGTAAAAAGAGAATGGAAAAGATTTTTTGGAATAACGAGGGGCGATACAGATACCCCTCCACCCATCGCACGATTAAATATTTCAAACGCGCGTTAAGGCTACATCCAAAATTGCATCGCAGATCTCTTCTACTTCCTCATCACTCAAAGCAGAATAATTGGGGATAGAGAGGACCTGCTGATAATTTCGCAACGCAACCGGAAAATCATTTACCCGCAATGCATATTTTGTTTTATAGTAACTCAAAAGATGAAGCGGAATGTAGTGCAACCCGCACTCTATACCGCGGGATGAGAGTTCCCGGGCAAAAGAGTCCCGATTTTTATCTACTTTGATAATATACAGCGAATACGCATGGTCTTGCACCGCGACCGGAAGCTTGATATGAGGCGCTCCCTCCAAACGTTTATTAAAGCGTTTGGCAATCGCCTGTTGACGTTCGACAACGTCATCTTGTTTTTCAAGTTGAATCAAAATCGTCGCGGCATCCAGCGGACTGATCATATACTGGCTGCCGATATCGGTAATATCATAAATGTATCCCAGCGATTCGTCATCGACAACCATTGCATGATTGCGCAACAATCGAGCCCGTTCGATGATCTCTTCGTCATCGCTCACCAACATCCCGCCGTTACAAACATTGCGGCGCAGATGGGGGCTGAAATTGAAGCAGGTAATGTCAGCGCCGGTTGAACCGATTTTTTTCCCTTTGTAGGTTGCACCCAATGCATCGGATGCATCTTCGACGATTTTTACATCGTACAATCGCGCAATAGAATAGAGGCGGTCCAAATCGACACATTGCCCCGCTATATGCGATACGACCACCGCTTTGAGTTTCTTGGATTTATTTTCGGCCAGATAAGCTTCCAATTTCTCCAAATCGATATTGAATGTCACCGGATCGATATCGATAAAGATCGGCTCAGCGTCAAAATGGCGTACCACTTCAGGTACGGCGGGGTATGCGTTGATGGAACACAGTACTTTATCGCCGCGCTTAAGATCGATCGCCAACATCGCCAAATGCAAAGCTCCGGTACCGTCAGACGTCGCAAGTGCGTGCGATGCGCCGGTATACGACTCAAATGCCGCTTCTAAATCGGTGATGATGTCGGGCGCTTCTCCGTCAAAAACCTCATCAATTTTTTCTCTCTCGTCACCGCCGACTTCGACACGATAAAATGGGATACTCATAGGCTGCTCCTTTTATAGAGTTATATCTCTGGGATAATTAAAATCATGGTTCACCGTACGTGAAGTCAATTTGGCAATAACGGACATTTTACGTTTAAACTGATTACTGTAAATTTTCTTTATTACCATATTGACTAAATCGCTGTTTTCTCCATCTTTAATCATCTCTTCACGTGTATGACGCTCTTCTACGTAACGTTTCAACACACGGTCCAAATCGGAATACGGATATCCGATCTCCTCTTCATCGCTCTGCCCTGCCCATAAATCTGCCGAAGGAGGTTTTGAAATAATGGAATCCGGGACCCCTAAATATCCGGCGAATTCGAATACTTCGGTCTTATACAAATCGCCGATTGGATTGATCGCACTGGCCAGATCGCCGTAAAGCGTCCCGTAGCCCAGCATCAATTCGCTTTTGTTGCTGGTCCCGAGCACCAAAGCCCCCTCGCGCGCCGAAATATCAAACAGCGTCGCCATCCGAAGGCGAGCTGAGAGGTTACCGACCCGCAGAGATGACATCTCAGCTGTCTCATACGCACGCAGCATCGGTTCGACACTGTGCGTTTCACTACGAATGCCAAACACATTGCAAAGCTCATCCGCATCGTCCAAACTGCTCTGCGACGAGTAATGCGAAGGCATTTTTACACAAAGCAAATCATCTCCGAACGCACGATGGGCCAAAACTGCGACAACCGCCGAATCAAGACCTCCGCTCAGGCCGATCACCACTTTTTTCAATCCCGTTTTACGAACCTCTTGGCTGATAAAACCGGTCAAATATTGGCTGATCAGTTTGTATTTACTCACTCTAAAACCTTATCACAATTTTAACATTTTGCATTATATCTTAAATTTTTCACTTCATTGTTAACATTTTGTTATCGAAATTTTCTTCAATTCGTCTGAACCGAATCCGGCCTGCCGTCTCGCCTCGCAATTTATGCCGACCCTGCGAGGAAAACTCTGCGGATAATGACGCTCGATAATCTCAAAATAGATCGACGTCTCTACCCCTGCCCGTCCGCACGCATCCGCAAACCATCGGTCCCCTTTTCGGACGTGATCGATCTCTTCATCTAAAATAATATGAAGCGCCGCAATAATTTTCTGTATCATCGGGTCGCTGGAGTGAGCCTGAAGTTTTCGCAAGATATGCGGTGTCGCATCCAACCCGTTTGCTTCGAGATAACGGGGGACGACCGCCATCCTCTCCACTGCATCCAACGTCCGCATGGAGGCTTCAAACAAAGCATCATGGACAGGAATCTCACCGTAATAACTCCCGAGTTCATGCAGCAGAGCCTCGATCATCTCAAAATGGCACACCTCATCCTCCGCCACACTCAGCCAGTCCGAGTCAAACGCTTCTCCCAAATCGCGGAAACGGTATACCGCATCCAAGGCAAGATCGATCGCACTGTATTCGATATGGGCGATCGCATGCAATAACAGAACCTGTCCCTTTGCAGTTCCGAGATTCGTCCGTCTCGGCACCTCTTTGGGGTCGGCAATGGAGCAAAAAGTATGGTAGGAAGGATTTTCGAATACTAGCGGTACGGTAGTGGGATCGCGGTTTATATCGCCGTTTTGATATGCACGGTATAGATTCCTGAACATCTCAATTTTTTGAACAGATGACGGACACACTAAAACAGCTTCAAGAGAGGTATAAAGTTCCATGGTGCAATTATGCTAAAATTTGACTAAAAAAGAGTAACTGTTTATGGAAATCCTAAAACGCCCGATGGGCGACTATCAAACCAATTGCTATATTGTCAAAATCGATGGCAAAGAGATCATCATCGATCCGGGGATGGGGGCGACCGAGTGGGTCATGGCGAATGTCAAAAATCCCGTCGCCATTTTAAACACCCACGGCCATTTCGACCACGTCTGGAGCAATCAGGAACTGCAAGAGAAGCTTAACGTCCCCCTCTATACCCCCAAAGGGGACGTGATGCTGCTGCAAAACAGTACATGGATGCCGGGATTGCCACCTTCGACGCCCGATGTTGAAGTCAACGGAGACGAAACGTTTGATATAGCGGGAATCGAAGTCAAATTTCACCATTTCCCGGGGCATTGTCCGGGATGTTCGATGATCGAGATCGAGGATGCGATATTCAGCGGAGATTTTATATTTCATAACTCGATCGGACGGTGGGACTTCCCCTATTCCGACGGTAATGCGATGAAAGAGAGTTTGCAGAAATTTGCAGCGATGGAATCTTCCAAAACGCTTTATCCCGGGCACGGAGAGACGACGACCGTACCGGCGGAACAACGTAATATCGATTATTGGATGCGGGCTATAGGCTAGCGGGCTGATCGATATTTTTCATCAAATCGAGCCGCAGGACATGCCGCTCGGTGACCACCGTTTTGAACTCCCCTTCAAACACCTTGATATCATGGACGAATCCTTTCACCGACACATTGCGCTTACGCCCTTCCGTCTGATGTTCCGTTGCTTCGAAGATGACGGTATCCCTGATCCGCACCGGTGCCAAAAAGAGGCAATTGCACGATGCCAACACGACATTAGGCTCATTCACCGCCGCCATCGCCGCGAAATCGGCGGCACTGAAAATAAATCCGCCGTGTACCAGCCCCACGTCATCGGCACGCATTGTCTCATTGGTTTCCAAAATAACCTGCGCGTACCCTTTCTCAAGTTTTTCGATACTGCCGCTCAAGGAGGTATTGATTTTTTCATGCGTGCTTAAAATGACTTGCGGACTCAAAACCGTTTGTATTTTTTCTTCTTCTTCGATCTCATTCATTGTTTTTTTGGCCAAAACTACCCCTTTTTAATCCGTATGTATCCCCGAACAGGTGCAGGGTATCCCTCTACAGTTTTACTACTATCGTCCGGATCGAGAAAATCTTCAAGACTTTGCGACTCAATCCAGTCGGTTTTACGCTGTTCTTCGGAAGTCGTTACCACCGTTCCCAAAACCTCAAATGACTTGAATCCGGCGCGATAACACCAGTTTTCAAGTGCTTTGAGTGTCGGAACGAAATAGACATTGGTTATCTTCGAATAGCTCTCCTGCGGGCAGAGTGCAACCGGCTCTTCCCCCTCGATAATAAAGGTATCAAGATAGACTTCGCCATTCTCTTCAAGACCTTGACGCAAAGCTTTCAGCATCGCGATGGGATCGCTGCGATGGTACAGAACGCCAAGACAAAAAATGGTATCGAACTTCTCTTCGTAAAACGGAAGATGTTCAACCCCCAGCAGCTCATAGACAATATCGCTTTTCACATAACGGTTGATCAGATCAAACTGGGATTTAAACAGCGCCGATGGGTCAAATCCGACCACTTTCGCCGGAGAGTCCTCTAAAAAACGAAACATGTAATAGCCGTTATTGCACCCGATATCGGCTACTTTTTTCCCCCGCAGGTTAAAATGAGGGCGTAAAAAATTGTATTTTAGATTGCTTTGCCACTCCGTATCGATAAATAGGCCGAACAGGTCAAACGGCCCCTTTCGCCACGGCATCATCATCCGCGCCGCCTTCTCAATAACAGCCGTGTCGACCGTTTCACCGCTGGCCACTTTTACCGTATCCGATAACGTATACGTTGCGTCGACTTGCGGCAACTCGTCGAGCGCTTGCCGAATCGGAGCTATATTTTTCCACTCCATCCATTTTGAACGTTCTGCCCGAATTGTCGCTAACTCCACACGCTTCTCCTGCTTATTTTTTCTACAAAATATGGGGCTTTCCCATTTTCCGGCCTGCTTCAACAAAACAGATATTATGGGGGATTTTAGCAATCATTCGATAAAATCTCCCTATGCGTATAGAAAAAAAAGCCACTCTGATCTCAAGCTCCGTTGCTCTGGTACTCGTAGCATTTAAACTTACCGTCGGAATTATCAGCGGCTCCGTTGCCGTGTTGGCTTCCGCCATCGACTCGCTGCTCGATATGGTCGTCTCCGCATTTAACTATTTCGCCCTTCACAATTCAGACAAAGAACCGGATGAAAAGTTTAATTTCGGACGCCGCAAGCTCGAACCCCTTGCAGCGGTGATCGAAGGGACTATCATCAGCCTCTCGGCTTTGTTTATCCTCTATGAAGCGATTTCACGGATGGTGCAAGGGAGCGTTATCACCCATCTGAATGCTTCTTTGATCGTTATGGTAGCTTCTATCTGTATTACAGCGGGGTTGGTACTGTTTTTGAATCATATCGCCAAAAAAACCGGCAACATGGTTATTCAAGCCGATGCGCTGCACTATAAAACCGATTTGCTCAGTAACGGCGCCGTATTGGCGTCATTAGCTTTTATCTCCTTGACCGACTACACGATCATCGATCCAATCCTCGGAATCGGTATCAGCGGATATATGATCTATTCGGCATTCCCTCTCATTCGAGACGGGATCATGATGCTTCTGGACGCTGCATTAGACTCAGAAAGCGTCACAAAGATCAATAATCTATTAGATAGTCAGATTGATATTAACTCCTATCACGACCTGCGTACGCGCCGTTCCGGTTCGGAAATTCATATCAGCGTCCACATCGTTTTTAGTATCAGCACCTCTCTTTACGATGCGCACCTCGTGGGTGATCGGATCGAATTGGCGCTTCATATCCTTTTTCCGGAAAATAATGTCCATGCACTGATCCATCTTGACCCCTATGATGATTCAGAAGGAAATCACCCGGAATGAATACCAATACTATCACCAGGAGGTTCTCTATGTACCGATTTTTGTTCATCTCATTTGCCCTCTCTTCGACGCTCCTTTTTGCACAGCCGCTAAGTCAGGAGCAAGCCGTTCAAAAAGGGTCGGCTGCGGCTGCGGCATTACTTCAAAAACTTGGCGGCGAGCTAAAAGGGCAAATGCAAAGCGGCGGCCCGATGGCGGCACTCCGTTTTTGCTCGCAAAATGCCCTCTTCCTTACCGACGAGGTTGCCAAAGAGTCAAACACGACCATCAAGCGTGTCAGTCTCAAACACCGTAATCCGGTCAACGCCGCTACGAACGACGAAAAGGCTCTCCTGGAAAAATGGGAAACGCTGCACCATTCAGGAAAATCGCTCCCGACCTATGAGATACAACAACATACGAACGGAGGATATACCTATTTTAAACCGATCCTTATCAATAATGAGGCGTGTTTGAAGTGTCATGGCGATATCGGAGCCGATTCGCCGCTTTTTAAAGCGATCAAAGCGATCTATCCTGAAGATCAGGCTACGGGATATGGTATGGGAGATTTACGCGGAATGATCGTCATTACGTTGCCCAAGTAATGCGCTAGACAAATTTCCCCTCCTGGAGAGCGGACAATCTTCTCTCCAGCCGCTCGATTTCCAGAATCAATTTATCCGATATCCCTTTGAGCTGATGATAATACTCTTTTGCACTCTCATGATCGGCAGAGGAGACTTTTTTACGGGTTCCGAAAAGCTTCGCGAAAAAAGAGCGCTCTTCATCATTAAAATAGATTTTAAAAATTTTCATATAGACATCATGAAGCTCGTAATGGAGTCTCTCGATATCTTTGAGGCAATCCATATTCGGCATTAGCCCGAGCTGTTTCCCCTCGGCGTAAAACCATAGTCCAAACTTACATTTTGTGCACTCTACAGGGACTTGCTCTTTTTCAATAGGAAATCCCTCTATCAGTGCACGGGCACGCTGTACCCACGCAATATGAGCTTTTTTGGCACTACGCAGATGTGTCAGCGTCTCTTCTTTGTTCATACCGGCTCTCCCGCTCCTGTTATTTCACATGATGAAACACAGCATTATAGTTATATCAATTAAGAAATCATATCTTTTTAATATCACAACGTTATAACATTCTTTGCCAAGTTAAAAGGGGGAAATGCCCCTAACGGGCATATTCGGTGACACGGCTTTCACGGATTACATTAACTTTTATCTCGCCGGGAAACTGAACTTTTTGAGAAATCTCATCGGCAATTTCACGGGCGATCAACGCCGTCTCGTCATCATTGACGCTTTGC
>Ga0265297_10004664_pt1 | contig 22033 bp, 23 predicted proteins | sample Munlanlwell13791_FD_192502 | JGI IMG/M metagenome (GOLD analysis project Ga0265297, IMG submission 192502) | Leachate microbial communities from a municipal landfill in Southern Ontario, Canada - Leachate well 137-91 | ecosystem: Engineered > Solid waste > Landfill > Unclassified | place... | reverse complement strand
CGAATGCCCGGGGCGTTTTGTCTTGTATGCATGCCCTTATTCCCAAGCGTTGACGTCCTGCCTTATATGGCGGAACAACATGTGAACCGGGTCAGGCCGGAAGGAGCAGCCCTAAGCGTTTTGTACCGTGCTTGTAAGATTCAGGACCGAGTGTAGGGTATGAGGCTCCTTGCATATCTGCCATTGCTAACCGGGAAGCCCACCTTAGTAAGTTGGCTGATTGGACCGGGCTGGGAGCGAGCCGGGTGAATCTTGAGGGGAATAGACGATGGAGTACTACAAGAATGCATGGAACGTTTTCCTAAATTCCATAATGATTCTCGGTGTCGTGGCATTTGGAATCGGTAGCATATATGCGGGTGCCTGGGTAGAATCGGGATTTAAGACGACTGTCTATATCCTGGTCGGCTTTTTTTGCGTGATATTGGGGGTTTGGGGCGCTCGTAACTCGATAATACGGGTAAGTATAAATGGAAAAAAAGTGACCACCCAGAACCTCTTATTGAGAAATAGTTCCATTTCGGTAAATCACATGCGGGTGTTCGTTCCGTTGGGGCTGCATGCGCGTACTGGATTGAAGCTCAATCATAGCACGACGATTTCGCTATTAGAGTTCAATGGCTGGAAGAGGATGGTTCAAGAACTCGAAAAACAGACGGGCGTGGCTATCGTTAATAAGAATCTCGAATTGCCGGGCCGAGAATGAGAGGGGGTTGGAAAATGAAGGGGGAAAAAGAGGAACCCGAGCATATGGGATCGCGGGTTCTGAGCGTCATATTAGTTGCGCTGGGGGTTGCATGCATCCCGCTGCTGCTCGATTCCGATAGCCGTTTCCTCATAAGCATGATTGCCTTCGTATTGGCGTATGTTGCCGGTATGTACCATATCCAGAAGTACTATGAAAAAAACGCCCGCATTACCCTTGGCGAAGTCGACTCATTCGTCCGGAAGAACGGGTTCGAAAAAACCGAGTACCAAGGTGTTAGGACATGGCGGCACCCAAGCTGGATTGGCTGGCGCGGATTCAGCGCTGGCGCGTATTCCGGAATGCGTGGGGGAAGAAGATTCATCCTTTCAATTTACACAGTGCCCAGGTCCGGCAGGTATAATTTTCATCCGTACCTCAATTTTGAAACCCACATGGTTTGCGTCGATATGCCCCTTGAGGAAGGGGAGGTGCCGGTGGGCTTGGACGCATCATACGAGCATGATAAGATTGCACAGCGGATATCCGGGAGCATCTATGGCTCCCTGACGACCAAGGAAAAGATTGAAGCTATGATGGAATACATGGTCAGTTCGCTTGCGCATAAGTCCGGACGAGGAAAACAGATAAAAGAATAATGGCTCCGGCGCAAGCACCGGCCGGAGCTTCGCCCCCCGTTCCCCCGCTTTCGTTTCCTGCGGCATTCGTCAGGTTCGTCGCATTCGTCTGGTTGGTGGCATTGGTAAGGTTCAGGATTGGCGGCTCTAGCGGAAGCGGCTTCACCATGCAGGTGTTGTTTTCGCAGAACAGGCTCTCGTTCCCGCAGTCCGCATCCGCGCAGCACCTATACTGAATCCACGTGTGGTTTTCAGGATAGCCGCAAACGCCCGTGACATTTTCGCAATCGCCGGAAGGCCCGCAGAACTCGAAACCATCGCAGTCCGAACTCGTTACGCATTCTGGCGGCGGGAGGCACCTCGCATCGAAATAGAACTCCCGGCCCGTGTAGTTCGCGCGCTCTGCGCGGATGAATATGAAATCCTTTTCGAAAGGGACGGAGACGAGCCCGCTTTTCCCGCTGAACGATGACCAGTTCCCGGCGAGGATGAACACGCCTTCAAGGGGTGCGCCGGTCGCATTCGCGCGGGCGGTGATGGACAATCGCATGCCCTCGCAGTCCGGCTCGGCCGTGATGTCCATCTGCTTCGGCGGCGGGGGCGGGCACATGCGCGGATAATCGAATTCCACGTATTTCTCATGCTCGTAGAGGTCGGTGTTGATATACACGCGGTAGCTCCCGTTTTTCGTGAGTTCTACGGACGCTAAGCCGTCCTTGTCCGTATGCTGAAGGGCGCGGAGGCCCTGGTAAGGCAGGTATAGCACGAGGCGCAGCTCGACATCCGGGGCCGGAAGGCCGTCCGATGCCGTGGCGTTCATGAGGAGCAGGTTGCCGGGGCAGGAGGAGGCCAGGTCCAGGGAGAGATAGCGGGTGATGTTCGCGTCCGCCGCCATCGCCGTCGTGGACGAAAGCAAAATAAAAAGCAGCGGGAGGCGCAGGATTCCCCTGGGATAACCCATGGGCATTACCATGAGAGGTCCTGCGGATTGACGCCAAGCTGCCTGCAGACCTCGGTGAAGACCTGGCGGGGGTCCGTATAGTCCCGGTTGCCCACCTTGAAGCGCTGGAATATGTCCCGGTAGTCGCGGAGCAGTGCCTTCAGGTGCCCGGGGTCGTGGCTCGAGTGGTAATCGCGCAGGAACGATTCGACCCTCTGCCGGGAGCCCTGGACGAAGAACTGAACTTCGACCGGGGTCTGGGAATTCGGGGTGTAGAACGTCTGGATAGGATTCGATGTCGCGAGTTCGGTTTTCGCCTGCTCTTCCGGCCTCCTTAATTGAGAAGATGCCATATGCCGTATTCGTCCGGTTGGGGTTAAAAATCGTTCAGCAATGCGCATGCGCGAGCGCGGACTCCAGCTCGGGCTGGGAGAAAGACGCGAACCGCGCGGACGGCCTCTGGTTCAGGAAGATGTCGGATGCCGCCCACCCGGACTTGCTCCGCTCGCGCGCCACGGGAAGGACAGCCTCGCCGCCCATGCGCCAGAGAAACCTCATCGCGCGCAAACCGTAGACCGGGAGGGCGGTCGCCTCGTCCATGCCGTACCAGCCGTTTTCCTTCGGGAATCCGCTCAGGATGAGAGGCGGCTTGCCCGGCACGAAGATGCGGTCGCCACCGTTCTCGAAGATGTCGTATGCTCCGGGCTCGAGAACCAATGCGACGCCCCGCTCGCCTCTGAGCGCCCCTGTTTCGAGGATGTAGCGGCGGTGGCGGACGCGGTCGATGAATGTTATAGTTTCGCCGAGCGGGCAGTCCGGCGCCGGATATGCGACTACCGTGCCGGTCCAGAACCGGGGAAGCTCGGCCTTGTCTTCGAGTATTACGCGGTCGGCGAGCTTGTTCCGTACCATTGGCGTGCGCTTGGCCCTGGCGGCGGAAAACGCGTCGTCGAATGTTGCGCCCGGGCTGGTGAGAGATGACATAGTGTTACCTACAGGGTATTACTATGGTTGATGGGATTAAAAAAAGAATGCTCCGCCTGGGATTTGAACCCAGGTCGATGGAGGACTTCCGCCTTTTAGGAAACAGCCAAGAACGCAAAGCGTTCTTGCGCATCGAGAACGGAACGCCGTTCTCGACGAGGCGGCCCAAAACGCATTGCCCGCAAACCCTCCGAGAGTTTGCAAGCAGACTGTCTTGGCCGCGTAATGCTGGATTTGGCATTTAGCCCCGATAAGCGTGCCTTCATCCGCTTCAAGGAAAACGGCCCGGCCCCACAGAACGTTTATTAACTTCAGATGGGAATGCCGTCCGTGGCGAGATGGGATTCAAGACCGAAGTGACGAAGGACAACATCGACAAGGTCGAGACGGACACGCTTATTTTCGTGGATAAGGCGATATCTTCGCTCGGGGCCGCCATGGCGGGATTGAAAGCCGGGGAAGGGAAAACCGCGGGCATTTTCGAGACATGCCATGCCCTCCAAAGATGGAAGGAGGGGTTCCTCGCAAGGGATAAGGACGAGCCATTCGAAGCGCGCGTAACCCGGCTCAGGGAGCTGGCGGACGTGTGCTGCGCATACCGGTGACAGCATGAGCGGCCCTCAGTTAGCTGAAAAGGTTGAAACGCAGGAATTTCCCGCAGGAGGCCCGATGTCCGAGAGCCTCATGCGCAGGGCGACGCCCGACCAGAATGCGGTGTTAAGGCAGGCGAATGCGGATTATATGCAGCTGCAAAGCCATATGGCGGGCATTGCATTTCCGCCCCCCGTGTTCGAGCCCATGGGTTTCGATGCGCCGGACTTTGAAGGCGGCTTCGACATGGGCGCTCCGGAATTCAATGATGATTCGTACCTGGACATGTCCTTCGAGGCGGACTTGTTTTTCATGGGCCTTGGCCAGGATATAAGGGATGAGGCGTCATTCAAGGAGGACGGAGAATCCAGGGAATTCCTTGATGGGAAGAAGAAGGAGCAGGAACTGAAGGAAAAGGAGCAGAAGGAATGGGCGAAGAAGCATGAGAAAGAGCTGAAAAAGCAGGGGGTCAAGGTCATAGTTGCGCCGGACGGGACGGTGAAGCTGGTCAACGAGAACAGCCCCCCGCCCGAAATCGTTTCCAGCGGCGAGTTCCGGGATTTCATGGCTGGAAAGCAGCCGGAATACAGCGGGAAGGGGGCCGAAGCCGCCAAATGGCTTGCCGAAAACAAGGAGAGGCTCGCCGGCCTCGGCATCACGGTGCGGGTTCAAGGCGAGGATTTCACGGTCGAGAATACGAGGATGAAAAATGCGGCCCTCGACCAGAAAGCGTTCGCCGGAAGCGGTTTTGGCGGTCCGGATTTCAAATCGTTCCTGGCCGGCGCGATACCGACTTTCAACGGCAATGACAAGGGCCTCGCGGGATGGCTTGCGGATAATATGCAGGCGCTGGAAAAAGCCGGGGTTTTCGTCCATGTAGAACTGGATGCCGATGGGAGCCCGAAGGGCGGGTTCTCGCTCCAGAACAGGAAAATTCCGCTCGCGCCGGATGTGCAGAAAAAAGCGCTGAGGGAACTGGTCCGCGATACGAAAAGGGCGATGGCGGACGCCAAATCCGCCCTATTGAAAGCGAGGGACCTGAAGGCGGGGAACCCCGCAGAATCAAAAAAATTGAAGGACCAGGGGCTCGCGCGGCTTGCGAACGCCAGGTTTCAGCGGAACGTCATATCGAAGTTCGTATCCTTCTCGAGGATGCTCAAGGCGGAAAAAAGCGGGGTGAAACGGCTTCCGCCCGCATACCAGAACCTCCTCAAAAAGATGGACGGGTTCCCCGCATCCGCGAAAACCGCCGGGGAACGGCTGCTCGCAATAAGGAAATCCGCGTTCATAGCGGAGTTGGCGCATACACGGATATCCCTGGCCGGGCTGGGAAGCAAAGCGCAGCTAAAGGCGGGGGACATAAAGAAGATAGACGGGTTCCTGAACTCCGCCATCAGGATGTTCGAAAAATCTACGCCGGAATCGTTTGAAAAGGCCCAGCTCATCCTGACAATCGCCAGGGAGCACGTATCGATAAGCCTCGAGCGCAGGGCGGCGAGGCTCGATTCGCTCGAGGCGAAGCATATCGACTTCTATGCGAGCGTCGAGGGGGACCCGTTATTCCGGACCGGCGGCAAGTTCGACCCCGAAAAATTCCGGCAGCTGACGGGGGTTCCCTACGGTGATTTCAAGGCAAAGGCGGGAAGACTTCTTCCGGGATTCGCCAGGGTGCTCTCCCATTATTCGACGAAAGCTGTTTCCCATTACGATTTGTCCCTCCGGCACCTGGAGAGCGTCTTGGCCCTCGCGGAGTCGGCACAGCCGCCGGACATGCGGAAGGCGGTTGCACTCCTTGGCATGGCTTCCAGGGAGCGCGCCGGAGGCAGAAAACAGCATGCTCAGCTGTATCGGATTAAGCCCCTGATAGCCGCCAGCGCCGAGCTTTACTCGGCCATGGCCAGGCTGCCCAGCGTCAGGAGGACCGAATCCGATACGAGCGGCTGGCGGCTTGGCCCGCAGGGGAAAAACGACCTGGTAGCGCTGAGGAAAACGGTGCAGGAAAATTATGCGGCAACGGTAACATGCATCTACAAAGCCGCGCTGTGCCTGCTGGCGTCCCAGAATTCGAAGGAGGGGGAGGCGCACGCCGGCCAGGCAAAGGCATTTCTCAAGAGGGCGCAGGCCGCCAACATCGAGTTCCAGAAAAGCGCGGCCATGTTCCACACGCATTACAGCCTCACCAAGGCGATTGCGACACAGGTCCAGAACATCGGGTCAAAGGCGTACGATGATGCCGCACAGGGCGAATCCGCAGTCGACGGGATGCAGTATTATCTCGGGAAGCTGATTGGCGATCCGGTGAATCGGCCCCGCTTCGAAGCCATTTTCAAGTCGTATTACACGCGCACGATAACAAACCCCAACACGCTTGCGACCGCGAAATGGCCCAGGGGCGAGCTGCTCAGGGAGCATATAAAGGCTTACATGGGCTGGGAGAATTACAGGGCATTATATGATGAAAAATCGACGCCTGCGCAGCTGAAAGCGGCTGCCACGAGGATACTAAACCTTACGGTCGATGTCGAGAAATCGGTCACGACCGGGAATGAGAAGGGGCAGATATCCACAACAATAATCGTGAAAGAGAAGATGGGGGACCATCTGCAAAAGCATTCGAGCCGGATTCCCATTTATAACACGCTCAAGGGGGTCAAGGAGGGAAAGGCGCTCACGCCGGAAAAACGGCGGGAGTTGCTCCTCGAATTCCTGAGGCTCGGCGGCAACATGACCATGGTCGGCGCCCTCGGGCGGGTTGACAGCGGCTTCGAGGATGCTCTCAGGAGCCAGTTCAGGAACGACTTCCTCAAGCGCGTAACGGGCCTGAGGAAGCAGCTTGCCGAGATAAAAAACACCGGAAAGGACATCAGCCGCAACGGCAATTTCATCCTGGAAAACCTCAGGCCGAAGGACGTGTATTTCGAGAGCGGCATCGGCGGGGGGCCGAGGGTGAGGTTCGCAAACCCCAAGGTCGCCGATGCATACCGGAAGCTGGAGGCGGATGCGGCATACGTAGCGCCCATCGTGGGGGACATGAGCGAGTTCCTCCCGGACATGGACGAGTCGCTCAGGTTACGCGCCAGAAATCTGCTTCTCGGAGTGGCCGAATTCCAAGCGAAGCGGCAGAAGTATATCGAGCATGAGGAGCGCACACAAAGGCTCGTCATGGCCGGGACCATCGTCGGCACTTTGATTATGATGCCTTTTGTGCCATTGATCGGGGCCACGGGCATCGGCGCATTCAGCTTCATCGCGACAGGCACCACCCTCGGGAGCGCCGCTCCGGCTGTCATCATGGCATACAAGAAGTATAAAATGGCGAAAAAAGACCCCAATGTCCCGCAATCCGGGAAGAACAAGGCTTATGAAGATTTCCGCAAGGAATGCATACTTGGGGGCCTGGTAACAATCCCGTTTCTTGGATATGCCGGCAGGACATTTGCCGCAAGCAGGGGGGCGCTCAGGCTGGCAAGCACATTCGCCGGATTCGAATCGCTCGGGATAGTAAGCGCATACCTCGGATACGAGCAGTACAAGCTTGGAATGAACCAGGTAAGCGAGGGGGAATTCGGGTGGGGGGCGTTCAATCTCGCCTTCGGCGGCATCGGCTTTGCCAGCGGCGTCCTGGGGCCGATTAGTTCCTTCAAGGACGCGACAGCGCTTCATAGGCCGAAAGTTCCGGGCGCGCCGGCAACTGCCGGCAAACCAGTGACTCAACCTGCCAGGAATGCCGCTGGAGCGGATTCCGGGCCAGGCGCAGGGGTTGCCCGGCCAGAACCTCCGGGTGCGCCGGCAGCACCTGGTAGACAGGCAGTCCAGCCACCCAGAGAAAGTGCCGGGCCAAATCCCGTCACCAAACCCGATGCGCCCGCTAAACCAACAGCTCAGCCCAGGGAAGAGGTCCCCGGACCGAAAGCCCGGCCGGGTGGAGAGGCCGTCCAACCGAAACCTCCCGCCGCACCGGCAGCGGCAACGCCGGCAGAACGGATGCCTGCAAACATCACCAATCTTGAAGAGGCAAACATAGTCCTTAGGGACTCAAAAACCCTGACCGATGCGCAGGCCGGCCGGATAAAGGCCGCACAGGAGAGAATCGTCCAGCAGATCAAATCGGGTGTGAAACTCACCCCGCAGCAGGCGGACGCGTACCGGGAGTTCAGGAAATTGCTGAATTTGACGCCCGCCGCGGATGCAATCGAACTCAGGCAATTCCATGGGAAGGTCGCCGGAAACCAGAATATATCGGTGAAAAATGTCGCCTCGGCAATCGCCGCCCGGCAGAAACTGCTTAACGTGGGCAGGCTCCGGCCCCTGGAATCCACTGAGAGAAGCTCGCTCGCCCTCTTCGAAGCCGCGATAGCGGCCCAGAAGGACAAGGACCTGAAGGCGCTCTCCGCATTCAATTCCAGGTTCTCGGGAACCCCGTACAACCCTTCGAAGTACGAGAAATCGATTGCCGGGCTGGCTTATGAGAGGCTGGCTTTGCTGGATAAGCAATCGCTCACGCCCGCGGAGGCGGCAGTCCTATCCGCGCACAGGAGCCTTATGGGGAAGTTCGAGGCCTTGAAGGTCGACCTCGGCTCTGCCGAATCATTGACGGGCTTCGTCAACGACCTGAGGTCGGCCAACCAGGGAATACGGAGTTCAGCCACGGCCGAATTCAACAGGCTGCCTGAAGGCGTCAAGGGCCAGGTAAGGGCCCTGCTGCAGCATTTCACCGCGAACAACCTCTGGTCGGCCAGGAGCAGGGAGCAGCAGATTGCCGCAGCGAAGGAGTATGCCGAGCGGATTAAACAGCTCAAACAATGAACCGCCCGAGCGCATAATCGGATATCGGACGCTCGAGGATTAGGAAAAATTGCTCCGTCTGGGATTTGAACCCAGGTCGATGGAGTTCTTTGAACTTTTCAGGCGGTTTTTGTGAAACTTTTTCCCAAAAAGTTTCTGAAAGTCCACTATCCTTGACCGGTCTAGACGAACGGAGCTACTTGAATAGTTTCATGATGTCCGCGTGCACGGCCTCTATGCCCTTGCCCGCATCGACCTTATGCCAATTCGGTGTTAAAAATCTTTCCTCCTCAAGGCGCACGAAATTCCCGCGCACTTTCGCGAGGTATTCGCGGTTCTCCTCATAGCGGTCCAGCTTCTTCTGCTTCGCCTTCCGCTCCTGCGACACCTCCGGCGGGATGTCCAGGAGTATTACCTTGTCGGGCTTGAGGAAGCCGAGGCCCTCGACGATTTTCTTGGCCTGCGGGAAATGGATGTCGGCGAGCTCGTACGAGATGGTCGAGAACACGTAGCGGTCGAGGATGACCGTCTTTCCGGAGTCCATCGCGACGCGGACCAGCTCCTGCTCGTTCGCGATGTCGGAAAGGAACAGGAGGAAGAGCGACTTCGAGGACAGCTCCAGCTTCTTCTCGAGGTAGTCGTTGAGCATCTGGAAGCTTTTCGTCGGGTACTTGAACACGATTGAATCCGGAAATTTCTGCCTTAGCAGCTTAATCTGGGTCTCCTTCCCGCATCCGTCTATCCCTTCGAAAACAACAAGCATGGTATCTCCCTTTCGCCCCTGGCTGGTATGGAAGATGCACAAAGCAGATTTATACCTTTCCATCTTATTCATGAACGGGAGGCTTGTTCTATGGACGTAATCTCCATCAGGGATATGGAAAAGAAGGATATAGAGGGGATCCTGGATTCGGCTGAGGCCATTCATGCGGGCAGGAAGAAGCCCGGCATTTCCGGAAAGGTGCTCGCGACGCTGTTTTTCGAGGCATCGACGCGCACGAAGCTCTCTTTCCAGTCCGCGGCCCTGCGCTCCGGGATGGAATTCATCGATTTCCTGCCTGAGACCAGCTCGCTGAAGAAGGGCGAGAGCTTCGAGGACACCGTGAAGACCGTCGAAGGCTACGCGGATGCGCTCGTGATACGCCACCCCAGGGAGGGCTCGGCGAGGCTGGCGGCCGACATCCTCGGGAAGCCGGTCATAAACGGCGGGGACGGCGGCAACCAGCACCCGACGCAGACGCTCATCGACTTGTATTCGATAAGGAAGAACAAGGGCCGCATCAAAGGGCTGAACGTGACGCTCTTCGGCGACCTCAAGCACGCGCGAACGATGCGCTCGCTCGCGTACGCCCTAGGCATGTTCGAGGCGAAGGTGACGCTGGTCTCCCCCCAGGGGCTTGAGATGGACCAGTCGTACGTGAAGGAGCTCGAGGAGAGGTTCAATCTCCAGGTCTCGGTGAAGACCGAGCCGGAGTTCTCCGAGGCCGACGTGCTTTACGTGTGCAGGATACAGCAGGAGCGCTTCGCGGACCCGCTCGAGGCCAAGCGCGTCACGGAGAGGTTCATGATAAGGAAGGCGGACCTCAAGGGCGCGAAGGACGACCTCGTCATCCTCCACCCGCTTCCGAAAATCAACGAAATCGAGAACTCCATCGATTCGATGAAACAGGCGAAGTATTTCGAGCAGGCGCACAACGGGGTGCCGGTGAGGCAGGCGGTACTGGAATACGCTTTAAGCAGGTAGAGGAGGCGGTGATATGCAGGTCGACAAGATTGAGATGGGAACGGTCATAGACCACATCAAGGCGGGGAAGGCGGCGAAAGTCATGAAGCTCCTCGAAATAGGGGAGAACTACCCGCACAGGGTTGCTATCCTGATCAACGTCCCGAGCAAGATGATGAAGACGAAGGACATAGTGAAAATCGAGGGAAAGGCGGTTTCGGAGGAGGGCGCGAACATCATCGCGCTCGTTTCGCCCGGCGCGTCCATCAACTTGATACGGAACAGCAAAATCGAGAAGAAGTTCACGGTCGCGCTTCCGAAGGAAGTGAACGGCCTCGGGCACTGCGCAAACCCCAATTGCATCACCGCGGAGGGGGCGAAGACGAGGTTCAAGATGGAAGGCGACGGAAGATACCGGTGCCATTTCTGCGAGCGGCGCTCGAACGCCGAGGAGCTCGTATAAGGGTTTAGGCGGGCGGGGGGCCGCCCGTAAAAAAAGGTGCTCGCCGATGGAAGTCAGGAAGGCTGGCGGAGGGCTCATCATCCGGCTCGACACCGGGGATGAAATCGTCGCCTCGCTGAAAAAGGCCTGCCGGGAACTGCCGGCGAATTTCGCGCATTTTTCCGGAATCGGCGCCTGCAGGAGCGCGGAAATCTCCCACTTCGACACATTGGAGAAAAAATACAACAGCCGGAAGCTCGCGGGAATGCTTGAGATAGTGTCATTGACCGGCAATATCGCCACCGTCGGCAACGAGCCGTTCGTCCACGCGCACATCGCGCTCGGCCTTCCGGATTTCTCGGTGCTGGGCGGGCACCTCGTAAGCGCGGAGATAAGCCCGGCCTGCGAGATAATCCTGGAACAGCTCCCGCTGTCCGTCGGGCGCAGGCAGGATGCGGAAAGCGGGCTGAAGCTGCTGAAATTATAGTTCCCGCGCATGCCCCGCCCGGATCCGCGATGACGGCGGGATTATTCGCCAAGCGTTTTCTTTATGGCATTCAGGAGCTCGGAGTGCAGGGCGGTCTTCGGGACGAATATCAGGCCGGGGAACTCCCGCACCAGCTCCTCGCCCACGGTGACCGGCAGGCCTATCGCGCTGAGGACGATGATGGGAGTCCTTATGCCGCGGGATTTCATCTCGCGCAGGACCGCCCGGCCGGAAACCTTCGGCATTATCAGGTCCAGGAGGAGAAGGTCGAAGTCCTTGAGCCTCTCCAGGCCCTCCATGGGGTCGAGCGTGTATGTCGCCTGGTAGCCCGACTTTTCGAGATACATCTTGATGCTGCGCGCCACGTCGGGCTCGTCCTCGATTATCAGAATCTTCTTCATTTTTTCGCCACCTTCGGAATGATTATCCTGAACGTGCTGCCATGCCCGTGTATCGATTCGAATTCAATCCAGCCGCCCATCTTATTAATCAGCGTGGAAGATATCGCGAGGCCGATGCCGGAACCGGGCGCGCTGTGGTTCTCCTTGAAGAACTTGCCGAATACCTTCGGCTTGTTCTCCTGCCTGATTCCGACGCCGGTATCCGAGACGGATATCGTGATGTCCGGGCCGTCCTCGGACCAGACCACGCGCACGCCGCCCCTGTCGGTGAACTTGAGCGCGTTGCTCACCAGGTTGCTGACGGCCATGGAAAGGATGTGCGGGTCGCCTTCGACCACGATGTCATTTCCGCTCAGGTCCAGGGTGAGCCCCTTTGAGCGCGCAAGGGGCATGTAGTCCTCCAGCACTAGGCGCATCATCTGGTCTATGGAGAACTTTTCGGACCGGATGTCCACGGATTCCAGCTTCGTCAGCTGCATTATCTGCTCGACCGAAATCGAGAGCCGCATCGCGTTGCGCCACATGAGGTCGAATGACTTGGCGATATCTTCCGCCTCGGTCGCGGGATTCATGTTCCTGGCCATGTCCAGGTTCAGCATGATGACGCTGAGCGGCGTCTTCAATTCATGCGTCATGTCCGCCATGAAGCGCTCCCGGAGCATTGACAGCTCCTCAAGCTGGTCCTTCTGGCTCCGGAGCAGCTCCTCGTTGCGCTTCTGCTCCGTGACGTCGTCAACCATGGCGAGGTAGTACAGCACCTCGCCTTTCTGGTCCCGGACGGCCGAAACGTTCACCGAGCCCCATATCACCTGCCCGTCCTTGCGGACGTAGCGTTTTTCAGTCTTGTAGTACGGTATCTTGCCAGCTCCGAGGCGCCCCATCTGCTCGATGTCGCGCCCGCGGTGCTCTGGATGCGTTACGTCCTTGAACGTCAAATGGGCCAGCTCTGGTTCGGAATAGCCGAATATCCTGCACGCCGCGGGGTTCGCCCTGATGAACCGGTAATCGCGGTCTGACAGGAGGATGCCTATCGAGCCGTGCTCGAATACGTTGCGGAAGCGGTTCTCGCTGTCCAGAAGGGACCGCTCGGCGGATTTGCGCTTGATGAACTGGCCTATCTGGTACCCCAGCAGGTTGAGGGATTGGAGGTGTTCCTTTTCGGGCGGGCGGTCCCTTTCCGAGAAAAAGACCATCACCCCGACGACTTCGTTCCCCATCGCGAGGGGGATGGCGCATGCGGATTTGAACCCGACCTTCCTTGCGGCGGCGGTCCTGAGGAAAACGCGCTCTTTCGCGATATCCCTTACCCATACGGGCTTGCCGCCCGCCCATACGCGCCCGGGCAGGCCGGACCCGGATTTGAACTGCATTTCGGACGAGACGTTTTCGAATGATTTGTATTTTTTCGAGGGCTCGTGCCATGACTCCGCCAGGTTGAGCCGCTTTTTGCCCTCGTCCTCAACCCATATTTCCCCCCAGGCCCAGTCAAGATTGGCGCATATCGTACGGAGGATGACGGGCCACGCGGCGGCCGTCGGCCCGCCCGCGGAAAGCATGGATGCGACCTCGTAGCTGGCCAGAAGGCGCTTGTCGGCGGACAGGCGCTTGGTGATGTCGCTGAGCGTGACAACGGCCCCGGTGACGTCATTCCCTCTCCTCACCGCGGAACCCCGCACCTCGACAAATATCTGCTTGCCCCCGGCGGTGCGCGCCTCGACGACGTACGGGCCCACGTCGGTCCCGGATACCCGCTTCCTGAAGTTTTGCGACATCAGGGATATCGAATCCGGGGGAAGCAATTGGGTCAGCTCGCTGAAGCGTTTCCCGATGATGTCTGCGGGATTATAGCCCCACATGCGCCGCACAGACGGGTTGATTTTGTGTATCATGCCGGCGCTGTCAAGGAATACGACGATGTCGCTCGCGTTGTTGAAAATCGCGGCGAATGTCTTTTCGCTCTCGACCAGGGCGGATTTGGCCCGAAGGGCCGATATGCCATGGGCGATATCCTGGGAAAGCTCGTCGAGGAGGCGGACCTCGCCGGAATCGAACGCGTCGGGATTCCCTGAATAGATGTTCAGCGCCCCGCACCTCTTCCCCTCAAGCTGTATCGGAAGCGCGATGGACGAGGAATAGCCGCGTGAGAGGGCGTCCTTGCGCCAAGGCGCGAATCTCGGGTCGTTGTGGATGTCGCGGGCTATCGAGGGCTTTCCGGTCCGGACGGCAGTCCCGGTCGGCCCGCGCCCCCGCTCCGAATCGGCCCAGGTGATATTCAGCGTTTTCAGGTACCCTTCATCGAAACCGTAGGATGCTACCGGCTTGACGCACTTGCCCGGGTCCTCGTCCACGCACCCGGCCCAGGCCATACGGTAACCCCCGGTATTGACCAGCACCCTGCAGATTTCGTTCATCAGCCCGATTTCGTCGCCGCTCCGCACGATGGCCTGGTTGCATTCGCTGATTAGCGCGAGCATCCGGTTTTTTTCCTGCAGGGCGTCCTCGTTGCGTTTTTGCTCGGTTATGTCGCGCACGCTTTCGATGGCCCCGGTAATTTCCCCTTCGGGGTCGTATAGCGGCCGCACCATCACCCACACATAGCCCGGCTTGCCCCTCATGAGGCGCGGCACCCATCCCTTGGCGGTGAGGATATCGCCCTGCCGGTTCAACGAGCCGTATTTCTTTTCGGTATCCTTGTCGGGCTTGAGGAGAAGCTCGGCCCCGACCGGCCGCTCCCAGCCGTAGAAGTGCCTGCCGACATCGCGGGCGGTTCTCCCGAGCATCTTCTCGGACTTGATTCCGGAAAGGGATTCCATCTCCTTGTTCCAGTAAATCACCCGGCCCTCCAAATCAATCGCGAACGTGGCGTCCGGCAGGGATTCGATGATGTCGGTGAGCTGGTCCTGCGCGGTCTTCCGCTCGGTGATGTCCTGCACGATGCTTGCTACGAGCCAGAGCCTGCCTTCAACCATTATCGGGGCCCAGGAATGGGACACCCACCGGATTTTGCCGTCTTTCGTGACGAGGCGGTATTCAAATCCGGCCCCGCGTTCCCCCCGCAGGGCTTTTGACTGGACCGCCCTGACGCGCTCCAAGTCGGCAGGATAGGTTATCGGGGGGCGTTTGCCTATAAAGTGCCCCGGCCCCCATCCGAGGATGTCCTTGCATGCGGGGCTGATGTAGGCGATTTTGCCGTCCGGAGCGGTAAGCATCACCAGGTCGTTGCTTGTTTCCACTATGCCCCGGAACCTCGCCTCGCTTTCCCTGAGCTTCATTTCCGCGTTCTTCCGCCCGGTGATGTCCCGCACAATGCTGGCAATCATCTGGAGCTTGCCGCCGAGCATGATCGGGGACCATGAATGGGACACCCACTTGACCCCGCCACCCGGCGTGATGACGCGGTACTGCAGGCCTTCCCCGCCCTTCCCCCTGAGGGCGCCCGCCAGCGCGGAATCCACCCGGGCCTTATCGCCAGGATGGAATATCCTGGGGCGCGTGCCCAGCAGTTTTTTCGGCTCATATCCCAATACCTTCCTGCAGGCAGGGCTCAGGTAGGTCACTTTCCCATCCGGGCCCGTCAGCATCACGAGGTCGTTGCTGCTCTCGACCAGGCGCCTGAACTTCAATTCGCTTTCTTTCAGGGCCTGCTCGGCCAGTTTCTCCTTCGTCAGGTCGGAATAAATCGCGACGATTTCGCCGGAATCGAGCCTGAGGATGTGGTTTTCCCGCCACCCGGCAATCCTGTTGTCCCTGTAGATTCTGGCCGGGAGATACTCGGGCTTTCCGGTCCTCCAGACGCGCCTTAAAATGTCGAAAATGCCGAACGCCCGGACTCCGGGAAACACGGAAGTCAGCCGCTTGCCAAGAATGTCCTTTTTCCTCACGTTCTCGACGCGCTCTGCCGCCTTGTTGAAATCCACGATGATGAAGTCCTTGCCGCCGTGCACCGCCCTATAGACGGCGATGCAGTTCATGGAGTTGTTGAAGACGTCCGAATACCTCGCCTCGGCCAGCTTCGCCTTTCTTTCCGCAATCTTCCGGTCCGTGATGTCGCGGATGTTGCACTGGATGACGTTCGCATGGTCGACGCGGTAAGTGTTGCTGACGAATTCTACGGCCATGGGCTTGCCGCTTTTGGACTGGAGCGGGAGGTTCTCATAGCGCACATAGCCCTTCTTCTGGAGCTCCAGGAATTTCGCCTTGCTCGCTATGATGTCCTTGAAGGCGCCGACCTCCCATAGCTTTTTCCCGAGGAATTCCTTGTGGGAATAGCCGAGCATGGAAATGAGGAACGGGTTGACATCGGTTATCTGCCCGGTGTCCGCGTCAAGAAGAAGGATGCCGTCCTGAGCAGTCTCGAAAAGGCGCCGGTAGCGCGTCTCCGAGTCCCGGATAGCCACTTCGGCGATGTCCCTTTCGACCATATCGCGGGGGAGGCCGATAGTGCGCCCTGCAGGTTTCCGTATGGCCCGATTTGAACTGGGCCCTTGGGTTTTCCCCCTGCGCGCCACGGTTCGGAATCTCGTCCATGGTTTATTATATTATCTACATGCGTCCGTACGGCCGGACAAGCCGGGCAGCTGCAGGATGGGGCCGGCGGCATCAGCCGCGCCTATTGCCGCACCGCAACTCCCTTACGAACCTGTCCGCCAAACCCTCACGGGACGATTCCTTCACGCGGAGGCGCCTCATCGCACTCATCGCGAGCGCACGGACTTCCGGGTCTGGAAGGGCGCGCATCTGGTCCCGTATCTGCTCGTTGAGCCCGTGCGGGGTGTGCGTCACCATCCTCATGTTCGCGCCGTCTAACCACCGCCGCTCGATGCGGAACCGCATGCATGTCGGGAAATTCGGGTCTTGCGCATTCTCCGCTGATATGGATTCCGTGGACTTGAAGGCCGCGTATGTAAGTATTTCCCCCAGCCCGCCATTGAAGAACGGCAGGCGCTCGAAAACGCGGCGCTCGGCCTCGATTCGAAGCAGGAGCGAAGTCTCGGGGGGCTCGGGGAAAAGGAGCGCGCCGCAGAGGAAGGCGGCGGCGTAGCCGGGAAGCTCGCCCTGCGATGCCTCGAATACTTCGAATACGTGGACGTAATCCGGCTTGGACCAGGTCGGCGGGGGCGACCTTGAAGGGAAACTCAGGATGTCGATATCCTTCGCATGCTCCGTGGCGTTCAGCGCGGCCCCGTAGAGTGCGATGTCGTGGCGGAGGCGAATCTTCGAAAGCCATGATTTGAGCCGGTCCCCGTGCCAGTTCTCGGCCCCGGAGAGCGCGCTGCACCTGGCGAGCACGGCGGACATCGCCTTCTCGGCGTCGGGGAACGGGGATTCGAACGGCTCCATCGGCGGATAGATGAAAGCCTCTTTCGCAAGCGTCTTGAAAATATCGTCATCCATTCGCATCACCTTGCGGCTGCATCGCCGCCTCGTTCAGGGCCCGGTTCACGATGTGCGTGAATGAGGCGGCGTCGGACGAGCCAGCGGCGGCGGCCCCCAGCATCGAGAGGAAGCCGGATTCCCTGCCGATGCGCCCGTATGCCTCGCTCATCCCCGTTTCCGAGTCGTCGGGGGCGGTTCCGGCGCTGATTCGCGCTTCGATGAAGAAATCATTGAAGATGAGCTTCAGCCGGTCTTCACGGGAAAGTGGGGATTGGAAGTCCCTGCTGAGCTTCAGGAGTATCTCCGCCTTGAAATCCAGCGCGGGGAACTCCCCGGATTCCACGGCGAATCCCTGCGACAAGAGCATTTCGGTCAGCGCGGCATGGGCCGTGCCGTAGCGGAGGAGGACGCGCAGTTCGCTTTGCGCGGCGAGCTCCGGGAAAAGCGCCGGCGCCTCGGCGAGCAGCCTCTCCATGCCTTCCACGACAATGGCGTTCCGCTCGACCAGGGCCGGCCCTGCGAATTCACGCAGCCCGGCTTCCGCGGCAACGAGCGCCTGCTCCACGTCGCCGGTGCGGATGGATTCCGAGGCCGATTGCATCGATGACGATGCGCCCCAAAGCATATAGAAAAGCGACATCGGGTCCATCGGGGCCCCGCTCTCCGCGAGATAGATGCGTATCGGGCGGAACCTCCCGACGATGCGCATCTCTTCCTCGGCGAAGCCCTCGAAATCGGTCATGACGCATCCGGAGAGGGAAAGCGCGCACAGCTTTTCCAGCCCCTCGCCGGTTTGAAGCAGGGAATTCATCTCCGCCATGTTTTTAAGGCGGCCATCATCGTCGAGCCCGGCCTTCTCGGGAACGTAAATGTGCGGCTTGAACGCCGAAAAGACTGCGGGCATTCCGCGGGCGTCCTCGGCCGTGCCGTGCTTCCCGAACTCCAGCCTGATGCGTAGGCGCTCTTTCGGGATGGGGCCGGTGGAGGCTGCAATAATCGACATATAAGTAGATTATATACCACAAGGTTATTAATTGCCGCGGAATCTGGCCACAACGAAGAGGTGGTCCTTGTCGTAGGGTTCGAGCTTGATTTTCTCGATTACATCGAACGCGGTCTCCAGCTTCTTCACGACGGCCTCGAACACCGCCTTCGGGTCCTTCGTGACGTCGATGCTCTGGCTCTTGATGGCAATCATCGCGATTCCGCCCTTCTTCAGGAACATCCTCGCGTTCTTGATGAGTATGTCGTCCTGGTCGGGCTGCGCCACGTCCATGTATATCGAATCGACCTGCCCCGCGTCCTCGTATTCCTGCGGCTGGCGCGCGTCGCCGTGGATGGGGATGATGTTCTGCCTGCGCTCGGACAGTGCGATCAGCGTCTTCATGCACTGGGGGGCGATTTCCACCGCGTATATCTCGCCATCGCGGCCCATGATGTCGGAGAGGTGCGAAATCGTCGTGCCGGTCGAAGCTCCAAGGTACAGCAGCTTCGTGCCCGGGGCGAACGGGAATTCCTTCAGCCCCTTCTTCATCGCGCCGCACAGCTTGCTCCGGAACGCGTCCCATACGCGGTATTCCCTGCCGCCCTCCTTCACGAGCCTCTCGCCATACACCCTGCGGCCCGCATCCGCGTTCTCTGTCAGGAAGAAGCCGTCCTTGCGGAAGACCCCGGGGTAAACGTTTTCCATAAGGTGGATTTACGCACTCATAACGATTTAATATGGTACGGGCGGCGCAAAGGATAACTTTTAATACCATTATGGACACATTAACCCTGCGAAAAAACATCCAATTTTCCGTCTTAGTAAGGGTTGCAGAAAGGATTTTGGGTTGCACGAAACAGAGGTGCGAATATGGTCACGGCAAACGATGTAGAAGCGAACAGGCTCATAGAGAAGGCAGCGCACAAGCTGAAGGACATGAAGATCCACAAGCCGGCATTCGTCGGGCTTGTCAAGACGGGCGTGCACGCCCAGAGGCCCCCCTCAGACGGGGACTTCTGGTATTTCAGGTGCGCATCCATCCTCAGGCAGGCGTACGTCAACGGTGAAATCGGCACGAACAGGCTGAGAAGGCACTACGGCGGGAAGAAGCGCAACGGCGTCAAGCCCGCGCACCACGCCCAGGCGGGGGGCTCCACGATTAGGAAGGCGATGCAGGAGCTCGAGAAGGCCGGCCTGCTCGCGAAGCAGAAAATCGGGAGGACGCTGACCCCCAAGGGGAGGAAGCTCCTCGATGCGGCCGCAAAAGAGTGCGTCTGATATGGGCGATGACGAGCAGCTGGACGAAGCGAGGAAGAAGAAGCTCGACGCGAAGAAGGCGCAGGAGCAGCTGAAATCCACGCTGAGGGTGGCCCTCGACGAGGCGGCCTACAACCGCCTGATGAACGTCTCGGTGGCCAACAGCGAAACGTACCTTTCCGCGGCCAAGAGCGTGCTGATGTATTACAAGCGCTCGGGGCGCAAGGTGAACGAGGGGGAGCTGCTTTCGCTGCTGCGCGCGATAAAGGAGCAGAATGAGACGAAAACGACGATAACATTCCATAAAAAGTAAAAAAAAAGGAGGATAAAAAGGGACCTTGGTTCCATTTATTCCATAAAAAATAATACGGGGTTTTGATTATGGGCGTAAAAGGTCTTGCAAAGAAATTGAAGCTTGGGAAGGCCGGAAGGAAAATCAAGAGGATACCGGCTTTCGTGATGGTCAGGACGAAGAGGAAGGTCACGTTCAACCGCAGGAAAAGGGATTGGAGGACGGACAAGCTCCGCATAGAAGACTCCGATTGAATTGAGGTGGATGCATATGGTCAAACTCGAAAGGATTTACACGGTTCCCCTCGGGGACGCTTATGAGCAGACTAGGAACAAGAGGGTTCCGCGCGCAGTGAAGATACTCCGCACGTTCATCGGCAGGCACATGAAGGCCGAAGACGAGAGGATTCTCATCAGCGAGAGCCTGAACAAGTTCCTCTGGGTAAGGAGCATCCAGAAGCCGCCCCGGAGGGTGAAGGTGAGGCTCATCAAGGACGATGGCGTCATCCGCGCATACCTCTCGGACGAGAAGGTCGAGGAGCCGAAGAAGAAGGAGGCCCCGAAATCCGAGGCCAAGAAAGAGGAGAAGAAGGCCGAGGTGAAGCCCGCGGCCAAGGCCGAGAAGAAAGAGGAGAAGGCTCCCGCAAAAGCCGAAGCGAAGAAATGAGAGCATGATGCGGGCGGGAAATCGGGCTGTGAAAAACAAATGAAGACGTCATACTTCGGGAACCCCTGGATAGGGATGTTCATAAAAACGAACGACAAGTACACCGTGATGCCAGTCGACACCATGGAGAAGGTGGAGAACCTGGTCCGCGAGCGGCTCAAGACCGAGGTCATCAGGCTCGGCGTCGCGGACTCGAACCTGCTCGGCGTGTACATAGCCCTGAACTCGAACGGCGTGATACTCCCGAACGTCGCCCGCGAGCCCGAGATTTCGGCGTTGAAGAAGCTCGGGCTGAACGTTTACGTCTCGAAGGACAACCACAATGCGAACGGGAACAACATAGCCGCGAACGACAAGGGCGGAATCATCAACCCGTATATCGGTCCGGAGGAGGCGAAGGCGATATCGGACGCGCTCGGCGTGGAGCTCGTCCCGATGGGCATCGCAGGCTTCACGACCGTGGGGAGCGCGTGCATCGCCACGAACTCCGGGTTCCTCGCCCACTACAAATGCGGCGAGGAAGATTTGCGCATGCTGAAGGACGCGCTGAAAGTCGACGGGAGCAAGGGCACCATGAACACGGGCACGGGATTCGTCGCATATGGTGCGGTCGTCAACAAAAACGGTTACATCGTCGGCGAGGACACGACGGCGTTCGAAATAGGGAGGCTCGAGGAGGGCCTCGGACTGATAAGATAGCATTCATCGAAGGTGAGGACAAATGGTGAAATTCAATGTCAGCGGGAAGATAACGCTCGGCACGGAAGTGAGGGCGTTTTCCAAGGAAGTCGAGGCCGAAACCGAGAACGCGGCCAAGCACAGGGCGTATGCGCTCTTCGGTTCCGCAAATGGCGTGAAAAGGAATAAGATTAAAATCGAAAAGGTCGAGAAGGTCTCGTGATATAATGTCTGAAGAAGCAGAGATGGGCCAGGATCAGCTCAATTACGAGCTTGCGGTCTACCGCGAGCAGATTGCGATGATAAAGAGGGAGACCGAGAGGGTCAGCCTCACCACGATTGACCTCACGAACGCCCTTAAGACGGTCGAGAGCCTCCAAGGCGGCGAAGCGCTCATACCCATCGGCGGCGGCGCGCTCGCGCGGGGCGCGATATCCAACACGATGATTCTCGTGCCCATCGGGGCGGAATACCTCCTCGAGATGGACAAGGACACGGCGGCCAATGAGATGAAGAGGCGCATCGAAGCGACCAAGAAGGCCGTCGAGAAGCTCAACGTCGAGTTCAACCGCATCGCGTCCAAGCTCCGCGAGATTTCCGGGCAGCTCCAGAAAATCGAGGTGCAGGACCAGATAAACCAGCGCGTCGAGGGCAACATCCGCGAGGATTACATCTGATTCCTAGTTTTTCATTTTTCAATTCATTTTATTTCCATTCTTTTCATGCCGTCGTCGAATCGCCCGTAAATGATGAAACCGTTTGACGGACGCAGACCGGATGAAGTTTTGCGAACTTTTAACAGGGGTGTGGCCGGGGGAAAAGCTCATGTTTGATTTCCTGAAGAAAAAAATCAGCGGCTTCATCGATGGCATCACCAAGAAGGAGGAGGAGAAGGGCGAGCCCCCGCAGGCGAAGCCCCCGGAAAAGGAAGAGGAGCTTACGCTGGAAATTCCCGAACCGGAAGGGATTCCTGAGCCCGAGGAAAAACCTGCGAAGACGGAGGCGAAAGCGCCTCCGAAAAAAGAGCGCGGGGAGGAAGAGCCCGCGCCGAAGCAGGAACCCAAGAAAATAAGGCAGGAGCAGAAAAAAGAGCCGGCCCGCGA
>Ga0265297_10004663_pt1 | contig 22034 bp, 18 predicted proteins | sample Munlanlwell13791_FD_192502 | JGI IMG/M metagenome (GOLD analysis project Ga0265297, IMG submission 192502) | Leachate microbial communities from a municipal landfill in Southern Ontario, Canada - Leachate well 137-91 | ecosystem: Engineered > Solid waste > Landfill > Unclassified | place... | reverse complement strand
ACCTGCAACGGGAACTTGGCCAACTCCTTGATTCCGTCCGGCAAGCCACAGGTCGAAATAGAGATCGAACGGGCGGCGATATTGAAGCCGTCCGGATCATTGAAAATCTCAATCGCCCGCTTGACTTCCGGCCAATTCAAAAACGGTTCGCCCATGCCCATGAAAACGATATTGTCGATGCGTTCGGCCGGTTCGCCGATCTGCGCCCCTTCAGAAGCTTGCCGATTAAGCAACCGGGCGAACAGCAACACCTGCTCGACAATTTCCGCCGCCGTCAAATTGCGCTTAAAACCGGCTTGGCCGGTCGCGCAAAAAACGCAGCCCAAAGCGCAGCCGGCTTGCGAAGAGACGCAGACGGTCTGACGACCGTCGACATTCTTGATCAGCACCGCCTCAACCCGAACACCATCAGTTAAAGTGATAAGGGCTTTCTTGGTCGCGCCGACAGCAGTCAATTCGGCCTCGATCGCCAATGGCGCCTCGGCCGTTAATTGCTGGCGCAAAAATAAAGGCAAGACGGTCGCTTCGTCCCAAGAACTGATCAGTTGGCGATAGACCGCTTCATAAACCTGGCGCTGGCGGTAATTCGGCTGATCGGCCATGATTTTTTTAACAGCTGATAAATCCATAATTTACAAAATCCCTCCCGATGCGGTATCGGGAGGAGTTAGGTTATTTCGCTAAGGCGTTGAGTTTTTTCATCAACCGCGATTTCTGGCGGGCCGCGGCGTTTTTCTTGATCACCTTCTTGGCGGCGGCCTTATCAATTAATTTGATCGCTGATTTAACTTTGTCGGCGGCTGACTTTTCTTTGGCCTCGATCAGTTTCTTGGAATCCTTGACGACTTCCTTGATCGCTTTCTTCACTTTGAAGTTCCGCAAGGCCTTCTTGGCGCTTTTTCTTAACTCTTTGGCGGCTGATTTCTTATTCGGCATAATAATGAAGTTTAAAAATTATAAAGTTATGAATCCGAAGCCGGATTATTGTCCTGACTATTCCAGAGTAGCATCAATGAGCGTTAAAGTCAAGCAAAAAATGCCCAGAGGGAGAGTCGAACTCCCATGTCGCAAGGACACATGCTCCTAAGGCATGCGCGTATACCAATTCCGCCATCTGGGCAATTAATCATAATTATAGCCGAAAATCGTAAAATATTCAACTAACGGCTGAATTCCGCCAAGATTAGGCCGAACCGCCGGCCAGACCTTGACAAAAAGGCTTTTTTACGATAGAATAACCATAGTTTTAATCCCAAACAAATATGAAAAAAACCCTATTGATCGCGGCTTTGGCCTTAATCGGCGCCGGCATCTGCTTATTAGCCAACCCGGTTTCCGCTTACACCTCCAGCCAAGGCGATTTGATCAAAATCTCCGGCAATCCGGCAATTTATTACATCGACGGCAGCGGCTACCGCCATCTCTTCCCGACTGAAGCGACTTTTTTCAGCTGGCACACCGGTTCTTGGCGCGACCAATCGATTACGACTGTCTCAAGCTATGAATTCAATCTGATTCCGGCCGGGAAAAACATCACCGCTCGGCCCGGCTACGCGCTCTTGAGATTTGAAAACAGCTTGGTCATGTACGCGGTTCTGCCGGGCGGACGGCTCTGCCATGCGCCGGCGCATTACAATAATTACCAATACAACCGCGCGCTGGTCATCCCGGTCGGTTTCCAAACCGATTATTATTCCGACAGTGGCTGCGATATCACCGCCAGCACTGACTTGCCAGACGGCACGCTCTTGCGTTACTCCGGCTCCAGCGACATTTATTACATCCAAAACGGCCAGCGGCGCCGAGTCACCAGCTACGGCCAGACCGCCAATCGCTTGCGCAACGAATCAATCATTACTGAGGTCGATTGGTCGATGAGCTATGTCGAAGGGCCGATTCTGGACGGCTACGATTACAGCGTCAGCGATTTGAATTATCAGCTGGCCAACTATAATTATTACAACAATTATAATTACAGCTACAACAGCTACTGCTCGGAAAATTGGACTTGCGGCGCTTGGTCGATCTGTTCCAACGGCTATCAATACCGCAACTGTTCCGATTCGAACAACTGCGGCACGGTCAAAAGCAAACCGGCCACCAGCCAATCATGTTCCAGCTATAATTACATCTGTTCGGAAAACTGGATCTGCGGCGCTTGGTCCGCCTGCGCTTACGGCCAGTCCTACCGCACTTGCTACGATGCCAATAACTGCGGCACGGCCAACAGCAAGCCGGTTGTCAGCCAAACCTGCCAGCAAGTTTGCCAAGAGAACTGGACTTGCGGCAGCTGGGGCGCTTGCCAAACCACCGGCCTGTCCAATGGCTGGCAATTCCGCACCTGCACCGATGCCAATGCTTGCGGTACGACTAAAAACAAACCGACAACTAACCAAGTTTGCCAGACCTGCCAAACCAATTGGTCTTGCACGAGTTGGACCACTTGCTCCGGCGGCCAGCAATACCGCGATTGCCTCGACACGAATCGTTGCGGTTCGACCAGCGGCAAACCGGCTTTGACTCGATCCTGCTCTTAATCGATATCGATTGGATCAATCCCGTTCCGATTATTGTCGGAACGGGATTTTTGATTGCCCAAAAAACTTATCCCCAGCGATTAAGTTGACTTAGGAATTGGAAACAGTTAAAATGACCCTATCAGGAATCCGCTCAATCAAATTCCTTGTCGTGCCTTTTTGCCAGTCCCGCCAGCGCTTGGGGCTGGCTTTTTTCTGCCATAAAAGTTAAGATAAAGGCATATGCAATACTTATTCATCCTCGGCAATAACCCGGAACTGTCGCGAGCGGAAATTATCGCTCTTTTGCCGCGCGCCAAAGTCATAACCGGCGGCGAAAAATACCTGGCGGTCGAAGCCGATAAATTCGACTGTTTCAAACTCATGAAACGCCTGGGCGGGACGATTAAAATCGGCGTAGTCCTGGGCAAAAATCCTGATTACGGCCCGATTTTGGGCGCGGCCAATTCCAGCGCCGTCACCGGCAAATTCAAATTCGGCGTCAGTTTTTACGGCGTCAAAAAAAACAATTTCGGCCTGAAAGCCAAAAAAATCCTGAAGGAGCGGGGGATCTCCGCCCGGCTGGTAGAGAGCAAGGAAGACGCTCTGTCGGCCGTTATCGTCACCAAAGAAAAATGCCAGGACTTCATCATCGCCCCGGGAATTTTCGCTTTGATTGCCGCCGTGCAGAACTTTGTCGCTTTCGGTCAAAGGGATTTCGGCCGGCCGGCGTCCGATTCCCTCTCCGGCATGTTGCCGCCCAAAGTGGCGCGAATGATGGTTAACTTAGCCGGACTGGCTGATGACGAAGTCCTGCTCGATCCGTTCTGCGGCTCGGGCACGATTCTGGCTGAAGCGCTGGACCTGGGATTTACTAATCTGATCGGCGCCGACCTGTCGGCCAAAGCCGTCAGCGATACCAAAAAAAATCTAGCTTGGCTGGCCGGAAAACTCAACCTGAAAAATTGCAACTTAAAAATTGAACAGCTAAATGTCAAACAACTGACGGAAAAAATTCCGAATGAAACTATCAATGCGATTGTAACCGAACCTTTTTTAGGCCAGCCGATGCGCGGCAATGAGAGAGAGGAAACCGTCAAAAAAATCATCAACGAATTGGAAAAATTATATTCCGAGTCGTTCGCCCAATTCCACCAAGCGCTCAAAGCCGGCGGCCATGTCGTCATTGTCATCCCCGAATGGCATATCGGCGGCCGAGTCATGAAAATGGACATCTTCTCGGCCATCGAACGGCTGGGTTTTAAACGGCTGGACCGGGATAACTTGATTTACAAACGCGAGGGTCAGAAGGTCTGGCGGAAAATCACGATTTGGGAAAAATGATATGTTCTTTTTCAAACAATCAAATTACGACTACAGCAATTCCGTCACCAAAGTCAAGATGCCGGTTTCGCAAGCAGCGTCCGACTTGGCCAAGGGACTGCTGAACGTTTTGGAATACGAGGAAAGAAAAAATCTCAGCGAACAGTTGCTGGATGAACTGTGCGATTTGGCCGGCGTCGACATCGTCGAGTTCAATTTGGTCGACAGCAATCAGATTCATCGCCAGCGCGCCGGACGGATCGTCATGAAACGCTACGGGGTTTATCAAGTCAACAGCAAAACCATTACCATCCATCATCGCACCGCCGGCCGCGGCCAAATCTTCGCCGCCAAATCCTACTTGGACACCTTGTTGCACGAATGGCTGCATCATTACGACTTTAAAAAACTCAAGCTTAACTCCATCCACTCGCGAGGATTCTACCTGCGGCTGAACGACCTCAAAGCCAAACTGCAGATTCCGATTCAAAAAAAGAGCCGATAATGGCTCTTTTTTGTTTAATTACAATATTACCATACTACTTCCTCCCGACCTTCATAAACTGCCTTTTGCCTCTTTGCAATAATAATCCCGCTTCCGGAATGGCAACCTCTGAATCAGCAAGTTCAACCAGGATATCATCAATCCTGATTGCTTTCTCATTAATCAAGCGCCGCACTTCGCTATTGCTGCTCGCCAACCCGGCTCTGGCAAACAAATCCAAAACCCCGATTTTACCGTCATCACCGGCAGTAATTTTCACTTCTGGAATTTCTGCGGGCTTTTCTTTTTCCTGCACGACGCGCTTGAAATTTTCCCGCCCCTTCTCAGCCGCCGCCTCGCCTAGATAAAGCTTGACTACCTCATAAGCCAAATCCAGTTTGGCGTCGCGCGGATTAAGACCGCCGGCTTTCAGCTTGGCCTCGACTTCGCGCACCGCCTCCATCGGCACATCAGTGATAATCTCCAAAGCCGGCACGATCATTTCATCGGTCCAGCCCATCACTTTGCCGAACATATCCTCCGGGCTGTCGGTTAAAGCAATCATATTGCCCTCGGTCTTGCCCATCTTTTTGCCGCTCGGATCAGCCAATAATTTAGTGGTCAAGACGAATTTTTCCTTCTGCTTCATTTTTTTCATCAGTGTCCGACCGGCCAGCATATTAAACATTTGATCATTGCCGCCGATTTCCAAATCCACATCCATAGCCACGCTGTCATAGGCCTGCATTAACGGATACATGAACTCATTCAAAAATAAGTCCTTGCCTTCTGCCAATCTGTCTTTAAACATGCCGCGCGCCAAAGTTTGCTGAGCGGTAAAATACGATGATAACTTAAGCAACTCAGCAAAACTCAATTTTGACAGCCAATCATTATTGTTTTTAAAGCTGATCTTCCGAATGTCAATAATATTTTTGATCTGGCCTTTCCAACCATGCATATTCTTTTTGACTTCTTCCTTGGATAAGACCTTGCGCGCCTCGCTCTTATCAGTCGGATCGCCGATCATCGCCGTAAAACCGCCATAAAGAAAAATCACCTCATGGCCCAATCGCCGAAATTCCTCCAGCTTCTTGATCTGAATGCCATGGCCGATGTGCAAAGACGCGGCCGTCGGATCAAAACCGCAATAAAGCTTGATCCTCTTGCCCGACATCAATAATTTTTTCAAACTGTCCTTGTCGGGATAGATATTCTCCACCCCGCGGCTCAAAACATCTTCGATTCTTTTTTCATCAGTCACGACTGATGGCTTTTTTTTAATCATCGCCATAAAATTGAAAGATTTAAGATCACTGCCGGCCCAAACCGTCTAATTGTATTTTTAATTTGTCCAGTTTTTCCTGAGCCGCCGCCAGCTTGGCTTTTTCCTTATCCACGATCGCCGCCGGGGCCTGGCTGATAAAATCGCCATTCCCCAATTTGATTTCCAACCCTTTGGCATACTGCTCGATTTCTTTTTCCTCGCGCCGAAGCCGGGTTTTCTCCGCTTCAATATCGATCAAGCCGGCCAAATCCAGATAAACTTCAATCTCGCCGACAATTTTAACGGCGCTGCCGGCCGGTTTTTCACCTTGCGCCGCGATTGATAAATTTTCCAAACGCCCTAATTTCTTGATGATCTCCTGCTGCGATTGCAAGAATTCCGCCTGATCGCCGGCCAAAATGATCGCCGTGGCGAATTTGCCCGCATCGATCTTATTTTCCGACCGCAGATTCCTAATCGCCGCAACTGTTTCTTTAACCGAATTGAAATCATTTTTCTTAACCCGGCGCCAAGCGCCTTTAAGTCCGCCGGCCGAACCCTTTTTCCGATTGCCGAAAACCGGCCAGGACTCGACCATCAGCAAATTCGGCCCGCCCAGCTTCGACCAGATTTCTTCCGTCACGAACGGAATGAAGGGATGCCAAAGCTTCAGTAAATTCTGTAAGACGAAAAGCAACAATTCATCTTTGCCCGGCTCGATTTTTGCAATCTCCAGATACCAATCGGCAAAATCGTTCCAAGTGAATTCGCCGAGCAATTCGCTGGCGCCGGAAAAATCCGCCTGATCGAGCGCCTGAGCCGCCGCCGCCGCCGTTTCCTCCAGCCGCCGCAGAATCCAGCTGTCAGCTTCAGTCGCCGCCGCCGGCGGTTCAGCAATGATTTTCGGATTATCAACCGTCGACAGGATAAAACGCGAAATATTCCACAGCTTATTGACGAAATTCCTCGCGCCTTCGATTTTCTCCTCGTAATAGCGGGAATCGTTGCCGGCCGAAACGCCTTTGATCAAGCTCAGCCGCAAAGCGTCAGTGCCGTATTTCTTGATCACTTCCAGAGGATCCAAGCCGTTGCCCAATGATTTGGAAAACTTGCGGCCGTCTTTGGCGCGCAAAATGCCGTGGATATAGACATTATGGAACGGAATATCGTCCAGCGCGTAAGTCGACAACAGCACCATCCGCATCAGCCACAAAAAAACAATCTCATAGCCCATCTGCATCCAAGCCGTCGGGTGATATTTTTCCAAATCAGCGGTTTTCTCCGGCCAACCCAAAGTGGAAAAAGTCCAAGTGCCGGAAGAAAACCAAGTGTCTAAAGTATCTTCGTCCTGATGCAGATTATGGCCTTGGCATTTGGGGCAGGCATCATATTTTTGATCCGAATAAAATATCTCATTGCATTCATCGCAATACCAAATCGGGATGCGATGGCCCCACCAGATTTGGCGGGAGATGCACCAATCATGAAGATTATCGATCCGTTGCAGATAAATCTTTTTGAAACGATCTGGCGCGATAGCGATGATTTTGCCTTTATCACCCCCATGGCCGACAGTCACGGCCTCGCGCATCAAATCCTTCAAGCTCTGGCCGCGGCCGGGAATTTCCTTATTGACATCGACAAACCATTGCTCCATCGGCAAGGCCTCGACCACGTCTTTGAAACGATCGGATAAACCGACATTATGCTCGATTTCAGCCTCGCTAATCAATAAGTTGTTGGCTCTGAGCCAAGCGACGAATTTTTCCCGCGCTTCTAAAATAGTCAGTCCCTCATAATCATGGCCGGCGGCGGCCAACATCCGGCCGTCTTGGCCGATGACGGGAATAAGGCCGATCTCTTTGTTCTTCTGATACATCTCAAAATCAATCTGGCTGTGAGCCGGCGTCACGCCGACCGCGCCAGTGCCGTAATTGATATCGACATCTTTATCGCCGATAATCGTGATAACCAGCGGCTGAGCCGCGCCGACATCAACTGTGAATTTCTGGCCGATGAAATGCTTGTAGCGCTTGTCGGCCGGATTGACCGCCACCGCCGTATCGCCCAATTTTGTTTCTGGCCGGGTCGTGGCGATCGGAATCGGAAAACTCTCGCCGTATTTAAAAGTATAAACGATGGTTTTTCTGGTTTCATATTCCAATTCATCGTCAGAGCAAGTCGATTGGCCTTTGACCGACCAATTGACCACTCGATAGCCGCGATAAATCAAGCCGTCGGCAAACAGCCGGCGAAAAACTTCATTGACCGCCTTGGATCGCGGCTCGTCAAAAGTGTAAGCCAGGCGCGACCAGTCGCAAGAGGTGCCCAGCTTCTTGATTTGGCCGATCATGATTGATTTGTGATTTTCGGCAAACTCGCGGATCTTCTCCAACAAGCCGTCGCGGCCTAGTTCTTGGCGCGGGTTAATCAAACCCGCCTTTTTAAGATCGCTTTCAACTCTGGCCTGAGTCGCGACTGCGGCATGATCAGTGCCGGGGACAATCAGGGCGCGCTTGCCTTTCAGACGCTGATAACGGATTTGCGTATCCATCAAGGCATTCTCGAAAGCATGGCCAAGATGCAGAATTCCGGTCACATTGGGCGGCGGCATAGCAATAACAAAGGCCTCCGGCCGATCGCCGGGCAAATTATCCGGATTAAAAAATCCGGAGTCCTCCCATTTCTTGTAAATTCCGTCTTCGACTGTTTGGGCGTTATACGCCTTGTCCAATTCGATTTTAGGCATAGTGGATGCTTTAAATATACAAGAATCCGGCATAATAATCAATAATCAAACTGAAGTTGAAACAAAAATTTAGCCAAAATTAGATAAAATAACTATTTTTCAATAAACGAGAGAAAAATTTGCTTGACAAAAAAATTTAGATGTGTTATGCTTAGCCATTAAGCACATTGACAACACGGCCGGATTTTGGCTGTGTTTAGATAGAAAAGAAGTAAAAACGAGGCAAAATAGGAGGTAACGCCGATGAAGCGAGTGAAGAGCTGGGCGCAGATTGCGCGGGAATTCGAAACTCTATGGGACGAGTTGGAAAGAGAAATGATTGCCGAAGAAGAGGCCTACTTTGAGGCGACTTCCGAGTTGCCGCTCGACATCGACTGGGCTGAAATCCACCGCCGCAACCACAGCAACCCAGGGTCATTCGAATCCCTAGTCGAATACACGACAGCATTGGCTTATAAGGAAAGAAAGAAGCAAAAACGCATCGGAGACGAATGGGCATTATTCCGCTACCCGTCAGACACGGGGAAATCAATCCCGGTAACCGAAGAGCAATGGAGTGCTTGGAGTGAGCTATTCCACCAAAGCAACGAATCATACGAAGTTAACAGTTGCGCAAGTTGGTGCTGGGAATCTGAGATTGATGATTACGAGTGGGAGGAACAAGAAAAGGAAGACGAACGCCGATACGCGGAAATAAACCCCTTTGGCCGAGAAGACAGTCCGGCTGAAATCCGCGCCAGCCAACGAGAGTGGGACGCAGAAGATGCAATGTTGGAACCCGGCTGGAAGCATGCGCAACGACGCCAACGCGACGAAGCGGCGATGCATCGTAAACTTCGGTTGGCGACGCATCATGGCTACTGGCCGGCCGAGAATGACGACTTCGACTGCCCGACGTGGGTTAGCGGTCTGGACAGATGGGATCGAGAGATCGACCGCTATTTGATCCCGCGAGTGTTGGGCGGTTACCATGGACATCGTCGTCCCCTGGAATCCTCCTCAACTGCGATTACCGCCGGATTCGAAGAGTGGCTGGAACCGTCTGACGCGCCCGAATTGATAGGCATGATGACGAATTGGCACGGCAAACCGGCCACCAGTGTTCCGCTGTCGAAGCGAATCCGTAGGACTCGGGCCAAAATTGGCCGGACGGAACAATGGTATAAGGATGCGGTTGTTATTGCATTAAGAATTCGTGAGCGCAGATTCGACTATTTGGACGATGAGGACCGCAAATACTACGAAGAGCGGCCCCAAAAATTGCTCCAGAAGATCAAACGTCTGAACATGGAGCTCGAACGCCTCGAACAAGAGCAAAAGGAAAAGAAAACAGCCGCCAAGAAGCAACACTTTGAGCAGAACCAGCAGGAAAGCTTCGGGTCGCATCAAGGCACTGACGGATGTTCTTGCGACTGGTCCTTGATGGCTGCAATATTCGAGTTTGAAAGTTCCGCCAGCGCCCGTGCCGCTATGAAAGCCGTCCTATACCGTTAGACGGCTAAGAAAAATCGTACAACCAAACGCCCCGCAGAGTAAAATCTGCGGGGCGTCTTATTTTTTGTTAAAAAAATTATTTCTTACAAAGTCCCCAATCGGGCGCGGCGGTCTTGCCGGAAGATGACGCGACGAATTTATACGCCGACAAAGCGGCTTTCGCGCCTTCGCCGGCGGCGATGATCATCTGCTTATAGCCGACATCCGTGCAATCGCCGGCCGCAAAAATTCCTTCGACCGAAGTCCGAGCTGATTTATCTGTTATAACCTCGCCGCGATCATTCAAACCAACCGTGTCTTTCAGCCAGCCGGTCTGCGGCGCGTGGCCAATCTCGACAAACACCCCGTCCACCAGCAATTCTTTGATTTCACTGGTCGATTGATTGGCAATGATTATTTTTTCTACCTTGCTGCTGCCGGCTATTTCCTTAATCTCCGCTCCGCAAAGCGTCTCCAAATTTTTTAATTTGCCGGCTTGTTTTTCCGTTTCTTCCTCGCCGGAAAACTTTTCCGATCGATTGATCAAATAAACCTGTTTAGCCAATTTCGACAGATATTCGGCGGCCTCCAAAGCTGAATTACCGGCGCCGACCACGGCGACTGTCTTTTGCTTGAATAGCGGCCCGTCGCAGGTGGCGCAATAAGACACGCCCCGGCCCTTGAATTTTTCTTCGCCCGGCACGCCCAAATCGCGCGGCGTCAAACCAAAAGCCAAAATCACCGACTTGGCAAAAAGTTCTTCAGCGTTGGTTTTGACGCTGAAACCGGCTTCGGCTTTGGTTATCGCCAAAACCTCGTTCGACGAGAATTCAACCGACAATTTTTCAGCTTGCTTTTGGATCTTTTGAGCCAGCTCAAAGCCGCTGATGGACTGCTCACCCGGCCAATTCTGCACCTCCGCCGCCAATGCCGCTTGGCCGCCGACGGCCTTAGCGATCACCAGCGTCTTCAATTCGCGCCGGGCGCAATATATGGCGGCCGTCAATCCCGCCGGCCCGCCGCCGATAATAATTACATCGTATTTTTTTTTATTATCCATAAAATATTCTTAAAATTTTCACCATGTCATTCCGACTGAGCGAAGCGAGTGGAGGAATCCCTTGCATTGATTATATTTAAACCAGTATTTTAAATAAATTCAAGGGATTCCTCCACTACGTCCGTCCACCAGCTGGCGGATACCGGACTCCGGTCGGAATGACAACAAATACTAAATAAATTTGCCCAGTTCGGTTTTCAACGCTTCCTTGCCCTGCAAACCGACGAGCGTCTGTTTGGCTTCACCACCCTTAAAAATCATCAGGGTCGGGATCGACATCACGCCGAATTTTTCAGCAATGGCCGAGCTTAAATCGATATTCAATTTGCCAACCTTGGCCTTGCCGGCCATTTCTATTGCTAATTCCTCAATAATCGGCCCCTGCATCTTGCATGGCCCGCACCAATCGGCGTAAAAATCGACCAAGACCGGCAAATCGCTTTTCAAAACCTCCGCCTCAAAATTATCAGCGGTGAAAATTACTTCTGACATAATTTAATGATTATGAATTATGAATAATGAATAATGAATAATGAATTCCACCAACCACACCATCCATAGCATTTCAATTCAATAAAAACAATCACCCCCTAGCCGTAAATCGTCTCTTGGTCTTTTTTGGTAGTTTCAGGAATTGCTACCGACTGATCGGCCGCTGGTTCCATTTTAACCTCCGATTCGCTAATTGGCGTTTCGGCTGATTCCGGCATTTCAACCGGCATTACTGGCGGGAGTGGCGACGAATCAAGCGGCTTATTAATCGACTCGCTTGTCGGCTGAATTGCCGGTTCTTCAATGGGAGCTTGTTCAATTATCGATTCGGCAACCGAAAGCGCGGTTGGGGACTCTGGCGGCTCAAGCGGCTCGTCATTAATCGATTCTGTTTTTTGATCAAGCTCGGGCAAAATCAAATCCTGCGCAATCGTCAATTCATCCGGCTTCTTGCCGGTCAAATCCAGAATCGGGGTCTTCGCCGTCCCGAACCCGGGCTTGTCAGCCGTCACATAATACTTATTATTGCCGACCAGGAAATTATACCGGCCGCGATTATCAGTCACATAAAATTCCAACATCCGGCCGTATTCCGAAGAGAATACCCTGGTAATCGCTTTCTGAACGGGATTTTGGCCGGCCGGATTGTAAACCACGCCCCAATGCTTGCGACGATGGCGGCCGGACAGCCGGCGGAATAAAAGCAGAACCGCCAAATGGACAATCACCAAGATTGAAGAGAACAGCGACGGATAAATCAAGAAATAGCCGAAAGCCAGAATTGGTCCGACCCAACTCAAATCCTGGGAAAGCTTGGTCCGCGAATAGCGGCTCAGAATTTGCTTATCAGTCAATCGGGCATCCTGCTGATCCAGCGGGATATTGGCGATAATCGCCGAACGTCCGGCGCCGCTGACATTTATCTTCTCGCCGTAGTAAAGATCCAAGAAACTGCCGTCGTCGCGAATATGCCGCAATAATTCGCTGGGGAAATCAAAGCCCGGTTTCTCAACTTTGAGATAATACTCGCCCGGATCGACCAAAAAAATATAACGGCCGTCTTTGTCAGTGACGCGCGAGGCGAGGAGACGATCGGACTTCGCGTCGTACAAACGAACCAAAGCCAAATCGATCGGCCGCTTAGTGATCGAATTATAGACCGTGCCCCAGCCCTTGCGGAACCAGAATAAGGCGAACGGCTGAGTGAAAATCAATTGCAACAAAAACCACCAATTCCACCAAGGAATGCTTAAAGTCATGGCGATCAGAGACAAGGCGACAGTCGCGGCGGCGGCGGCTTGAGCAGCCGGAGCCGCAGCTATTCGGGCTAAAGTTTTTACTGCCGCCGTCTCTCTGACTGCGGTAACAGCGGCGGCGACAGTATCAACCGCGGCCGGCAAAGACGGTTCAATCTCAATTATTGGCGCGACGGTTTGCACGGTTCCGGAAACGACTTTCAATGTCTCATCAGCGGCATTAAGGGAAATAATCGAGGCGTAGTTGGTCCCGGCAATACTAATTGCCGAAATAACTGTCGTGAAGGCCTGCCGAGCTGGATCATAAGTGAACAAATAGGACTCAATTCGGCCGTCGACGCTCAGATTCAAGACAATCTTATCAGTGCCGGGCAGGGCTTTGGCCTCCGGCAAAGACACCAGAATCAAATAATCGGTTTGCGCCGTCACATTATCATCGGCCATGGCCAGCAACTGATCCTGCTGGAAAAAATTAAAGTCGCGGAAAAAGAGATCACCGGTATAACCTGGTACGATTGGCGGCTCCGGGGGCTCTGGCAGTTCATCCGGCGGCAGCTCAGCCGCTGATGGCCGGCCGATGACGCCGACTCCGGAAGAATAATTCCTAGCCGCGTCATAAGCGAAAACCGTGTAATAGTAAACAGTGCCATTGGTCAAGCCGGTATCGGGAAAACTCACCTCCGACCCGGCCGGAATTCCCAAGCCGTCGTAAACCATCACCCCTTGATCCAAACCCGGGAAATAATCAGTTGAACGCCTGATGATCACGCCAACAAAAATAACATCCGTCGGATTATGCCAGAAAAGCGTCGTTGTCGTATTGCCGTTTTGCGCCCGCAAATCAGTGACATTGCCAAGTGGGATGACTTCCGCCGAGTCATCCAAAGTGGTGAAAGTATTATCGGCCGAAACAGCTGAAGCGCCGGAACTGTTCAAACAGCTGATTTTAAAATGGTAAGCGGTGTCCGAGTCCAAACCGGCTAAAGGCGAAAGATGCGACGAGGCCAAGCCGACTTCACTGGCCGAACCGCCGGTATAATCGACGCTGACACCCCAATATAATTGGCAAATTGCCGCCTCATTAGTGCTCCAACTGATATCAGCGCTGCTGGTGGTAATATTGCTGGCAACGATATTGGAAATAGTAAATTCCGTCCCGCCGCCGCCGCATGAACCGCAATCAGCCGAACAACTGGAGCAGGTTTCACTGCCGTTGCAAGACCCGTCGCCGCAAGTTGGAGTCGGAGTGAGAGTAGAAGTCGCCGCTTGCTGATAACCGCCATATAACCCGAATGAAGCCGAAGTGATGATTCCAGTTCCGGCCTCGCCGACCGTCGATTCGCCGGAATAAGAAGCAGAATCGGACAAACCGCCGGCAAAATTAATCGAATCCCGCTCGATCTGATAATTGGTCGAGGACATGACATAAGCCAGAACCGGAGTGGCGGCAAAAATGACAGCCAAAACCGCAAGATATTTTAATTTAATCAACCAACGCATCGCCTTGCTTTAATTACTTAGATTTTTTTTAAAATAAACCCGCGCCCGCCAAAAGCCGAAAATTACTAGAGCGATAAGAATCAAGGCAACCGTTAAATACGGCCAGGGGCAAACCGCGAAATAAAAGGAATTTTCATCGACCAGATCGCCATAGCCGCGATTAATCCTCAGATCAGCTCGATAAATGCCGGCTGATAATCGGCAGGGCGCGGCCGTCTCGGTTTGATAATCAGCGCCAGGCAGAACGAAAAAATCCGTGATCACTCGCTGGCATAGCGGCCGGCCGCTCCAGCCCTTGATCTGCAATTCGCCATAGGGTTTCAGATAAACTTTGCCGTAATTTTGGTAATTGAATTTGAAAATCGGCGCGCCGGACAGATAAACCAGCTTGGAACTGGCAAAACCGGCCAATCGTCCGCCGGTTTCGACTTCGCCATTGATCCTGACAAAAAACAGCGAGGCCAATTTCGATACCACTCGGCCGGCCGGATCGGAATCAGCCGGATGAGCCGCAAAAACGACAACGCCGTAAAGCGCGCCGGGCCGGGCTTGAGCCGGAATATTGATCAGGATGGGCAAATTTATTTTTTCGCCATGATGCAAAATAAAAGTGTCCGTCTCCGGCTGAAGATAATCTTTTAACGAATAGTCCCCGGCTTGTCCGCCTAATAAATCAAAGCTTCGGCCGGCAATAGTAGAAACGGAAAAGTCCTCCGTGCTAACCTCAAAAACCAAATCGGAGCCGGATCGATTAGTCACAGAAATAATACTCGCAACCTCTTCGCCGGGATCAAGTTTCAGCTCTGTTTGGATTTGATCTAAAACAAAGTCGCCGGCAACCGGCACTCCGGACAGCTGCTCAGTCCTAAAAGCCCAAGCCGAGACGGGCGCGAATGTCAGCGCCAAAAATACCGCTAAAATAATAATTTTCTTCTCAATATTAATCATAAAAGGCTCTCGTCAGTTATTAATAGTATAACATAAAAGCTTCCATCTGACCAAAAAAACGCTTTCAACCGGCTAAAACGGACTTTTAATATTTTTAATCGCCGGATTGGTGACATGGGTATAAATCTGCGTCGTTCGAATATTAGCATGACCAAGCAACTCCTGCACATAACGGACATCCGTGCCATTTTCCAATAAATGCGTAGCAAAAGAATGGCGCAAACTATGAAAAGTCGCCTCTTTTTGGATGCCGGCCAGCCGCAGGGCCTTTTCAAAAATCGCCTGAGCCGTGCGTTCAGTCAACTTACCTCCCCGCTCGCTGACAAACATATAATCATTACCGGTTTTGCCGGCAATCATATTTTTCAAATCATTCACTAATTTTTCCGGTATTAATGTCAATCGATCCTTTTTGCCTTTAGCTTCTTTAATATGAATGGTCAATTCTTCAAGATTAAAATCCTTAACTTTAAGATTTACCGCCTCACTGACGCGCAAACCGGCGCCGTAAGACAATGACAGCAATAATTTATGCTTCGCATTGATTATATCGGACAACAATAATTGGATTTCTTGTCGGCTAAGCACGACTGGCAATGATTTATTCCGCTTAGCAAATTTGATGGTAAAGGGCTCGCTCGCTCTGATTATTTCATGATAAAAAAACTTTATAGCATTCAGATATAAATTTACGGTTTGAGGTGAGTAATTTTTTTCTTGTTTTAAAAGCAAATATTGGCGGATATTATCCAAATCTAATTCATCTAAATTGACGCGTTTATAATCAAAATAATCCTTCAAGCAAGCCAAATAAGCCCTGACAGTTTTCGAGCTGTAATTCCTGATTTTTAACTCGGTTTTTACCCTATCCAGCCACTGTTGCATATGTTTGATGTTTATTGGTATAATTAACTTAGTAAATATCGACACTATTCGCTTATCCTACTCTTATTTACATTATAACATACAATTACTTCGCATAGAAACGAGTTGTCTGAAATATTTTTTCATCTTTGTGGTAAATTCAAGTTCTGGTGCGTTGAACAAGGACGAAAATTTGATTTTTTAAATTAAAAGTTTTTCCGCTTCGCGGATTATTTGGGGGCAATTTTATTTTTAAATTTTTTCAAAAAGCGATATGAACAAATTCATTCCAATTTCCAAGGATTCGCCAGTAAATTACAAAATTTATGAAGAGGCTGACAAAAACTTAATGGACGCGCGTCTTGAAATTGAAAAACAGCAAGGTTTTTTGAATGGCGGAGAGCAATGCTTTAGAGATGATTATCCATGGTATCGCCTGAATATTGGATATACAAACCCACTGAATTTTGGGGAAGTTCATGCTGAACTTGAATTATTAAAAAAGCATGTCCGCATGGGTGCTGATGATGCAATTCCACCATACTTCAAAAACAAACATCTAATTTTTTACGGAATAGGGGTTGGAGATACGGAAATAGAGTTTGTTGATTGGGCAATAAAGTTGGGTCAAAAAGAAATTTTTATTACGGGAATCGATATAAACAAAAAATTCCTAGAAAATTTTATAATCGCCCTAAAAAACAGGAGTATTGAACCAGATGAACCGATCATGCATTTTTCTCCAAGAAATGCCTTGTTTGAGCAAATCACCAAAAAAGAACTTGCGCTGAACAAAACCAACAATGCTCATATTTGCCTAGGTGGAACTATAGGAAATTTTAAAAATCAAAACGAGCTATTTGAAATGTTTTCAAATTTAATAAACACTGGTGATTCCCTTATTTTAAGCTTTCAGTTGAAAAACAATATTGAGTGGATTATAAAAAAATACCAAGAAAATCCATTGTATCCAGACTTTATATTAAATTACATTCCGACAAACGAAAGAAAAGAGATTTATTGGACGATGAATAATAAAATTGGTGTCATCACGGCGAAACATGAAAATATCGAGGTTTTCAGAACCACGAAATATAGCAAAGAAGAACTAAAGGAAATAGTGAGTAGCAAAGGGTTTAAATTTTGTTACGAAGATATTGATAGATATAACAATTCGTGTATTCAAATTTTTGAAAAAATTTAAAAATAAAATTGCCCCCAAATAATCTGTTTTGCCTAAAGGCAAAACAAAAACTTTTAATTTAAAAAATCAAATTTTCTTTGCGAAAAGCAAAGTTTAACCAATAAAGTAGGAGATGAAAAAATACATCAGACAACACGGCATATCCGGTTCAGGAATTTTTCACATTTATAATTCAAGGTAAGAAAAATTCCTTCTCCCAAATTTTTGTTCCGCTATCGCTGCACAAAAACTTCGGATGATGCCGATACGTTATGTGAAATTATTTATAAAAAGATTTATATATAAACAATAACTTATCCTTCCGCCACTGGAAAACCAATATAATAGCGATCCCGGCAGAAATTAAAATATCAGCCAAATTAAAAACACTGAAATGCTCAAGTGAAATATAATCAATAACTGCGCCATATCCGATTCGATCAAAAAGATTGGAATAAGCCCCGACAATAATTAGGGCTAGGGCAAAAAATGAAGCATATTGATGCTGTCGATAACTCAACCAAGCCCAATAAACCAGGCCAGCTAGCGCCAAAACAGTGGCCATAATCACCACGGAAACGGCTAACGGCCAACCAAAAGCCAGGCCGGGATTCATGACTGGTTTTAAACTCAGCCAATCGCCAGCCAGCTTAAAATCAGCTCGACTCCAAAGATGAGTGAAAAGCCACTTAAGCGCGCGATCGAGAATAAAAAAAACAGCCGCTGCCAAAGCCAAGCCGGCTGATTTTAATGGCGGTTTCATAAAAAAACTAAGCCGAGCCCTTAAGCGTATTCTTGCAAGAGACGCAAGAATTCGACTCCGGCCTGATTCTCAGGCGTTCGATTTCGATTTCTTTCCGGCAATATTTGCAGTGGCCGTAAGTACCATTGGCAATGGCTTTTAAGGCCTTTTCCACATCGCGCAAATCGCCTTCCAGTTCTTTTTCCAAAGACAAATTAACCGTATAATCGGTGACTTCCGAAGCGCTGTCTTCGATTGAAGCGCCATCGCCGTAATCGGGATAATTCGCGTTAAAATTAACCTCGGCGCCGCTACCGGTTTCGGTACGCGAGCCGATTTTGGACAATTGTTTGATGATGTCAGCTTGTTTGGCTTCCAAAGCGGCCTTGAATTCTGTCAGATATTTTTCTTCCATAGTGATAATTTATGCTTGAATTATACATTTGGCCGGCTTTCCTGTCAATCAAGGTTTTCCCGCTAAAAAATTAAAGCCGCGCGGCTCAGCGGCCAAGATTGAATTAATCGCCTTTTTATAGTACCATTATAGCATGAAAACCTCGCCGATCGACAAGCAAAAAAAATCCAGCCCCAAAACCGGCTCCAGTTCCAGCCGGCAAATCTTCAAATTGATCCGGCAAGAAACCGAGCGGCAAGCCGACGGCTTGATTATGATCGCTTCGGAGAATTATTGCTCCCGAGAAGTAATGGCCGCTGTCGGCTCGCCCTTGTCAAATAAATACAGCGAGGGTTATCCGGGCCGGCGTTATTACACCGGCAACCAATACATTGATCAGATTGAAATGGCCGCGCAGGATTCCTGCCTGAAAATGTTCGGCTTGGATCCAAAAAAATGGCACGCCAATGTCCAACCGCACAGCGGCTCATCAGCCAATCTGGCTGTTTATCTCGGACTTTTAAAGCCCGGCGACAAGATTCTGGCGATGGATTTGGCGCACGGCGGCCACCTCACCCACGGCTCGCCGGTCAACTTCTCCGGCCGTTTATTCGATTTTTCCCATTATGGCGTCGACTCCAAAACCCAGCGGATCGATTACCGAGAATTAGAAAAAATCGCCCTAAAAAACAAGCCGAAAATGATTGTCTGCGGCGCTACGGCTTATCCGCGGACTATTGACTTTAAAAAATTCGGCGCCATCGCGAAAAAATGCGGCGCGCTGCTGGTCGCTGACATCTCGCATATCGCCGGACTGATTGTCGCCGGCTGCCACCCCTCGCCCTTTCCTTATGCCGATGTCGTCACTTCGACGACACATAAAACCCTGGCCGGGCCGCGCAGCGCTTTCATTATTTGCCGTTCCGCCTTAGCCCAAAATATCGACCGGGCGATTTTCCCCGGCTTGCAGGGCGGGCCGCTGGAAAACATCATCGCCGGCAAAGCGATTTGTTTTGCTGAAGCCCTGACGCCGAAATTCAAAAAAATCCAACGGCAGACCGTAAAGAATGCGGCCGCTCTGGCTGAGACGTTGTTAAAAAATAAAATCCCGCTCGTTGCCGGCGGCAGCGACAACCACTTATTGCTATTGGATTTGCAAACCCTGAATATCGGCGGCAAAGAAGCGGCTGACTTGCTGGCCGAGGCCGATATCTATACCAATGCCAATATGATTCCCTTTGATCCGGCCACGCCGCTAAAACCCTCCGGACTGCGGCTCGGCACGCCGGCGCTCTCCACCCGCGGACTGAAAGAAAAAGAAATAAAGTTGATCGGCTTATGGATCGCCGCCATTTTGAAAACGCCGCAAGACCAGAAATTAAGATTGAGAATCAAAAGCGAAGTTAAAATCTTAACCAAAAAATTCCCGATCTAAATTCCCAATCTATCAAACCGAAAAAAATCATTCAAAAAGAAAACTGCCCGGTCACTCGATCGAGCAGTTGTTTTGTCAAAAGTACTCTGCTAAATTGCCTAAAACCGGCTCATTGAATCAACGATAAAACTCATTGCTATTTCCAAACCGGTCCAATCAATCCACGCCAAGTCGCCTCATGGCACTGGCGACAAAACTCATGATCATTCCCATATTAACCCAATCGATATTGGACCATGAGATCCGATCATACAAAAGATCATCGACTGGCGCTATAACCGGATAGGTCTGCTCGGCATCATCTTTGGCCGGTCGAGGACGGCAATTCGTTTTAGAGTCAATCAAATCAAACTCCGTCCGGCTCAATTGATACGTATAGAGGTAATGTTCGCAAACCGCTAAAGTGCCAAGTCCCTGGCGATCATCAAAATGATCCAATTTCGCCGGATCAAGCAAAAGGCCGGTTTCTTCCAAAATCTCCCGCGCCGCCGATGAACGGATTACGATATCATCATCGTCATAAATGGCGCTAGACGGCTCGATCGACCCGCCCGGCAGTTCGCACACATGGCCATGATGACTCACACAGGCCGGACGACATTCATCAACCAAAACAATCCGCCAATCCAGCACGCTACTGCCATCCGGATAATACATCAGCACTGAAACGGTCGGCGGCCGGCCGATAATAATCTCATTGCCCTTATAACGATTCTCTTCAGGCAACATCAAATTCGGCCGAGCCGCCCAAATCCTTTGCTTGGGACGGCCCGATGATTTATCTTGGCCGCGGCAAAAAACATATTCAATCTTGAAATCGGACAATATGTGCCTGGACAATCGCACGCCGCGATACCAGCATTGGAATGACGGATCATTCCAAATATTGAGCGGAACAGCGATTTCGTCGCCGGAACGTTCCGCCCCGCCGCCTATCCACTCCACCGCCGCTGCCAATATTTCTCGCAAATCATGGTAAACCGGCACTTGCCATTGGTAAACAGATTTCAACCAATCATCCGCCCGATATTTGATGTATTCCATCCGCGGCGTCCCCTCGGGAAAGCCGAGCAACAATCGGCCGGACTTGAATCGTTCGCCTAATTCGAAATTAGAAGTCATAGCCGGCATCTCCGGCAATTGCCGCGGCACCCAAGCCACGATGGCATCGGCGCGGTCGAGCGCGGCTGTTTCCCAATCAATCTGAAATCCGCGCTCATAACTTTCATCGCGACGCTCCGAAAAACTGCCTTCATGCTCGGGATCATAGACAACTCCGTCATAACCCAACTCTTCCAAAAGCCGATACGCTTCCGGCTTCCAAGACAAATGCTTGGTTTCCAAAGTGCGCGGAATCGGCCCGAGCAAAAAGATCGATTGAGTCACGGAATACGGAAACGGATCAGACGGTCTGATGATCTGCATTTTCTGCTGCTCCTTCCGCCGGCTGGTGATTATATAAAAACCACTGGATTAGAGCAAAGGTCTTCATATCAATCACATCAAGACAATCCAACTCGTAGATCGGCGTCCAAACCCGCTCGGTTTCTTCGCCTTCGTCAGTCAAGCCGAAAATGCATTTGGCCTGGTCAAACTTCTCATCGCCGGCTTCGGCATAACCCAGCCACATCCGCTCGGTCAAATGGCCGGGCGACAAAAACAGCGGCTGATCGCCGATCAATCCGAAATCCCGGCCGTCAAGATCAAACTTGGCGCCCAATTCTTCATTGGCCTCGCGCGCCATCGCCGCTCGGGGATTGTCGATATCTTGATTCTCGACGTGGCCAGCCGGGACTTCCAACAAGAAACCGTCGCCGCCATTCTTTAAGCTGACGGCCGGCCGCTTTTGGCCGACCAGCGCCACTGCCTGCCGATCAGGATTATAGATCAAACAAGCCACCGTGTCTTTGACTTGCAGAATTACATGATTGTTTTGCTCAATCCGCCACAAACGCCAAAGAAAATCATCTGGTTCATTGAATTGTCCGGCAATCGGTTTGGCGTTAAAACAGTCATTTTCCCAAATAATCGCCGGATCATATTTCAAATCAGCCGGGGCAGTTCCTGATAAAATTTTTGCCGCTTCCGCCATATTCACTCCTGGTCTCACAATCGTCTCCTTCCGGCCGTCAGGCCTGTCTGTTCAACTTAATTAATCTTATTCAAATGTAACGAACAAAACTTCAATTGGAAAAGCCGACGACTTCAGCTCCTCTAAAGAAGCGGCAAACGTTCCGATTGTTTGCCGAAAAAATAATCCAAAGAACTACTGCCGAGCCATCAGATTATACAAAGCCATGCCCAACTCGCCGGCTTCCGCATACTCCGGCCGAAAAGTGCGCCACTCT
>Ga0265297_10004662_pt1 | contig 22035 bp, 19 predicted proteins | sample Munlanlwell13791_FD_192502 | JGI IMG/M metagenome (GOLD analysis project Ga0265297, IMG submission 192502) | Leachate microbial communities from a municipal landfill in Southern Ontario, Canada - Leachate well 137-91 | ecosystem: Engineered > Solid waste > Landfill > Unclassified | place... | reverse complement strand
ACAAAGGGGTGCTTATGCAACCTTACATAATTGAATCAATTACCGATCCGAGCGGGAAAACAACTTACACCGAACCTGTGGCTATAAATCAGGCTGTTTCCGAAGATTCCGCAAATAAAGTTACAGCTATGCTTGTTAGTTCGGTTGAAAATGGAGTTGCCAATAAGGCGCAAGTTGCCGGCCATTATGTGGCTGGAAAAAGCGGAACGGCTCAAACGTATAAATTTGGCCAGCCTCTAACCGGACTTGGAACAACCATAGTTTCTTTTGCCGGATATGCTCCGGTTGATGATCCAAAATTTGTTGTTTTGATAAAACTTGATAAGCCGAAAACAAACATGTGGTGCTCCGAAACTGCGGCTCCAATGTTTGCCAATTTGGCACCTTTTCTTTTTAATTACTACAATATTCCACCTGATAAATATTAACATAATACTCATGAAACGATTTTTTATTGCTGCTGCGGTTTTAGTTTTTTTTGCGGAGAGTGCGTTTGCGTATAATGTGTCCGCGTGGCTTCCAAACTGGGACGCCGAAGAGGCTTTTAGTTCGTTTAAAAATAATACCGACGTAATAACCACGATTAGTCCTTTTTGGTATAACGTTGCGGAAGATGGGACTTTGATTTTGAAAAAAGATGCGGAAGAACAGCGTATTATCGATCTTGCGAAAAAAGAGGGGGTGGTTTTAATTCCTACGATTACAAATTCGTTTAAAGGGTCTACGGTAAGCCCGATTTTTAATGATGCGGAATTAAAGAAAAAGAATATAAAAGTGATTGTGGATAAAGTTTTGGAGAAAGGTTACGACGGAATTGATATCGACTATGAGGGTTTGTACAGTGAGGACAAAGATGCTTTTACGTCTTACATGAAGGATCTTAGTGCGGCGCTAAAAGCCAAGGGGAAAAAACTTACGGTTGCGATTCAGGCAAAGTCGTTTCCAACTCTTGTGAAATTTGGTGATCGCGGACAGGAATGGAAGGACATTGCGCCTTATGTGGATGAGTTCAGAATTATGACTTACGACTACGGGTGGAGTGGTAGTATTCCGCGTCCTGTAGCGCCATATTATTGGGTTGAGGAAGTTATTCAATATGCGATTACTCAGGTTCCAAAGGAGAAAATTTATGTTGGAGTCCCTTTTTACGGGTACGGCTGGTCGGATGATTTTTTCTCAAGTTATACATACGCTACAATCGAACTTATTTTGGAAAAATACGGAGTGGATTTTCAGTATGATCCGTGGCAGAAGACCAATAGACTTTTTTACGTGAGTGATTTTGATGAGAGGGAGGTAAAAATTCCGCATGAAGTTTGGTTCGAAAATCATGTAAGTTTGGAGGCAAAACTTGATTTGGTGAAAAAATACGATCTTGCCGGTATATCAATTTGGCGTTTGGGTAAGGAAGATGAAGACAACTGGAGATCGATAAGAAAAGAGCTTTTGGGTGAGCCGCTTGGCGACAAGCTCTATTTTAAGGACGTGAGTCATGCGACGTCATATTCGGAGCAAATTACGCGACTTGCGCATCTTGGAATTATCACCGGGCAGGGAGACAGTTTGGAATATAAGCCTGCTTCAACCGTTAACAGGGCGGAGATTTTGAAGATGGCTTTAAACAGCTTTGCCAACGACAGTTCAATGTATGCTTTTGAGGAAACTCGTGCGCAGGATTACGTGAATCCATTTAAAGACGTGGATGCCGGCGCTTGGTATTTTCCTTATGTTCAGAGCGCTGTGGACTATGGCTTTGTGAAGGGCTATCCGGATGGCAATTTTAAGCCGGCTCAGGTTGTTAACAGAGCCGAGGCGTTAAAAATAGCTATGGAATGCGCAAAAATTTCGGTTCGCGACTCTAAGCCGGGTGAGAAATGGTATGAGCCTTACATGTTTTGGGCTTTCGACAACAAGGTGTTTGATCCGGCCACTTTTAAGCCGGAAGAACAGCTTACTCGAGGCGAGGCTGCATACCTGATTGTGAAGGTTATAGAGGCGGTGGAGTAGTAATTACCAGGTAACTTGTTGGGACTTGGAAAAAGTGCGGTTTTCGTGTATAATAATATGATATGTTTTTGAACGTAAAACAAAAATGCAAAATAAAAACACGGAAAACCTTTTGGCCTTTAAGGACATTGTGAATGTTCTTATCGATAACTCACTTCTTCTTTCGTTCGAAGAGAAGACGAATTTTAAGAATCTTACGCCGATGCTGGATATTGGCGAACTTACAGAGTTATTCAGAATGCTTGTTGATTCAAAAGGGAATTCCGACAAGATTTTAAACGATTTGGCTAAGGATTATCCGGAGGTTATTGCTGAACTTGATAAATATCATGGATCCACTATTAAAAATCTGTTCAAGACTGAAAGGGAAATGCTTAAAACAAACATAATTAACAAAACTCCAAATGCCGAGGGAACCATTTAAAAAAGCGGAAGGTGGAGTTGTAGCAACCGTTACGGAAACTGGAGCTAAGGTGAGCCCGGAAGTTGCTTCAGTGCGTGACAAAGAAACTTTTGCGCAGGAAATGCATTTCCAGGTTTATCGTATTGAAAATGTTTTAAAAATTACAAGTCCGGATGCGCTTAAAGGCATTGCGCAAACAAATCCTGATTTGATGAAACAACAACCGGCGTTGATGATGTTTTTTGACGCGTACAGCGGAAACAGAACAAATGAATTTATCGAGCAGGCAAAGACCAAAAGTGGAGACGAAAGAGAAAAGCTCCTTGATGGCATTAGAAAGCTTATTTTTAAGGCTTCTTTAGCGAAAAAGGAAGCTGAGAGAGGTGCTACCGAAGAAAATAAAAAACAGGCTGAAGAACAGGATAAGGAAGTTTTGAAGGCTCAGGAAATGCTCACAAAAGAGCTTACAATGGAGGATATCGCAGATATTGAGTCCGATCTTGCAATGCCTTTTAATACAGGCAAAAGCACTATGGATCTTAATAAAATCCAGCATTACTACATGAAGATTATTGCCGGACAAAGGGCTTTTGGGACCCATATGCAGGAAATGCAGGAAAATTATGGAGCGGCTATAAAGAAATTTGAATCGTTTAATAAAAAATATACTTCGGGAATTTTGCACGGAGGTCTTGGTATTGTTCCTTGGGCAGGAAGGAAAATAAGCAGCGGTTGGGGACAAGTAAAGCGATTTGGTAATTGGGTCAGGGGTAAAAAACATACTCCGGACAAAAGTGATAGCGAAAAGGTAAACGAAGCCATAGCAGCGGCTCGCGAGCAGTTCCAAGGCAAAATGGATAGGCTTAAATCAACAAAAACAAAAATAGATGCAAGGGCGGCTGAACTTAAAAAAGGTCTTATTGATTCCAAGTCTGATATAAGGGCCAGGCTAAAGCATCTTATCTCAAGCGAGGATTGGACCAAGGCTAAGCTTTCCGAAAAGGAAAAGCAGAAGGTTTTGCTTGAAGCACAAAAAAAACAACTTAGTGATTCGTTATCCGGTGTTCAGGAAAAGGGCAGAGAGATTGATGCGGCAAGAGGCAAGGCATCGACATTAAAGGGAACTTTGGCAGAAAAATATAAAACCATAACAGTTGGTGAAACATCACTGAATGATAGAATTGCTTCCGTAAAGGAAAGGATTTCTCAGCTTGAAACAACTTATGGAAAAGATGATCCACGTGTTTTGCATGTGAGACAAAAAGTGCTTGTTCCTCTTTTGCAGGGCCAGGACAGAATGGCTCAGATAAAGGAAGGAACTGCCGGTCAACTTAACAATGTTGAGGCAGATAATCAAAAATTGGATTTATTGAAGGCTGATGTTTTTGTCGGTGAGACGGCGACGATTAGCCAGCTATCAAAAACGGAACTTGAAATTTCAACGGCAGGTAAAGAAATTGATGTTATTACTGCCAAAAGGACTGAGCTTCATGAGCTTCTTGGAGGCATGGAGACGGCTTACATGGCGGTTGATGAATTTAAGTCTTCGGTTGATACGAATTTGGATAAAATGCTTAAGGATAATACGGAAGCTGTTAAGGCGGTTGATCAGCAAAATGATGTTTTGAAAAATATTAAAGCGAGTGAGCCGGGTGTATTCAAAAGTTTGTATAACACGGTTGGTATTGGACATTATGGAATAGTTGGAGGCGTTGAGGTTGCATTCCAACATTCCACAAGAACGATAGGTTATTTAGGAAGAAATTTTTATAATGTGGCTACCGGGAAAGGTTGGTCTTTTGAATATTCGAAAACAAAGACATGGCATGTAGGGACAGCGGCAAGTTGGGTGTACGAAAAATATGATAAATGGGTTTATAAGAATCTTAAAAAGTTTGATAATGACACTCCTTGGTGGGCCGGAGTTTTAACAAAACCTCTTTTGTTGAGTGGAGCTGCTTTGAAGGCTGGAGTCGGTTTGGTTAACGGCGTTGCAATATTGGCCTCTACTCCAAAAGCAGTGCTTGAATCTTTGGATAATATTTTCAGTAGCTGGAGTGAGGCAAAGAAAATGTTAAAAGGTATGGTACATTGGGATGAATGGGGTTCTAGTAAGACCGGAGCATTTGGTCAATGTGCAGGAGATATTATTATTATGGTTCTTACCGGAGGGGCCAGCGGGGCTGCGGTTGCGGGAAAAGGAGCTGCAGCTGCAAAAGTTGCGGTTGCCATGGGGAATGGTGCAAAAGGTGCTTACTTAGTTGCGGCTTCAAAGGAAGTATTAAGGCAGGCTGTTAATATGCCTATTAATTTAGTTAAAGGAGTAGGTGGCGCATTGAAGGCCCTCGGATCTGGAATTAAGGGCGGTTGGAAAGGTTTAGGTATAATTGCCTCCGGACTTAAAGGTGGGGAAGTTATGTCTGGGCTTAGATCTCTTTCAATAGATAGGGTTGGATTAAAAGTTGCTGATATTGGAGCCGATATTTCAAAGCATGTTGATAATCTTTTAGCAAAAGGAGTTCAATTTAGTTCTGAAACCAAGGGTCTTCTTGATAAAATAAAAAAATCAGGAGTGCATAATTTAAATCAAGCTGAGTTGGGGGCCTTGCGCTTGGGCCTTGCTGACGATCTTGCTAAGATTTCAGGATGGGGTGTCAGCAATGTTGTAGATAAGCTTGGTCGTTCAGTTGGTCAATATTCTCGTGCTTCGCTTAAGTTGACAGAACTCAATGTAAAGGCGGCTGCAAATACTGCTAAGTTTTCTCCGCAGGCTGCAATGGAATCCGCATATAGAGTTCTAAATGGGACACCTAAAGGTTTCATCGAAATATTTAAAGGAAAAGCTGCTCTTGAAAAAGCCATGAAATATTTGTATGAGGCAAAAGATGGAGTTATGACTACTGCCATGTCGGATAAATTTAAATTAATTCAGGAACAAATTATTAAACTTAAAGGTGACTTTAAGATTGCACGTGGATCTGCTCGTAGGAAAATGGGTAATGAACTAAGCAATTTACATGTGAGCCTTGAAAACATAAAGCAAGCTGCAATTAAAAATAAAGAAAGTGCTTTTACGGCGTTTAAAGATAAATATGCTCAACTTAAATATTTTGAAGGAGTTGGAGCAAAATATACTGCGGTTAAAACTACTTTGGATGGGTATTGGAATTCTTTAAAGACTATTAATATTAAAAATATAAAGCCGCTTGAAATTGGAAAAGTTGTTGGATATGAAATATTAAAACTTGCAACTTGTCCAGTTTGGTTGCCTATAAAGTATGCCAAATTTTTATTGGAAATGAATCCAATAAAAGCGAAAACTATTTTGGAAGGAGCTGGTATCAAGTTTGGGCAGGGCATAGATAACGTTGCCAGTTTTGCGGCTATCGGAGAAATATCAAAGAAAATCAACAGTGCAATTTTGCGTGGAAATATAAAAGAAGCCGGATATCTTTATTATGGTTCAAGATCTTTAGCCAAACAGGCCGGGATTCCTTTGTCGGCTTTTGATACTTCCTTTTTGGGATACATTCATAGAGTTGCACCTATTACGGTGAAAAAAATTAATGATGTAATGCAGCTTCAGGATATTAACGTTATTGATAAATTGCCTGAAAAAGTAGAAATCGATAAAGAAGCCGTAAAAAAATACGAAGAACAATCTGCCGCGGCACTTGCCGGGTTGATAAAGGCAAAGCCGGCTCAAGTCCAAAAACCAATATCTAAATCTAAATAAAAATATATGAAACAATTATTATTCTACTCAAAATTTGTATTCGAAACTTCAAAGCCTCCCGAGGCTCCCAAGGTTACGCCTGCGCAATCAGTTGGAGCTGCTACGGAAAGGCGTCAGGAAAGATCAACTCAGCATGTTGAACAGACAAGGCAGGCTGCGGAATCTTTAAAACAAAAGAAGGATGATCTTTTAAAACGTTGGCAAGAAAATGATCCTAAGGGAAAAATCGAAGTTGTTGAAGACGATCCAAAGATGGTTGTTTTTAGCGATATAAAAGATCCTTTAAGGGCAAAAGAAGCTTATCTTCTTATGTCTTTAATTGAAAATTTTTGGCCGGACGAGGGTGGAATACATAAGGCGATGAATTTGTATAAAGAGGCGAAGGGGTCAAGAAAAAAGGCAAGCGATATAGATTTTACGCCATTCGAGAATTTCTTTAGAAAACAACCAGGTGTTCCAGCTCCGGCCGGAAGTTCGGCTGAGCGTCTTGGATTTTATTTCTGGAAGGAAAAAAATGCTTGGTATGACTACGATAAAGACGGAGACGACGAATCATCCGGAAATACATATCTTGTTAAGAGTATTGATTATTTTAAAAAAGAATTTGCGGATGCGAAAAATAAAGACAGTGGTTTAACCGTTGATGATGAGAAAAAAGTCACTGACTTTCTTGATGCGAATAAAAAGGAGGCTGATAAATACAGCGATGACAAATATAAGGAGAAGGGGAAAACTTCTGCGAAGTGGTTTCAGACAAATGCTATTGGCAAGTGGACTTCATTGGACGCTGCAACTGCAAAAAGTATGAATGTTCTTTTTGGAGCCGGTGTTGGTAAGTACCTATATAGATACATGCCGGATCAAAAGAAAATTTATTTTATAAAACTTCAGAGCGCTACCGCCAATTCAAATGAAGGAATTTCCGGCTATATTGATGTTAAGGAGGAGGGGCTTGGAGAATGGAAATGGCATACGGATATAAAAGAGCTTGAAAAACAGCTTCTTGATTCCATGAGCGCTGAGCAGGTTAGTCAGGAATTGCTAAACGAAAAGACAAAAGCCGGTGAAACGGTAAAAGAAGACGAAGCTATAGCAGCTACAAGAAAAATGCTTGTTGCAGTTCACGGAATTCAAAAACCGAATTATTCAAAATTGGGTTCCGATTATGTTAACGAAATAGAAAAACAGCTTAAGGAAAAATTAATCAAAGAAAACGGATATGATTCTGCAAAGGCTGAAAGCGTTGCACGTATTTCCGTTACCGATCTTAAACGCAGAGTTGAAAAGAAAATATCTGAGGATCCGGCACTTAAAAAAGCTACAAGTGAGGGCGATCCAGCTTTGGAAATTTCACTTGATAACAATGCAGATCCAAAGGTTGATTTTGCTGATCCTAAAGTAAAGGAGGATGCAAAAGGTCTTCTTGCGAAAGCAAAAGAAGAGGCGGAAGGAGCCGATATCGACAAGCTTGTTGATCAAAAGACCGAGGATATTACAAAAAAACTTGGACCTTTGGGATTTATTCTTAAACTTTTCAAAATAGATATAAAGAGTGATGTCGCCGAGTTTTTTAAGACAGGAAAAAAATCACTTTTTCTTACAATTGCCGGCGGTATATCCGGAGTTGAAATTGGACGAAGAATATTTAAGGGTAAGGCAATTGAAACTCCCGAGGATTTTGAAAAACTTGCAAAAGATAACGGAGGAGTGCTTAAGAGTGATCATGAATTTAAAAAAGATTTTCTTATTACCGGCTATAAAATAACAATTCCAAAAGGAAAAGGAATTAAGCCCGGAAAGACTTTTACGGCTAACGGAATGGAAATAAAAAAAGAGGAAGATAAAAAAGATAGTGGAAAACCAAAGTTCGATTTTATGTCTTTCTTTTCTTCAAAAAGCTCTTCGAAGGACAAGTTTATTCTGGAAGACAAAGAAATTATTATCACTCAACTCGATAAAATTCCGGAGGGAACAGTTATTCCTAAGGACGCTAAAATAGAAAAAGTCTAAAAATAAACAAAAATAAAAATGACAACACCTACGGTAAATTCAAATGAGATACTTTCCGCTCAGGATAAAAGTAATTTGTCCCGGGAAACCATTATGCAGTGGTATAGGGCAAAAAAGCATGAGAAGCTTACTCTTTTGCGTGACGAAATCGTAAGTCTTTCATCTGAAAAAAGAGAAGAATTGAAGGCTAGGATTATTGAAAACACAAAGAAGGAACTTGCTTTGCAGAAAAAGGAATTAACGCCTTCTCAGAGATTGGAAAAAGCAAAAGAATTTGCCGATACTTTATTTAGATTTGCTCTTACAAAACAGGATTTAAGCGAACTTGCAAAGAAATACGAAGTGCAGTCAAAAGGCGTTAGCGCGGAAAAACTTTATGAAGCTTGGCTTGAAAACAAGGAGTTTGTCGTTAAAGATGAATCTCCAAGATATCTTGCGATGATTCAATTAAATAAATCTCTTATAAGAAAAGAGGCGTTTTTGCTTTTGGGATTGATAGAAAAATACTGGGATAAGGAGGAAGCGATGAAGGTTTATAAGTCATGCTGGAATCAAGAGACTTTTTCTCTTCAGCCAATGTGGAAATTTTTCTCAAAGGATAAAGCGGCGTCAACATTGGGATTTTATTATGGAGAAAGGCAAATCCGCGTATATAAGGGAGGCCCGTTGGTTGATCCCCTTTTTAGTAAGAAAAATATATTTCATCAAATATTTCCTTCAAAAAGTTACAGTACTTTTACAATAAAAGGTTGGTGGACTGTTGATGAAGATGAAGAAGAAAATAATAATATAAAGGGAGATAGTTACGCGCCGGTAAAATATCTTGGTGCTGCAAAAAAGAAATTGCAGGGCGGCGGATATGGCGATGAATATTCCGGATCACAATTCCTTTATCAATCTATAGATCATATTAAAAATGAATATAGAACAAGTAAAGATAGTGGAATTTCCGAATCAAGCGAAAAAGAATTACTTGAGAATATTGCCGGTTTTCAAAGGGAAATAGATAGTGCGACAGCTTCCAAAACAAGAGATGCGATATTTGAATGGTTCAAAAAACAACCAAAGAACGAGTGGATTTCTCCGTCTCAGGAAGTGGTTAATTTATTGACTATTATGTATGGCGAAGGAGTTGGAAGTTATATGTACAGATATGCTCCCGATGAAAAAAAGATCTACATTCTTCCCATAAAAGATTCAAAAGTTGTAGAAAAATATTTTGGGGGTTATATCGAAATTAAAAATGATAAGTTGGGAAACTGGACGGGGCATGGAAGTGAAAAAACAAAAGAAATGATGATTGAGTATATAAGTTCAATGGACGAGAAAGACGTTAATAAGGAACTTGTTGATAGTCGTCTAAAAGGTGAAGACCAAGGAACCGTGGAAAGTTCTGCGAAATTAGGCAGGACTGCGGGAATGGTTGCAACATTGGAAGGCGTTCCGGCTAATGTTGAATATAATAATCTTGAAAGAGGCTATCTTGAAATTGTTGAGAAAAAACTTAAAGCTGAATTTATCGCCAAGAAAATTCCGGAAGCAAAGGCTGCCGAACTTGCGTCTTTGCGAGTGAAAAGCATGAGGGAAGCTATAAATAATCTTATTGAAAATGATGATCTTATAAAGGAGGCCATTGAGGCGGACGAAAAAGTTAAATTGGAAATAACAATTGATTCGAAAGATGAAATAAAAATTGTTTTGTCCGACGTGGATGTGAAGAAAAAACTGCTTAAAGCTCGTGAGGATGCGGAGGAAGCTGAGACAAGCATTTCTTCGATTGAAGGTGGTACTTATAAAAAACTTGAAGAAAAAGTTGAAAAATATTTTGGTCCGGCTGCACCATTTGTTATGTGGTTTTTGGAAAAAACATTTAAAGTAAAAGATTCAATCGGCAAATTTATTTCCGGACAGGGATCTCCTTTTATTGGCGCAATTCTTGGCGCCTTGGGAATAAAGTCAGCAAAAGAAACAATAGGATCCAAAAAAATGACACAGGCGAAATTTGATAAATTGATTCATCCGGACAGAAAATCCGTTGATGTGAAAAGTAAAATGATCTTTGAAGAAGATGTTAAGTTAAAAGGTTTTCAGGTTAATATCCCTGAAGGAAACGGAATAGTTCTTGAAAGATCAATGCCGATTAATTTGAAGGGGAAAGGAAAATTTACAGCTCATCCGGAAGAAAATAAAAAAGGTTCATCGGTCGGAGCGTTACTTTCTCGTATTGGAGGCGCGAAATATCAGTACAAAGATTCCGAAATTATTATTGAAAACGGGACCACGATTCCAAACGGAACAATAATCCCGAAAGGGGCTAAGATAAAACGATGCTGACGCGATAAAACGTATTAATTAAATTATTAACATAAAAATAAACATGTCTGAACAAGCTACAAAACCAAAGGAGGCGGAAAAAGCTCCGGAAGTTAAAACTTATGAAAATGCTCAATCGGTTGCATTGGACTCTAATGAAAAAGAAAAACTTTCAAGGTCAATGCTGGTTAAATGGTTTGAAGCAAAAAAATATGAAAAACTAAAAGGTCTTCAGGATCAATTGGTTCGACTTTCCGGCGCCGAACGTGAGGTTTTTAAGAAAAAAATTATTGAAAATACCAAGAAAGATTTAGAGAAACATAAAGAGTTAACTGAGGTGCAAATACAAAAAAGAGCTGAAGATTTTGCTGAAGCTTTATTTAAAACACTGAGTGGTGTTGGAAACGTAAAAACCGTAGCTGAAACTTACGAAAAAGTTGAATCTGACGAAGATGCCTTCTTTAATTTATTAAGCGGGTTTGTTGATGCCGATAAAGATAAAAGTTTTATGCAAAGGTTGGTTAAGGATGAAAAATTCCAAGCTGCTATTGGTCTTTTTGCAAGCAAGAGTCCGGAGGTTGCAAAGAAACTGGAATTTTATATGCAGAAAGGTGATTATGATTCATTTAAAAAGGAAATTGTAAAAAGTTCAAAAGGCTTGCCAGTTAGTATTTCCGAAAGACATATCGACCAGATTGCCGCTATGACCGTCTATGATGAGGCAAGTTATCAGAAAATCACAGGTATTAAAAAAGTTGATAAAATGCTTTCATGGCTTGATAGCGTTAGATATGTGGGACACGGCTTGGTAATAAGCAGGGCTGCGGAAGACCTTAAAATTCCGACTATGCTTGTGATGAGACTTGGAAAATTTACTTTAAACGAATTAAAAACGCAGGATGATATACTGCAAAGACATAGATATTTGGTCTCTGATAAGGAGAATAAAACAGAGGCTGATCAAAACAGATTGGTTTTTATTGATGGAATTCATGTAATTATTCAAAGGATAGAACAGAAACAACAGGAAAAAAATCTTGAAGGGCTGTTTAGAAATGCTTTGGATAAATATCTTGGAAGCAAACCTGAGCTTTCAGAAGAGGATAAGATGCATTTGAAGCAATCGGCAAAGTTTGAAGACTTAAGAGCATTGGATATTTTTACACTTATATATGTCGAGGACGAAAATAGGGAAAAGATATTTGCATATTCGATGTCCAGAGTTCAAAAAATGTATAAAAATTTCAATTCTATTTTTGGTGAAGACAGGATAGTTAGAAGGACAATGAGAAAATATCACGCAAGAAGAGTAGTTCAATGGGCGAGCGATTTGTGGACGAAGAAGGCCAAGGGCTGGAAGCTTAACGAGATTGTTGGCGGGCTTGACGATCTGCAAAGAAGAGCAAATTCAAGTACATCAAGAGTGGACGATCTTTATAAGAGAATAGAGGATTTTAAAAGTTATGAAAAAAATAGAGGAACCGTTCTTGATCCAAAGAAACTTCTTCACGAAGAGCTTTTGGAGCACGATATGATTCACAAGCAATATGAAGAGCTTGTTAAAAAGACAACCGCAATTATGTCCAAACAGGGACAGGAATTGGTAGAGGTTGGTAAGCATCTTGAAGTTATAAGAAAAGGAGCCGGAGAAGGATTTTTAACAAAAGACTTAAGTCAATTGCCACATGTTTCCGATGATACGCTTAAGAAATTATTTCCTGATGCCGGCAATATTGCAGATTTAAGAAAAACATTAAAAGGCGGAGATTTGATAAGGGCCTATATGGATGGGGTTGTGAATCTGAAAACAATGCAGGATGTTACAAGAACCAGGTTCGCTCATCTTGCCAATTCAATTGACGAAGCTGTCGCAAAACCTTTTGGGGCTCAATGGTCTGATATTATGGATAAGGCGGGACGAACAAAAGAAACAAAAATGATACGACAGGATATAGATGCGGTAAAAGATGCTGTTACGGCCAAGGGAAAAGCGTCCTGGGCTTTGAAAAATCTTTCATTGCCTATTATAGTCGTTGGAGCTCAGGGTTATAACTTGTTTAATGGGACGTCTAAATCCAGAGAAGCCCTTTGGGATTTAGGTGAGGCCGCAGCCGGATTCACTCCTTTCTTGGGTACCGCATTGGATGTTAGAGGTGCAGTAATGGGAGAGTCACTATCAGGTAAAAAACTTAGTTGGAAGGAGCGCGCAATGTATGGAGTTTTTGCTACTGTTGGTGTAATTGCCGATGTTGGGACCATACTTGGAGGATGGGGTCTTGGTTTACGTGCAGGTCTTGGAGGTATGAGAACAAGCAGACGCGCCGTGCAAATTGGGAAAGAGGCCAAAACAGCAATTCAGCAAACGGAAGGAGCAACAAAACTTTTTGGGGTTCAAAGTTGGATTGCAAGTGCTTCGCAAAAATTCAATAAATTTGCCCGCGCTGAGAGGGCTACAGAGTTGGGTGTTACGGCAAAAGCCATGGAGCAGGCAAAGTTGATGGATAGAGTTAAAGAGGTTCCAGGGTTTGATAAGGCAAAACTTACGGATCCGAGCGATATTGATAATTTGATGAAGATGGCGAGAACTCCCGATCAAATAAATGATTTACGTAAATTAAAGACTCTTATGCATGAGACAGGTGTTGGAGTTGATTATCTTCAAATTGCAAGGAATGCCGGGCAGACAATAGATCTTCCTGCAGGATTTTTTGGAAAGATGTTTTTTAGTACAAAAGAGGCTTTTATAACGATGAAATCAAAACTGCTTAGTATTGGTATTGCAAAAGATACAATACAAAGTTATGAACGCACTTTTGATGTTGTTCAGGCGGCAAAGAAAACAAAGGCGGAGGCTGAAAATGCTCTTGAGCTTTATAAGCTTGAGAAGCAGGCCGAGCTTGTTGAACAAACAAAGGCTTTTGAAACTTTACGAGGGCAGAGTCTTCAATTTGGAGCCGATGGTAAAAAATATGCCGATGTTGTTGAAGAACACAGAAAACTTGCATCTCTACAGGTTGATAAACAGTCTCAATATAATGCGCTAAAAAATAAGCACGACAAACTTGTTAAGGATAAAGCTAGTAGGGGTCAAGTTGATGACGCTTATAATGCAATGAAAAAAGCTGAGACCGCAGCTGCTGAGAGTAAAACCAGCGTTGCTAAGATAAATGTTGAAAAGAATAAATTAAAAACTTCCCTTGATCAATCAGGTGCTGATGTTAAGAAATGGAGAGAAGGTTTGGACCAGGCTGATGTGAATCTTGCAAGAACTGAAAATGGAATATTAAAGAAACAAGATGTTCTACGTGAAGCAAATGAGAGTCTTCATTATGCAAATCAAAGCCGTTCTTTGCTTGAACTCGAGATGACTACAAAGGCAGCTGATTTTGCAAGAGCCAACGAGAGGGTTAGTACTGTTGCAAGGTACCTTCAGTATGGCGGATTGGCAATGGGTGCAGTTTATGTTTTCTCGGGCTTTAACTATGGGCCTGCGGAGCAACTTAGAGCTGCCGGAAAACTTGCTGGTGGAGGTTATGATGTTGGGAAGAAAGCCGGAAAAATGTTTTTTGAAAGTAATGCCGGAGCTCCTCCGCTTGATGAACTTCTGGAAAAGAGGATTAAAAGTATTGAATTTAAAAAATTCTTAAATGCGCAGCTTGAGAAATCCGCAAAGGAAGGCCAAGATCCTGCTGCTTTCCTTGCCGAGCATTCAGAAAGTGATGAAGCAAAGGAAATTGCTCAGAAAATGGGACTTACCGAAAAGATGCAAAAATTAATTTCAGAAGGAAAAGTTAAGGTAAAGAAAATGGCTCAGGCCGTTGCCGGTGGTGGTGCCGAAGCCGCTGATAAAGTGCAAGGCGTTGTTTCGGAAAAAGTTGGAGATTTAAAATCATAATTTATTATTTAACTTAAAATTCATATGATAAATAAATACATAACAACCATAATCACGCGTATTATTGAATTCATTGTAATTGCCTTTTCTGCAAATTGGATTTGGAGTTTGGCGGAAGTTTCGTTGGCTCTAAAAATAATAATTTTAATTAGTGTTATTACTGCTTATTGTTTTTACCTCGGCGTTACAGTTTCCAACGATTATTGGGAGCTTACAAGAGGCGAGGGAGAACCTATGCTGTAATGGTGTTTTAGTTATTGGCTTAGCGCTAAAATTTCTTGCTTGCGAACCTAAAGTCCATACCGTAAACTACGGGTGGACTTTTTTTGAGTTACCGAGTAAGTGCCACTTACTAAGTACCTCAACCTCACAAACCAAATCCCTAACCGTATTACTATGGAATTCGACGGAGTAAAAGAAAAGACGCTCGTACTTGTTAAGCCTGATGCAATTCAGCGCGGACTTATCGGAGAAATCGTTGGCAGATTCGAGAAAAAAGGACTTAAGCTTGTTGGCATTAAAATGATGGCTCTTGATGACGAAATTCTTACAAAGCATTATTCTCATCTTACAGATAAGCCGTTTTTCCCAAGCCTTGCGAATTTCATGAAGAGTTCGCCGGTTATAGCTATGGCATGGGAAGGTCTTGAAGTTGTTAACGCGGTGAGACTTCTTTGCGGCATTACAAAAGCAAGAACAGCTGAGGCCGGATCTATAAGAGGCGACCTTGCAATGAGTGTTTCATGTAACGTTGTTCACGCTTCAGACACTGTTGAAAATGCGCAAAATGAAGTTAAAAGATTCTTTAATGAAGACGAACTTCATAACTACAAAAAGTCGGAGTATGAGCATGTTTACGCTGACGACGAGCGATAATATCACGTTTTAAATGTACTACGTTTTAAACGGAAAACTTGTGGAGGGTAAAAAAGCGGTGATTTCTGTAACCGACCATGGGTTTTTGTATGGTGACGCCGTTTACGAAACCATGCGAACCGTTGATGGCAAGGTGTGGCTTTTTGATGAGCATATAAAAAGATTTGAATCTTCGGCTAAAGTTGTGGGGCTGAAAATTCCTTATAAAAAAATTGAGATATATGATCAAATAGTAAGTTTGATAAAGAAAAACAGGCTTACAGAAGCACGAATAAGAATCACTCTTTCAAGAGGATCCAACGAGCTTGATTTTGGTCCCGCAAAAAATCCAACATTTTTGATTGAGGCGAAAAAACTTACATTCCCTCCAAAAGAACTTTATGAAAAAGGAATTTCGGCGGTAACTTTTGAAATTGAACGTCCGATGGCGCAAATAAAAACAACTTCAATGTTGCCATCAATTTTGGCTTATCAATATGCAACTAAGAAAAAAGCTCACGAGGCGTTTCTTGTTGATCATCGTGGAAGGATAACGGAAGGAAGCATGAGTAACGTGTTCTTTGTTAGGCGTGGAAAAGTTATTACGCCTAAAAAATATATTCTTGAAGGAACCGTTCGTAAGTTGATTATCAAGCAAACAAGAGCAAAACAGACCACTGTTAAATATCGGGATCTTCCAAAAATGGATGAGGCTTTTATAAGCAGTACGACAAAAGGAATTATGCCGGTTACAAGAATCAACGGGAAAAAAGTTGGGGACGGAAAAGTTGGGCCGATAACTAAAAAATTACTAAGTAATTTATGAACAAAATTTTGCCGACAGATGGACCGCTAATCATGGGGATACTAAATGTAACGCCGGATTCTTTTTCGGACGGAGGTAAATATAATGAACTTGATAACGCCATAAAACACTTTGATGAAATGGTTGAGTATGGCGCGAATATAATTGATATAGGCGGAGAATCAACGGGGCCCGGCTCAAAAGATGTTTCCGAAGAAGAGGAAATTGCGCGCGTTATGCCTGTTTTAAAAGAAGTTAGAAAAAGATCCAAAGTTCTTATTTCCGTGGATACTTATAAGTCAGAAGTTGCTAAAATGGCTTTGGATGCAGGGGCGGACATAATAAACGACATTCTCGCATTTCGCGGAGACGGTGATATTGCGGGAACTTTAGCAAATTACGACAATCAAGTAATTATAATGTATTCAAAGGATGCTAACGGTAGAACTACCGGAGAAGCCAGAGAATACACTGATGTAATAAAGTATATAAAAGATTTTTTTGCGGAGAGAATTGAGTTCGCCGAAAAAAAAGGAATTTCCCGCGACAGGCTTATTCTTGATCCGGGGCAGGGCGCTTTTGTTAGCTCTATTCCAAAATACAGTCTGCAAATTTTAAAACACTTGGACGAATTTAAATCTTTTGGTTTGCCAATTATGGTTGGTCCTTCAAGAAAATCTTTTATAGGCCAAACTCTTAAACTTCCGCTTCACGAAAGGTGTGAAGGCTCTTGTGCATGCGCTGCAATTGCGGTTATGAACGGAGCAAACATTGTCCGCGTTCATAATGTAAAGGAGGCGCGCAGAGTTGCAGATATGGTTTACGCGATTAAAAAAAGTTAATTTATTTTTTAGAATATTTTTAAATTTACTTGATACTATTTAGGTGTCTTTTTTCGGCATTGATTACTTGGGTTACTTTAAGGTAATCTTAAGGTAACCCTAATCAACAAAGTATGGTTAAGACAATAAGCGTGAAAGAATTAAGAACAAATTTCCCCAAAGTAAGAGAAGGATTGGCTAAAGGGATAACTTATCTTGTTATTTATCAGTCAATGCCGATAGGTCAACTCAAGCCTGTTGATCCTGAAAATTTGGTTATAAGTGCATCGTCGGCCGACATGGAGACGGCAAGTTCAGTTGATGTTTTGGGCAAAGAAAAACTTTCGGCCAAAGAAAAAAAACATTATAAATCGTTGATAAATGGGAAATGATATAAAACAAGGTGCCGTATGTATTGTTAACTGTGATCCGAGTATTGGCAGGGAGTACAAAAAGATTCGTCCTGCGATAGTGATTCAGGCCGATGAAATAACCAAAAAATCAAAATTGATAACGGTTGTACCTTTGTCTTCAAAAATTGGTAAGCGAGATGAAGATGATTTTATAATTAAGAAAGACAACATAAATAATCTTGCGGTAGATTCAGTTGTTAAAACGAAACAAATTTCAACATTCGATAAAAAGCGTATTATTCAGCCGATAGGGATGGTCGGAGATAGTGCTGTTTTAATGATTAAGGCGTATCTTCTAAAGCATTTTGGTTTAAGTAATTGATTTTTGTTTAACAATTCGCCAAAATAGCGGTGTGATAACAAAATTTCAATATGCTTATTACAAAAGAATTTACATTTGATGCGGCGCACTATCTTACGCAGTACCATGGTAAGTGCGAAAAAATGCACGGACATACTTATAAAATGCATGTTACCGTGGATGGAAAAGTTAAGGATGATGGGATGGTCTACGATTTTGTGCAGCTTAAAAAACTTGTTAAAGATAAGGTTATAAAAAAGCTTGATCACGTGCTTTTGAACGACATAATAAAAAATCCTTCCGCGGAAAATATTGCAATTTGGATCTGGGGAAAACTGAAAAAAGAAATTAAAGGTGCAAAACTTGCCGAGATAAAAGTTTGGGAAACTGCAACATCGTTTGTAACTTACAGTGGTAAATAACAAGGAATTTGCTTGAAAGAAGTTGAAGTAAAAATTTTAGAGATCGATCCGATTGCGCTTGAAAAATCGCTTGTTAAACTTGGCGCGAAAAAAACTTTTAGCGGTATTGTTAAGGTGCGTTACTTCGACAAAAACGGTGAAATTAAAAAGAAAAAAGATCTTCTGCGTGTGAGGCAGTTTGGTGCTGATATAGATGGCAAACCCGGGAAAGTTGAGGTCTGCTATAAAACAAACAAGCACAAGGAAAACGGGTACAAAGTTTGCGACGAATATCATTTAGCCGGATCCGATTTTAATGAATCTGTGGGCTTTTTTGAGAACCTTGGATTTGAAATCACATGTTCTTACGAAAAAAAACGAACTGTTTTTAAATATAAAAATCTTGAAATAGTTATAGATGAATATCCTCAAGTTCCGCCGTTTATGGAGATTGAAGGGGAGGACACCGAATCAATAGAACAATTGATAAAAGACCTTGGTGTAGCCGAAAATGAAAGAAGTTCAAAATCAATTGGAGGTTTGTTGAAGGAAAAATATCCGCACGTTCAGCTTGATGGTTTAACGTTTTGATATGCACACAGTTTATCTTTCACTTGGGAGCAATATTGGGCGCAGGCAGATAAATATAAAAAAGGCCGTTACTCTTCTTGATGAGTGTGGGCTTAAAATTGAGGATATTTCCGCTTTATACGAAACCGCGGCCGTGTCGAAAATAAAACAAAGAGATTTTATAAACGCATGCGTAAAAGTTGGTACGGATTTTCCGCCGGAAAAAGTTTTGCGCGTAATTCAGCTTGTAGAAAAGCAAATGGGGCGGGACAGATCAAGGCCAAAGCGAAAAGGGTACGAAAAACCGCGAATTATAGATGTCGATATTCTTTTGTACGACGATTTAAATGTGAATAAAAGAAATTTAAAAATTCCGCATCCTGAAATGAAGAAAAGAGAATTTGTATTGAAGCCGCTTTCCGATATTGCCCCGCACCTCGTTTAACGCTATAGTCGAGCCATGTACAACGCTGAACAGTTACACAACAAGGCAACGGAACTTCGAATAAAATGTTTGGAGGTTATACACAAGGCGAAATCAGGGCATACCGGAGGGTCGCTTTCGGTCATGGATATTTTGGTTGCGCTTTATTATGCGGAGCTTCCAAGCGGTCCGATAATGAAATATGATCCGCAAAAACCGGGATGGGAAGATCAGGATTATTTGGTTTTATCAAAGGGACATGCCGCGCCGGCTCTTTACACTATTCTTGCGGATGTTGGATTTTTTGATGAAAGCGAGCTGGGGTTTTTGAGGCAGGTTAATTCCATGCTTCAGGGGCATCCGGTCTTAAAAATTCCAGGAGTAACAATGACGACCGGTTCTTTGGGGCAAGGTTTTGCCGCCGCGCATGGTCTTGCTTTAAGCCTTAAAATGGACAAAAAACCTAACAGAGTTTTTGCGATTCTTGGTGACGGAGAGCTTCAGGAAGGAATTATTTGGGAAACGGCCATGTCCGCCGCGCATTATCATTCAGACAATTTAACTGTTTTTATAGACAATAATGAACTTCAAATAGACGGCTTTACAAGGAGCATTATGAATGTTGAGCCTATCGTGGAAAAGTTTGAAAGTTTTGGATGGAATGTAATAAAGGTGAGAAACGGACATGATTACGATGCTCTTTTGGAGGCTATAGAAAAAGCAATTATAACCATAAGGCGTCCAACATGTATTGTTTGCAATACAATTAAAGGAAAAGGCGTTACTTTTGCGGAGAAAAAAGCGGGATACCACGGAGTTCCCCTTAGCGACCAGGAAATGAAAGAAGCCATTCCCGCGCTCAAGAATATGTTAATCAAAAAAGATTAATGACGGATGTAATTATAGCTACATTTGCGTTTCTTTTTATGTCGCCGTTTAATATCTCCGGTGATTCAATGGAGCCTATTATGTCGCATGAAGACACAATTATGTTTGAGTCGCTTTCCTATTCTTTAGAGGAGCCGGCGCGCGGAGACATTGTGGTTTTTTATGGTACGGATGAGCCGGATAAGATTTTTGTGAAAAGAATAATCGGAATGTCCGGAGAAACAATTTTGATTCGCGAGGAAAAAGTTTTTGTTGTGGATGAAGACGGAAACGAAGAGCAAATTGAAGAAAATTATTTGCGAAAGTCCGACAGAGAGTATTCTTTGCGTCAAATTGACGGGACAAGATATCAGGTTCCGGAAGGCAAATATTTTATGCTGGGAGATAACAGAAATAACAGCTTTGACTCGAGGACTTGGCACGATCCTTTCATTCCAAAAGAAAACCTTGTGGGAAAATACTATTTTGAGTTATTTTAGTGTCGACCATTTAATTAAACAACTATATGAAAATCTTTCAATCTTTACTCGTGCTATCATTTGTTTCTTTATTTTTATTCACCGGATGTGATTGGTTTGGTATCGGAGGCAGTAAAGTTGTTTTTAAAACGGAAAACGGAACTCACACATATAAGGTTGAAGTAGCCGATGAAAAGGAAGAGCGAAATTTAGGGTTAATGAATAGAGAAAGTATGGACGAAGAAAAAGGTATGATCTTTATTTACGAAGAAGAAGTTAAGCCTGCATTTTGGATGAAGAATACACTTATCCCGCTTGATATGATTTTTATGGATAAGGATTTTAAAGTTGTTGATTACTTTGTGAATGTTCCGCCTTGCAAGGAAGAAAATTGTCCTCACTACATTCCAAACAATAATGCTCAGTACATAGTTGAACTAAACGCCGGGCAAGTTGGAAAAATGGGCCTTCAAAGAGGAGACATGGCGGAGTATAAATAGTTACGACGTACCAAGTAAGTATGATGTACCGAGTAAGTGCCACTTACTTGGTAAGTTGACAAATTCGCAGGAATTTTGTAAGTATTTGCGTACGCGCTCAACATGAAATGCCCGGGATGTACTTTTGTATCATTCAGGCTCGGTTGAGTTGAATGATTGAAAGTACGGAGAAAAAAGGAGAATCCATGCAGACTGGTCAGCAGAAAGACGATTGGGCTCTTGCAAAGGAGACGCTTCGAAAGATCGCACCCGGCGCAAGCTGGAATTGCATGATGGATGCTATTCACAGTGGAGATCCGGAAACTTACGGAACTATGCTATGGTGGCTTCACCAACGCAAAGAGGAAGGAAAGGGTTTCAGAGATCTTTATATGCAGATTTCTTATGTGATGGGAGTGGGAACTACGAATAAGCGTCTTGAGAGGTTCAGAGAGCTTAATCTGCCCGTTCCGGGTTATAAGCCCGAACATCTTGAGAGCCGGTTCGGAGATTTCCTGATCGATCTCAAGAGAACTCTTCAGGTTCTGGAGCCGGACTGTGCCAACATTCGCTTCCACACCGCCATCTAGCGCCTTCTACCGCTAATCCGATCCGCCGAATTCTCTCCATCTAACTCCCACCTCTCCGTACTTCTTCCCCACTTGATTAAGTCTTCAAAAATGTGATAAGAAAGAGCTATGAATTACTCTGTCGGAGAAAAAGTAGCTACGCGTACAGCTTTTGGTGAAGCGCTCGCACAGTTTGGCGGACGCAATAAAAAAGTCGTTGTTTTTGATGCCGATCTTTCCGGTTCAACAAAAACTGAAAAGTTCGCAAAACTTTATCCGGACAGACATTTTAATTTTGGAATCGCGGAAGCCAACATGGTTATGGCTGCGGCCGGAATGGCCGTAAGAGCAAAGATCCCTTTTGCCTGCAGCTTCGCAATTTTTGTTACCGGCAGAGGTTGGGAGTACATAAGAAACGGTATTTGTTATCCGAATTTAAATGTAAAAATTGTGGGATCGCACGCCGGAATTTTAACCGGAGAAGACGGGGCCACTCATCAGGCTTTGGAAGACATAGCTTTAATGAGGGCTCTTCCAAACATGAAAATTATCTGCCCTGCCGATGCGGCTGAAATGTATTTGGCTATGGATGAAATTCTTAAAGATTTTGGTCCAACCTACATAAGACTTGGTCGCGGAGACGTGCCTGTTATTTATGGGCCCGATCATCAATTTAGAATTGGATTT